>Ga0075429_100000461_pt1 | contig 30365 bp, 28 predicted proteins | sample RhiMetdeltSRZDD3_FD_75295 | JGI IMG/M metagenome (GOLD analysis project Ga0075429, IMG submission 75295) | Populus rhizosphere microbial communities from Tennessee, USA - Rhizosphere MetaG P. deltoides SRZDD3 | ecosystem: Host-associated > Plants > Roots > Rhizosphere > Soil | place: USA...
CACGCTCTTGATCACGCCGTTCAGGATGTCGTTGCGCAGGTCGACCGCGGCCTGCATCTGCGACCAGAACGCGCCCGCGTCGACGCCGATCAGCTGCACGCCGACCAGGTAGCCGCCGAAGATGCCGAGCGCCGAGAACAGCGCCGCGAGCATCGGCATCGAGATCACTCCGCCCCAGAAACGCGGCGCGACCACCCGCGCGATCGGATCGACCGCCATCATCTCCATCGCCGAGATCTGCTCGGTGGCCTTCATGAGGCCGATCTCGGCGGTGATGGCGGAGCCGGCGCGGCTCGCGAACAGCAGGCCCGCCACCACCGGGCCGAGCTCGCGCACCAGCGACAGCGCCACCAGCACACCGAGCGATTCCGAGGCGCCGAAGCGCTGCAGCGTGTCGTAGCCCTGCAGCGCGAGCACCATGCCGACGAACAGGCCGGACACCAGGATAATGATCAGCGACAGCACCCCGGCGAAGTAAATCTCGGCCACGGTGAGACGAAAGCGGCGCAGCGCGGTGCCAGAATGCGCCACCAGGTAGAACAGGAACCGGCTGGCGAAGCCCAGCCGCCAGACGTACGAAGTGACGGCATTGCCGAGGCGCTCGAGGCGGCCTCTGGCGTGCTCGCGGATCTGGGCGAGCGACATCTCAGGCCCCGGCGAGCTCGAGCTCGCCGGCGTAGTCCGGCGCCGGGTAGTGGAAGGGAACCGGCCCGTCGAGCTCGCCGTTCACGAACTGGCGCACGAACGGCTCGCGGCTCGCGCGAATCTCGTCCGGCTTGCCCTCGGCGATCACGCGCCCGTCCGCCATGAAGTACACGTAATCCACCACGCCGAGCGCCTCCTGCACGTCGTGCGTGACGATGATCGAGGTCGCCCCGAGCGAGTCGTTGAGCTCCCGGATCAGGCGCACGATGACGCCGAAGGAGATCGGGTCGAGGCCGGTGAACGGCTCGTCGTACAGGATGAGCTGCGGGTCCAGGGCGATCGAGCGCGCGAGCGCCACGCGCCGCGCCATGCCGCCCGAGAGCTCGGCGGGCATCAGCTGCGCCGCGCCGCGCAACCCCACCGCCTGGAGCTTCAGCATGACCAGATCGTGGATCAGGTCCTCGGGCAGCGCGGTGTGCTCGCGCAGGGGGAAGGCGACGTTCTCGTACACCGACATGTCGGTGAACAGCGCGCCGAACTGGAACAGCATGCCCATCCTGCGGCGCATGCGATAGAGCGCCTCGCGGTCGAGCCCGGAGGTGGCCTCGCCGAGCACGCGCGCGGTTCCGCCGCTCGGCAGGTACTGCGCCGCGATGATCCGCAGCAGCGTGGTCTTGCCGCAGCCCGACTGCCCCATGATGCCGACGACGCTGCCGCGCGCGATCGACAGGCTCACGTCGCGCAGCACCGGGCGCGCCGCGTCGTAGCCGAACGCGACATTCTGGATTTGCACCATGGGACCTTGCTGCACCGGGCGTAATATTACCGCGCCATGGCGCAAGCTCTTGTGAACCCGGCGGTGCGCGTCGACGCGCTGCGCAAGCGCTACGGCAAACTGCTGGCCCTGGAAACCGTCGACCTCTCGGTCGCCTCGGGGGAAGCGTTCGGGCTGGTCGGCGCGAACGGCGCCGGCAAGACCACGCTCATCAAGTGCCTGCTCGACCTGTGCGCCTACGAGTCCGGAAGCATCCGCATCTTCGGCCTGCCGTCCGGCGAGCCGCAGTCGCGTCGCCGCCTCGCCTATGTGCCGGAGCGCTTCATGCCCGCGCACTACCTGCGCTGCCGCGAGTTCATCGAGTTCCTGGCGCGCGGCTTCGGCGAGCGCTACGACGCCGCGCGCGCACAGACGATGCTGTCCGAGCTCGAGCTCGAGGCCGCCGTGCTCGAGCGGCCGGTGCGCAGCCTCTCGAAGGGCATGACGCAGAAGCTCGGCCTCGCCGCGGCCTTCCTCCTGGCGCGCGATCTCTACGTGCTCGACGAGCCCATGAGCGGCCTTGACCCTGCCGCCCGCGTCGCGGTCAAATCGGTGCTGCGCAGGCTCGCGGCGGAGGGCAGGACGCTTTTCTTCACCTCTCATGTGCTCGCCGACGTCGAGGAGCTGTGCTCCTCGATCGCGGTGCTGGAGCAGGGACGCGTGCGCTGGCACGGCAGCCCCGAGGCGCTGTGCGCGGAGTATCGCGAAGCGCGCCTGGAGCAGGCCTTCATGAGGTGTGTACGTGAAAAATGAGGTGGCCAATGAGCCGCCGGGCAAGGCGCACGCCGCCAAGCCGCAGCTCCTCGTCGTCGACGACGACCCGCTCATCACCGACTCGCTCGCCTTCGCCCTGGGCCCGGACTACGAAGTGCTCGCGGTCGAGTCGCGCGACCGGGCGATCGAGCTGGTGCGCCAGCTTGCGCCGGTGCCGGCGCTCGCGCTGATCGACCTCGGCCTGCCGCCGACGCCGCACTCGCCGGAAGAGGGGTTCCGCCTGATCGCCGATCTTCTCGCCCACTCGCCGGCGATGAAGATCTTCGTGCTGTCGGGCCAGAACGAGTCGGCGAACGCGCGCCACGCGCGGGCGCTCGGCGCGTGGGAGTTCATCGCCAAGCCGGCCCACCCGGCCGCGCTGAAGCGGGCCCTCGACCGCGCACGGGCGCAGGCCGCGCCCGAGACGGCGGAGCTCGTCGGCTCGAGCGCGCCGATGGAAAAGCTGCGCAGCCAGATCGCCCAGTTCGCCGCCTCGCCCTTCCCGGTGCTGATCGAAGGGGAGTCGGGAAGCGGCAAGGAGCTGGTCGCCCAGAGCCTCCACCGCCTGTCGAGCCGCAGCGCGCGGCCGTTCCTCGCCCTCAACTGCGCCGCGCTCGCGCCGACGCTCATCGAGGCGACGCTGTTCGGCTACGCCAAGGGTGCCTTTACGGGCGCCGCCACGGCGAAGGCCGGCTACTTCGAGGACGCCCAGGACGGGAGCCTGTTCCTCGACGAGATCGGCGAGCTGCCGCTCGAGATGCAGGCCAAGCTCCTGCGCGTGATCGAGAACGGCGAATTCCAGCGTCTCGGCGAGACGCAGCGCCGGGTATCGCGCGCGCGCGTCATCGCCGCGACCAATCGCGACCTGCGCCAGGCGCTCAGGCAGGGCAGCTTCCGCGCCGACCTGTACCACCGCCTGTCGGTGCTGTCGCTGCAGGTCGCGCCGCTGCGCGAGCTCGACCGCGACCGGCTTGCGCTGCTCGAGCATTTTCGCCGCCTCTACGCGCGGCAATCGGGCGTCGAGCCCTTCACCCTGGACGAAGAGGCGGAAGCCCGCTGGCTGCGCTACGCCTTCCCGGGCAACGTGCGCGAGCTGCGCAACATCGTGATCCGCCTGATCACGAAATACGCTGGCCAGCCGGTGTCTGCGGCCGAGCTCGAGCCCGAGCTGGACCTCGAGGCGGCGGCGCCCGCCGCGGCCGGGGGTGGGGGGACGCTCGCGGAGCAGGCGCAGCGCCAGCTCGAGCGCGCCGCCGGCTTCAACCTCGACGAGACGCTGATGGCGTGGGAGCGCGCCTACATCGACGCGGCGCTGCGCATCACGCGCGGCAACATGAGCCAGGCGGCGAAGCTGCTCGGCGTCAACCGGACGACGCTCTACAGCCGAATGGATTCAAAGGAACAAGAGTAGTGGCGCTCTATCTTGAGCACTTCGGCTTGAAGGAGCCGCCGTTCCGCATCACGCCGCACACCGACTTCTTCTTCGCCGGCGCCGACCGCGGCGCCACCCTCGAGGCGCTGATCTACGCGGTGCTCCATGACGAAGGCATCGTCAAGGTCTCGGGCGAGGTCGGCAGCGGCAAGACCATGCTGTGCCGCGTGCTGATGGAGCGGCTCCCCTCCCACGTCGACACCCTCTATCTCGCCACGCCCTCGCTCGCCCGCGACGAGATCCTCGAGGCGATCGGCGAGGAGCTCGGGCTCGCACTGTCCGGAAAGCGCACCGCCGCGGCGCTGCGCGAGCTGCAGGAGCACCTCATCGGCCGCTACGGCCAGGGCCGCCGCGTCGTCATCCTGATCGACGAAGCGCACGCGATGCCCGAGGAAACGCTCGAGGAAGTGCGGCTGCTCTCGAACCTCGAATCGAACCGGCACAAGCTGCTGCAGATCGTGCTGTTCGGTCAGCCGGAGCTCGACAGCACGCTCGCCAAGCCCAGCCTGCGCCAGCTGCGCGACCGCGTGACCCACGCCTTCCGCATGCGGCCGCTTTCCAGGCCGGAAGCCGCGCGCTACCTGTCGTTCCGCATGCGCGCCGCCGGGTACCGCGGGCCCGAGGTCTTCGCCCCCGGGGCGGTCGGGCTGATCGCCGGCGCCTCGGACGGGCTCACGCGGCGCATCAACATCCTCGCCGACAAGGCGCTGCTCTCGGCTTTTACCGAGAATGGCCACGCCGTTACCCCGAGCCATGTGCGCGCCGCGGTGCAGGACTCGGAATTCGCCTCGGTGCAGCCGCACCGCCGGGCCCGTACGCTCGCCGTTGCGGCCGCGGCCCTGGTCGGCGGCATTGCGCTCGGTTTCGCAGCGCAGTGGATGTGGATGGCGAAGCCGTCGCCGGCCGTGGCCTCGGTCAGCGTCGAACCCGTCTCCACGCCCCCAGCCGCCCCGCTAGTTACGCCTGAGCCTGAACTCGCGCCCGCACCCGCCCCGGTGGCCGCGCCATCCCATCTGCGACCCGAGCAAGCCGAGCGGCTGGACCACTATTCGCCGGCCGGCCATCGGCTGCTCGCCGAGCGGATCGCGGCCGCGCGCGCGGTCCTCGAGCGCGCGCCGGACGAGGGCTACTCGATCGAGCTCTTCACCACCGACAACAGCGATCCGGCGCGGATGGAGCGGTTCCTCCTCCGCGCCCGGGATTTCGTCCCGCTCGAGGAGCTTTTCGTCATCCCGATCGCGGACGCCGGCCGGTACCGCCTGCGTGTGGTGTATGGGGAATTCCCCACCCGGGACCAAGCCGCCGCAGCCGGAAAGCGCCTGCCGCCGAAGTATCAGGAGGCCTTCCGGACCGAGCTGCGCAGTTTCGGCGAGCTGCGCGGTCAGATTTAGGCGGACGGGATAAAAAATGCCTGCGCGACAGGCGCTTACACCGGTTTCTTCAGGCACTACTCATGGTATGCTTGCCGGCCGGAGGGAGTTCTCGTCGATGAAGCTGGGGAGACTGGGTGGAGCCGCATTGCTCGCGGCGTTTGCAGCGAGCTGCGGTCACACGCCGCCGAAGCCCGCGGCGACGCACATCCGGGCACCCGAGGCACGCGCCGAAGCCGATATCCCCCCGCCGGTTCAGGTCTCGCCGATCCTGCCGAAGCCCAAGCCCACCGCCCGGCCCGAGACCTACAGCGTGGTCGTGAACAATGTGCGCGTCCAGGAGCTGCTCTTCGCGCTCGCGCGCGATGCGCGTCTGAACGTCGACATCAATCCGGACGTTACGGGAACCGTGACGCTGAATGCCATTGACCAGACCCTGCCTCAGCTCCTGTCGCGCATCGCACGGCAGGTGGACATGCGCTACGAGATCCTGAACGACAACCTGGTCGTCATGCGCGACTCGCCTTATCTGCGGACCTACAAGGTCGACTACCTGAGCGCGAGCCGCAACGTGAAGATGCAGTCGACCGCCTCCACGCAGTTCGGCACGGGCAGCAGCGGGACCACGCCGACCGCGACTCCGACCGCCGGCACCACCACCGGCGGTACGGCGCAGATCGATGTTGTCGCCGAGAACAGGCTGTGGGACTCGCTGATTCAGAACGTGAAGGACATCCTGCGCGAGAGCGATCGGGTGATTCCCGCGGGCACCCAGCTCGCCGTAGCTGCACCGGCTGCGCCTGCCCCGCCCGGCGGCATTCCGGTGCAGCCGACGCTCGGCGCGCCGGCACAGCCGACCGCCACGTATCAGGAGGCAGGCGCGGTCATCGGCAACCGCGAGAGCGGCGTGCTCTATGTCCGCGCGAGCGCGAAGCAGCACGAAAGGGTGCAGGTGTTCCTCGACCAGGTGCTCGCCGGCGCCAAGCGCCAGGTGCTGATCGAGGCCACGGTGGCGGAGGTGCAGCTTCGCAACGAGTACCAGCGCGGCATCGAGTGGGCGCGGCTGCGCGGCTCCGGAACCTCGGGGTTCGAGATTCGCCAGCCAGCGATCCCGCCGACCACATCGCTCACGCCCGGCTTCAGCCTGACGCCGTTCACCATCAATTTCGCCAGCGCGGCGCGCAATTTCTCCGCCACCCTGAGTCTGCTCGAGCAGTTCGGTGACGTGCGCGTGCTTTCGAGCCCGCGCCTCTCGGTCCTCAACAACCAGACCGCGATCCTGCGCGTCACGCGCGACATCATCTATTTCACGCTGACCCCTTCCACCACGCCGGTCACGGTCGCCGGCGGCACGGCGGTGGTGGCGGCCTCGTTCACCACGACGCCGAACATCGCCGCCGAGGGCTTCATGATGGCGGTGCTGCCGCAGATCAACGACGCCGACGCGGTGGTGCTCAACGTGCGCCCCACCATCCGCCGGCGCGTCGACAGCGTCCGCGATCCGAACCCGGCGCTACAGGGCCAGAACACCCAGAACGACATCCCGGTGTTCGAAACCCGCGAGTTCGACTCCATCCTGCGACTGCAAAACGGCGAAATCGCGGTGCTCGCCGGCCTCATGCAGGACTTCGTGCAGAACAACGAGTCCGGCATCCCGGGGGTGCGCAGCCTGCCGCTGGTCGGCGAGCTGCTGACGAACCGCGCCGACCTCTCGGCCAAGACCGAGCTCGTGATCTTCCTTCGCGCCACCGTGATCCGGGATCCGAGCCTGGAGGGCGACTTCCGCAACTACCGTGACCAGCTGCCGCGGGACGATTTCTTCCGCCGTCCGAACCCCTCGCGCACCGCGCCGCCGCAGATGCCGGGCCAGGACCCGCGCGGCAATCCGCAGATCAACTGACATGAGCCTGCTCCTCGAGGCGCTGAAGAAGGCGGAGAAGGCCAAGGAAGAGGCCCAGCGCCGCGCGAAAGGCGAGTCGGCCGCGCCGGAGCTGCGCATCGAAAACGAGCCGCAGGTCCCCGAGAAGCCGGTGCTCACCCGCCCCGAGCTACCCGACATCCGCCAGCCGCTCGAGATCCTCAGCGACGAGATCGCGCCGCGCCAGCCGGCTGCGGCGCCGGAGGCTCCGGCATCGGACGAACCGCAGGCTGCGGACCGCGCCACCGCGCGCAAGGTCTTCGAAGCCAAGTTCAAGGAGCCGAACCCGCGGTTGCACTTCCACATTGCCCTTGCAGCGCTCGGCGTAGCGGCCATCGGCATCGTGGTGTATTTCTGGTATGAGCTGCGCCCGCCGCCGCCGCTCGTCAACCTGAACCCGCCGCGGGCGGCGCAACAGGCGGCGGCACCTGCGGCGCCGGTCACCCGCCCGGCGGCCACGGCGACGATCGCCGCGCCGGCCACCATTCCCGGGCTGCCGCCGGTCGCTGCGGTCCCGGCGGCGGCGCCCGCGCCGCGCGAGCGCGCGCCACGCGAAGCCGCCCCGGCCGCGCCCGAGACCGCTCCCCGCGCCGAGACCGCTCCCCGCGCCGAGCCCGCTCCCCGCGCAGCGCCCGCCGCGCCGCGCCTCACGCCGGCGCCGGCACAGTTTCAGCCGAGACTCGCCGAGGCCCCGGTCACGCAGACGCGCCAGCCGCCGCAGATCGATCCGAAGGTCGCTTCCGGTTATGCCGCCTATGTTGCCGGCGACCTCGCCACCGCGCGCTCGGACTACCAGGCCGCGCTGCGGGAGGACGGCGGCAACCGCGATGCGCTGCTCGGGCTGGCGGCGACCGATGTGCGCGCCGGCAGATACGAGGCGGCGGAAGCCGCTTATCTGCGCCTGCTGCAGAACGATCCGACCGATTCGAACGCCCAGGCGGGCCTCATCGCGCTGCGCGCGAGCCGCCTCGATCCCCTCGCCACGGAGAGCCGCGTGAAGAACCTGCTCGCCGCCGATCCGGGCGCCAACGTCCTGCACTTCACGCTCGGCAACCAGCTCGCCCAGCAGGGTCGCTGGGCCGAGGCGCAGCAGGCCTACTTCAAGGCGATGGCCGCCGATCCGGACAACCCGGATTTCGCCTTCAACCTCGCAGTCAGCCTCGACCACCTGCGCCAGTCCAAGCTCGCGGCTGACTACTACCGCCGCGCGGTCGCGCTCGCGGAAAAGCACGGCGCGAGCTTCGACCTCGCCGCCGCGCGCACCCGCGCCGCCCAGCTCGGGAACTGAAGCCGCGAGCCGCGCCGGAGAGCCGAGGATGAACTCGCCCGCCAATCCCCAGGCCAAGCGCCACATCGGCCAGATCCTGATCGACCAGGGCATCCTCACCGAGGACCAGCTGCGCATCGCGCTGCTCGAGCAAACCAAGTCGCACGTGCCGGTGGGCCGCCTGCTGGTACAGCTCGGCTTCGTGTCCGAGGCGACGCTGCGCGACGCGCTGTCCGAGAAGCTCGGCATGCAGTCGGTGGATCTGTCGCACATCATCGTCGATCCTGCCGCGCTCAAGCTCCTGCCGCGCGACATGGCGCGGCGCTACCGCATCTTCCCGGTCGCGGTCGACCGCCAGCACAAGAAGTTCATCGTGGCGCTGGCCGACACCAACAACATCGTCGCGGTGGACCAGCTGCGCGCTCTCCTGAACGGCGAGTTCGAGGTCGAGCTGCGGCTGTCCGGCGAGTCCGAGATCGAGCGCGCGATCGAGCACTACTACGGCCACGAGTTCTCGATCGACGGCATCCTGCGCGAGATCGAGACCGGCGAGATCGACTATGCCACGCTCGCCGAGGGCGACGAGTACTCGCAGCCGGTGGTGCGCCTGATCTCGGCGCTGCTCGCCGACGCGGTGGAGCGCGCGGCCTCCGACATCCACTTCGAGCCCGAGCAGAACTTCCTGCGCATCCGCTACCGGATCGACGGCGTGCTGCGCCAGATCCGCAGCCTGCACAAGACCTACTGGCCGGCGATGGCGGTGCGCATCAAGGTGATGGCGAAGATGAATATCGCGGAGACGCGCGCGCCGCAGGACGGGCGCATCTCCGCGACCATGTCGGGCCGGGTGGTGGATTTCCGCGTCGCCAGCCTGCCGACCACGCACGGCGAGAACCTGGTGCTGCGGATCCTGGACCGGCAGAAGGGCATCGTGCCGCTCGACAAGCTGAACCTCGAGGAGCCGGCGCTCGAGCTGCTGAAGCTCATGATCACGCGTCCGGAGGGCATCATCCTGGTGACCGGGCCGACCGGCAGCGGCAAGACCACGACGCTGTACTCGATCCTGAACCACATCAACTCCGACGCCGTCAACGTGATGACGCTGGAGGACCCGGTCGAGTACCCGATGACGCTGATCCGGCAGACCTCGGTGGCCGAGGCGGCCAAGCTCGATTTCGCCAACGGCATCCGCGCCATGATGCGCCAGGACCCCGACGTGATCCTGGTGGGCGAGATCCGCGACCGCGAGACCGCCGAGATGGCGTTCCGCGCCGCGATGACCGGCCACCAGGTGTATTCCACGCTGCACACCAACTCGGCGGTCGGCGCGTTCCCGCGCCTGCTCGACATCGGCATCCTGCCCGACATCCTCGCGGGCAACATCATCGGGATCCTGGCGCAACGCCTGGTGCGGCGCCTGTGCCGCACCTGCCGCCAGTCCTACGACCCCGACGTGAGGGAACGGCGCCTGCTCGGCCTCTCGCCGACCGAGCCCGCGGCGCTTTATCGCGCGGTCGGCTGCGAGCAGTGCGAGTACCAGGGCTACCGCGGCCGCCAGGCGATCCTGGAGCTGCTCAAGATCGACGCGGCGATCGACGAGCTGGTCGCGCGGCGCGCCACCGCGCGCGAGATTCTCACCGCCGCGCGCGCGCAGGGCTTCAAGACCCTCGCCGACGACGGCGTGCGCCTGGCGCGGGCGGGCACCACCAGCCTCGACGAGGTGATGCGCGTGGTCGACCTCACCGACAGAATGAGCTGAGCGGGATGAGCTGACATGCCACTGTTCGCATACCGCGCGGTCAATGCCGTGGGCAAGAACGTGGCCGGGCGCGTCGAGGCGGTCAATCTCTTCGACCTCGAGCAGCGCCTCGCGCGCATGGGGCTCGACCTCATCAACGGCGCGCCCACCGAGCAGCGCAGCCGCCTCATCGGCGGCGGGCGCGTCGCACGCCAGGATCTGATCAACTTCTGCTTCCACCTCGAGCAGCTCGCGAAGGCCGGCGTGCCGCTGATCGAGGGGCTCAGCGACCTGCGCGAAAGCCTGGAAAACGCGCGTTTCCGCGAGGTCGTCTCCGGCCTGATCGAGTCGATCGAGGGCGGCAAGACGCTGTCTGCCGCCCTGGGCGAGTTTCCCGAGGTGTTCAGCAAGGTGTTCGTGAGCCTGATCCGCTCCGGCGAGCAGACCGGCAGGCTGGCCGAGGTGCTCGCCTCGCTGACGGAGTCCCTGAAGTGGGAGGACGAGCTCGCCGCGCAGACCAAGAAGCTGGTGATGTATCCGGCGTTCGTCGCCAGCATCGTGGTGCTGGTGTTCTTCTTCCTGATGATCTACCTGGTGCCGCAGATGACCGGGTTCATCCGCAACATGGGGCAGCAGATCCCGCTCCAGACCCGCGTGCTGATGGCGGTGTCGGACTTCTTCGTCTCCTACTGGTGGACCCTGATCGCGGCGCCGATCCTGGCGTGGGTCGGCGTGCGGCTGGCGATGAAGAACAACCCCAAGGTCGGCTACATGATCGATCACCTGAAGATCAGCCTGCCGCTGGTGGGACCGATCCTGCGCAAGATCATCCTGTCGCGCTTCGCCTCGAGCTTCGCCATGATGTACGCCTCGGGCATCACGGTGCTCGACGCGATCCGCAGCTGCGAGGAGCTCGTCGGCAACAAGCCGCTCGAGAACGCGCTGCGCATGGCCGGGCAGCAGATCGCCGACGGCAAGAACACGAGCGCCGCCTTCGCCGAGCTGGCGCTGTTCCCGCCGCTCGTGATCCGCATGCTGCGCATCGGCGAGAACACCGGCGCCCTCGATACCGCGCTCCTCAACGTCAGCTACTTCTACAACCGCGAGGTGCGCGAGGCCATCGGCAAGCTGCAGGCGATGATCGAGCCGGTGCTCACCGTGGTGCTCGGGCTGGTGCTCGGCTGGGTGATGCTGGCCGTGCTCGGGCCGGTCTACGACACGATTTCCAAGATGAAGTTCTGAGCCGCGTGCGCCGGATCCTCTACTTCACCGCCGACGAGAGCTACCTCTACACGGCCTCGGGCTCGGCGCTGCGCCTCGAGGCCAGGTTCCAGGCCAGCGAGGCCGGCGTGGCCGAGTTCCGCGACTATCTGCGCGGCCGCCGCGGGACGCTGCTGTCCGTGCTCGCCGACGTGACGGGCGAGGATTTCCACGAAGAGCAGATCCCCTACCTGCGCGGCGCCGACCGCGACGCGGTGCTGCAGCGGCGGCTCGCGCAGCGCTATCGCGACACCCGCCTGGCGGCCGCGTTTTCGCTCGGCCAGGTGGCGACGGACGAAAGGCGCAACGAGCGCGTGCTGCTCGCCTCGTTCACCAACACGCAGCAGTTCTCGCCGTGGCTGGACACGCTCGAGGAGGCCGGGGCGCGCCTCGCCGGCGTGTACTCGGCGCCGCTGCTCGCGCCGCGGCTCGCCGCCCGGCTCGGCGTCAAGACCGGCCGCGCTTTCCTGGTCACCGCGGACCGTGCCGGCCTGCGCCAGAGCTTCATCGAGAACGGCCGGCTCCGCTTTGCCCGCCTCGAGCGCATCGTCGATACGGCGCCGCAGGCGCTGGCGCTGTTCGTGCGCTCTGAAACCCACCGCCTGGCCCAGTATCTCGCCACCCTTCGCGCGTTGCCGCGCGAGGGCGCGCCGATTCAGGTACTGGTGGTCGCGCCGCCTGGCGCGCGCCATACCTTCGAGCAGGTGCTCGGCTCCGACGCCCGCCTGATCTTCCGCACGGTCGATGCCGACGAGGCCGCACGGGCGGCCGGCCTCAAGGCGCTGCCCGAGGGGGCCGCGGCCGAAGCCTATTATCTGCAGCTCGCGGCGAAGAAGCCGCCGCGCGAGCAGTTCGCCAACCGCGAGGACCGCCGGCGCTACCAGGTGTGGCAGCTGCAGCGCGGCGTCGTGGCCGCGGGCGCGGCCGTGTTCTCGCTCTGCGCGCTCGTGGCCGGGGAGCGATGGCTCGAGGCGCTGGACGTGCGCGGGCAAGCCGAGGGCATGGCGATCGAGGCGCGGCGCGCCGCCGACGACTACCAGCGCATTACCGCCACCTTCCCGGTGACGCAGACCAGCACCGAGAATCTGCGGGCAACCGTGACGGAGTTCACCCGCATCGCCTCGCGCACCGCATCGCCGGAGAGCGCGTTCGTGCACGTCTCCCGCGTGCTCGACCAGTTTCCGCAGTTCGAGCTCGAGCGGATCGACTTCAGCGTCGGCCACCCCGACCGGCGCGATCGCACCGCCGCGCTGACCCAGCCGAACACGCCTGGCGCGAGGCCGAACCCGCAGGAGGAGACCGCGGTGCGCCTCGAGCTCTCGGGTCGCGTCAACGCCACCGAGCGCAACGACTATCGCGCCCTCACCGCCCAGGTACGCCGCTTCGCGGGCGCGCTCGGCAGCTCGGGGTACGAGCTCGCGCGCACCGACCTGCCCTTCGACGTGACGCCGGAAGGCACGCTCACCGGCGACATCGGCAGCGGCGCCGAAAGCGGCGAGGCGCCGCGCTTTACCGTCGTGCTGCTGCGGAGGCTGCCATGACCCTCACGCGCGAGGAGCTGAAAAGGCTGGCGCTGCCCGCGCTCGCCGCGCTCGCGCTCGTCGCCTTCGGCGCGGTGCTCATCAAGCTGGCGTCGGACTCGCGCCGCGAGGCGGGCGAACGGCTGGTGGCGGCGCGCAGCGAGCGCAACCAGAGCGTGGAGCGGCTGGCGCGCATCGCGGAAGAGGAACGCGAGGTCAAGGCGAAGCTCGACGTGTACCAGCAGCTCAAGCAGCTGCGCGTGCTCGGCGAGGAGCGGCGCGTGGAATGGGCCGACGCCATCGCGCGGATCCGGACCCAGCGCGAGCTGCTCGACCTGCGCTACCGGGTCGAGCGGCAGCAGCTCCTCACCTCGGTGCCGGGGAAGCCGGCGAACGTCGACTTCTTCGCCAGCACGATGCAGGTCAACATGGCGCTGCTGCACGAAGAGGACCTGCTGCGCTTCCTCGCCGACCTGCGCGCCTCCGGCAACGCCTATTACTCGGTGAAGAAGTGCCTCGTCACGCGCAGCGGACAGGCCGCGACCGGCACCACGCTCACGCCGCGCCTGCGCGCGGAATGCAGCATCGACCTGATCACCGTCCTGGACCGGGCGGCGAAGTCATGACGCGAGCCCTGCTCCTCCTCGTCTTCATGGCCTCGATCCCGGCGGCGTCGGCGCAGGAGCTCGGCCGCCTCTTCTTCACGGAGGAGCAGCGCGCCGCGCTCGACGCACGCCGCAAGGCGCGCGTGCCCGACCGCCCGGTGGCGCCGGCCGCGGCTCGCTCGCCCACGACCCGCGTCGACGGCTACGTGCGGCGCTCGGGCGGCCCGTCGACCGTCTGGGTGAACGGCGAAACGCTCGGGGTCGAAGGCAGCGACGCGCCGCGCATCGAGTCCGGCCGCCGCGAGGGCCGGGTCTCGGTCCCCGTCGGCGACGGCGGCATCCGCTTCTCGCTCAAGCCCGGCCAGGTGCTCGATCGCAGCACCGGCGAGATCCGCGACGTCCTCGGGCCGAGCGGCGAGATCGAAGTTCGCCCGCCCAAGTGAGCCCGCGGCTTCGCAGCCGGAGCGCCCAGCGCGGCCTGGCGCTCCTCCTGCTGCTCGTGGTCGTGGTGGTCGCGTTCACCTACGTACTTATGAGCCGCCTTCCGCTCGCGACGCACCAGACGGCCACGAAGCGCGAGTACAACGCAAAGGTCCTGAACCAGGCGAAGCAGGCGCTGATCGGCTACATGGTCCTGCGCGCCGCCCAGGCCGGCGAGGACGACCCTGGCAGCCTGCCATGCCCCGAGGCAGCGGGCAACGCCGGCAATCCGGCGCTTGAGGGAATCGCAGCCGGCAATTGCGCGGTTCCCGCCATGGGCCGCTTGCCATGGCGCACGCTGGGGCTCGACAAGCTCGTGGACGATGCGGCCGAGCCGCTCTGGTATGCGGTTTCCCCCGGCTGGCATAAGCCCAACTCGACGACCAACACCGTCATCAACTCCGATAGCGTCGCCCAGCTTACCGTGGACGGCGCGGCGAACAACTCGGTGGCCGTGATCATCGCCCCGGGACGCGCGATGAACGTCCAGGCGGCGCCCGGATGCACCGCAAGGAATCAAACGCGCGCAGCGCCCGCGCCGACGATGAATCCGGCGGACTACGTCGAATGCTTCAACGCTGCCACCGCCACCTTCTCGACGTTTGGGCCCGCGGCGTCGTTCAACGACCAGGTCCTCGCCGTGACCACCGGCGACCTGATTCCGGAGCTCGAGGCCGCGATCCAGCAGCGCATGCAGCGGGAAATCGCGCCTGCCCTGCGCACGGTCTACGCGTCTGCGGTATGGGGACAAACAGCGGCCAATCCGGTCTACCCCTTTGCCGCGCGCTTCAACAATCCGGACCCGGGGTCTGGCAACAGTTACCGCGGAGAGGACGGCCGCTACCAGGGTCTCCTGCCCTTCAACTGCTCAGACGCCAGCTGCGCCTCGGATTCACGCTACTCGCCGACTTTCGTCAACTGGGGATCGCCTTCGCTTTCCGGAACCGCTGTGCTTGGAGGGTCGACCTGCAGCATCCAGCCTGGGAACGTCGCGCAGTGCACCGGGCTCTTTGCTGGCGCTGGGACCCTGACGTTCAGCATGACCATACGGCTGAACAACATCGCCATGGCTCTCCGCCAGTTCGATCTTACCAACGTGGCTACGCTGACGTACGGCCTGCTCAGCTGCAGTTCCACCGGCACCATCACCGGCACCTCCTTCGCGTTTCAGAACGACGGCTCTGCAATCCTGACCGTCCAAGGCCAGGCGCCAGGCCTGGTAGGTCCGCCACCGGGCTTACTCCCTCTAACGACGAACATTTGTATGACGGCGCAGCTAGGCAATCTCAAAGACCATTCGCTGCTCAACCAGGACGACCCAACCACCGGCTGGTTCGTGCGCAACGAGTGGTACCGACTCGTTTGGTACGCAGTGGCAGCTAGGAACACCGTGGACAACCTGACCGGTACTCCGCCCGTGCCGGTGGGATGCGTGAATAACCCTCCGACCACCCAAAATTGCCTCGGCATCAACGGGACCCGGAACATCCGCTCGCTGCTGGTCCTTGCCGGGCGCAGCCTGACCGATCCCGCGGGCCGCCCCAACTCCACGCTGTCCGATTACCTGGAGTTCGCGAACTGCGACCCCAATTTCCTCGGCGTGTGCAATCCGGGATCCACGTTCGAGCAGCGCACGATACGCATGAACAAGGTTGCGGTGTCGCCCGCGGCCGGCGGCACGTTCTACGCGCCGTTCAATGATCGGCTGGTCCTCGTCGACTGGATTGCGCCCGCTCCAACGTTTCCCGTATCGGCATTGCTCCCATGACACGCGCGGTGCGTAGCCATGGCTTCACGCTGACCGAGCTCGCGGTGGTGTTCTTCATTGTGGCGCTGCTGATGGCGACGGCCATGTTCACGCTCTCGGCGCAGAACGATCAGCGCAACTTCGAGGAAACGCGGCGACGCCTCGAAGCAGCTCGAGACCTCGTGCTCGCGTTCGCGGTCGCGAATGGCCGGCTACCCTGCACCGGCACCGCCAGCGGAGACGAAAACCCCGTTGGCGGCGGTGCCTGCGCCAGCCCTTGGGGCGGCTTCCTTCCGGCGCGTACGATCGGCTTTCAGATCACCGACACCAACGGCTTTGGTCTGGACGCGTGGCAGAACCGCATCCGTTATGCCGTCTCGAGTAATGCGGTCGCTCTGGTCAATTGCGCCGGAAGCTCGACCCAGCCGCATTTTACGAATGCAACGAACCTGAGAACCAACGGCATCACGTGCCAGCCGGGCGACCTGGTCATCTGCAATCGCTCGCCTGCCGCCGTTGCGGCAACCACGTGCGACGGGGGAACGGCCGTCACGAACCAGAACACCGTCGTGGCGATCGTTTTCTCGACGGGAAAGAACGGCGCCACGGGCGGCACCGGGGTGAACGAGGCGCGCAACCTGGACAACAATCAATTGTTCGTGAGCCGTACGCCCGATCCCTCCACCGCAGCCGGCGGTGAGTTCGACGATCAGATGCTGTGGATCACGGCCGGCGAGCTGTATAGCAAGCTGATCGCGGCGGGCAGGCTTCCCTAGCGCGCCGGTCCCTTCAGGGCAAAGCAGACCTCGCCGTCGCGGTTGGTTTCCAGGCTGAGCGCGAAGCCCGCGGCTTCGGCCTGCCGCGCCGCCTGGTAAAGCCCGATTCCGAGGCCGCCCTGCGAGGCCACCGGGCCGCGCAGGAGCCGCGCGGCGAGGTCTTCGGGAACGGCGCGGCCCGAGTCGGTCACCCGCAGCGCCACCTCGCCGTCGAGCGTGAGCGACACCACGATCCGCACGGACGGATCGGCTTCGCGCTTGGCGAGGGCGTTGCGCACGAGGTTGTCGGCGACGCTGTCGAAGAGCGAGCGCGGCAGCCGCACGCCGGTGCGCCCTCGCCCGAGATCGAAGGTCACCCCTTCGGCTCGGTACTGGCGCATCAGCCGCTCCCACCAGGACTGCGCGCCGACGTAGCTTTCGCCCTCTTCCTGCGGGCGCTGCAGCTTCTCCAGGGTGGCCGCGAGCCGCTGCGTGATGGCGGGAAGCTGGCGCCTGACCAGCGCCTGCAGGTCGCGCGAATCGCGGTTGCGCTCGTCCGCGGCAACGGAGCAGAGCACGTTCAGCGACTGCAGCAGGTTCTTGATGTCGTGCGTCATGCGAGCGCCGGTTTCGTGCACCGCCTGCAGGTAGCTTTGCTGGCGCAGCTGTTCCTCGCGCAGCTTCGCGATATAGAACTCGCCGAGCAGCTGGCCGAGCAGGTGCAGGTGCCAGTGCAGCGCCGGGCTCATGCGGAAGCGCGAATACACGGTGAGGGCGAGCGCGCTGTTCTCGAACTCGACGCGGCTCGGCGTGCTCTCGCCCTGCTCGCCCTGAGACTCGCCGGCGCGCCAGCGCACCCCCGCCACCGAGGGCAGGCGGCGCAGCGCCGCGAGCGCCTCGACCAGGAAGCGGTCCGGGCGCGGCTCGAGCTGCGCCAGCTCGGCGAGGAAGTGGAGCCACTTCTCCACCGGCAGGCCGATCGAGAAGAGATAGCGCACGAAGAACACGTTCAGGCCGCTGAACCCGCCGCGCGGGTTCCACGCCAGGGCGATCAGCAGCACGGCGACCGCGGTCATGAACACCGTGTAGGTCAGCGCCTCGAGGTACCCGGTGCGGCGCACGGTCATCAGCGCGAAGCTGCCGAGGATCACCACCCCGAGGAGCAGCATGAGGAACACGCTGTAGAAGAAGTCGATCATCTGCGCCTGCTCGGGCGGATCGGGCTCGGCGGGGATCAGCGCGATGAGGACAAAGATGAGCGGCAGCCCGAACTCCGCCGCGGTGTGCACCTCCGGCACGATCTCGCGGCGCGGCGAGATCTCCGGCAGGATCACCACCGCGAGCAGCGCGAGGAGGTACAGCAGCACGAGCAGGTAGCAGCGGCGCTGCCAGCGGGCGTGCTGCTGGTAGACCTTGCCGCCGACCAGGCCGGCGAGCACCACGACCCAGAAGGCGAGCAGCCACCAGTCGAGCTGCAGCATCACCGTGAACGCGACCCCAACGAGGACGAAGCCCTGCAGCGGCGACACGCGCTGCTCGACGCGCAGGAAGGGCTGCCATAGCAGCACCAGCCCGAAGTGGGCAAGCAGCAGCGCGCGCGCCCACGGGTCGGCGACGCCGCGGAACACCGCGACGTGCAGGAGCGCGAGCATGGCCACGACGACGAGGCGCCAGTAGCGGCGCGTGAATTCCCAGGTCGCGGCTGCGAGCCGGTTGAAGTACGGCGCCGGAAGGGTCTCGGGTTGCATGACGGATGCGCGGCGGCTAGTCTACAAACGAATCCATGCCCTCCGCCAATCTCGTCCGCCTCGTGCTGCTCGAAGCGCGGCGCGGCGCGCTGCCCTGGCTCGCGCTCACGGCGGTCGCGCTGAGCCTCGGCCTCGCCGCTTTCCTGTCGCAGGTGGCGCTCACGGAGAGCCGGAGCCTGCAGGCGGCGATCGTGGCGGCCGCGCTGCGCGCCTGCGCCGTGTTCCTCGTCGCCGCGCACGTCGCTGCGAGCGTGCTGCGCGAGATCAACGACAAGGGCCTGGAGCTGATGCTCTCGCTGCCGCTCGCGCGCTCGGCCCAATACACGGGCCGGTTCCTGGGCTTCGCCTTGTGCGGCGTCCTGCTCGCGTTCTTTTTCGCGCTGCCGCTGCTTTTCTGGGCTTCCCCGGCGGCCGTCGCGCTGTGGGGCGTTTCACTCGCCTTCGAGGCGGCGCTGATGGCGGCCGCCGCGCTCTTCTTCGCCATGTCGCTCGCGCAGCTTCTCCCGGCGATCGCGGCGAGCGCCGCGTTCTATCTGCTCGCGCGGACCATGGCGAGCATTCAGGCGATTGCGACCGGCCCGCACCGCGACGCGTCCTCGGCGGATCGCGTCGCGCGCTGGGCGGTGGATGCTGTCGCACTCCTGTTCCCGCGCCTCGACAGCGTGACGCGCACGGAGTGGCTGCTCTACGGCACGCCGAGCACGGGTGCGTACGCGGCTGCCCTTGGCGGCTTGGCGGTCTACGGGGTGCTCCTGATCGCCGCAGGCCTGTTCGACTTCCATCGCCGCAGCGCATGAGCTCGGAGCTGCGTCCGCTCTCCGCGGTGCCGTTCTGGCTCTGCGCCCTGCTCGCGCTCGCGCTTGGACTGCAAATTGCCTCGCGCCTGGCGAGCCCGGTGCTGCGAGAAAGCGCCGACCTGCCGCCGCCGCCGCGCCCGGAGACGCTGCGCCTCGCGAGCCTTGCCGAAGAGCCGGCGGCGGCGCGCCTAGCGATGCTCTACCTGCAGGCGTTCGACTACCGCGGCAGCAACCGCATTCCGTACCAGAAGCTCGACTACGGCCGGCTGATCGGATGGCTGGACGCGATCCTCGCGCTCGATCCGCGCAGCGACTACCCGCTCTTTTCGGCCGCGCGCATCTATGCCGAGAATCCCGATCCCGCGCGCAGCCGGCAGATGCTCGAGTACGTGTATCGCGCCTATCTCGAGGACCCGAACCGGCGCTGGCCCTGGCTCGCCCACGCGGCGATCCTCGCGAAGCACCGCCTCAACGATCTGCCGCTCGCGCTGCGCTATGCCCAGACGGTGGAGCGCCACACCACCGACCCTAACGTTCCGTCGTGGGCGAAGCAGATGCAGATCTTCATCCTCGAGGACATGAACGAGCTCGAGGCCGCCCGCACCATGATCGTGAGCCTGCTCGAGAGCGGCCGCATCCATGACCCGGCGGAAATCCGCTTCCTCAAGGAGCGGCTCCAGGAACTCGCCGCGCGACAGGCTCGTCGGCGCTAAAGCTGTCGGATTCCCGACATTATCGTTTGGGCGTCGACACCAGTACGGTTGTCATACGTTGATTTAATTGATGTTTTCCCGCTTGCAGCTTGGTATGGGTATTGCGTGGGAGTAGGCACGACTATTGGCCCAGGGGAGCTGGGCATAAGGGGATAGCCATGAACAAGACGCAAAAAGGCTTCACGCTGGTGGAAATCGCCATCGTGCTCGTGATCATCGGCCTGCTGCTCGGCGGCATCCTGAAAGGCCAGGAAATGATCACCCAGGCGAAGATCAAGAACGTCATCGCCGACGTCACCGGCGTCTCGGCCGCCATGTACGGCTACCAGGACCGCTACCGCGCCCTGCCGGGGGATGACAAGAACGCAGGCCGCTGGACCAGCGCCCCTGCTGCGGCCCCGGGTAACGGAAACGGCGTCATCGAAGGCGCTTATAACGCAGCCGCCGTCGGGGAATCGCTTAACTTCTGGGACCATCTGCGCCGCGCCGGCTTCGTCGGTGGACAGGGCACCGAGAACCCTTTCAATGCCGTCTCGGGGAAAATGGGCGTGCAGACTGGTGATGGCACGGGCCCAACGCCGGGCGGCGTGCTCGCCGTCAGCGGCCCGGCGGTGGAACAGTTCACCGGGCTCATCCTGTGCACAGCCAATCTGCCGGACAAGATCGCCGTCTCGGTTGACGCGCAAATGGACGACGGCAAAGGCAAGACCGGCAGCGTGCGTGGGCAAAAGGGCGGCGGAAACCCCAACATAGCATCCCTTGCCGAGGATTACACCGAAGATGGCGTGAGCACGTACGTCGTCTGCCGCCAGATGTAGCCTCCAAGGTTTTCGAGAAAAGCCGGCCTCGCGCCGGCTTTTTTTTCGCCTAGCCGCGGAGCAGCCGGTCCTCGGCGGCGGCGAGGGCGTCGGGCTGGCCTAAGAGAACGACCACGTCGCCAGGCTGGAGCGCACCCGCGTCCGACGCTGCGAGATTCATGCGCACGTCGCGCCGGCGCACCGCCCTGACCTGCACCCCGCCGAGGGGCAGCTCGCTGAGCGGCCGCCCCACGGCGTGGGCCTGGGCATCGAGCGTGACCGAATGCAGCCTCGCGGGCGGGGCGTCGGCGCCGGCTTCGTCGCTTTCGCCGCGGAAAAGCCCGCGCAGGAGCTCGTAATGCTCCTCGCGCACCTGCGCCACGCGGCGCATCACCCGGCTGAGCGGCATGCCGAGCCACACCAGCGTGTGCGAGGCGAGCATCACGCCCGACTCGAAGGCCTCGGGCACGACTTCCGAGGCGCCCGCGGCGCTCAGGCGCTCGATGTCGGCCTCGTCGCGCGCCCGCACCACGACCGGAACCTGCGCGTTGAGCTCGTGCACGTGCGCGAGCACGCGCACCGCCGCGTTCGCATCGGCGAAGGTGATCACCACCGCGGCGGCCCGCGCGATGCCGGCGGCGACGAGCGCCTCGCGCCGCGCGCTGTCGGCGAACACCACCGTGTCGCCGGCGGCTGCGGCCTCGCGCACGCGCTCGGGGTCGAGGTCGAGCGCGACATAGCGCACGCCCTCCGCCGCGAGCAGCCGCGCGAGGCGCTGCCCGTTGCGGCCATAGCCGAGGATGATGACGTGGCGCTCGGCCTCGATCGACTGCACCGCCACGCGGTGCAGCGCCAGCGAGCGCAGCAACCATTCCGAGCGCGAGAGCCGCATCACGATGCGGTCGCTCGCCTGGATGAGGAACGGCGTCGCGAGCATCGAGAAAATCATCGCGGCGAGCAGGATCTGCAGGAAGCGCTCGGGCACGAAGCCCGCGGCGCTGGTGAGCGAGAGCAGGACGAAGCCGAACTCGCCGGCCTGCGCGGCCGCGAGCCCCACTCGCAGCGCCGTCCCGGGCGCGGCGCCAAAGGCGCGCGAGAGCGCCGCGATCAACGCGAACTTGCCGGCCATGAGCGCCGCGAACAGCGCCACCACGGCGAGGAGCTCGCGCAGCACGAGGCCCAGGTCGAGCATCATCCCGACCGTGACGAAGAAGAGTCCCAGCAGCACGTCGCGGAACGGCTTGATGTCCTCCTCGACCTGGAAGCGGTACTCGGTCTCCGAGATCAGCATTCCGGCGAGGAACGCGCCGAGCACCATCGACAGCCCCGCGAGCGACGTGAGGTACGCCATCATCAGGATCACCAGCAGCACGTTCAGCACGAACAGCTCGTTCGAGCGCCGCCGCGCGACCACCCCGAGCCAGCCGCGCATGAGGCGCGGGCCGGCGAGGATCACGATCGCGAGCGCCGCGACCGCCTTGCCCAGCGCGACGGCGAGCGCAGTGCCGAGCTGCTCGCCGGGATGGCCGAGCGCCGGCACGACCACGAGCAGCGGCACCACCGCGAGGTCCTGGAAGAGCAGCACACCGATGATCTCGCGGCCGTGCGCCGAGTCGAGCTCCACGCGCTCGGCCAGCAGCTTCGAGACGATCGCGGTCGACGACATCGCCACGATGCCGCCGAGCGCAAGGCCCGCCTGCCAGCCCCAGCCGAGCGCCGCCGCGGCCGCCGTCACGAGCGCGATCGTGGCCGCCACCTGCGCGAGGCCGAGGCCGAACACCACGCGGCGCATCGCCATCAGCCGCGGCAGGCTGAACTCCAGCCCGATCGAGAACATCAGGAACACCACGCCGATCTCCGCGAGCAGCCGCATGTCCTCGCGCTCGGGCGAAATCAGGCGCAGCGCGTGCGGCCCGAGCGCGAGCCCGGTGACGAGGTAGCCGATCATGGCCGGCAGGCGCAGGCTCCTGCAGGCGACGACCGCCACGACCGCGCACGCGAGCACGATCAGCACCGATTGCAGGGGAACGGCGCCGGTATCCATGGGCTATACTCAGCGCGCATGATAAGGGCAGCCTCGAAGGCGCGGCACGGCCAATCCCAATCGGCGAGCGGCGGAGACACCGCGCTGGAGCTGGCGCGGCGCGTGCTCGCGATCGAGGCCGACGCGGTGCGCGCGCTCATCGAGCGCATCGACGAGCGCTTCCTCAGCGCCGTATCGCTGATCCTCGAGCGCCGCGGCCGCGTGGTGGTGAGCGGCATCGGCAAGTCGGGCCATATCGCGCGCAAGATCGCCTCGACGCTCGCCTCCACCGGCACGCCGGCGGTGTTCCTGCACCCGGCCGAGGCGCTTCACGGCGACCTCGGCATGATCGAGGCCGGCGACGTGTTCGTCGCCATCTCGCATTCGGGCGAGAGCGAGGAGCTGCTCAACATCATTCCCCAGGTGAAGCGCCGCGGCGCCAAGCTGATCGCGCTCACCGGCCGGCGCGACTCGACGCTGGCGAAGGAATCCGACGTGCTGCTCGACGCCGGGGTGGCGCAGGAAGCCTGCCCGCACAATCTGGCGCCGACCGCGAGCACCACCGCCGCGCTCGCCCTGGGCGACGCCCTCGCGGTGGCGCTGCTCGACGCGCGCGGCTTCTCGGCCGACGATTTCGCGCGCTCGCACCCCGGCGGCTCGCTCGGCCGGCGCCTCCTCACGCACGTGAGCGACGTGATGCGCAGCGGCGCCGACCTGCCGGTAGTGGCCGAGGACGCGAGCTTCAAGCAGGCGCTGCTCGAGATCTCTCGCGGCCGCATGGGCATGACCGCGGTGCTCGACGCGGAGCAGCGCGTGCGCGGGATCTTCACCGACGGCGACCTGCGCCGCGCGCTGGAGAAGGGGGTCGACCTCGAGCGCACGCGGATCGTGGACGTGATGACCCCGGGCCCGCGCACCATCCGACCCGAGGCGCTGGCGGTCGAGGCGGTGCAGCTCATGGAGCGCCACAAGATCAACCAGCTGCTGGTGGTCGACGGCGACGGGCGTCTCGCCGGGGCGCTCAACATGCACGACCTGTTCCGCGCCAAGGTCATCTAGCGCTACCCAGCTAGCCGCATGCCATTCTCCGCTCCCGACGCGCTGGAACGGGCCCGGCGCGTGCGCCTGATGATCTTCGACGTCGACGGGGTGCTCACCGACGGCAGACTCTGGTACGGTGCCGGCGGGGAGGAGCTCAAGGTGTTCCATTCCTTCGACGGGCACGGGATGAAGATGCTCGCGGCGAGCGGCGTGGCCTGCGCCGTGCTGTCCGGCCGGCGCTCCGGCGCGGTGGCGGCCCGCTGCGGAGAGCTCGGCGTCGCCCACGTCCTGCAGGGGATCGACGACAAGCTGCCGGCGTTCGAGCGGCTCATTTCCGGGCTCGGCCTCGCGGCCGAGGACTGCGGCTACATGGGCGACGAGGTCGTGGACCTGCCGGTGCTCGGGCGCTGCGGCTTCGCCTGCGCGCCGCCCGAGGCGCGCGGACCGGTGCTCGCGCGCGTGCACTACGTGGCCGGCACGCCGGCCGGCCAGGGCGCCGCGCGCGAGGTCTGCGAGTTCGTCATGCGCGCGCAGGGCACCCTCGAGCGCGCGCTGCAGGGCGGGCTCGGATGAGATTCGGCGCATGAAATTCAGCACCACGAAGCTGTTCCCGCTGGCGCTGATGCTGACGCTCGCCCTGCTCACCTTCTATCTCGACCGCATGGTGCGCGACGACGACAGCACCCCGGCCAAGCGGCGTCACGACCCCGACTACATCGTTACCGACTTCACCACCACCACCTACGACCGCGAAGGCCGGCCGCTCAGCAGGCTGTCGGCGGCGCGCATGCTGCACTATCCCGACAACGACACCACCGAGCTGTTCGCGCCGCGCATGCTGCAGAGCCGGCCCGCCGAGCCGCGCATGTCGGTGAGCGCAGAGCGCGGCGCGGTCTCGGCCGACGGCGAGGAGATCTTCCTCTACGACAACGTGGTGCTGGTGCGCGAGGCGGACGGGGAGCGGCCGGAGGCGCGGCTCACCACCAGCTTCCTGCACGTGCTGCGCGAGCGTTCGCTCGTGCGCACCGACCGCGAGGTGACGATCGTCGAGGAGACGCGCTCGCTCACCGGTCGCGGCATGGAATACGACGCCGAATCGCGCGTGTTCACGCTGATGGCGGACGTCCGCGGGCGCTACGAGCCGAAGAGCCTTGAGCCGAAGAAATGAGGCACGCGATTCCCATCGTGGCGGTGCTCGTGCTTGCCGCCCCCCCGGCCCGGGCGGAGAAGGCCGACCGCGACAAGCCCACCCAGATCGAAGCGAACCGCATGAGCGCCGACGACGTGAAGCGCATGACGATCTTCGAGGGCAACGTGATCCTGACCAAGGGGACCATCGCGGTGCGCGCCGAGCGCATCGTCGTGCGCCAGGACGCCGAGGGATTCCAGCTCACCAGCGCCACCGGCGCGCCGGTGCGCTTCAAGCAGAAGCAGGACCCGAAGGACGGCGAGAAGGAAGGCCGCTGGATGGACGGCGAGGCGCTGCGCGTGGAGATCGACGAGCGCAAGCAGACCATCGAGCTGTTCGACAGCGCGCGCGTCAACCGCGGCGGCGACCAGGTCGCCGGCGCCTATATCCTCGTCGATCAGGGCTCGGATTTCTTTCAGGTGACCACCGGGAAGGGCGGCAAGGAACCCGGCCGCGTCACCGCGACGCTCCAGCCGAGCAACAAGGGCGGCGACAACAAGGACGGCAAGAAATGACGGACCCGGGACGGACCACGTTTTTTCTGGAAGCGCGTTGAGCGAGCTGCGCTCGCAGAGCCTGCGCAAGCGCTACAAGTCGCGCACGGTGGTGCAGGACGTGTCGCTCGCGGTGTCGAGCGGCGAGGTGGTCGGCCTGCTGGGCCCGAACGGCGCCGGCAAGACCACCTGCTTCTACATGATCGTCGGGCTGGTGCCGGTGGACGCGGGCTCGATCCACCTCGACGGCAACGAGCTCACGCACCTGCCGATCCACCGGCGCGCGCGCCTCGGGATCTCCTATCTGCCGCAGGAGAACTCGGTGTTCCGCCGCCTGACCGTCGAGGAGAACGTGCAGGCGATCCTGGAGCTGCAGGGCCTGGCGGAGGCCGAGATCGAGCCGCGCCTCGCCGAGCTGCTGAAGGACCTGAACATCGCGCACCTGCGCAAGCACACCGCGATCTCGCTGTCGGGAGGCGAGCGGCGGCGGCTGGAGATCGCGCGCGCGCTCGGCACGCGGCCGGCGTTCATCCTGCTCGACGAGCCCTTCGCCGGCGTCGATCCGATCGCGGTGCTCGACATCCAGCGCATCATAAGGTTCCTCAAGGAGCGCGGCATCGGTGTGCTCATAACAGACCATAACGTCCGGGAAACGCTCGGCATCTGCGATCGCGCCTACATCATCAACGAAGGCGCGGTGCTCGCTTCGGGCCATCCCGAGGAGATTGTTTATAATGACAGCGTGCGTCGGGTGTATCTGGGAGAGAACTTCCGGATGTAGCTGATTCGTAGCTGCGTAATTTGCAGCTTTGTAACCTGCCACCCGGCAATCTGCAGACCTTAGATGAAGCCCTCGCTGCAGTTCCGCCTCTCTCAGCACCTCACGCTGACGCCGCAGCTGCAGCAGTCGATCCGCCTGCTGCAGCTCTCGACGGTCGAGCTGAACCAGGAGATCGACCGCCTCCTGATGGAGAACCCGGCGCTCGAGCGCGAGGAGGCGGACGGCGGGGAGCACGAAGCGCCCCCTGTTACCCCCGTTTCTTCGTCCACGAGCGCGCCGACCGAACCGTCTCCGGCCGAGACCGACTGGTCGGCCGACATCGCGTCGAGCTGGCGCGGCGCGCCCGACGACGAGGAGGACGGCGACCGCAGCTTCGCCACGCCCGACACGCCCACCCTGCGCGATCACCTGCTGTCGCAGCTCAGCCTGACGAAACTTGACGAGCGCGACCGCGCCTTCGTGATGGTGCTGATCGACGCGCTCGACGAGGATGGCTATCTGACGCAGCCGCTCGAGGAGATCGCGGCGCTCCTGCCGCCCGAGGCCGAGGCCGGGATGGAGGAGCTCGGCATCGCGCTGCGCCATCTGCAGCACTTCGAGCCGGCAGGCGTCGGCGCGCGCTCCCCCGGCGAATGTCTTTGTCTTCAACTCAGAACACTGGAAGACGATGCGGTGCGAGGCTTGGCGCTCGGGATCGCCGAAAAGCACCTCGACCTCCTGGCGAGCCGCGACTACACGCGGCTGAAGAACGTCACCGGAGCGGGCGAGGAGGCGCTGCGCGCCGCGCAGCGCCTGATCCAGAGCCTCAACCCGCGTCCCGGCGCCTCGTTCGCCAAGGTCGAGGCGCGCTACGTCATCCCGGACGTGATCGTGAAGAAGGTGCGCAACGTGTGGCGCGCGAGCCTGAACCCCGATGCCATGCCGCGCCTGCGCATCAACCGCCTGTACGCCGAGCTCGCCGCGGGCGCCCGCGCCGGCGGCGCCGGCATCTCGTCGCAGCTCCAGGAGGCGCGCTGGCTGATCAAGAACGTGCAGCAGCGCTTCGACACCATCCTGCGCGTGTCGCAGGCGATCGTCGAGCGCCAGCGCCACTTCCTCGAGCACGGCGAGGTGGCGATGCGGCCCCTGGTGCTGCGCGAGATCGCCGAGGCGCTCGGCCTGCACGAAAGCACCATCTCGCGCGTCACCACGCAGAAGTACATGGCGACGCCGCGCGGCACCTTCGAGCTCAAGTACTTCTTCGGCAGCCACGTCGCCACCGAGGCCGGCGGCGCCGCCTCCTCCACGGCGATCCGGGCGCTGATCAAGCAGCTCGTGTCCGCGGAGGACGCCAAGGCGCCGCTGTCCGACGCGCGCATCTCGCAGATCCTCGGCGAGCAGGGCATCGTGGTGGCCCGGCGGACTATTGCCAAGTATCGCGAGTCCCTTCAAATTCCTCCCGTCAACCAGCGCAAGGCACTTTAAGGAGACGCGATGAACCTGAACGTGAGCGGCCACCACCTCGAAGTGACTCCCGCCATCCGCACCTACGTCCAAGCCAAGCTCGAACGGGTGTCGCGGCACTTCGACCACGTGATCGACGCCCACGTCATCCTCACCGTGGACAAGCTGCGGCAGAAGGCCGAGGTGACCATCCACGTGCGCGGCAAGGACCTGCACTGCGAGTGCGAGGACGCCGACCTCTACGCCGCGATCGATCTCCTCGCCGACAAGCTCGACCGCCAGGTGCTACGGTACAAGGACAAGCGGTACGACAAAAGGGTATGAACAAGGGGTATGATGCCGCGCCGCTCATGAGACGTTGCTTATGACCCTTGTCTCGAAGCTGCTGTCGCCTGCCGACGTGGTGCTCGACCTCCCGGTGTCGAGCAAGAAGCGCCTGTTCGAGCAGGTGGGGCTGATGTTCGAGAACCAGCACGCGATCGCGCGCAGCGTGGTGTTCGACAGCCTGTTCGCCCGCGAGCGCCTGGGCTCCACCGGCCTGGGCCAGGGCGTCGCCATCCCGCACGGCCGCATCAAGGGACTCAAGGAGGCCCTGGGCGCCTTCATCCGCGTGGCCCAGCCGGTGCCGTTCGACGCCCCCGACGGCAACCCGGTCACGCTGGTGTTCGTGCTCCTGGTGCCCGAGAAGGCCACCGAGAAGCACCTGCAGATCCTCTCCGAGCTCGCGCAGATGTTCAGCGACAAGGCGCTGCGCGAAGCCATGAGCCGGGCGCCCGACACGGCGGCCCTGCACCAGCTCGTCACAGCTTGGCAGCCGGATGCTGCAGGTCAACGTCGCGCGGCTGCATGACGATACGCGCGAGGCGCTGTCGCTCGCCTGGATAGCGGGCCGCGAAGGCGGCACGGCCGTGCGTCGTGAGGCGGCTCAGGCCGCCTCTCTCATCGGCCACCTCAACCTCACCCATCCCAACAGCATCCAGGTCATCGGCGCCTACGAGGCCGGCACGCTCGGCGCGCACGTGGCGCGCCTGTTCGAGGCCCATCCCGCCGCGGTGATCGTGGCCGACGGGGTGGGCCCGCCGCAGGCCCTGATCGAAACCGCCGCGCGCACCCACACGCCGCTCTTCACCTCGCCGCTGCCGGCGCCCAGGGTGATCGAGGTGCTGGCGCGCTACCTCGCGAAGGCGCTCGCCGAGACCACCGAGCGCCACGGCGTGCTGATGGACGTGCTCGGCCTGGGGGTGCTCATCACCGGCGAATCGGGCGTGGGCAAGAGCGAGCTCGGCCTCGAGCTGATCAGCCGCGGCCACGGCCTGGTGGCCGACGACGTGGTGGAGATCTCGCGCATCGCGGTGAATACCCTCGAAGGGCGCTGCCCGCCGATGCTGAAGGACTTTCTCGAGGTGCGGGGACTCGGGCTGCTCAACATCCGCACGATTTTCGGGGAAACGGCGGTGCGGCGGAAGATGAAGCTGCGCCTGGTGGCGCACCTCGAGCGCCAGGCCGTGGGGCGCGACCCGACCGAGCGCCTGCCGCTCGCGGCGCTGTCCGAGGACATCCTCGGCGTCACCGTCGGCAAGGTGATCATCCCGGTCGCCGCGGGACGTAACCTCGCGGTGCTGGTGGAGGCGGCGGTGCGCAACCAGATCCTGAAGCTGCGCGGCATCGACTCGATGGCCGAGTTCGTCGCCCGCCAGAGCCGCGAGCTGCAGAACGCCGATGACGACGACGATCTTTGATGCAGCTCATTCTCGTTAGCGGCCTGTCCGGGTCGGGCAAGAGCATCGCGCTGCACGTTCTCGAGGACGCCGGCTATTACTGCGTCGACAACCTCCCCGCGACGCTGCTCCTCGAGGTCGCGGATTTCCTGACCGTGGCCGGCCAGGAGAAAGCCGCGATCAGCGTCGACGCCCGCAGCGCCGCGCTCGCGTCTTTGCCTGCGCACATCGAAGCGCTGAAGGGCCGCGGGGTCGACTGCAGGGTGCTCTACCTCGAGGCGAGCACGCCCACGCTGCTCCGCCGCTTTTCCGAAACTCGCCGCAAGCACCCGCTCCTCGGCACCGACCTTTCCCTTCCCGAGGCGATCGAGCACGAGCGCAGCCTCCTCGCGAGTGTCGCCGCGCTCGGCCACCGCGTCGACACGAGCGACCTGCAGGCCCGCGTGCTGCAGAACTGGATCCGCGACCTCCTCGGCATCGGGCAGGGCGGGCTTACGCTGCTCTTCGAATCCTTCGCCTACCGCGACGGCATCCCGCTCGACGCCGACTGGGTGCTCGACGCGCGCATGCTGCCCAACCCGCATTACGACCCGAAGCTCCGGCCCTTCACCGGGCGCGACGCTCAGGTGATCGAGACCCTCGGCCGCGATCCTGCGGTCGTGCGCTGGCTCGACGACGTGCGCGGCCTGCTCGTGCGCTGGCTGCCGGAAATCGTGCGCGAAAACCGCAGCTCGGTCACCGTGGCGATCGGCTGCACCGGCGGGCGCCACCGCTCGGTGTACCTGGTCGAGCGCCTGGCCGAGGCCTTCCGCAAGGACTGGAGCGTGCTGGTGCGCCACCGCGGCCTCGCGCGCGAAGGCGCCGCCCAATGACCGCGCAGTTGACCGAGCTTCCCCTTTTCCCGCTCAACACCGTGCTCTTCCCCGGCGGCCGGCTGCCGCTGCGCATCTTCGAGCAGCGCTACATGGAGATGGCGAAGGCCTGCCTGCGCGACCAAGCCCCTTTCGGCGTATGCCTCATCCGCGAAGGCCGCGAGGTCGGCGCGCCGGCGATTCCAGCCGACGTCGGCACCCTCGCCCGCATCGCCTCGTGGGACATGCCGCAGCTCGGCGTCCTGCAGATCACCGCGCTCGGCGAGCAGCGCTTCCGCATCCTCGAGCGCCGCGTCCAGCCGAACGGGCTCACCCTAGGCACCATCGAGCTCCTCGCGCACGAAGCCGATGAATCCGTGCCGCAGAACTGCGCCGGCTGCGTAAAGCTCCTCGAGCGGGTGATCGAGCAGCAATCCGGCCTCTTCGAACCGCCGCACCGCCTCGA
>Ga0075429_100000463_pt1 | contig 30330 bp, 30 predicted proteins | sample RhiMetdeltSRZDD3_FD_75295 | JGI IMG/M metagenome (GOLD analysis project Ga0075429, IMG submission 75295) | Populus rhizosphere microbial communities from Tennessee, USA - Rhizosphere MetaG P. deltoides SRZDD3 | ecosystem: Host-associated > Plants > Roots > Rhizosphere > Soil | place: USA...
GCCGGCACGCGCGTAGTACACGCGGTAGCCAGGACCCCAATCCACCCGCAGCTCCCATACGCCCTCTCCTACCGGCTCGCAATCGCCGAACAACCCGCGGCTGATTCTGTCGAGGCGGGCTCGGATGCGTGCCTGCGCTTGTCGATCCGCAAGTGCGGCGAACCATTCGCCGAACACATCGGCGCCCGCGGCGTTGACATAACGGCGGATCTCGAACTGCATTGTAGCTTAAAAGCTAAGAATTGCCATGGATTGACGGCGCTCTCGGAACTGTATAAATATACACCTCGTCACAAGGTGCTTTTCTTAACGCCCGAATAGCGGTCCCGGTTAACGGGAGTGCCGCAGCCAGGGCTACCGGCGGCGCAGTCGCGTAGGACCGCCGGCAGGGGCAGTCGTCAGTCAGTGCTTACGCGCCGCCTCGTGACTTCACGGTCAACTTTGTGGAGTCGCTATGTCGCAGCGCGTTACCGATCTTCTCAGACCACCGGGTTCGGTCGCCCTTCTTCGTCTACCGGATGGGAGGAAAGCTCACGGCCGGGACGGCCGGACGGCGAAGCGGCCGGACGGCCCGGCACGTGCCTTTTCCCCCCGTCCAGTAATACGGGGGGAAACATTTGAAACGCACGTTTCTTCAGTGACTTGCGTTTTCGCCACTATTCGATTGTCGCGATCCCGGCAACATGAAGTCTCTCGGACTGCATGAAGCTGCCGCCTTTCTTCGGATGCATCCGGAGGAAGTGCGCCGCAGGGCTCGCCTCGGCTTGGTGCCTGCCGCCAAGCCTGGCAAGCGCTGGGTGTTCCTCGAGGCCGATCTTGCCGACTATCTGCGCTCGCTCTACTCTCCGTCTCGGCAAGCGTTGCGAGTGACTCCGGGAAAGGAGAACGAATGTCACTTCGCAAGCGCGGAAACACGTGGTGGATTGATATCACCACGCCAAGCGGCCAGAGAATTAGAGAGTCGGCTGAAACGCCGGATCGAAAGGCCGCGCAGGAATACCACGACCGCGTAAAGGCCGAGGCTTGGCGAAGATTCAAGCTCGGCGAGAGGCCCAGGCGGACGTGGGATGAAGCAGCTCTGCGGTTCTTGAAGGAGTGCGAGGGCAAGGCGAGCCTCAAGGAGTACGAAAGGCAGGTCGCGTTCTGGACCAGGCACTTTCAGGGGCAGCCGCTGGATGCGATCACGCGGAACGGTACGGCGGACCTGCTCGAAAAGAGTAAGCCGAGGGCAAAGCCGGCAACACGGAACCGCTACATCGCGTGTCTTCGGGCGATTCTGATCAAGGCCGCTGGCGTGTGGGAATGGCTGGACCGCGCGCCGAAGCTGAAGCTGTACCCGGAACCGAAGCTGCGCGTTCGGTGGATCACGAGAGAGGAAGCGGAAAGGCTGCTCTCAAATCTTCCCGAATGGCTTGCAGCGATGGCCCGGTTCTCTTTGGCGACAGGGCTGCGGCAGGCAAACGTGTACGGCTTGGAGTGGACGCAGGTTGATCTGAAGCGCGGCGTAGCTCTGGTGCATGCGGACCAGGCGAAGGCGCGAAAGGCAATCGGCGTACCGCTCAACGAGGACGCAGTCGCGGTGATTCGGAAGCAACTTGGAAAGCACCTGCGGCGTGTCTTTGTTGGCCCCGATGGCGGGCAGATCGATACCTGGTACACCTATCCTGCGCAGCAGGCATGGGTGGCCGGGTGCAAGCGGGCAGGCATCGAGAATTTCCGCTGGCACGATCTGCGACACACCTGGGCGAGCTGGCACGTGCAGCTAGGCACACCGCTGCACGTGCTGAAGGAGCTTGGAGGCTGGGAGACGCTAGAGATGGTGAACCGCTATGCGCATCTCGCCCCCGAACACTTGAAGGCACACGCGGAGCGGTTAAGCCTTACGGCACAAATCCGTCACAACGGTGATGCGCCGGAGAAAAGCGAGATTGCCGTAAGCAGTTGAATTCTGGCGGAGAGAGAGGGATTCGAACCCCCGGTGCCCGTAGGGCACAACAGATTTCGAGTCTGCCGCAATCGACCACTCTGCCATCTCTCCGCGTCCCGCCTTACGGTGCAACGCGAGCGGCGAATTTTATCAGGCAACCTCTCGCCTAAGTCTGACCGGTCAGTCTGCCTTGGCGCCGGACTCGGCGACGACCTTGCCCCATCGCGCGGCGTCGGCTTTCACGTATTCGGCGAACTGAACCGGCGTCATATTGCTCGCGATGACGCCTTGCTTGCCGAGGCTGTCGACTACGCCCGGATCCTTCGCGGACTGCGCTACGGCGTCGGCGAGCTTTGCCATGACGTCCCTCGGCGTCGCCGCCGGAACGAAAACTCCGTACCAGAACTGCGGGTCGTAGCCGGCGATGCCCGATTCGGCGACAGTCGGAACATCAGGCAGCGCAGCGGCACGCGATTGAGTGGAAACGCCGATCGCCCGGATCAGGTTGGACTTGATCAGGCCTAGCGCGGCAGGAACCGTAGAGAACATGACCTGCACGCGCCCGCCCGCGAGGTCGTTCAGTGCCGGCGGCGCGCCTTTGTAGGGAACGTGCGTCCACGTCAGCCCGTTGATCGAGCGGAACAGCTCCGCGGCGAGATGCGTGAGGCTGCCGTTGCCGGCGGACCCGACGTTGAGCTGGCCCGGCTGGCTCTTGGCCAGCACAACCAGGTCGCTTGCAGATTTCGCAGCCAGCGTGGGCGTCACGACGATGACCATCGGAGTCGTACCGATCAGGCCGATCGGCACGAGGTCCTTCACCGGGTCGTACGCGAGCTTGTAGATGAACGGGTTGATCGCCACCTCGGACGTGCCGCTGAGCGCGATCGTGTAGCCGTCGGGCGCCGCCTTGACCGCGGCTTCCGCGCCGACGGAACCGCCCGCGCCGGAGCGATTCTCGACGACGACCTGCTGTCCAAGACGCTCGCTCAGCTTGGCCGCGACGATGCGTCCGACGATGTCCGAGCCGCCGCCCGCGGGGAAGGCGACGATCATTCGGACCGGCTTGGTGGGATAGCTCTGTGCCACCGCTGGCGCGTTGACCGCGAGGCACGCGGCGAGAAAGACGGATCTGATCGGTTTGGAGATCATGGGCTCCGCTATATTAGCGAACATGAGCTCAAATCCGGTAAGAGAAACGGCGGCAAATACCGAAACCGACCGCTTCGGCAATCCGCTCGACCCCATTGTGCGCTATGCGCGCGGCGAAATTCTCGCGAGCACGGATCAGGAAGTCGCGCGCATGCTGCTCGCGCGGGGAATCGTCGGCGCGACCGTGCGTGCCAAAGGCAAGGAGGCGATCTACGACCTCTCGGGCATGAACCGCGGCAGCGGCATTACAGCGGAGGACGTGCCGCACTTGACGAGCCACGTCCCGTTCTTCGCGCGCTTCGAAGGCAAGACAGAGCCGCTGGCGCTGAAGCACATGGGTGCCGACCCGGCGAAGCATGCCGCGCTGATCCTGAACCGCGTCTCGGCTGCAAATTTCATCGCGCTCACCACCTTGCTCCGCAAAAGCGACCGCGTCTTCGCGTTCGCTCCTGCGGGTGGCGTATCGCATCCCTCCACCGTGCGGCCGATCTCGATGGCCGCCGCCGACCTGCGCGAATTCCACTCCTATGCGGAGCTGAAGAAGGCGTGGGACGGCGGCGCTCCGCGCCTGCTGCTGATCACGCCCATCAGCGCATCGAAGCGCCACATTCCATTTGCCGAGTTCAAGCAGGCGCTCGCGCTGCCGCGGGGTCCCGAGACGATCGTGTACGTCGACGATGCGCACATGGCTTCGCGCATCGCATTCTTCGACGAGCCGGCCACGTTCCTGGTCGGTGAGATCGACCTGGCGGTGTGCTCCGCCGACAAGCATGTCGCCGGCCCGCGTGCCGGCGTGCTGGTCGGAAAAACGGATCTCGTCACGCGGATCGGCTCGCGCGCGTACGAGCTCGGCCTCGAAGCGCAAGCCGGCCAATATGTCGGCGTCGCCAATGCACTGCGCGATTTCGATCCGCACGCGGTGAAGCAGGCGGGCGAGCTTGCCAAGCAGCTGGTCGAAGTGCTGGTCGCGAAATATGGCCCGAAGCGCATCTACCTCGGCGGCCCCGGCGTATCGGTCGGCGGAGACGACGTGCTCGAGATCGCGATGGAGCGGCGTTCCCTGCGCGGCAAGCCGGCGCTCGTCGCCGTCGAAGCGGCGGGCATCGTCGGCATGCACATGCTCGAGCACGACGGCATCCTGACGATCGGCGCGGTCGCAATGCCGGGCAGCGCGCCCGCGGTCCGGCTGATGATGTACCCGGACGGAGCACGCCTCGGCGTGCCGCGCATCGTCGCTGCGCTCGAAAGCGGCATCGTGCGCCTGAGCGGGCTGCTCGACGATCTTCCCGCCGCGCGCCAGCTGCTGCTTGGCAAGGAGGCCGCATGAGCTTCGTACTCGAAGTAAAGATCCGCATCAAGCCGGACTCCGTCGACGCGTTCATGGCGAAGCTCGCGGACAATGCGAAGGCGGCGCGCACCGAGCCCGGATGCAGGACGTTCGACGTCAGCATCGACCCGAACGACAAGACGAGCGTGATGCTCTACGAGGTCTACGCCGACGAGAAAGCGTTCGAGGCGCACCAGGAGACGCCGCACTTCCAGAAATACCTGGCGGAGGCGATCCCGCTGCTCGCGTCACGCGAGCGCAAGTTCTGGCGGCGGGTCTAGCTCAGACGATTTCTGTTCGCACAATCGCGGCGCCCTCCACGAGCGCACGCAGCTTGCCGTAGGCCACCGCCCTCGGCATGTACTTCATGCCGCAGTCGGGAGCAGGAATGAGGTGCGCCGGCTTCAGGTATCTCAGCCCGGCCCGGATGCGCTCGGCGACGACCTGCGGAGTCTCGATCTCGTCCGTTCCGAGATCGAGCACCCCGAGCATGACTTTCTTGCCGGCGAGATCGCGCAGGACTCCCAGGTCGAGCCTGGGCTGCGCCGCTTCGATCGAGATCTGCTGCGCGATGCTGTCTGCGAGGCCAGGAAGGAAAGAGTAGCCCGTCGGCTTCGAAGCGCCCGGCACCACCGCCGCGTAGCCAAAGCACAAGTGCACCACCGTGGGGATCTTGATCCCTTGCAGCGCCCGGTTGATGGCCTTCACCGCGTAGCGCTTCGCCGCCTCCGGGTCGTTGCGCAGCCAGGGCTCGTCGAGCTGGAGCACATCCGCGCCCGCCTTTTCCAACTCCACTGCCTCCTCGTTGACGGCCACGGCAAAGTCCATCGCCATCTCTTCGTCGTCCTCGTAGAACTCGTTCTTCGCCTGCTGCCCCATCGTGAAGGGCCCGGGCAGCGTGATCTTCGCCGGCAGCTTGGTGTTTGCACGCAGGAACTCCATGTCGCGCAGCTCGACCGCCCGCGTGCGCCGGATCCTGCCGACCACGCGCGGCACCGGGGTCATAAGTCCCGAGCGCGTTCGCACTTCGCCCGGACGCGCGAGATCGAGCCCCTCCAACGCCGTCGCAAAGCGATTCGAGTAGCTCTCGCGCCGCATCTCTCCGTCGGTGATGATGTCGACGCCGGCGCGCTCCATGTCGCGGATCGCGAGCAGCGTCGCGTCGTCCTGCGCCTGCTCGAGGAATTCCTCCTGAACGCGCCAGATCTCGCGCATGCGCGTGCGCGGCACCACCTTGGACAGCATCTGGCGGTTCACCAGCCAGTCGGGTTGCGGATAACTGCCGACGACGGTCGTCGGGAGCAAGTGGGTGGGCAGTGGCATCAGGGGCTCCTCAGACGGCGGATTGCGTGGGCGACTGCGCCAGCTGCAGTGGCTTGCCGGCGGATTGCCAGACGACGAAGCGACGCTCGAGCGCGCGCGACAGCAGGTAGTAGGCGATCGAGAGCAGCAGGATCATCAGGATTGCGGCGAACACGCGCGGGCTGTCGAGGATCGTCCGGTTCAGCGTGACGAGGTAGCCGATGCCGGCCGCCGCGGTAAGCATCTCGGAGACGACGACGCCGATGATCGCCAGCGCGCCGCCGAGCCGCAAGCCGGCGAACACGGTCGGCAGCGAAGCCGGGATTACCACCCGAACGATCTGCTGCCGCAAGTTCGCGCCCATGCTGCGCGCGGCGAGCAGGAACTGCGGATCGATCGTCTGGATGCCGGCCGCGGTCGACAGCAGCACAGGGAAGAAGGCGTAGATCCCGGCGAACGCGATCTTCGATTCCGAGCCGACGCCGAACCAGGCGGTGAAGACCGGATAGAGAATCACGATCGGCACGGCGTAAAGGCTCGAGAAGACCGGCAGCAGCAGGTTCCTCAGGCGCGCGAAGCCGCCCACCGCGGCGCCGGCCAGGATGCCGCCGCCGCAGGCAATCACCATCGCCAGCGCCACTTCCATCAAGGTAATGAGGACTGCGTGGCCGTAGATGCGCGCGTCCTGCCACAGCACCAGAAGCGTCTTCGACATCGAGGGCAGAAACAGCTCGGGAATCAGTCCAAGGCGGGGCACGAGTTCCCAAAGGACAAGCAATGCCACGAGCAGCGCGCGTCGAACGGTTGCAGGGGCTGGCATCAATCGGCCTTCCGAATCTGCCGCCAGATCCGATCGCGCAGGCGGCCGAACACATCGGTCGCCATCATTTCGTATGTGCGCGGGCGCGGCAGGTCGATCGTGATCCGATCGATGATGCGGCCTGGCCGCGCCGACATCACCAGCACCTCGTCGGCGAGGTAGACCGCCTCGGTGAGGCTGTGCGTGATGAACACGACCGTTTTCGAAGTCGTCGACCAGATGCGCAGTAGCTCGTGACCCATCGTCATGCGTGTCTGCTCGTCAAGCGCAGCGAACGGCTCATCCATCAGCAGCACCGGTGGATCCTGCACCAGGCCGCGCGCAATCGAGACGCGCTGCTTCATGCCGCCCGACAGCTCGTGCGGGTAGCGCCCGCCGAACCCGGTGAGCCCGACGAGCTCGAGCATCGCTTCGGCGCGGCGCCGCATCTCGCCCTTCGGCGTTCCCCGTAGGCTCAGCGGAAACTCGATGTTCTCCAGCGAAGTGAGCCAGGGATACAGGCTCGCTTCCTGGAAGATCACGCCGACACGCTCCGGGTCCGGCTGCGGGATCGGCTTGCCGAGGCAGGTGATCGCGCCGCGCGTCTGCGTGCGCAGTCCGGCCAGCATCATCAGCAGCGAGGTCTTGCCGCAGCCGCTCGGTCCGACGATCACCGTGAAGCGGCCGGCGGGCACGCGCAGCGAAATATCCTCGAGCGCCGGAACCGTCCCGCCGTAGACGTGGCTCAAGCCCTCGACTTCGATCGCGGCGCTCATGCGCGCCAGGTGCTCACGCGGTGCTCCATCCAGCGCAGCGTCTCGTTGAAGAGAATCGCCGCGGCAGCGAGCAGGATCACGCCGGCGAACAGCTGCTTCATCTGGAAGTTCTCGCCCCAGCTCGCGATCAGGTGGCCGATACCGGTGCGCGAGGCATACATCTCGGCGATCAGCACGCCGGTGAAATTGAAGATCATCGAGATGCGCAGCGTCTCGAGCAGCAGCGGCAGCATGCTCGGCACATACACGCGCGTGACGAGCTGCAGCTGCGTGGCGCCGTACGAGCGCGCGACCAGCAGGTAGTCCTGCTTCACGGACTCGACTGCCGCGGCCGCACTCATCAGCACGACGAAAGTCGTGGTGAACGCCGCATACGCGACTTTCTGCTGGAAGCTCACGCCGAGCACGAGAATGAACAGCGGCAGGAAGATCGACTTCGGGATCGCAAAGACGACGAACAGCGCCGGCTTGAAGACCTCGCCGAGGTAGTCGTGCTCCGCGATCAGCACGCCGAGCAGGGCGCCGAGCGGCACCGCAATCAGGAAAGCCAGCAGCACCTCGGCGGCCGACACGGCGAGTGCCTCGCGCACCTGCGCGCGCTGTACGAGCTCGCCGAGCATCTGCAGCACGTCGCCGAGCGGCGGCAGCAGCAGGGGGTTGACCAGACCGCGGCTGGGCAACAGCTGCCAGGCCGCGAGCACCAGGGCCAGCAGCGCCAACCTCGCGACGATGACCTTCACTACGCCGTGGGTACCGGCTTGAAGCTGCTCACGTACGATTGCTCGACTGGTGCGAGGTCCTTCATGCCGATGAGGCGCGCCATCTCGAGCGAGCGATCCATCCACTCCTTGCGGAATTCGCCACTGGTCGAAAGCTTGACGATGTTGCCGTCGAGCTCGGCGGCGGCGATCGGCTCCGCGATCTCGTCGATCTCGGCGATCAGCTTGACCGCCACGGCGCGATTCTGCGGCGCGCGCAGGAACGCAACGCCGCCGTAGAGGGCGTTGAGCGCCTTCTGCAGCGCCTGCGGCCGCTCGGTGATGATCTTCTCGTGGGCGATCCAGGAGCCGGTCGAATGCGGCGGCACCAGCTCGCCGAAGTCGGCGATCGAACGCGCCTGCTTGGCCTGGATGACCTGGTAGGTCAGCGGCGAATAGAGGACGGTCGCGTCGACGTTGCCCGTGAGCAGGTTCGGCACCAGGCCGCCGCCGCCGAGCGGCACGCGCGTGAATTCGATCTTCTGGTCGGCCATTGTCCAACGCGCGAGGATGTCCGACCCGGATCCCGCCGAGGTAATGCCGACCTTCTTGCCGGCGAGCTCAGAAAGCTTCCGGATCGGCGAATCGGGCTTCACCATCATGTGCCAGCCGTAGTAGCCGAGCGCACCGTTGGCGACGCACTTCGTCTTCACGCCCTTCATCAGGCCGGCCGCGACGCTGGAGGACGAGTTGTAGATCAGGTCGGCCGCGCCGGCGGCGATCGCCTCGAAGCCCTCTGCGCCGCTGCGGTAGATCGTCAGCTGGCATTCGACACCTTCCTTGTCGAAGAGCTTCTGCCGCAGCGCAGTCTCGGCGATGATCGTCGGGAAGTACGTCTTGGTCGGCACGCCGATGCGCACCACCGGCTTCGCCTGGCCGAGCACGATTGCCGGGACCGACAATGCAGCGGTGCCGCCGAGCACCACGGCACGCCGGGTGCGGCTGGGTTTTCTCATGGGCTTTCCTCCTCCGACACGAGATTAGCCGAAGGGCGGCCGTCTTGGGAAGCAGCACTGCTTCAATTTGGGATCTGGGCCTACTCCGGCTTGATCCCGCGCGACTTGATGAGGCTCGCGTAGCGCTGCACCTCGGAGGCGAGGAACCGGCCGGCTTCGGCAGGCGCCGTGGCGAAGGCGTCGAAGCCCTGCTGTGCGAACTTTTCCTGCACCTCGCGGCTCTGCAACGCGCCATTGAGGGCGCCGTTCAGTCGCGCGACGATCGGCTGCGGCGTACCCGCGGGCGCCAGCAGCGCGAGCCACTGCGTGAACTCGAAGTTCTTCACCCCTGCCTCGCGCAGCGTCGGCACCTCGGGCAGCTGCGGCGAGCGCGTCGTGCTCGTCACGCCAAGCGCGCGCAGCGTCCCGGCCTTCACATGCGGCAGCGCCGCCGAGAGCGTGGGAAAGCTGAGGTCCACCTGGCCGGCGACGGTGTCGAGCAACGCCGGGCCCCCGCCGCGGTACGGAACGTGCAGGATGAAGGTCCCGGTCGCATCCTTGAACATCTCGGCGCAGAAGTGAAACGTAGTGCCGATGCCCGCCGAGGCGTAGTTGAGCTTGCCCGGGCTCGCGCGCGCGAGCCGGACGAGGTCCTGGACGCTCCTGGCCGGAAGCTTGGGCGGAACGACGAGCACGTGCGGCGCGGTAGCGACCATGCCGATCGGCGCGAAATCCCGGATCGGGTCCCAGGAGAGCTTGTCGAACAGGCTCTTGTTGGTCACGAGCGGGATCGTGTTCAGCACGATCGTGTGCCCGTCCGGCGCCGCGCGCGCCGCGGCTTCCATGCCGATGTTGCCCGAGGCCCCGCTGCGGTTGTCGATGATGATCTTGCCGCCGAGCTGCGCGGCGAGCGGATCGGCGATGAGGCGCGCCATGATGTCGACGCTGCCGCCCGGCGGGAACGGTGCGATCAGCCGGACCGGCTGCGCGGGGTAGCCCTGTCCTGTCGCGCTGCCGACGAGGCAGGCCAGGATCCCGATCAGCAAGAGTCTCGAGAGCATCAAGCGCGAGTGATCTTCGCCAGGTCTCCTACGTACGGTCGCAGCACCTCCGGAATCGCGACCGAACCATCCGCCTGCTGGAAATTCTCGAGGATCGCGACGAGCGTCCTGCCGAGCGCCAGACCCGAGCCGTTGAGCGTGTGTACCGGCTCGGGCTTGCCTTTTTCGTTGCGGAAGCGCGCCTGCATGCGCCGCGCCTGGAATGCCTCGAAGTTCGAGCACGAGGAAATCTCGCGGTAGCCGTTCTGCGAAGGCAGCCACACCTCGATGTCGTAGGTCTTCGCCGAAGAAAAACCGGTATCGCCGGTGCAGAGAGTGATGACGCGGTAGGGCAGCTCGAGGCGCTTGAGAATCGTCTCGGCATGCCCGGTCAGCTCTTCGAGCGCCTCGTAGGACCTTGAAGGATGAACCATCTGGACCAGTTCGACCTTGTCGAACTGGTGGTTGCGGATCATGCCGCGCGTGTCCTTGCCGGCCGAGCCGGCCTCCGAGCGAAAGCATGGTGAATGGCAGGCGAATTTCAGCGGCAGCGATTCGAGCGGAACGATCTGCTGGCGCACGAAATTCGTCACCGAGTATTCCGAAGTCGGAATGAGGTAGAGGTCGCGCCCCTCGATCTTGAAGAGGTCGTCCTTGAACTTGGCGAGGCTGGTGACGCCGTCGGCGCATTCGCTGCTCACCATGTACGGCGTGTAGACCTCGGTGTAGCCGTGCTCCTGCGTGTGCGTGTCGAGCATGAACTGCGCGAGCGCGCGATGCAGGCGCGACAGCGCACTCTTCATCACGACGAAGCGCGCCCCGGAAAGCTTTGCCGCCGTCTCGAAGTCGAGCATGCCGAGACCCGTGCCGACATCGACATGATCCTTCGGCACGAAATCGAACTTGCGCGGCTCACCCCAGCGGCGCTTCTCCACATTCTCTTCCGGCGTGCTGCCGCTGGGAACCGATTCGTGAGGGAGATTCGGAACGACGCGGACGAATTCCTCGAGCTGGCCTTGAATCTCCGCGAGCTCCTTCTCGGACGAATCGAGCGTCGACTTGAGCCGTTCTGCCTTCTCCATCAGCTCCTTGGCATCTTCCTTTTTCGCCTTGGACTGTCCGATCTCCTTTGCAAGCCGGTTGCGATCCGCCTGCGCAGCTTCCACGGATTGCTGCAGCTGCTTGCGCCTTGCGTCGAGTCCCTGGAACCGGGCTACATCGAGGACGTGTCCCCCTCTCGTGGCAAGGCGTTTCGCCACGCTTTCGATTTCGTTTCTCAGCAACTGGATGTCGATCATTTTCTTTTCTGGGTCGAGGATGCGTCGCGGCTGCGCAGCTGCTGGAGCTTCTCCCGGATTTTCGCTTCCAGCCCGCGCTCGGTCGGACGATACCACTCCACCGCCGGCATGCCTTCCGGGAAGTAATTTTCCCCCGCCGCGTACGCCCCCTCCTCGTCATGCGCGTAGCGGTAGTCCTTGCCGTAGCCAAGATCCTTCATGAGGCGGGTAGGTGCGTTGCGAATGTGCATCGGCACGGGGCGGGTGCCGTCCTTGGCGATGAACGCACGCGCCTCCTGGTAGGCCAGATAGGTCGCATTCGATTTCGCGGTGCAGGCGAGGTAGATTACCGCCTCGGCCAGCGCGAGCTCGCCTTCGGGCGAGCCGAGCCGTTCGTAGGTCTCGCACGCGTCGAGCGAGATCCGCAGCGCGCGCGGGTCGGCAAGGCCGACGTCTTCGACCGCCATCCGCACGGCGCGCCGGCCGACGTAGAGCGGATCGGCGCCGCCGTCGAGCATGCGCACCATCCAGTACAGCGCCGCATCCGGATCGGATCCGCGCACCGCCTTGTGCAGCGCGGAGATCTGGTCGTAGAACTGCTCGCCCTGCTTGTCGAAGCGGCGCAGGTTCTTCGCCAGCGTCTGCTCGACGAAAGCCCCGTCGATCGCCGCGATGCCGGCAGCCTGCGCCGCAGTCTCGAGAATCTCCACTGCGTTCAGCAGCCGGCGCGCATCGCCGTCGGCGAAACCGATCAGGCGCGCGCGCGCCTCCGCGTCGATCGGCAGGCCGGTGCGCTCGAGAAGGATTGCGAGATCGTCTTCCGACAGGCTCTCGAGCACGTACACCGTGGCGCGTGAAAGCAGCGCGCCGATCACTTCGAACGAAGGATTCTCGGTGGTCGCGCCGACGAACGTCACCAGCCCGCGCTCCACATACGGAAGAAACGCGTCCTGCTGCGCCTTGTTGAAGCGGTGCACTTCGTCGACGAAAAGGATGGTCTGCCGCCCCGAGCGCGCAAGCTCGTGCTCCGCAGCCAGCACTGCCTCGCGAATGTCCTTCACGCCGGAGAAGACGGCCGAGAGCGCGATGAACTTGGCGTCGAAGACCTTCGCCATCAGCCGGGCGAGCGTCGTCTTGCCGCTTCCCGGTGGTCCCCACAGGATCATCGAGTGCGGCCTGCCCGATTCGAACGCGAGCCGCAGCGCCTTGCCCGGGCCGATCAGGTGCCGCTGGCCGATGACTTCGTCGAGCGACTGCGGGCGCAAGCGTTCGGCGAGCGGCGCGCGAGGCTCCGGCTTGCCGAACAGATCCGTCACCGTGGGGTCCGGGGAGACGACGGGTCCCCCCTGCTCCTACTTGTCGCCGAGCACGTCGGCGCCCTTGGGGGGCGTGAAGCGGAACTCCGATCCGTCGAGCTTGGGATTGCGGACGATCGAGCTGAACTTCAGCTTCGTCGTCTGGCCGAAGTGATCGACGAGCTCCATCGCCTCGACGCCCGAAGTCCCGAGGCCCAGCTTGACGCGCTCGAAGCCCGCTTCCTTCTCGCGGGGCTTTGCATCCACCCAGGCGAGGCCGTCCTTGTCGCCGGCGTCCGAAAGATCGAACGCCTTCTCGATGTCCGCGGCGCCCGCGAGCAGCGCCGCCGGGCTCGCGCCGAGCGCCCTGGCGAGCCTGCGCACCGTCACCTGCTTCAGGTCCTCGTCGTAGACCCAGACCCGCTCGCCGTCCCCGACGATCAGCTGCGGATTCGGTTTCGCGTAGGTCCAGCGGAAGCGGCCCGGCCGCAGGAACGCGAAGTTCCCCTTCGATTCCTGGACGAGCTTGCCGGTGCGGTCGTAGACCTTCTGGTCGAAATCGGCGCTCGCAGCCTGCGTGGTGCGGACATAAGTCTGGAACCGCTCGAGGCTCGATCCCTGGGCAAGCGCCGGCAGCGAGCAGAGCGACAGCAGCACGATGAGGAAGAGTCGCAGCACGATCTACTCTGCCCTCGCCGGGACGAGGACCTCGCGGTTGCCGTTCGATTGCATCGGCGACACCAGGCCGGCGCGCTCCATGTCCTCGATCAGGCGCGCCGCGCGGTTGTAGCCGATCCGCAGATGGCGCTGCACCAGCGAAATCGATGGCCTGCGCGTACGCACGACGATCTCGACCGCCTGGTCATAGAGCGCGTCCTTCTCTCCGGATGCCTCTCCATCGATGCCCGCACCGCCTTCTTCGCCGGCCGCCGGCTCGAGCACGTCCTCGATGTACTCGGGGGTCGCAAGGCCCTTCAGGTGCTCGACCACTCTGTGCACCTCGTGATCGGCGACGAACGCGCCGTGCACGCGCTGCGGCAGCCCGGTTCCGGGCGGCAGGTACAGCATGTCGCCCGCGCCGAGCAGTGCTTCCGCCCCCGACTGATCGAGGATCGTGCGCGAATCGACCTTGGACGACACCTGGAACGCGATGCGCGCCGGAATGTTCGCCTTGATGAGACCGGTAATCACGTCGACCGATGGCCTTTGCGTCGCGAGAATCAGATGAATGCCCGCCGCACGCGCCTTCTGCGCCAGCCGGGCGACCAGTTCTTCGACCTTCTTTCCTGCGACCATCATCAGGTCTGCAAGTTCGTCGATGACGACGACGATCACCGGCAGGGCCTTGAGCGGCTGCGGCTCTCCCGAAGCCAGCGTGCTCGGGTCCTCGATCGTGCGACCGTGCTTTTCCGCATCTGCGATCTTGTGGTTGTACCCCGACAGGTTGCGCACGCCGAGCCACGACATCACCCGGTAGCGCCGGTCCATCTCCGCGGTGCACCAGCTGAGCGCATTTGCCGCCTGCTTCATGTCCGTCACTACCGGCGCGAGCAGGTGCGGGATGTCCTGGTACACCGAGAGCTCGAGCATCTTCGGATCGACGAGGATCATGCGCACGTGGCGCGGCTCGGACTTGTAGAGCAGCGACAGGATCATCGCGTTGATCGCGACCGACTTGCCCGAGCCGGTCGTGCCCGCGACCAGCAGGTGCGGCATCTTGCCGAGGTCCGCGATCACCGGGTTGCCGCCGATGTCCTTGCCGAGCGCGAGCGCCAGCTGCGAGTGCGCGCTGTGATAGGCCTCCGAACCGAGAATCTCGGCGAGACGTACGGTCTGCCGGTGCGGATTGGGAATCTCCAGTCCCATGCACGACTTGCCGGGAATCGTCTCGACCACGCGAATCGCGACCACCGAGAGCGCGCGAGCGAGGTCCTTGACGAGGTTGACGATCTGGCTGCCCTTGACGCCGACCGACGGCTCGACCTCGTAGCGCGTGATGACCGGCCCCGGGTAGGCGGCGAGCACCTTGACCGAGATGCCGAAATCCGAGAGCTTCTTCTCGATCAGCCGCGAGGTGTATTCGAGCGTCTCGGCGCTCACCTGCTCGTCCTGCTGGACCGCTTCGTCGAGCAGCTTGATCGGCGGCAGCGGCGTGTCCGGCAGCTCTTCGAACAGCGGCGCCTGCTTCTCCTTCTGCACGCGCTCCGATTTCTTGATCTCCGGGGGCGGCGGAGCGATGACGAGCGGCGGGTGATCCTCCTCGCGGCGTTTCTCCGCTTCGACCACGAAGTCGCGCTCTTCGCGCGCGATCTCGCCCAGCTTGCGATCGCGCCGCTGCTCCCAGATCCGCCGCACGAGCGCGAACGCGCCTTCGAGCAGGAGCCCGGTCAGCTCGGCGAGCGCCACCCAGGAGACTCCGGTGAACAGGCTGAATCCGATCGCGAGCAGCGTAAGCAGGACGAGCGTCGCGCCGGTGAAGCCGAAGATGCCCGACGCTACGCCGGCCAGCGCGTTGCCGACGATGCCGCCGGCGACATCGGGCAGCGTGGCCCGCACGCTGTAGAAGCGCAGCGATTCCAGCGCCGCGCTGGCGACCAGCAGCACCACGAAGCCGCCGAGCGCGATCGCCAGCGGTCGCCGGTCGATCAGCGTGCGGCCGTCGAGCCAGCGATAGCCCCACGCGACGACGACAAGGCACAGCGCCACCCACCAGTACGCGGAAAGGCCGAACAGGTGCAGCAGCACAGCGGCGACCGATGCGCCGAACCGGCCGCCGGCGTTCTGCGCCACCGCGCCGGTGGCCGCGAACGACCAGCTCGGGTCATCGCGGTGAAAGGTCAGCAGGATCAGCAGCAGATAGGCGGCGAGTGCAACGGCGAGCAGCCATTTCGCCTCGCGCAGCAGGCTTGTCAGCTTTGCCGGGAGGGGTGCGCCTTGATTCTTGTCTGCCGCCGCCATCATTCCTGCCGGGCAAAGAGTGTACCGCAAAAAACAAAAACCCCCGCTGTGGCGGGGGCTTGGATTGTCGATGCTCGGGTCGTTTCTAGCGCACTATGCACTCCGAGGCCTTGCCGCCGGCGGCCGTCGGCTTGAGGAACGCCTGCGGCGGAGCGATCGCGAGTCCCGGATTGTCGGTCAGGCGCGGCCTCTGGCCCTTCTCGATGATGAGGAACTGCCCGGCGGCAACCTGCTGCTGGCCGAACTCGTTCTGCGCGACGATACTGCCGTTGCTCACACCGACGTACACCGCCGGCTTCAGGCCGGCGCACGCACTCGCGATGCAATCATGCGCGCTGAACGTCGTGCCGCGGATGCCGATGGTCGCCGTCGCGGTGCCCATGCTGAATTTGCTGCGGCTACGGCTGCCGACCAGACCGGTCACGATGCGCAGGCCGCCCGTCAGCACCGACGTGAGGAACGAGTCTTCCTTGGGTCTTTCCTTCGTGAACCCGAAATTGTCGATGCGGAACGAAGAGCTCGGCTTCAGCGTCACCTGCGCGCCGTCCGAGAAATTGATCTGCGCGTGGCTGTCGCGCTCGGTGCTGAGCGTATCGCCCGTGCGGACTTCCGAGCGCGGCGAGAGCAGGCGCGTGGTGCCGTCGGCCTTCTTCGCGGACAGCGTGCCGGCGACGTGCGCCACCGAACCGGTATTCGCGAATGCACCGGTGGTTCCTGCCGCCAGTGCAACCGCGGCCGCCAGCGCAACCATGCAACGCGTCGTTCTCATTCGTCGCTCCCCTTACCGCCGCTCGAGCATCTCGCGATCACTCGGGCAGCAGGATTTTCTCGCGCAGCACGATCCTTGCGCCCTGCACCTCGATGAATCCGCCCAGCTGCAGGTCTTTCATCACGCGGCTCACCATCTCGCGCGAGGCGCCGATCATCTTGGCAATGTCCTGCTTGGGCAGCCGCTTGGTGACGACCTTCTGGCCGTTCACCGACTCCGACATGTCGATCAGCAGCCGCGCCACGCGTCCGTAGACGTCGAGCAGCGCAAGGCTGCCGATCTTGCGGTCGGCCTCGCGCAGCCGCCGCACCAGGCCGCGCATCACCGTCATCGTCAGGTCGAAATGCTCGGCGAGGAATTTCTTGAAGTCCTTCTTCGCGAGCGTGATCAGCTCGCAGGGCTCCACCGCCATCACGGTCGCGGAGCGCGGGCTGTCGTCGATCAGGCCCATCTCGCCGAAGAATTCGCCCGGGCCGAGCATCGCCAGGATCACTTCCTTGCCCTCGGCGTCGCTCATCATGACCTTGAGGCGCCCGGAGATGATGATGTAGAGCGAATCGGTCGGATCGCCCTCGACGATCACGATCGTGCCGCGCGGCACGTTGCGCCGGTTGACCGCGCTGACGAGCAGGCGCAGCTGCTCGTCGGGAAAACCGGCAAACAGCGGCACGGTCCTCAAGACTGTGGTCGAGACTGGTATCGCCATGGCCCAAGCGCCCCCTTCGAGCCTGAACAGGCGCCCATGGTAGCAGACAGGCGTTTTTCGCAGGGAGACGCCTTGCTACAATCCGTGCGGCTCCCCGCCTCCAATTTCCGCATACTGCTTGCACATGCCTACGCGCCATTCCCGATTGCTGATCCTCGGCTCAGGCCCGGCAGGATATTCCGCCGCGGTCTACGCGGCGCGCGCCAACCTGCACCCGGTGCTCGTCACCGGGATCGCACAGGGAGGCCAGCTGATGACGACGACCGACGTGGACAACTGGCCCGCCGACGCGGACGGCGTCCAGGGGCCCGATCTGATGGAGCGCTTTCGCAAGCACGCCGAGCGCTTCGAGACCGAAGTCGTCTTCGATCAGGTGCACACGGCGAAGTTCGGCGCGCGCCCGCTGGTGCTGGAAGGCGACTCGGCGACGTACACCTGCGACGCGCTGATCATCGCGACCGGCGCATCGGCCCGCTACCTCGGACTCGCTTCGGAGCAGAAATTCATGGGACGCGGGGTGTCGGCGTGCGCCACCTGCGACGGTTTCTTCTACAAGGGTCAGGACGTCGCGGTGATCGGCGGCGGCAACACCGCGGTCGAAGAAGCGCTCTACCTCGCCAACATCTGCCGCAAGGTCACGCTCGTGCACCGGCGCGAGCGCTTCCGCGCCGAGAAGATCATGGTCGACAAGCTGATGAAGAGAGTCACCGAAGGGAAAATCGCGCTCGAGCTCGATTCCGTCCTCGACGAGGCGCTCGGCGACGCGAGCGGCGTCACCGGCATCCGGGTGCGCAACCTGAAGAGCGGCGTGTCGCGCGAGCTTGCCGTCAAGGGATTGTTCATCGCGATCGGGCACACGCCCAACACGCAGATCTTCACCGGCCTGCTCGAGATGGAAAACGGGTACATCATCACGCGCGGCGGCCGCAACGGGGGCGCGACCGAGACCAGCGTGCGCGGCGTGTTCGCCGCAGGCGATGTGCAGGACCACGTCTACCGGCAGGCGGTCACCAGTGCGGGAAGCGGCTGCATGGCCGCGCTCGACGCCGAGAAGTATCTCGATGACCAAGCTGCCGCGTGACGCGGATTTCCGCAGCGCCGTAGCGGACGTCGAGCCGCTTGCACGCAGCGAACGGCACGCACCAGCGGTCCCTCCGCCACCGCCGGTCCCGCTGCAGACCCGGCGCGACGAGCGCGCCGCGCTTGCCGAGAGCCTGCACCGGCCGCTCTCGGTGGACGATGCGCTGGATTCGGGCGAGGAGCTGGTCTATCTCCGAGACGGTCTTTCGCGGCAGGTGCTGCGGCGCCTGCGACGCGGCCACTGGGTCGTGCAGGACAGCCTCGACCTGCACGGCATGAACCGCATCGCGGCGGCCGACGCCGTCGCGTCATTCCTGCGATTGAGCGTTGCGCGCGGCCTGCGCTGCGTACGGATCGTTCACGGCAAGGGACACGGCTCGCGCAATCGCGAGCCGGTGCTCAAGACCAAGCTACGGCTGTGGTTGCCGCGGCGCGACGAGGTGCTGGGGTTCTGCCAGGCGCCGGCGGCGCACGGCGGCGGCGGCGCGCTGCTGGTGCTCTTGCGCGCGGCGCGCTAGACCGCGGCTTCGTTGGTCTCGCCGGTGCGGATGCGGACGACGTGCTCGACGGCGGTCACGAAGATCTTGCCGTCGCCGATCTTGCCGGTGCGCGCGGCCTTGACGATCGCCTCGATCGCCGGCTCGACCTGATTCTCGGTGACCACGACCTCGATCTTCACCTTGGGAAGAAAATCGACGACGTATTCGGCGCCCCGGTACAGCTCGGTATGGCCCTTCTGCCGGCCGAAGCCCTTCACCTCGGTGACGGTCAGCCCCGTAACGCCGACTTCGGAGAGCGCTTCGCGGACTTCATCGAGCTTGAACGGCTTCACGATCGCTTCGATCTTCCTCATCGCGGGCTCCCGGGCAGTCTTGGCATTGTAGGCCTAATTCTATAATGACCCCATGACCGGCGAAGTGCCGTTGGAGCAGCTGCGTGTCGCCGGTTCGCTGGCCGGCGTCCGCGCGGCGGAGTGGAACGCGCTGGCAGGCGCGAGCCCGTTCCTTCGCCATGAATTCCTCTCTGCGCTGCTCGAGACCGGATGCGCGAGCGCGCGAACCGGCTGGCAGCCGCAATTCGTGCTGCTGGAGCGCGGCGGCCATCTCGCGGGCGCGATGCCGTTGTTCGTCAAGTCGCACTCGTACGGCGAATACGTGTTCGACTGGGCGTGGGCAGAGGCCTATGAGCGCCACGGGCTGGAGTACTACCCGAAGCTGCTGTGCGCGGTGCCGTTCACGCCGGTCGGTGGTCCGCGGCTGCTCGCGCGCGACGATGCGGCGCGCCAGACGCTCGCCGCCGCGGCGCTCGAGGCAGCGCGCGAATTCTCGTCGCTGCACGTGCTCTTTCCCGAACCGGACGAAGCCGCGCTGCTGCACGACGCGGGCATGCTGCTGCGCCGCACCGTGCAGTTTCACTGGACGAACGCGGGCTATGCCGACTTCGACGGTTTCCTCGCGCAGCTGACCCACCGGCGGCGCAAGACCATCCGCCACGAGCGGCGCCGCGTGCGCGAGGCCGGCGTCACGTTCCGCTGGCTGCGCGGCGCGGAGATCGGGCGCAAGGACTGGGAGTTCTTCGAGCGCTGCTACCGGCGCACCTATGCCGCGCACCGCTCGAAGCCGTACCTGAATCTGGAATTCTTCCTGCGCATCGGTGCAGTGCTACCGGAGCACACGCTGCTGATCCTCGCCGAGCGCGACGGGCGCGCCGTCGCGGCCGCGCTCGATCTCGTCGCCGACGGAGTCCTCTACGGCCGCTACTGGGGTGCGATCGAGGACATTCCGCTGCTGCACTTCGAGGCGTGCTACTACCAGGCGATCGAGTTCGCGATCGCGCATCGGCTCGAGCGCTTCGAAGGCGGGGCGCAGGGCGAGCACAAGATGTTCCGTGGATTGATGCCGGTCGAATCGCTGTCGGCGCATTGGCTCGCGCATCCGCGCTTCGCGCGGGCGATCGAGGACTATCTGGAGAGAGAAACTCGGGGCGTTGCCCGCTATGTGGACGAACTGAACGAGCACAGCCCATTCAAAAAATAGGGACGTACCCCATTTTTCGAGCGTTGCGGAAAAATGGGGTACGTCCCTATTTCTTCCCCGCCTTCTTGTAGCGTTTCATCCCATCGAGAATTTCCTTGCGCGCCTCGGCGGCGCCCACCCACCCTTTCACCTTGACCCACTTGCCGCGCTCGAGATCCTTGTAGTGCTCGAAGAAGTGCGCGATCGTCGCGAGGCGCGCCTCGGGGACGTCACGCGGGGATTCGATGTGGCGGTACAGGCTCGTCAGCTTGTCGATCGGCACGGCGAGCACCTTGGTGTCGTCGCCCGCCTCGTCTTCCATGCGCAGCATCCCCACAGGGCGGCAGCGCACGACGACCCCGGTGATGAGCGGAAACGGCGAGATGACGAGCACGTCGACCGGATCGCCGTCGCCCGACAGTGTGCGCGGCACGTAGCCGTAGTTGCACGGATAGTGCATCGCGGTGGACATGAACCGGTCGACGAACACGGCGCCGGTGGCCTTGTCGACTTCATACTTGATCGGGTCGGCGTTCATCGGGATCTCGACGATCACGTTGAAGTCGTTCGGCACGTCGCGGCCGGAGGTGACGCGGTCGAGGTTCATCGCGAGCCTTCTATAATCGGGTAAGACAAGGAGGAATTATGAGGCTCAAGGACAAGGTTGCAATCATCACCGGCGCGGGCTCGGGGTTCGGCGCAGGCATCGCGAAGCGATTCGCGCAGGAAGGCGCGCGGGTGGTCGTGAATGACATCAATGCGTCCGCCGGCGAGCGGATCGCGGGCGAGATTGCGACCGACGGAGGCAAGGCCGTATTCGTGCGCGCGGACGTGACCCGCAGCGCGGACTGGGCGAGCATGATCGGCACCGCCGAATCGGCCTTCGGGCGCCTCGACGTGGTGGTGAACAACGCCGGCTGGACGCACCGCAAGAAACCCTATCTCGAAACGAGCGAGGCGGAGTTCGACAAGGTCTATGCCGTGAACGTGAAGAGCGTCTATCTCTCCGCGATCCACGCGGTACCGGTGTTTCGCAAGCACGGCGGCGGAGCGCTGGTGAACGTCGCCTCCACCGCAGGCATTCGTCCGCGGCCGGGCCTCGCGGTGTACAACAGCTCGAAGGCGGCCGTCATCCTGCTTTCCAAGTCGATGGCGGCGGAATTCGGCCCGGACCGCATCCGCGTCAACTGCGTGAACCCGGTGTTCAGCCCCGAAACCGGACTCTCCGCCGAGTTTGCCGGAGGCTCGATCTCGCCCGAGATTCGTGCCGCCTATCTCGCCACGATTCCGCTGGGGCGTTTCTCCACGCCGCTCGACGTCGCGAACGCCTGCCTCTACCTGGCCTCGGACGAGGCCTCGTTCGTCAGCGGCGTCTGCGTCGAGGTCGACGGCGCGCGCTGCGCCTGACTATTTCGTCTGGTTGTCGTGCTTCTGCTTGTAGATGCGCCGGCTCTGCACGTCTTGCGCATGCTCGATCTTGCGTCGTTCTTTCTTCGTAACTTTGCCGTCGGCAACCGCCTTGTCTTCCATCTTCTGCACGCGCGCCTGGCCTTTTTCGAGACGCGCGGCTTCTTTCTTGGTCAACTGGCCCGATTTCTTGCCCTGCTCGATTCGTTGCTGCTGGTTCGCCTGGCGCTGATCGATGCGCGGCGTGCTCTGCGTCTGCGCAAGGGCGGGTAGCGTGCTGGCCGCGATTGTCGCCCCCACAAGGAATTTAATGAGTTTCATTGGCTTAGCTCCTCTTTCGGGTTGTTCGTCAAGAGACCTCCCAGCATCTAACGCATCAGGCGGCGCGCCAGCAGACAGGCGGCTCAAGGCGCGAGCTCCGGACTGATCTCGTTCAGCGCGTCGGTGACGAGGCAATCGACCGGCCAACTCAACAACCGGCGGGCAACAGCCGTTTCGTTGACGGTGTAAACGAGGATCGCGTATCCGGCAGCGCGGATCTCTGTCGTCGTCGCTTCGGTCAGGTGCTTGTGATTGCAGTGCAGCGCGACGCAACCGAGCTCGCGCAGCCATACGTGCCAGTCGGGAGGAATTTTTCCGACGAGGAAACCACGCGGGAGCGCGGGGGCCGCCTCGGCCGCACACGCCAGCGCCTCGCTGGAAAAGGACGAGAGAACCGGCGGCAGCGCGGCGCCGCGCCACAGTTCCGCTGCCAGTTTCGCGACCAACTCGCCGGTCGCCCGCTCGTGACCCTTGGCCGGCTTGATCTCCACGTTGGCCCACAGGCCTAGCTCGCGGCACAGGCGTGCGGCCTGCTCGAACGATGGAACGGGCTCGCCGTTTCCGGCGTTCAAGCGCGCGAGGACCGAGTACGGAGTGCCGGCGACGATGCCGCGGCCATTCGTCGTGCGCTCGAGCGTCTCGTCGTGGATCAGCACCGGCGTGCCGTCGCCCGCGAGCATCACGTCGAACTCGACGCCTTTGAACCCGAGCGACGCGCCGAGCCGGATTGCGCCCAGCGTGTTCTCCGGCGCGAGCGAGCCGCCGCCGCGGTGCGCGAGGATCTTCGGACCCGGCCAGCTCACGCTTCGATGCGCTTGCCGCTCGCGGGATCGAAGTAGTGCACGTGCGCCGGGGCGTAGCGAACCGGAAGATGGCCGGTGCGCGCGTCCACCGACTGGTGCAGCCGGACCGCCACGCGCGCGCCGGTGCGCTCCGCGCCGATATGTCCGTACACCAGCGTGTCGCTGCCGAGCGGCTCGATCAGATCGATGTCGACCGTCATCGCCGCTTCGCCCTGCGCGCACGGTTCCAGGTGCTCGGGCCGCACGCCGAGCAGCACGTCGCGGCCGTCGCGCTGCGACGGAATCAGGTTCATCGGCGGCGAGCCGATGAAGCTCGCGACGAACGTGCTCGCGGGCCTGGCGTAGATCTCGAGCGGCGCGCCGATCTGCTCTGCGCGGCCGGCGTTCATCACGATCATGCGCTGTGCCAGCGTCATCGCCTCGACCTGGTCGTGGGTAACGAACAGGCTGGTGGTCCCCAGGCGACGGTGCAGCCCCTGCAATTCGGCGCGCATTTGTACACGCAGCTTGGCGTCGAGGTTGGACAAGGGCTCGTCGAACAGGAACACCTGCGGCTCGCGGACGATTGCGCGCCCCATCGCGACGCGCTGGCGCTGGCCGCCGGAGAGCGCGCGCGGCCTGCGGTCGAGGAACTTGGCGAGCTCGAGGATCGCCGCCGCCTTCTGCACCCGCGTATCGATCTCGGACTTGGACAACCCGCGGATCCGCAACCCGTAGGCCATGTTGTCGTAGACGCTCATGTGCGGATAGAGCGCGTAGTTCTGGAACACCATCGCGATGTCGCGATCCTTCGGCTCGAGATTGTTGACCACGCGGCCGCCGATCGCGATCTCGCCCGCAGTGATCGTCTCCAGGCCCGCCACCATGCGCAGCAGCGTGGACTTGCCGCAGCCCGAAGGTCCGAGGATGACGATGAACTCGCCGTCGGCGATCTCCATGTTGACCCCGTGGATCACCTGCAGCTCGGGGGTGTAGCTCTTGCGTACGTCCCTCAGCGAAACGGCGGCCATTATTTTTCAGTCTCCACGAGACCCTTCACGAACCACTTCTGCATCAGCATCACCACCAGCGCCGGCGGCAGCATCGCCAGGATCGCGGTCGCCATGATCAGGTTCCATTCGTTGGCTGCGTCGCTGCCGACGATCATGCGCTTGATGCCGATCACCGTCGTGTACATGGACTCGTCGGTGGTGATCAGCAGCGGCCACAGGTACTGGTTCCAGCCGTAGATGAACTGGATCACGAACAGCGCGGCCATCGTGGTCTTGGACAGCGGCATCAGCACATCCCAGAAGAACCGCATCGGCCCCGCGCCGTCGACGCGCGCAGCCTCGGCCAGCTCGTCGGGCACGGTCATGAAGAACTGCCGGAAGAGGAACGTCGCCGTGGCCGAGGCAATCAGCGGGATCGTCAGTCCGGCGTAGGTGTTGAGCATTCCCAGGTCGGCGATCACCTTGAAGGTGGGGATGATGCGCACCTCGACCGGCAGCATCAGCGTGACGAAGATCATCCAGAAAAAGAACATCCGCAGCGGGAAGCGGAAATAGACGATCGCGAACGAGGCAATGATCGAGATCGCGATCTTGCCGAGCGGGATCGCCAGCGCCATCACCAGGCTGTTGACCAGCATCGAGGAGGCCGCCGCCTTGGAGCCCTTGGTAGAGCCGCCGGTGAGCACCTGCGTGTAGTTCTGGACGAGCTGGTCGCCGGGGGTCAGCTGCATCGGCACCTGCATGACCTGCTCTAGCGTCAGCGTCGAGGCGATGAACGTGACGTAGAGCGGGAACGCGACCATCAGCACGCCGAGGATCAGCACTGCGTGCGAGAAAAACGTCAGCCAGGGACGGTTCTCGACCATCCTAGTACTGCACCTTGCGCTCGACGAAGCGGAACTGCACCACCGTCAGCAGGATGACGATGAACATCAGGATCACCGACTGGGCCGAGGAGCCGCCCAGGTCGGCCGCCTTTACGCCGTCGTGGTAGACCTTGTAGACGAGAATGTTGGTCGATTGCCCCGGGCCTCCCTGCGTAGTCGCATCGATCACGCCGAAGGTGTCGAAGAACGCGTAGACGATGTTCACCACCAGCAGGAAGAACGTGGTCGGCGAGAGCAGCGGAAAGACGATGGTCCAGAAGCGCCTGAACGGAGTGGCGCCGTCGATCGCCGCCGCCTCGATCAGCGAGCGCGGGATCGATTGCAGGCCGGCGAGGAAGAACAGGAAGTTGTAGGAAATCTGCTTCCATACCGAGGCGACCACCACCAGCACCATCGCCTGGTCGCCCTTGAGGATCCAGTTCCAGTCCACGCCCCAGCCCTTCAGCACGTAGGTGACGATGCCGATCGAAGGCGCGAACAGGAACGCCCACAGCACGCCCGCGACCGCCGGCGCCACTGCGTACGGCCAGATCAGCAGCGTCTTGTACGCCATCGCGCCGCGCAGCACGCGATCCGCCATGGTTGCGAGCAGCAGCGAAATCGCGATGCCGAAAAACGCCACCAGCACGCTGAACAGCGCGGTGACCTTGAACGAGTCGACGTAGTTGCTGTCCTTGAACAGCGCGGCGAAATTCTGCAGCCCGACGAACTGGCTCCTCAGGCCGAACGCATCCTGCAGCTGGAACGAGTACCAGACGGCCTGCGTCGCAGGCCAGAAGAAGAAAACGATCGTGATCGCGATCTGCGGGGCCACCAAAGCGTACGGCAGCCACGCAGACCGGAAGACGACCCGCTTTTCCACGGGCTTACTTCGAGCTACTTATTGGCGGCTTCGAACTGGCGCAGGATCTCGTTGCCGCGCTTCACCGCATCGTCGAGCGCAGGCTTCGCCTCCTTCTTGCCGGAGAACACGTTCTCGAGCTCCTCCTCGATCACCGTGCGTCCCTGCACGAAGTTGCCGAAGCGCAGCCCCTTGGAGTTGGCCGTCGGCGGCTTGTTGGTGAGCTGCTTCACCGCCAGCTCCGCGCCCGGATCCTTGTCGTAGAAGCCGGATTTCTTGGTCATGTCGTAGGCGGCCTGCGTGATCGGCACATAGCCCGTCGTCGTGTGCCAGTCCATCTGGATGTCGGGCCGCGACAGGAACGCGAGGAACTTGGCCACGCCCTTGTACTCCTCGGGCTTCTTGCCGCCCATCACCCACACCGAGGCGCCGCCGATGATCGAGTTCTGCGGCGCGCCCTTGACGTCATCGTGGTACGGGATGAAGTTGATCGACCATTCGAATTTCCCGGCCTTGCGGATGCCCGCCTGCGCCCCGGTGCTGCCGCTGAACATCGCGCACTCCCCGCTGGAGAACTTCGCGTCGCCCTGGTTGGTGCGGCCGGCGTAGGTGAACAGACCCTTCTTCGACATGTCGGCGAGCATGCTCACGTGCTTGACGTGCAGTGGCGAATTGATCGTGAACTGGGTGTCGAGGCCGCCGAAGCCGTTTTCCTTGGTGCCGATCGGCACGTTGTGCCACGCGCTGAAGTTCTCGATGTGCATCCACGACGGCCAGCTCGTGGTGTACGGGCACGGATGGCCGGAGGCCTTGAGCTTCTCCGCGGCTGCGACCACTTCCTTCCAGGTCTTCGGCGGCTTGTTCGGATCGAGGCCCGCCTTCTTGAAGGCGTCCTTGTTGACGTAGAACATCACGGTGGAGCTGTTGAAGGGGAACGACAGCATGTTGCCCTTCTGGTCGGAGTAGTAGCCGGTGACGGTCGGCAGGTACGCCTTCGGGTCGAACGTCTCCTTCGCATCCGTCATCACTTTCGCGACCGGCACGATCGCACCCTTGGCGGACATCATCGTCGCGGTACCGACTTCGAACACCTGCAGCATGTGCGGTGCATTGCCCGCGCGGTACGCGGCGATTGCCGCGGTCATCGACTCCGGGTACGAGCCCTTGAACGTCGGGACGACCTTGTATTCCTTCTGCACGAGGTTGAACTTGTTGGCAAGCCCGTTCAGGGCCTCGCCCAACGCGCCGCCCATCGAATGCCACCACTGGATTTCGATCTGGGCCTGAGCATTGCCGGCAAACAGCGCGGCGCTCGTCAGCGCAGCCGTCAAGAGCTTGATACGCATGGAATCTCCTCGCATTTGGGGGGTACCCGGTCTTGGCGCCAGGTGAGGCCGCAGTATAGCTAAACCGCGTGACGGCTTCGCGACCTATTTCTTCGTCTTGCGCGCAGTGCGCGCCGGCACGGCCGGCTGCGCGCCGAGGCGGTAGGCCGTTTCGAACTTGCGCAGCAGCGCATTGCCCCGTTCGGCGGCGTTGTCGAGCGCGAGCTTCGGCGGCTTGGTCCCGTCCCAGACTGCTTCCAGCTCTTCTTCGATGATCTCGCGGATCTTGGCGAAGTCGCCGATCCGGATGCCGCGCGATTCGCGCGTCGGCGCGTTCAGCAAGAGCTGCCGGATGGCGATCAGCTGCCCGGGATGCAGGTCATAGTAACCCTGCTCCTTGCTCAGCTCGTACGCAGCGCGCGTGACCGGCATGTACCCGGTACGCTGGTGCCACTCGGCCTGGACCTTCGGCTGCGCCAGATAGGCGAGGAACTTCGCTACGCCGCGATACTCCGCGCTCTTCTTGCCCGGGAGCACCCACAGGCCGCCGCCGCCGATCAGCGAATGGTGCGGCGCGCCCTTGACGTCGTCGTAGTGGGGAAGCTGCGCCACCCCGAAGTCGAACTTCGCGCCGCTGCGCAATTCCGCCGCGCTCGACGAGCTCGCGGTCAGCATCGCGCACTCGCCTGCCGCGAAGCGCTTCTCGCCTTCGATGCGCCGCCCGCTGTAGGTGAAGTACCCGGAGCGGGCCCATGACGACAGCATCGAGACGTGGCGCACCATCAGATGGCTGTTGAAGACGAGCTTGGCGTCGAGCCCGCCGAGGCCGTTGTCCTTGGTCGCGAAGTCCTGGTTGTGCCAGGTGCTCGTATTCTCGAGCAGCACCCAGGAAGGCCAGGTCGTCGTCAGGGCGCACTCCATGCCCGTAGCTTCCTTCAGCTCGCCGACGATCTTCGGCAGCTCGTACCAGGTCTTCGGCGGTTTTTCAGGATCGAGCTTCGCCTTGCGAAACACGTCCTTGTTGTAGAACAGGATCGGCGTCGAGACGTTGAACGGCAGCGCCAGCAGCCTGCCGCTCGCATCGGAGAAGTAGCCCGCAATCGCCGGGACGAAGGCCTTTGCATCGAGTGCCTGGCCGGCATCGGCAAGCACCTGCCAGACCGGGACGTGCGTGCTCGGTGCGGCCATCATGTGCGCCGTACCGATCTCGGAGACCTGCACGATGTGCGGCCCGGTGCCGATGCGATGCGCGGCAAGCGCCGCGATCATCGTATCTTCGTAGCTGCCCTTGTGCGTTGCGACGATGCGGTACTCCTTCTGCGATTCGTTGAAGCCCTGCACGAGGAGGTCCAGCGAGTTGCCGAGCACGCCGCCCATCGCGTGCCAGAACTGGATCTCCTGCTGTGCGTGCGCCGGAGCCTGCAGTCCGGCGAGCACTATCAGTGAAACAAAGAGGTGTCTCATAGGGCCGCAATTGTATGATGCGAAGACGATGGCCGCGCTGCACGAATTGTCCGCTGCCGAGCTTGCGGCTCAATATGCGAGCCGCGCGGTGTCGCCTGTGGACGTCACGCGCGCTTGTCTCGAGCGCATCGACGCGTGCGAAGGAAGCCTCAACGCGATGTACCGCGTGGATCGCGAGGGTGCGGCCGCTGCCGCACGCGCTGCCGAAGAGCGTTGGCGTGCAGGGCGGCCACTGTCGCCGCTCGACGGCATCCCGGTCACGATCAAGGAGAACATCTACACGCGCGGGGATCCCGCGCCGATCGGCACGCGCGCAAACGAGGATGCGCTTGCCCAGCCTGCCGACGCACCCCCTTCCGCGCGGGCACGCGAGGCGGGTTGCGTGATCCTCGGCAAGACGACGATGCCGGATTACGGAATGCTTTCGTCCGGCCTTTCCAGCATGCACGGCATTACGCGCAATCCCTGGAAGCTCGATCGCAATACGTCCGGCTCGAGCTCGGGAGCGGGCGCTGCCGCTGCCGCGGGCTACGGGCCGCTGCACATCGGCACCGATATCGGCGGCTCAGTGCGGCTGCCGGCGACCCATTGCGGCATCTTCGCGCTGAAGCCGAGCCTCGGGCGGATCCCGATCTATCCCCCGTATATCGGCCGGGTCGCGGGACCGATGACGCGAACGGTCCGCGACAGCGCGCTGTTGCTGAATGCGCTCGCGAAACCCGACGCGCGCGATTTCATGAGCCTGCCGGAGGATTCCCGGGACTACGCGGCCGAGCTGGAACGATTCGACGTCAAGAAGATGCGCATCGGATTCCTTGCGGACATGAAGGCCGGGTTGCCCGTCGACCCCCAGGTCGCAGCCGCCGCGCACGCTGCGGCAAAGGCACTCTCCGGGGCGGGCGCGCGAGTCGAGGAAATGACGTCGTTTCTGACGCCTGAGCTGCTCGACGGCATGGCGCGCTTCTTCGAAGCGCGCTCGTACAGCGACTTCGTCCAGCTGCCCGCGGAAAAGCAGGCCAAGGTGCTGCCGTTCATCACCGAGTGGTGCACGTGGCGCGCGAAGGCGTTCAGTGGCCGCGACGTGTTCACGGCATACAGCACGTACGTCGCGTTGCGGGAGAAAACCATCGCTGCGACGCAAGCGTACGACTTCGTGCTTTCGCCCACGTCACCGATCCTTCCCTACGAGGCCGAGCTCGCCTGTCCCGGAAACGATCCGCACAATGCGCTGCCGCACATTGCGTTCACCGTTCCCTACAACATGTCCGAGCAGCCGGCTGCGTCGCTGAACTGGACGTTCAGCGCCGAGGGCCTGCCGATCGGCATTCAGGTCATCGGCAGGCGATTCGACGATCTCGGCGTGCTGAGGCTCGCGTGCCTGCTGGAGAAAATGCGGCCGCCGCAGAAAGCGTGGCCGGCGCTCGACGCCTAGCAAAGCACTGACGCTCAGCGCCAGCGAATACCGCGCCCCTCGAGCACCTTGCGGGCGAGATCCGGACGGTCGGTGATCAGGCCGTCGACGCCCCAGTCGACCATTCGCGTCATCACAGCCGGATCGTTGACGGTCCAGACGAGCACCTTCAACCCGAGCGATTGCGCTTCCTTGACTTTCTGCGCGTCGAGATCGCCGAAGTAGACCGACCAGTAGCTGCCGCCCGCCGCCTTTACCATCTTCGGCACCGATCCATGATCGCGATACTGAAAGCCTGCGGTCCACGAGGAGCCGTCAGGACGGTCCGCGCCGATGTTGTCCAGCCAGCGCTGCTGCGCCGACAGATATACGGTAGGAATCTCTGGCGCGATCTGCTGCACGACCCGCAACGTCCGCCAGTCGAACGACAGGATTTGCGAGCGCGCCGCCATGCCGCCCTTGCGGATCTCCTGCACAACCGCGCGCGCGAAAGGCTCCGGCGCCGGCGTCTCGTCGGGGTGGGTCGGTCTTACCTTCGTCTCGATCGCGAAGCGCACCTTGTCGTCGCCGCGGCGCTTCACGAGGTCGAACAGGTCGGAGAGTCTCGGAATCCGGGTGCCGTCGACTGGTTGCTGGTCCGGGTACGGCCTGGCGTAGTCGCTGCCCGGCTTGAGGCGCCCGACGTCGTAGGTTTGCAGTTGCGCCCACGTGAGCGAATGGATCGGCGGGCCGCGCCGCTCGAGAAACTGACCGCTCGCGTCGCGTG
>Ga0075429_100000464_pt1 | contig 30329 bp, 34 predicted proteins | sample RhiMetdeltSRZDD3_FD_75295 | JGI IMG/M metagenome (GOLD analysis project Ga0075429, IMG submission 75295) | Populus rhizosphere microbial communities from Tennessee, USA - Rhizosphere MetaG P. deltoides SRZDD3 | ecosystem: Host-associated > Plants > Roots > Rhizosphere > Soil | place: USA...
AGAACGCGACCGCCGCCCGCCTCGATCTTGGTCACGCCGCGACCGATCTGGCGGAGTTCATCGCGGCCCTCCAGCTGATCGACACCGCCGGCGCGCCGCGTGCGGGCGTGGAGAGCTCCCGCGGCGTGCCACTGGCCGCGCGAGACGCTCCAACTCGCGCCGCGATCGCGGCGCTGCACGGCGTTCTCGACAGCGACGCCGTGACCGCGCGCTGGGAAGAAGCGCTCAGAGCACCGGTGTGGACCGGGCCGGGCGTTTGGCTGCACGGAGATCTCAACGAAGGGAACCTCCTTGCCCTGCACGGACGCTTGAGCGCCGTCATCGACTTCGGGGTCATGGGCGTTGGCGATCCCGCCTGTGACTTGATGGTCGCGTGGACTCTGCTCACTCCAACGGCTCGCGCCGTCTTCCGTGCGGCGCTGCCGTTCGACGACGCGGCCTGGACGCGCGGTCGTGGCTGGGCGCTCTCCTGGGCGCTGATCGTTCTCCCCTACTACCAGCACACGAACCGAGAGCTCTGTCGCATCGCCGAATACACGCTTCGAGAGGTCCTTTCGACGTCGTGAGGCCGCGACATCGTTTGTCGGCCTTCGAAGTCCCCTTGCCACGGCACGGAATACGATTTGGTAACGGAATTGCTAGTCAGTCGAGCGGGTTGATTTGAGTATGAACACGATCAAGATCGTCGGACTCCTCACGCTGCTCACCCTGATCCTGATCGCCGCGGCGCGGCTCTTCTTCGGTCCGCAGGCAGTGCTACCGGCGCTCCTCATCTCGCTCCTGATGAACTTCGGCGCGTGGTGGTTCAGCGACCGCATCGCGCTGTCATTCGCCGGCGCGAAGCCGGTGACCGAAGCCGAGGCACCGGAGCTGTACCGGATCGTGAGCCGCGTCGCAGACACCGCCGGCCTGCCGACACCACGCATCTTCGTCATCGATCAGCCTGCCCCGAACGCGTTCGCCACCGGCCGCGACCCGCAGCACGCCGTGGTCGCGGTCACACGCGGGATCCTCGACATCGTCACGGAGCGCGAGCTCACCGGCGTGCTCGCGCACGAGATCGGCCACGTGCGCAACCGCGATACGTTCGTGATGGCGGTCGTCGCGTCTGTCGCCGGCGCGATCAGCTACATGGCCCAGATGGCGCAGTGGTCGATGTGGTTCGGCGGAGGAGACCGGGACAATCGCGAGTCAGGCTCGCTCGGAATGATCGGCATGATCCTGGGCATCATCCTGCTGCCGATCGCCGCGATGCTCGTGCAGCTCGCCGTCAGCCGCTCGCGCGAATACGGCGCCGACGATCAGGGCGCGGCGCTGTCGAACGATCCGCTCGCTCTTGCGTCGGCCCTCCGCAAGATGGAGGCATACGGCAAGAAGATCCCGCTTCCGGTGAATCCGGCGGTGGCACCGCTATTCATCGTGCAGCCGCTGCTGCCCGGCGGCCTCGGCGGACTCTTCGCGACGCACCCGCCCATCGCCGAGCGCATCGCGCGCCTCGAGCGGATGGCGGGCGCGGAGCTGCCGGCGCAGTTCTAGGGACGAGGCGTCGGACCCGGCGCGGAGTACATACCCAGATCGCGCACCCGCTCACCGTCGTGATCGAGAACGATCCGACCCTCGAGCGGCCGCTGCAATGAGACGACGACGGGAACCGGTATTCCCACCAGATCGCGCGGCCCGGCGGGCTGCCTCACGCGCACGGTGACACGGATCGTTCGCTCGTCCTCGTCCACCGATCGCTCGGCGAGCTCGTCGCCAAGACCGATCGTGACATTCACGATGACCTTGTTCGGATCGGCGCTGCGCTGAAAGCTGTCGATCCGAACGACGCGCGTGCTCGTGAGGCTGCCGAGGAAAAGAACGACGGTCAGCACGACCAGACCGATCACCCCGGCGGCGACGACGAAACGCTGCCGCGTCATCTACTCCACGATCGTCGTCTTGCCGTTGCCGAGGATCGACCAGTGCGTCATGTCCTTGCCCGGGCGCGCCCCATGCCAGTGCTTCGTGTTCGCGGGGATGAAGGCGACATCGCCCGCCGATATCTCATGGCGCTGGTCGTCGGTCGCGACCAGGCCCTCGCCTTCGGTGATGACCAGGATCTGATCGCAGCTGTGAACGTGCGGTCTGTTCACCGCGCCGTGCTTGAAGTGCACTTCCGAAAGCCGCAGGTCGCGGCTTTCGTCGCCGACGGCGGTCTGATAATCGACCTCGCCGACGAATATCGGGTTGTCCGACCGCTCGCGTCCGGCTGTTGTCACTCGTATCACCCGCACGCTCCGATTCTGGCTCAAACTGGAGCGAAGTGACGGCTCTGGTGCTCATTCACGCCTTCCCGCTCAGCGGCGCGATGTGGGAGCACGAGCGCCGCTCTCTGCGCGACGCTGCAGATCCGATCATCGCGCCGTCCCTGCCGGGATTCGGTGGCACCGCCGTGCCGCGCGGGGATGCGTCGATGGACGACTATGCCGACAGCGTGATCGCGGCAATGGACGCGGCGCGGGTCGAACGGGCCGCGGTCGCCGGCATCTCCATGGGCGGCTACGTCGCGTTCGCGCTGTGGCGCCGCCATCGCGAGCGCATCGAACGTCTCTTCCTCGCCGACACGCGGGCGGAGGCCGACACCGATGAGGCGCGCGACAGGCGACTGCGCCTTGCGGAGCTCGTGCGCGAACGGGGCATCGAGGCGCTGCTGAAGGCACCGCCACAGTGGCTGCGCAAGGGGTCGCCGCACTGGGATCCGCTGCTCAAGATGATCCGCGGCCAGGCGCCCGAAGGCGTCGCGCAGGGAAGCATCGCCATGGCACACCGACCCGACAGCCGGCCGGATCTGCCGACCATCGACGTTCCGACCGCGGTCGTCGTCGGCGAGGAAGACTCGATCACGCCCCTCGAGATGTCACGGACCATCAGCGACGCGATCCCCGGCGCGACCCTCAGCGTCATTCCCGGCGCGGGGCACATCGCGAACATCGAAGCGCCCACCGCGTTCGAGGCGGCGCTGCGCACATGGCTTCGACGGACGGCGTGATCGTCCGCGCGACGGACGTCGCGCGCGTCTACCCGACCGGCACGACCGCGGTGTCCGCGCTCGACGGCGTGACGCTCGAGGTGCGGCGCGGCGAGTTCCTCGCCGTCATGGGACCCTCCGGCTCCGGGAAGTCGACGCTGCTGAACATCCTCGCCGGCCTCGAGCGCCCGACACGGGGTTCGGTGGTCGTCGATGGCGCGGACCTTTCCGCGATGGATGAGGTGACGCTCGCCGGTTACCGGCGCGAGAAGGTCGGCATGGTCTTCCAGGCGTTCAACCTGCTCCCCCGCTACCGCGTCATCGAGAACGTGGCCCTTCCGCTCGTCTTCTCCGGCATCGCACGTGATACCCGCCTCGAGCGGGCGCGCATCGTTCTCGACCGCCTGGGCATGGGTCCGCGCGCTGACCATCGCCCCAGCCAGCTGTCCGGTGGCGAGATGCAGCGGACCGCCATCGCTCGCGCGCTCGTGACCGACCCGCCGCTGCTGCTCGCCGACGAGCCGACCGGCAACCTCGATTCCGCGAACGGCGAGGCGCTGCTCGCACTCATCGCCGAGCTGCACGCGCGCGGACAAACGGTCGTGCTCGTCACACACGACGCGGGTATCGCCGCGCGCGCGCAGCGGGTCGTGCGGATGCGCGACGGACGGATCACCAGTTGAGGTCGTCCGATCTCTTCGCGCTCGCGTTCGGCAACTACACGCGTTCCCGCCTGCGCTCGACCCTCACGACACTCGGCGTCGCGATCGGGACGGCACTGGTGGTGCTCCTCATCGCGCTCGCGACGGGCGCTGAGGACAACGTGAAGCGCTCGATCTTCTCCATCGGCGATCTGCGCCTCGTCACCGTGCAGCCATTCCAACCCGGTGCCACCGGGCTCTCCGCCGTGCCGCGCATGATCGGCGACGACCACGTCGCCAAGTTCAAGTCGATCCCATATGCGCAGTCCGTCTACCGGCAGTACGACGCCCCGCTCGGGACGCTCCTCGAGGGCGGTGAGGACGCTGCGATCCGGCCGCAGGGGATCGAGGCCGGCGCGCCGATCGACCGCGGCGACCTGCTCGCGGGCCGGCACCTCGAGCCGCGCGAGCGCGGCGTTGCGGTGATCCCCGGCAACCTCGCGCGCCTCGTGGCTCCGACGCCGGGCGCGGCGGTCGGGAAGAAGGTGACGCTGCGGCTCGGAGGGGCGGTCAAGCTCGGCAGCACGCGCATCAGCGGAAGCGGAACGCCACGCGACTACGTCGTCACGGTCGTTGGCGTCTTCGACGAGCAGGCGTCGCAGACGTCGGTCCGCATCCCGCTGGAAGACGCGCTGCTCGCGGGCGCGGAGAATCGCGGGCTGACGCCCGACGCGCTGCGGCAGACCACCGGGTACAGCGGCGTCGCGATCGAATCCGAGGATTCGCGGTACGTCGCCGACGTCGTGCGATCGGTGCAGGAGCTCGGCTTCAGCGCGTTCTCGCTGAAGCAGGTCATCGAGCAGATCGACCGCGGGTTCGGCGTGTTCCGCGGCATCCTCGCGGGCATCGGAGGCGTCGCTCTGCTCGTCGCGGCCATCGGCATCGCGAACACCATGGTCATGGCCGTGCTCGAGCGCACGCGCGAGATCGGCATCATGAAGGCCGTCGGTGCGTCACCGCGCGACATCCGCTCGCTGTTCCTCGCGGAGGCCGCGCTCGTCGGCGTCTTCGGCGGCGTCATCGGACTCGCACTCGGCGTGCTGGGCGGTCAGGTGATCGAGCTCGTGATCCGCAACCTCAACCCACAGGCCAGCCCCGCGCCGATCTTCGTCGTGGATCTCCCGCTCGCGCTCGGCGCCATGGGTCTCGCGCTCCTCGTCAGTCTCGTCGCCGGATTCCTGCCCTCGCGCCGCGCGATGCGCATGTCCGCTCTCAGCGCGCTCCGGTACGAGTAGGGCGTTACCGTTTCGTCATGCTCCGCGGTCACCGCGAGCATGAGAATCGGGACATGAGAGCCACGTCGCCGCTGATCGCGGCAGTGCTCGCCGTGTCGGCCTGCGGCACACCAGCAACTTCGTCGGTGACCACGGCTCCATCGATCCCAGCATCAGCCTCACCGAGCGCGTCGCCCTCGCCGGTCGCGTCGGCGCTGACCCCAACTGACTTCGTATTGCCGCCTTTCTGCCGCTATGTCGGGGCGGGTCGGGTCGACATCACCATCCGCACGCTCACCTTCTGGTCGATCGACTGCGGTGCCGCCCCTGATCTCCAGGCGATCGAGAAGCTCAGTCCGGTATTCGCGCAACAGGGCTGGGCCTTGTGTAGTCCGCCGATGGGCAAAGCCGTCTGGGCGAAGGGCTCGGTGCAGACCATCGTGAGTCAGTCCGCGGCCGGGTACCCCACGCTCTCGCAGCTACCACGACAGACCCAGGACTGTCCGCTGCCTATGGCATATGTGAACAGCCAGTACAAGTTCAGCCTCGAGCTTCCGCAGCCGTACCGCAAGACGGATCGACTGTCGATCGCCGACTCCGGTGGAACGCGCCCCGCGGCGCAGGATGCATTCACCGCGCGCACGCCGGACGACGAGATCACATCCGGCCAGGGTTGCGGTCACACCGCATGCGCGATCTGGAACTACGTGGCGGTCGTGGAAGTGTGGCCCGATGAGGCATCGACAGGCGCGCCGCGTGAGTGGTATCAGCGGTACAGCTACGCCGAAGGCGAACGCTTTCAGGAGCTCACCGTGGACGGACGTCCCGCGGTGAGGATCGACGGCGGCGCGACCTATCCGGTCCAATACATCGTTCGCGACGGGACCCGCGTCTTCCGCGTGGCCTACCTCGTCTACCCGCCCGCCTTCGCGCCGCCACCCGTCGGCGCCTCACGCGACAAGCTCGAGCAGATCCTCAGGTCGTTCCGCTTCGCTCCCTAAAGCTCGATGACCGGCGGGCGCTGCTAGAACGGTCCCGCGAGCTCCGGCGGCGCGAAGATGTAGGTCGGCTTCTGCCACCACTGATCGACGGACTCACCGCGGGTCTGGTGGAGAAGCGCGGCGATGGTGTCGGGCGGTTGCCCGCCAGCTGCCGCCACGACCACGATCTTGCCCTCATCGAGCGCGCTCGCATACCGCTTGCGAACGTCGCGCGGGATGACGCCGCCCGGCAGCAGCTTCCGAAGCCGGTAACGAAGGCCGCCCCAGCCCTTCCCCGGCAGCCAGGCGCGGCCGCCGGCGACGAGCTCCGCGCGCTTCGCGTTGCGCGCGAGCACACAGATGTCCTGTTCGCGAACCCCGGATTCACGCAGCAGCGTCACGGCCTGCACCGCGGCGTCGTCGTCGCTGAACGCCGCCGCGGCGACCATGCCGCCCGCGACCGCCTCGAGGTACGACGTCGTTGCCACTTCTGGAAATGCTAGGTGAGCGTGCTCAGGCTCGCCACGCGAGGACCGGGATGCGCATCTCGTCGGGGGTCATGCCCCCATGTGATCCTCGATGCCGGAGCGTCTGTCCGTCCACCTTCACGATCGACGCCGAGAGATCGCGGTCGAGGAGCGCGACCACCTCGCCGATGCGCCGGCGCGCCATCATTGGATCGCCGCGGCCGAACAATCCGGCTTCGATCAGCTCGTCGCGATCGAGAAGCGTGACCAGACCCGGCCACCTGCGATCGATGTGCTCGCGCACCTGCTTCGGATGATCGGTGTGCAGGAACACCAGGCGTGGTTCGCCGGCGGGCGGATTGCGGAGGAGAGCCCGGAGCTCTTGGTCGCCGACGATGTCGAGCGTCTTGTCCGGATCCGTCGTCGCGTGCCCGTGGTCCGCGGTGACGACCACCAGCGTGTCGCCCGCGGTGCGATCCGCGAGCGCGTGCTTCAGAGCAATGTCGAAGATGGTGGCCTCTATCGCGGCCTCGTCACTGCGCGGACCGTAGAGATGCGAGACGGTGTCGATGCCGGACCAGTACGCGTAGACGTACGACGGTCGCGGCGCGCCGAGAAGAGCGCGCAGCCGCACGCCCATCGTCGACGGCACGACATATCCGAGGAAGGTCGCCTCGGCCGCGTGCATCCTGGTCATTGCCTCCGATCGGAAGATCTCGGGCTCGACGACGTACGAGGCGATGCCGCGCTCGCGAAGCCGCCGGTGAATGGACGGCACGAGGACGAACCGGAGGGGGTCGACGGCGGGATCGTCGAAGTACGAGCCACGCCGCGCGATCGCCGAACCCCAGCGAAGCATCTGTGTGACCTCTGCGAACTCCTCCAGCCAGACGAAGTACGCGATGTTGCCGTGCGCGAGCGGCGATCGCGCGGTGTTCATCGTCGTGATCGCGGCGGCCGTCGTGGACGGGAAGACCGTCGTCGCCTCGATGAGCTGCGCGCCATCGCGTCGGCGTGCACGCTCTCGCAGCTCCGCGAGGAACGGCATGTGGCCCTGGTCGCACAACATCTCGAGCTGCCACCAGCCAAGGCCATCGGCCAGGATCACGACGACCTGCCGCACGCCCTCGCGCAGCTTTGGATCGAGTGCCACGAGGGGCGGAGCGTCCCCGGCGTCGCGGGCGCCGAGCACGTCGAGGACGGTCGCGGGGACGTTCAGCAATCCGCCGCCGTCGTAGTCGGGCATCACGAAGCCGCGCGCGCGGAGACGCTCGACGAGCGGATGAGGCATCGGTGGAAGATACTGCCTCGCGATGCGGACGGTCCTGGAGATCGACGGCCTCTTCGACGGCGCGAAGACGACTTCCGACGCGGCGATCGTGATCGAGGATGGCGAGATCACCTGGGTCGGCAAGCGCTCGCGCGTGCCGAAGACGAGAAAGGGCGAAAAGTCACGATCGGTCGAGGCGGGCGGCAAGTTCGCGCTACCCGGCTTCATCAACTGCCACGCGCATCTCACGTTCGACGGCAGTGCCGACTTCGATGCCGAAGCGCGGCAGAGCGAGGCCGCCGCCACCCTGAAGGCGTTCCGCAACGCGCGCATCACCGTGCGCAGCGGCGTGACCACCGTCCGGGATCTCGGTGCGAACGGCTCGATGGTGGTGGAGCTCGCACGCCAGATAGAGCGTGGCGCACTCGAAGGACCGCGCATCATCGCGTCGGCTCGCGGCATCACGATCACCGGTGGTCACGGCATGGAAGTTGGGCGGATCGCCGACGGACCTGACGCCGTCCGCGGGGCAACACGCGAACAGGTCGCCGCCGGCGCCGCCGTCATCAAGCTGTTCTCGACCGGCGGCGTGCTGGGCGAGGGCGCGGGCCCCGAGCTCGCGGCGTACTCACCCGAGGAGACGCGGGCGGCCGTCGAGGAAGCGCATCGTGCCGGCGTCCGGATCACGACGCACGCGCACGGCGCCGAGGGAATGCGCATCGCCGCCGAGGCAGGCATCGACTCGATCGAGCACGCCACGCTGCTGGACCAGCAGACGATCCGTGCGATCAAGGAGCGCAACGTCGCGCTGGTTCCGACATTCTCCGCGCTGCGCCGCATCATCGAGAACGGCGATGCGCTGCCTGCGCGCGTCATGGACCGCGCGCGTCTGGTGGCCGCGAAGCATCAGGAGGGCGTCCGCGCTGCGCACAAGGCCGGCGTGCGGATCGCCACCGGCACCGACGCGGGCACTCCCTTCAACACCCACGAGCGCTTCGCCCTGGAGCTCGTCTATCTCACCGAGGCCGGGCTCTCGCGCACCGAGGCACTCGTGGCCGCGACGAGCGTCGCCGCGGACGTCGTCGGCAGTCCAAAGGCGGGTCGCATCGCGGCCGGCTCATGGGCCGATCTCGTTTTCGTCGACGGCGATCCGCTGAAGGCCCTCGAGGTGGTGCGGCGGCCGACATCGGTCTGGGTGCGAGGAACGCGACTGGTCTAAACGGCCTCGCTGCCCTTCTCGACCCTGATCTCGGTCGCGCCGGCGCGCTCGAGCATCACGCGGGCCTGCTCGGCGCCGTCCTCGGTCGAACACACGACCGACAGCAGGACCTCGCCGTGCTCGACGTGATCCTCGAACTCCTCGTACTGGTCCTCCTTGAACAGGCGCGCGCGCCCCGCAAGCCAGCCGATCGCGGCGAACGCGACAACGAGCGCGGAGCCGCCGAGCACGATCGCGACGGGGTTCTGCCGCACCGACTCGCCGCCGACGATGACGAACGCGACGGCCAGGACGACACCCAGCAGCGCACCGCCGAGCGCGCCCTGCGGGCTGTACGAGCCGGCCATCTCGCGCGCCTGGCGAACGTTGCCGGCCACGATGCCGACCCGGTCGGGCGCGAAACCCGCGCGCTCGAGCTTTCGCGCGGCCTGAGCGGCGGCGCTGCCGCTGGAGAAGGCGCCCACGATCGTGACGGCGTCCGTGAGGGTGCGGGTGTCGATGACATCGTCTGTGTCGTTGATGCGTGCCATGTCCTGCTCGCCCGCATGGAGCGTGCCGGGGCGACTAGACCCGCTCCAGCCGCTCGCGAGCGCGCTCGAGCTCGCCACGGAGCGCCCCCTCATCGAGCAGCGGGGCAGAGCAGGTCGTGCCGACGCAGACGTACGCGGCGGTGCGGTCCGGCGGGAACCCGAGCTGCTCGAGACGGGCGCCGTCGCGAGCGGGGACGATCCGCTGGGTGCTTCGAGCCGGATCGTCGACCGAGCGCGCCGCGTTCCAGAGCGCTGCCGCCGTCGGGTCGTCGGTCGGACCGACGACCGTGATCGTGAGCGGCTCGGTGAGTGCCCGCGCCATCGCGTTGGCGTAGGAGGAGGCGAACTGGCCCCAGCCGCGGTAGCTGCCGACGAACGACCGGAGCGTTCGCACCGCTGTCTCGCGCCACCGCTCGTCCCCGGTGAGCGCCGCCAGTCGCAGCAGAGCATCCGCGGCCATGGCGTTCTCCTCGATCGGCTTCTCGCGCAGTGCGACCCGCCCCGGCTCCTCGCGCGCGGGCGCATCGAAGAAGCCGCCGCCCTCGGCGTCCATGAGTCGCTCGTGCATCCGCGTCGCGACACGCTGCGCGCCGACGATCCCGATCGGGTGCTCACCGGTCTCGTACGCGTCGAGCTGCGCGGTCAGCACCGCGGCCAGATCGCCCAGGAGGTCGCGCACTCGAGGTCCCTCGCCGCGATCGAAGTGCGCGAGTCCCTCCGTCGGATCCCACATCCTCGTCGCGATCGTCTTCAGCACGAGGGTCCCCCTCTCGCGGAGGCGCGGATCGTCGAGCACGTCCGCGGCAGCCAGGTAGGCGGAGATCGCGAGAGCGTTCCAACCTGTGTACAGCGTCTTGTCGACGAACGGCGCGCCGTGCTTGGCGCGGCCCGGCGCGTCGAGCTCGTAATAGACCTCGTCGGCATCCTGCGAGCCGGCGAAGGCGTTCACATCCTCGCGCCACAGGACCGTGTCCATCCAGCGAACGACGTCGCGTACGACGCGGTCATAGCCGGCCTGCGGGAACGTGCGATGCGCCTCCGCGTACGCCGCCAGCAGCTCGGAGTTGTCCTCGAGCATCTTCTCGTAGTGCGGGATCTCCCATTCACGCGTCGTCGCGTAGCGGAAGAATCCGCCCTCGATCTTGTCGTGCATGCCGCTCGCGGCCATCGCCGCGAGCGTCTTGTGGAGCATGTGCGCGACGTCGGGATAGCCGTGACGGCGGTACTCGTCTAGGAGGAAGCGAAGGAGCCGGACCTGCGGGAACTTCGGCGAACGGCCGAAGCCGCCGAACTGCGGGTCGTACTGGCCGCGAACGAGCGCGGCGACCGTATCGACGATGTCCGCCGATAGCTCGCTCTTCCTCGCAGTTGCGCCGTCCGTCGCGGGCTTGCGCTCCTTCGCCTCCTGCTCGCGAAGCTCGCTGACGCGGGCGGTGATCTCCTCGCGCTTGGTGGTCCACACCTCGTTGACGCCGTTCACCGCTTGCCACATCTGGTCGGGTGGGACGTACGTCGCGCCATGGATGATCTCTCCCTCGGGCGTGAGGAAGACCGTGCTCGGCCACCCGCCCATGTTGTACCGGCGGTTCACATCGGGACGTTCGTCGTTGTCGACGCGGACCGGTATGTAGCGGTCGTTGATGATCTCGATGATCTCCGGAATGCTGTAGCTGGTCTCGTCCATCACGTGGCACCAGTGGCACCACACCGCGCTGATCGCGAGCAGCACGGGTTTGCCCTGATCGCGCGCCTCGGCGAACGCCGCTTCGCCCCAGGTGCGCCACTTGATCTCGTTCGCGCGGTTGGGCCGCGGCGAGAAGCGGAACTCGCTCACTCCGGGATCTCGTCCAGCTCGATCTTGTTCCCGAACGGGTCGAACACGTAGCAGCGGCGCCAGCCCGGTATCGGCGTCGCCTCCTCGAAACGCGCCCCGGCCCGGCGCAAACGGTCGCGCATCGCAGTGAGGTCGTCGACACGCAGCGCGAAGTGCCGTCGCGGATGCAGACCGAGGTCCCCGTCGGCCGAAAGGTGCACGTGGCCGGGTGGCGCTGAGAACCAGATACCGTCGCGGTCAGAGAGGGTCTCGGGCCGATCGATTTCCTCAAGACCGAGCGCTTTTCCGTAGAAATCGCGTGCCTGTGCTTCCTCGCCAGGCGGGTAGAAGACCTGCGCGTGATGAAGCGAAATGGGCATCAAATCGAGTGTAGTAAGCACATGCGGTCGGCTATCATGTGGTCAGACCGAACCACCAAAAGGGGACGCACTGAATGGCCATCGAACAACACGAGACCGGCGCGCAGATCGACCAGCCGGTCGTCACGATGACCGCACGCGCCAGCGACAAGCTCAAGGAAGTCATCGCCAAGCAAGGCCGGCCCGACCTCGCGCTGCGCGTGTATGTCACGCCGGGCGGCTGCTCGGGATTCTCGTACGGCATGACGTTCGCGGAGACCCGCGAGCAGGACGACACCGTCGTCGAGACAGGCGGGGTGAGCATCGTCGTCGACCCGATGAGCGCCATGTACCTGAAGGGCTCCGAGATCGACTTCGTCGACGCGCTCATGGGCGGCGGCTTCGCGCTTCGCAACCCGAACGCGGTTTCGAGCTGTGGCTGCGGGCAGTCCTTCAAGACCGCCGAGCAGAGCGGCACCGCGAAGGCCTGCCACCACTAACCGGCGCAAGAGTTTGACGCCAGAGAGGACGGCTTCGGCCGTCCTCTTTTCTTTTTCACGCTAGGGTGTCGACATGAAGCGGGCGCTGGTGATCGTCGACATGATCGAGGACTTCGCGCACGAGGGCGGCGCGCTCTACTGCGGGCCGTCGATGGAGCGGATCATCCCCGTGATAAAGAACGAGCTGGCGCGAGCGCGATCCGCCCGCGAGCCGGTCGTCTATCTCACCGACAACCACGTGCCGGACGACGCGGAGTTCAAGGTCTTCGCCCCGCACGCGATCGCCGGTACGAAGGGCGCTGAGATCATCCCCGAGCTCGCGCCGGAGGACGACGATGACGTGATCCCGAAGCGCCGCTACTCGGGGTTCTTCGGCACCGACCTCGACATCACGCTGCGCGAGCGAGGCGTCGACACGCTGCGGCTCGTTGGCGACTGCACCAACATCTGCGTGCTCTACACCGCCGCGGACGCGCGCAATCTCGGCTACGCCGTCGAAGTTCTACGCGAGGGCGTGACCTCGTTCGACGAAGAGGCCCACCACGACGCCCTGCGCGAGCTGGAAAAGACGCTCGGCGCGAAGATCGTCTAGGCCGGCGACGGCTCGAGCTGCAGGGCCGTCGTGAACGACGCGTTCTTCACGAAGATGCTGACGACGGTCGTCACCTCGAAGAGCTGCTCGTTCGTCAGCCCGAGGCCGCGGAGCACCTCCGCGCGGTAGAGCATGGATAGCTTCCCGTCGTTGACGACGCTGGTCGCGTAAGCGACTAGCTCCTTGTTCAGGCGCGAGACTTCGCCCTCGTGGACCGTGGCGACCTCGCGGTCGAGCACGATCTTGGCGTACTTCGGATCGTTGGCCATATAGAGGAAGTACCGGGGCACGCTGCCGAGCTTCTGCCGCGCCTCCGCCAGCACGGGTGTGGACGGATCCTGGGCGCGCATCGGCGCGTTGTCGTTGAACGCGGTGATCGCCTTCTCGAAGGCGTTGATGCTCGTGACGTGCGCGACGGTCGCCGCGAGCTCGACGATCTGCCCGCCGTCGAGCCCGTATTCGAGCTGCAGGCTGCGGGTGTGGTTGTACAGCTCGTACGGTGCGGATCTGGCCGCCGCGACGGCGAGGCCGATCATGTGGTTCTGCAGGTTGAGGAGACCGCGCTTCGCCATGATGTGGGCGAGCTCCTCGTGTTCTCCGATGAGGAGCGACGGCCGCAGGCCCAGCGCCCGCGTCGACGGGGTCATGTTCGGCGCCTTTGAGATCTCGCGGATCATCGCGTCGACCTTCTTGACCATGTCGTTGTGCTGGGATTCCTCGGGCAGCTTGATCGTCGGCATCTCGTCTCCTCCTCAGGCTTCCGGCGGAGTCTAGGGGCCGTCATGCCCGCAGGGCGCGCCCTCGACGTACTATCCTGCGTACGCGTATGGCGGGGAATACGGGGACCCTTCGTCCGGTGCCGGCGGTCGAGAAGACCGCGCGCATCCTGCGCGCGCTCGCCGAGGGCGGGCGGCCACAGGGCATCTCCGAGCTCGCACGCACGCTGAGCGTCTCCAAGGGCACGCTGCGCGACATCCTCCTCACCCTGGACGCGCACGGACTGGTCGTCCGCGATCCCGACACGCGCTTCCGTCTCGGGCCGGAGCTGCGTTCGCTCGCCGATGCGAGCTCGCCCGATCTGCGCGCGCTCGCGCAACCCCACCTGGTGAGCCTGATGGAGACCTTCGGCGAGACCGCGGTGCTGGGCCTGACTCACGACGGAAAGCTTGAGATCGCGGGCCGCGCCGAGCCGACGACCGGTCTGCACATGAGCGCTCCGCTCGGGCGACGGCTACCGCTCGACGCGGGCGCGCACGGCAAGGTCCTCCTGCACGGCGAAGCGATCGGCTACGACGACCAGGAGCTCTTCCGCGGCGTGCGTGCCGTCGCCGCCGCCATCACCGATGCGCGCGGCCGCAGGGTCGCCGTCGTGATGGTCGTCGGGTTCAAGGAGCGCATCGACCTGCGAACGCTCCGTCGTATCGGAGAGCGGTGCGCGGCCGCGGCCGCGGCGATCTCGCGGCGTATCGGTTCACCCGCGCGCGACGAGGCAGCGAGCGCATGACGAAAGCGCTCACGACCCTGCGCGTCAACGGCGAGACGCACACGGTCGCGGCCGAGCCGCATCACACCCTGCTCGAGGTCCTGCGCGAGGAGCTGGGCCTCACGGGCACAAAGCATGGCTGCGAGCTCGGCGAATGCGGCGCGTGCACCGTCCTCGTCGATGGCAAACAGGTCCTCTCCTGTCTCGTGCTGCCGCAGCAGATCGGCATGCTCGAGGTGACGACGGTCGAGGGGCTCGCGAAGGGCCCCGAGCTTCATGCGCTGCAGACCGCCTTCGCCGAAGAGGGCGCCGCGCAGTGCGGCTACTGCACGCCCGGGATGCTGCTCTCAGCAAAGGCGCTCCTCGACGCGCATCCGCGTCCGACCCGCGAGCAGATGGCCGACGCGATCAGCGGCAATCTCTGCCGCTGCACCGGCTACACCTCGATCTACGAGGCAATAGAGAAGGCGAGCCGGGCGTGAGCGAGTTCTCGGTGCTCGGCCGCCGTCTTCCGAAGGTCAACGCCTGGGCGCATCTGACCGGAACGGCGCTCTATGCCGACGACATCCGCCTGCCACGCATGCTCTACGGGCGCCTGCTGCGCTCCACCCATCCGCATGCGCGCATCAAACGCATCGACGTTTCCCGCGCGCTGGCGCATCCCGGCGTCGTCGCGATCGTCACCGGCGCGGACATGCCCGAGAAGATGGGGATCATGCCGTCGACGCAGGACGAGACGGCGCTCGCCGTGGACAAGGTGCGCTACATCGGCGAGCCGGTCGCCGCTGTCGCCGCGCTCGACGAGGACGCCGCGTTCGAGGCCCTGTCGCTGATCGGTGTCGAGTACGAGCCCCTTGAGCCGATCTTCACCATCGAGGAAGCGCTCGAGCGCGAGGACGTCAAGATCCACGACGAGTCGCGGCGCGCGAACGTCTTCAAAGAGGTCCATCTCGCGTTCGGCGATCTCGATGCCGGCTTCGCCGCGGCCGACCTGATCCGCGACGACTGGTCGTTCTTCGAAGGCAACACCCACGCGCCGATCGAAGCGCACTCGTGCGTCGCTTCATTCGGCGGTGACGGCAAGCTGACCCTCTGGACGGCGACGCAGGTCCCCCACTACGTCCACCGCGAGCTCGAGAAGGTGCTGGGGCTGCCGCGCTCGCGCATCCGCGTGATCGCGACGCCGAACGGCGGCGCCTTCGGCGGGAAGAGCGACCCCTTCGGGCACGAGTTCTCCGCGGCGCTGCTCTCGATGCGCACCAAGCGGCCGGTGAAGTTCACGCTCGACCGTGAAGAGGTCTTCTACGCGCACCGCGGCCGGCACCCCGTGAAGATGCGTCTGCGGACCGGCGTGAAGAAGGACGGTGAGATCACCGCCGTGCACTTCCAGAGCTACCTCGACGGCGGCGCCTACGCGTCTTATGGCATCGCGACCACCTACTACACCGGAGCGCTCATGACCGTCACGTACCGGATACCGGTGTACAAGTTCGACGGCGTGCGCGTGTACACGAACAAGCCGCCGTGCGGACCGAAGCGTGGACACGGCACCACGCAGCCGCGCTACGCCTTCGAGTGCCAGCTCGACAAGATCGCCACTGAGCTTGGCCTCGATCCGATCGAATACCGGTTGCGCGTCCTGCAGCCGGCCAACAGCCGCACGGTGAACGACCTGCGCATCACGACGATGGGCCTCGGGGACTGCCTGAAGGCCGTGCGAAAAGCGACGGCCTGGGACGCCAAGCGCGAGAGCCTGCCGAAGGGGAAGGGCATCGGCGTCGCCGGCAGCGCCTACATCTCCGGCGCCGGCCTGCCGATCTACTGGAACCCGATGCCCCACTCGGGCGCGGAGATCCGCATCGACCGCGGCGGCGGCGTCACGGTGATGTGCGGCACCGCCGAGATCGGCCAGGGCTCCGACAACATGCTCGCGACGGTCGCGGCCGAAACCCTCGGTGTCCTGCCGGAAGACGTGCACGTCGTGTCAGGTGACACGTCGCTCGCGCCGGTCGACCTCGGCTCCTATTCGAGCCGCGTCACGATGATGGCCGGGAACGCGGTGAAGGACGCCGGTCTGAAGCTGCGCGCGCTGCTCTTCGAGGCCGCGTCCGAGAAGCTCGGCGTTCCGGTCGAGCATCTCGCCACCGCGTACCGGCGCGTGTACGACCTGCGCGATCCGGAGAAGCACCTCACGTTCATCGAGGCCGCGAACCTCGCGGAGGGTAGGCACGGCACGCTCGTTGCGGCCGGCAGCTACAAGCCGCCGGCCGGCATCGGCGGTAACTACAAGGGCGCGGGCGTGGGCCCGACGCCGGCCTACTCGTACCAGGCGTCGGTCGCTGAGGTGACGGTGGACCTCGACACCGGGACGCTCACCGTCGACAAGATCACGACGGCGCACGACTGCGGCCGCGCCCTCAATCCGGCGAACGTCGAGGGACAGATCGAGGGCTCCGCCTACATGGGCTACGGCGAGATCATCGCCGAGGAGCAGATCTTCCGCGGCGGTCTGCACAAGAAGCCGTCGCTGCTCGATTACAAGCTGCCGACGTCGCTCGACACCCCGGAGCTGGTGGCGATCGTCGTCGAGACCAACGACAGCGAGGGTCCGTTCGGCGCGAAGGAGGCGGGCGAGGGTCCGCTCAACTCGGTGATCCCAGCCATTGCGAACGCCGTCTACGACGCCATCGGTGTGCGCTTTGACGAGACACCGATCACCGCGGAGAAGATCCTGGACGCGCTCGGCAAGCGCGACAACCGCGGCGTGACGAAGGACCGCATCGGTCCGGATGGTCTTGGCGAAGCGAAGATCGATCGTGCGACACGGCGCCTTGCCGCATCGACCGACGCGCGTGAGCGCAAGAAGACCGGGAGCCCGGCGGACTAGAGATGCTGCGACTGCCGCGTTTCCGCCTGGTCGAGCCCACGACGTGGACGGAGGCCGCCGTGCTGCTGCGCGAGCACGGAGCGGCGGAGTCGGACATCGCTCGCGGAACGCCGAGCGTTCCGGTCATGCTCGTCGCGGGCGGCACCGACCTCTTCCCCAACATGAAGCGCCGGCAGTTCACGCCGCAGATCCTCATCTCGCTCGGCCGTGTCAAAGGCGCGCGCAACATCAGCAACGGGTCGGGCCTCGTTGTCTCGGCCGGCGCGACCCTCACCGAGGTCGCGAGCCATCCGGCCGTTACGGCGAAATACACCGCCCTCGCGCAGGCTGCGGGAGCCGTGTCGACGCCGCAGCTGCGCAACATGGGCACGATCGGCGGGAATCTCTGCCTCGACACGCGCTGCAACTGGTACGACCAGTCGCTCTTCTGGCGGACCGCCGAGGGCTTCTGCATGAAGACGCATCCCGAGGTGGTGTGCCGCGTCGCACCGTCCAGTCCCCGCTGTCTCGCGGTCGCGAGCGCGGACACCGTCCCCGCGCTGATCGCGCTGGGCGCGAAGGTCACCGTCGAGAACGCGAGCGGCCGCCGCGACCTCGACCTCGCGGCGCTCTACCGCGAGGACGGGATCCGCTATATGTCCATCGGTCGTGACGACGTCGTCGTTTCCGTCACGCTGCCCGACGCGACGGGATGGCGCAGCACGTACATCAAGCTGCGTGACCGCAACTCGTTCGATTTCCCGATCGCCGGTGTGGCGGCGGCGGTGCGCCTCGATGGGAATACCGTCACGGCCGCGCGCATCGCGATCACCGGAGTCGCGTCGCGCCCGCTCGCCCTCGACGCGAGCGTTCTCGTCGGCACGAAGCTCGAGGAAGAAGCGATCGCGGCCGTGGCCGACGCGGTGCACAAAGGCTCGCGACCGATGGACAACACGTCGGGGACGATCTCGCAGCGCAAGCGCGCCTCGCGCGTGTTCACCGAGCGGGCCCTACGATCCCTGCGAGATGCCTGACACCTTCCGCGCGGTCGCCATCGTGACGGCGGCGGGGTCCGGCGAGCGCTTCGGTGGGAAGAAGCTCCTCGCGCCGGTCGCCGGCGAGCCGCTCCTCGACCACACCATCCGCAGTCTGCTCGAAGGCGGCGTCACCGAGGTCATCGTCGTGGTGAGCGCGGACGCGCGTCGCGAGCTCGCGCGCGACATCGGCGCGATGGACGACGCGCGCGTGCGCGTGCTCGAGAACGCGGACCCGGCACGCGGCATGTTCTCGTCCATCCAGATCGGCGTCGCCGGCGCGGTCGGCGACGCGCTGCTGGTCCTCCCGGGGGACATGCCGTACGTTCGGCCGGACACGGTTCGCGCCCTGATCGCGAGGTATCGCGAGCGGCCGGCGATCGTCTCGCCCCGTCACAAGGGAAAGCGTGGGCATCCGGTCGTGATGCCCCTCTCGCTGCGCGACGAGATCGCGTCGACAGCGCCGACCGCCAACCTCCACGACGTGATCAAGCATCATCAGGACGAACGCGTCGACCTCGACGTGGACGACGCCGGCGTCAACCGCGACGTGGATATACCCGCTGATCTGGAGCGCCCGACGGGTTGACGCGCGTTTGCGCAAACAGTGAAACCGGCTCCTTTGACTAAGGCTGGCGGGACGTCTAACTTGCCGACGAGGACTTCAGTACCCGCGGCCCCACTCCGCTAGTGAGGTGCCATAGACGGTGAGTGCAGGCCCGGTCGACCGCGACGGACAGCCAGACGGTCTAGACGTTACGCGTCGGAGTTTCCTGCGCGGGGCGGCACCGATCGTCGCGTTCGTGGCACTCGAGGCGCTCGGTGGCGCGGCCATCGCCAGCCAGGCAACGCCTGCGACGCGGAAGTTCGCGAGTGGGGTGATCTTCCCGGACCCGACTCTCTGCATCGGCTGCCTGACCTGCGAGGTCATCTGCTCGCAGGAACACAAGAAGGCCGGGCTGTCTGATGCGCCGCGCATCCGGATCTTCAACGACCCGGCAGTGAAGGTCGATCCGGTGATCCAGGCCGCGTATCCCGACCGTGGCTCGTTCCACCAGGAGCCGTGCCTGCAGTGCCCCACCGCCGAATGCCTGTACGTCTGCCCGGTCGACGCGCTGCAGGTCGAGCCGCGCACCGGAGCGCGATTCATCAGGGAGGACACCTGCGTGTCGTGCGGCCGCTGCAACGAGGCGTGCATCTTCCCCACCAGCGACATGGCCCTCGCAACGAACCAGGGACAGTCGCAGCCACAGACATCACGCATCACGTACGACCCTGGTGCGGACACGTTCACGAAGTGCGACCTGTGCTTCTGGCGTGAGGGCGGACCGGCCTGCGTCGAGCGCTGCCCGGTCAACATCCGCATCCGCGAGGGAATCATCAAGACGGATCCCGGTCGCCTGTGTCTTTCCGCGCCCGAGGCCAACAAGGAGACCTGGAACAAGCTGCGCGCGTTCCAGACCTTCGAGGACAGTCCGGCTCAGGGCAAGGCGTAAGCAGAGCACCCGGAGCGCACGTGAGGATCGTCACCTGGCTCCTCGTCCTCGCCGGCCTGGCGCTCGCCGTGTTCGGGGTGGTCACCGCGCTCGGCCAGGCCGGCTCAGGTGCGCAGCCGTGGAGTGAAGAGCTCTCGGACAACTTCGTGTTCGTCAAGGTCCTGCCCTTCGTCCTGGGCTTCGGCGTTGCCGCCGGCCTGCTCATGGCCAGGACCTACGGCCCGAAGGTCCGGTCGGATGGCGCGATCCGGCGGTGGAGCCCCGGCACGGTGTTCGGTCACGCCATCCTCACGATCGGCTTCATCCTCGCGTTGCCCACCGGCATCTGGCAGTACCTGGGCGGCATCCTCGACGTGGAGCTGCCGATCCCGATCTACCTCATCTATCGCGTCCACTACATCGGCGCCGCGATCGTCCTCTTTGCCGTCGCGGCGTTCATGTCGTACCTCTGGATGACCGGCGACCGGTCGCTGCTCATCTCGCGTGGACAGTGGAGCCGTCATCTGCTTGGGCTCGCGTACGAGCTGCCGCCGAGGATCCGCGCGCCCTACGCCAGGCTCCTGCGCGTCGACCTGAGCCAGCCCAGGCCTCCGACCGGGCAGTTCACGTTCTACGAGAAGGTCGTCGAGTTCCCGAGCTGGTCGGTCCTGCTCGCGCTCATCACGATCACCGGCCTGGTCAAGGCGGTCCGCTACCTCGTTCCGGTGCCGGGGCTTGTTCTATTTGTCGCGTCGACCCTCCACGTGGCGGCGATGGTGGGGATCGTGGTCAAACTGCTCGATCACCTTCGGTACACGTTCCCGCGCTGGCCGCTGGTGCGCTCCATTGCCACGACCTGGGTCAACCAGCGCTACGCCCAGCTACGGCACCCCGGCTGGCTGCAGGCGGCCGCAGGGGGCTCGGCCGCGCGGCACGGCGGCGAGCGGAGCGGATCTGCCGCCACCGGCGTGGTCGGGGGTAGCGACTCATGAGGGCGCTGGCGGCCGTTTTGGGACTCGTTTGGAGCCTGGTCAACCTGGTTATCGCCTATTTTTTCGTGACCAGCGCCTTCGTCGCCAAGACCGCCGCGAAGGAAGGCATCCTGGCACAGTTATCGCTTCTCGTAGGAGGCGTGTTGATCGCAGGCTTCGCGATCCTGCTCGCTCGCGAATGCGTCCGGATGTTCAGGCCGGCGGACGCCTCGAGCACGGCGTAGCCATGAGTCGTATGTACGCGCTCCGCGTGATGTACCTCGCTTTGGCGATCCTGCTTGTCACCGCGCACGCGAGCGCGGTCGCGGCGGGGCCCATCCGCCAGCTCACGTCGAGCACCGCGACGAACGTGCGACCGGCGTGGAGCCCGGACGGTAAGAGCATCGCGTTCCAGAGCAATCGTGACGGCCCGTATCACATCTACGTGATGAACACCGACGGGAGCAACCTCCGTCAGATCACGAGCGGAAACGAGAACGACGACCGCCACCCGAACTGGAGTCCGGACGGCAAGACCATCGCCGTGGATACCGGCAGCGAAATTCGACGCGAGATCGCGTTGATCGATGTCGCCTCGAAGAGCCGGACGATGATCACCAAGCTCGGCATGACGGCGCAGTTCCCGAGCTTCAGCCCTGATGGCCAGACCATCGCGTTCTTCCTCTACAACCTCGGCACGATGGATCTCTGGACGGTCGCGAAGGACGGGAGCCGGGCGGCCGCGGTCACGAAGGAGCTCGCGACGGAGGCGAACAACCAGTGCACCTTCGCCTGCCATTCCGCGCGCTGGTCGCCGGACGGAAGTCGCGTGGCATTCTCCGACGGCGACAACGCTCGCGTGCTGCTCCTGGCCTCGATGACGTCCGGCGCGCCGGTACCGATCTCGCCCGCCGGCGAGAAGAGCCACTTCCCGGTCTTCCTCGGGGACGGCCGGATCGTCTACGTGACGGAGACGGTCTCGGCCAGTCAGAGCTACACGGACCTCTGGATCGTCGACCCGAACAACACCACGGTCGCGCGGACCGAGCTCGCCCAGAACATCCAGGCGCAGGGTCCGTTCGAGCTCAACAAGGACGGGACCGAGCTCCTGTTCTTCTCGCCACGCACCGGCAACTTCGAGATCTACGCCGTGACGCTCGATGCGGCCGGCAAGGCGGCGCTCGCGGAGAAGGTCTCCGTGCCGACGGGCTTCGGTGTGACGCGCACGCCGACAACGCCGACAAGCTCCGTCCTTCCCTTCCAGGTCACGCCCGAGCTCGTCGTCCTCGGAGTCCTCGCGCTCCTCGCCGTCGGCCTCGAGCTCACGGTCTGGCTCTACCGGAGGCGTCGCACCGCGTAGCGCGCGTCATTCGCGCACCCAGCTGCGCGTTGGACCGGACTATCGTGGCCAAGTGCGCACAGTGACTCCGGCGCGCGTGATCGCGGTCGTCGGGTCCGATCAGCGCGACATCTATCTCGTGGCCCCCGATGGCTCGGCGCTTCTGCTACCGGCAAGCGTGCGCGCCTCGCTCCGCTACTAGCCCAGGTGGCCCGCGGGATCAGCGTCCGATCGACAGCTATTTCTCATCGCGTTCCCCGAAGAGCAGCTCGCGTCGTGATCTGGGTGCGGACTTTCGCTCCTGCTCGGCGAGCCACTTCGCCCGCTTTGGCGACGACGCCGCCGGGTCGGCTGGATCCACCTTGGTCGTGTGAGCCTCCGGATCTGCGGACGCGCTCGCGGCCGCCCTCTCGTCTTCGAGCTGTTTCGAGATATCGGTGAGCTCGTCGAGGATGAGCTGGAGCTCGCTCGCGTGCAGCTTGCTGAACGCGCGGATCTGCTGCTCGACGCGATGCAGGCGTGCGGAGAGATCCTGGGTCACAGGATGTCGCTGCCGCGGTGGGTCATGATCTTTGGCTCGCCGGGCTGCACCCTCTCCGCGTACAGCGTCTCGCCGCGCTCGATCTCCCGCAAGAGCTGAGCGGCCGCGGTGGGCGCACCGGCCCGTGTCGTGATGATCAGTCGCGCGTCTCCCTGGACGGCCTCTCCAGCCTTTGCCAGCTCCGGCGGCACGACCAGGACTTCGAACGTCTCCGGTAGGGCTTCGATGGGGAAGAGCCGCACGCGTACCCTCAGGCCGGCCTTCTCCATCACACGCTCGAAGCGGTGGAAGATGGCCAGCCACGGCGTTGGCAGCTCGGCCTGGGTGAACGCGCACACGATGGTGCGGACGAGCGTTCGCTCCTCGTCGCTGGAGGTTTGACCGCTCAAAGCGCGGTCGGTAGCGTCGGCAGCCAGGCCGCGCGCAGGAGGTACGAACGCATGGAAGACGAAAAGGCCCTCGAGATCGCCACCAGGGCCGCCTTCCGGGGCGGCAGGACCGCGGTGGCGCGCCTCGGCACGCCCGGGTACCTCCGCTGGAAGGGCCAGCGCGACGTGGTCACTGAAGCGACTTTGGAAGTCCAGGAGCAGATCGTGTCAGTCCTCCAAAAGGAATGCCCCGGCGACGCGATCCTCGCCGAGGAGGGGCCTGAGGACGAGCCGCTGGCCGTTGACGCCGCGCGCCTGTGGATCGTCGATCCCATCTGCGGAAGTCTGAATTTCGCGCAAAGCATACCGTTCTTCGCGGTCTCGGTGGCACTCCGCGTGAACGGTGTGCTGCGCGTCGGCGCGGTGTACGACCCGGTCCGCGACGAGATGTTCTCGGCGCGACTTGGCGAGGCGGCGCTCCTGAATGGAAAGCCCATCAACGTCCTTACCGTCGCCCTTGGCCCGGAATTCTGGGAGCAGGCGTGGGTCGCGTGCGACCTCCCGCACGGCGGTCCACGTCTGAGTGAGGCGCTGCAGACCTTTGGCATCGTCTCCAAAGAGGTGCTGCACCACGTGATCCTCGGCTCGCCGGCGCTGGCTCTCTGCTACGTCGCCGCCGCGCGCCTGCACGCCTACTGGAACATCGACGCGCAGCCGTGGGACGTCGCGGCGGCGGGCGTGGTTCTGAGTCAGGCCGGCGGGCTCATCACCGACGCCGACGGTGGCTCGTGGCTGCACTCCGATGGCAGCTACGTCGCGGCCAACGCCGTGTCGCACAAGTGGGCGCTGCAGACGATCAAGTGGCAGCGCGAGCAGACCCGGGCCAGGGCCTGAAGACAGTGGGGCGGCGACCATACGGTCGCCGCCCCACGAACGCTAATGACCGAAAGCGACTAGCCGAGTGCCTCGAGGATCGTCCGCTCGATGAGGCCCTGCGCGAGGTCCACCTTGTAGGAGTTGAGGCTCATCGGACGCGCGACGTTCCGGATCTGTGCGGCGGCCTGCTTGACGGTCGCCTTGATGTCCTTGCCCTTGAGGAAGTCCTCGACGACCTTGGCGCGGTACGGAACGGGCGAGACGCCACCGAGCGAGATCCGCCCTTCCTTCCAGTTGCCGCCCTCGACGGTGAAGACGGCGGCCACGGAGACGAGCGCAAAGTCGTAGACCTGACGGTCCTTGAGCTTCGTCCATCCGAACTTGGTGCCGCCTGCCGGATTCGGGATGGTGACACTGGTCATGAACTCGGTCGGCTTGAGGACGTTCTCGCGGAGGACGTCCACGCGCGGTCCGGTGAAGTACTCGTCGAAGTTGACGGTCCGCTCGCCGCCGGTTCCCGCGATCTTCGCCGACGCGCCGAGCGCCTGGAGCGCGGTAGCGGTGTCCGAAGGGTGAACGATGTAGCAGAGCTCGCCACCGATGATCGCGTGATAACGGTTGTCACCGGTCACGGCGTAGCAGAAGTCTCCACCCTTCTTGTAGCAGTTGAAGTCCTCACCACGGAAGAACCAGCAGCGGGGCCGCTGGTTGATGTTGCCGCCGAGCGTTCCGAAGTTGCGGATCAGGGGCGAGGCCACGCTCAGAGCCGCTTGCGTAAGGACCGGCAGCCTCGCTCCGAGGTCTTTGTTGTCGATGATGTCGGTGAGCGTCGTCGCGGCGCCGATGGTCGTGCCGCCGCCGTCCATCCTGATGCCGTTGATGTCCTTGATCGTGGTGATGTCGATCAGGACCTCCGGAAGGGGCATGCCCTTTCCTTGGACCCAGTCCTTCATCACACCGCCGACCAAGTCGCTCCCGCCGCCCACAACTTTGACGTTGCGACCGGCATGCGTCTGGAGCAGGTCGACCGCCTGACGGACGGTCGTTGCGTCGTAGAGTTCGAACCCTCTCACTTTTCTTCCTCCCTGCTCAGTTCGACGCCTTGAGGGCGGCGAGCAGCTTCTCGCGTGTGAGTGGCATGTCCGTCACCCACACACCGACCGCGTTGTAGACCGCGTTGACGACGGCCGGTGCCGGCGGACCCATGGGCGGCTCGCCCATGCCGTGTCCACCGAACGTGCCGTACGCCTTGGGCTTCTCGACGATGACCACTTCGGCCAGGACCGCGTCCTTGATCGACTGTGGACGGTAGTCGAGCATGTTGGGGTTCAGCGGGAGCCCGGTGGCTTTGTCGATGAGGAGCTCTTCGGTGAAGACCGCGCCCATCGCCATGACCACGCCACCCTCCACCTGCTGGCGGAGCGAGAACGGGTTGAACGCCTTTCCAACATCGTGGCCCGAGACGAACCTGGTGACCTTGACGGTGCCGGTGACCGTGTCGACCTCGACCTCGGCCGCGCCGGCCGCGAATGCCGTTTGCTCCCAGTTGGTCGGCTGCACGTAATCGGACCTACCGATGATCGACGTGGCCTTGAACTGGACGACCTGCGCGAGGGTCAGCTTCTGCTTGTCGTCGCTCTTCAGGAAGACCTCGCCGTTCCTGAGCTCGACGTCGTCCTTGGTGACGGTGATGGTCCGGGGCGGGTTCTCGCCTTTGGCTCGCGACACGAATGCCTTGGCCGCCCAGTCGTGTACCTGGTTGCGGGCGTCGGTGCCCGCCTCGTACATGCCGCGGCCGCCGGTGTTCGTCATGCGGCTGCCGTTGGTGCCACCGCTGTCGGTGGTGTTCTCGGTGTCGATGTACGGGGTGATCGTGATCTTGTCGAGCGGAACGCCGAGGGCCTCGGCGGCGATCATCAGCATGTTCGTGCGCTGGCCGGAGCCGATGTCCGTGACACCGGAGACCGCCTGCACGCTGCCGTCGCTGTTGATGATGACCTGACCCGTCGACGGGTTGCTGCCGGCGCCGTGACTGCAGACGTGTGTCGCGAAACCGATGCCGTGGTAGACGCCGGGCCGGACCTGCTTGGCCTTCGGAGCGTGCCACTGCGCCTTCCAGTTGATGGCGTCCCGGACGCCCGTGATGACCTCACGCAGGCCGGAGTTGCTGTACGGACGCTTCGTCGTGAGGTTGCCGGTCGTATTGATGTTCTTGAGACGGAACTCGACCGGGTCCATGTTGATCGCGTAGGCGGCCTTGTCCATGAGCGTCTCGAGGGCGAACGTGCCGTTCGGGTGGCTCACGCAGCGGTACGGGCCTGACTTGTAGCTGTTCGTCATGACGTCGACGGCCTCGAGCCGCAGGTTCGGGAAGTTGTAGGTGTGCTCGAAGTGGTACCACGAGCCGTTCGCCGCGCCGGCACGCTGAGCGCCGACGTTGGCGATGACCTTGAACTGACCGAACTGGAGGGTGCCATCCCGGTTCACACCCAGCTTCATCTCGTTGCGGAAGGCTGGGCGGTGGGTGCGGGTGACGAAATCCTCGTACCGGGTGTACATGTTCTTGATCGGGCGGCCGGTGAGCTTCGACAGCAGCGCGGCGTGGACCTCGGAGAGGTCGATGCCGCTGCGGTATCCGTAACCCGATCCGAGATAGCCGGTCTGCGAGACGCGCACCTTGTTCTGCGGGAGCTTGAGCGCCTGCGCCAGGCCGGACCGCGTGCCGTGCGCGTGCTGGTTGGTGTAGGTCATGTTGAGCTTGTCGCCGTCCCAGTAGGACAGCGAGTTGGTCATCTCGAGAGCGAGGTGCTGCTCGGTCGACTTGTTCGACACGTTGTCGACGACGACCTCGGCGCTGGCGTTCGGGTTGCCACGAACGAGCGGTGCGGTGACGGCGATGGTCGTGCCATCGAGGTTGCTCTGGAACTGCTTGGGGGTCGATGACTTCATCGCCTCCATCATGTCCAGGGCCGCGGGGAGCACTTCGTACTCGACCTTGATCGCGCGGAGGGCGACGTCGCCGATGTGCTCGCTGTCCGCGGCGATCACGGCGATCGGAGCGCCGACCTCGAAGACCTCTTCACTGAAGATGAAGCGCGTCGGCAGTGCCGATCCGAGGAAGACGTCCTTGTACTCCTCCGGCAGGTTGTTGCGGTGGAGGATCTTGCGTACGCCGGGGATCTTCTCCGCTTCCGTCGTGTCGATCGACTTGATCTTCGCGTGCGGGTAGCGGCTGCGCAGCGTCTTCATGAAGAGCATGCCCGGCTGCCGCAGGTTCTCCGTATATGTGCCCTGGTTGGTGACGATCCCGTATCCCTGGATGCGGGCGATGTCCTGCCCGAGGACCTTGAACTGGAAGTTCGCCGGGATCTCGGCCGGCGTCGAGCCGCCGGTGGCACCGGGGATCTTGTTCCCGTACTTGGCGATAACGCCGGCGACGAGCTCGGACTGCTCGGCGACCATCTCCTGCCAGGCTGGATCCATTGCGAGCGCGTACCAGTCAGAGTCGCTGAGGCTCGCCGCGTATGCGGCATCCTGCGCGACGCGTACAGCTTCGATTTGAGCCATCTTTATCCCCTCCTACCGGACCGCGTGACCGAGGTCTTTGAGGATGTCGCGGACCTTGGCCTCGTCCAGCTTTGCCGGGTCCCACTTGACGGTGACGGCTCGCTCGCTGCCGCTCACGGCCAAGATGCCTTCGCGCTTCTTGAGCGACTGCTCGAATGGCTCGAAGTCCTCGATGGTGCCCATCGGGACCGCGAACTGGAACTCCTTCGATGTTCCGGCCGCGCTCGGCGCGGCTTCCTTCACACCGGCCGCGTTGACGATGATGGGTGACGCGAGGTGCGTCACCTGCTCGCCGCGCAGCTCAGCTGCCGCGACGTTGACCGAGGTGAAGATCTTCGCGTACTCGCCGCAGCGGCAGATGTTGCCGGAGAGCGCCTCCGCGATCTGCGCTGTGTTCGGCTTCGGGTTCGCGCCGAGGAGCTGGACCGTCGACATGATGAATCCGCGCGTGCAGATGCCGCACTGGAATCCACCGTCGAGCCAGAACGCGCGCTGCACGGGGTGTAGGCCGGAAACGCCGGGTCCCTTTGGAAGTCCGGCGACCGTGCCGATCTTCTGACCGCGACCGAGACGAGCGCTGAGGACGGTGCAGCCGTTGACGGCCTTGCCGTCGACGAGCACCGCGCATGCGCCGCACTGCGCGCGGTCGCATCCGAGGTTCGAGTTGGAGAGGCCGAGCTGGAAGTTCATCGTCTCCCAGAGGCTCTCGCGGTTATCGACAACGAGGTCGTACTTCACGTTGTCGATATCGAGTGACACACGGCGCATCGTCGCGGGGACCGCACCAACACCCGTTGTCGTGGTGGTGGTGGTGGTGGTCTCCGGATTGAGCGCTTTGTTCGCGACGACCGCGCCACCGAGAACGACCCCGGCTGCGGCTGCGCCTGCCCCTGCTCCGATGAGGAAGTTGCGTCGCGTGACTGAAAGTGCTGGCTTCTCTTGACTCGTGTCGGGCTCCGCTACTGGATCTGACGTAGTCCCTCCCGTATCCGTCACAGACATTCACCCCCTGCAATCAATGGCGCTTGGATGGACGGCGCGCATGAGCGTAACAGCGGGGTGAAAGTACGCAAGCGATTGCGGAGGCCCTATGACGGTGCAAGTGGCTGGCCTGGTCGTGTAACGGACGTCCGCGGACGGACCGCGCGCGTCAGCGGCTTTGAACACGACATTGCGCAAAAGTGCCGGGCGGATCGCGCACTTTCGGCGCGCTGACGGGTGTTTGCGCAAAACCGGCGCCGCGCCGCCGCACAGCGACCAGTGGTCACGCCGGGGTGAGCCTCGACCCTAAGATGAACGCGTGAGGACGATCTACGCGCGGATGGCCGAGCTGGAGCGCGAGGGGCGGCGCTTCGCGGTCTGCACCGTCGTTCGCACCATCGGCAGCACGCCGCAGGTCGTGGGCGCGAAGCTTCTCGTCGATGACCTGGGACGCCTCACCGGAACGCTCGGCGGTGGCTGTGTCGAGGGCGACGCGTTCGAGGAAGCCAAGCGCGTCCTCGAGACCGGCGACACGTCACTGCGTGAATACGAGCTCACCGAAGATCTCGCTTGGGACACGGGCCTCGTCTGCGGCGGGACCATGTGGATCTCCATCGAACCCGGTGAGCGCGCGCTCCTCCTCGGCGGTCGCGATCTGCTCGGCGATGTGCTCGCTGCTTCATCGGGAGGAAAGCCCGTCGCGCTCGCGACGCTGCTCCGCCGCGACGGCAAGGACTTCCAGCCGAGCGGCAAGCTCTTCGTGGAGACCGACGGCGCCACCGGTGGATCGCTCGGCGACGGCACGCTCGACGCGCGCGCGACCGAAGCGGCGCTCGACGCTCTGCGGCAGGCGACGCCCCGCACGGTCGCGCTCGACGCGGCGCATGAGCTGCTCATCGAGCCGATCGTCACGAAGCCGCGCCTGGTGATCGCCGGCGGAGGACACGTCGGTCTCGCGATCGCGAAGATGGGCGCACAGCTCGAGTACGACGTCACCGTGATCGACGACCGTCCCGAGTTCTCGTCGCGCGAGCGCTTCGGACCCGGTATCGACGTCGTGCGCATGGACATGGCCGAGGCGCTGCGGACGATGCCGATCGGCTGGAACAGCTTCATCGTGATCGCGACGCGCGGGCACAAGCTCGACGCCCACTGCCTGCGCGAAGCGGTGAAGACCGGCGCACGCTACGTCGGCCTCCTCGGGTCGAAGCGCAAGACGATCCTCATCGCGAAGATGCTCCGCGACGAAGGCATCTCCGAGGAGCGCATCCGCGCCGTGCACGCGCCGATCGGTCTCGACCTCGGCGGCCGGACGCCGGCGGAGATCGCGCTCGCCGTCCTGGCCGAGCTCAGCATGGAGCGGCATGGCGGATCGGGGCGGCCGCTTCGGCTCGCGGACGACATCTACGACCGAGCGGTGTCCAAGCGCTCCTGACGGCGGCGGACATCGTCCGCAGCGAGCGGCTCGACCTCATCGTCATGCCGCTCGTGGTCCTCGATGCGTTCGTCGATGGCAACGCGACCAGAGCGCGCGAGCTCGTCGATTACACGGTCCCAGCGGATTTCCCCAACGCCGCGGCCGCGGAGGTGCTCGAGATCCGCCGCATGCAGCTCGCCGCCGACCCGACGCGTTCGCCGTGGTCGGTCCGCGCCATGGTCCGTCGTGACGACCGAGTGATGATCGGCTTCGTGAACTTCCACGGACCGCCCGGCATCAACGACGTCGAGGCGGCCGACGCCGCCGAGCTGGGATGGACGGTGTTCGCCGAGCATCGCCGCAAGGGCTACGCGACCGAGACCGCGCGGCGGCTGATGGATTGGGCGCGTGCCGAGCACGGCGTGCATCGTTTCATCTCCTCCACCACGCCCGACAATGTGCCGTCGCTACGCGTTCACGAGAAGCTGGGCTTCCACCGGACCGGGCAAGTAGTGGACGGCGAGATCATCTTCGAGCTCGCGCCTTAGCTACTTCTCGGCGATCTCGTTCACGTCCTGCGGATGCGGCGCCGTCCCCTCAGGCTTATCGCTGGGCGCAGCCTCGGAGCCGCGGCGATGCGCGGCGAGGCCCTCTTCCTGTTCCTCATCACGCTCGTCCTCGAGACGCTCGGCTTTGTGTTCGTCCACGGGTCACCCTCCTGTCATCGCAGGGGGCGAACCCCCTGCAACCCCCCTG
>Ga0075429_100000469_pt1 | contig 30122 bp, 31 predicted proteins | sample RhiMetdeltSRZDD3_FD_75295 | JGI IMG/M metagenome (GOLD analysis project Ga0075429, IMG submission 75295) | Populus rhizosphere microbial communities from Tennessee, USA - Rhizosphere MetaG P. deltoides SRZDD3 | ecosystem: Host-associated > Plants > Roots > Rhizosphere > Soil | place: USA...
GGCGAAATGCTGCCGGCCGCCGCCTCCGGCAGGAACGGCTGGTACGTCATGTGCGGCTGCGGGTCGACGACCAGCACCTCGGCGTCCCGCGAGCGCATCTTGCGGGACAGCCGCAGTGCGGCGTAGAACCCGACGTGCCCGGCTCCGACCACGAGGATCCGCTTGGCGCTCACGTCTACGACGGTACGGACTAGTCGGCGCGGCGCAGTTGGCGGGCCAGCAGGAACGTGACGCCGATCGCTGTGGCGAACCCGACCAACGTCGCGACCAGGATCGACCGGCCCTGTAGTACCGCACCGATGACGAGCAGGTAGACCGCGAGGATCGCGGTGCCGGCCAGCACCAGACCGGCGCGGGCGAACCAGCGCAGCAGGACCACGGCGGAGACGATCGCGTCGTACGGCAACTGGGCGGCGAGCGCGGCCGCGGTGTGCACGAGGTACAGGCTCCCGGCCAGGGCCACGAGCCGCCAGAGCGTAACCGGTTCGCCGTACATCGACGGCGAGATCACCCAGCCGGCCGAGATGATGACCAGGACGGGGGTGACGATCAGGCTGCGCGGCGCCAGCGCGGGCAGGATCGCCAGACCGATCAGGATCAGGCCGTACCAGTGCAGCATCAGGACCATCGGGTACGCCAACAGCATCGCGACGATACCGGCCGCCCACACGGCTCCCCGGACGAGCAGCGGCCCGGGCGTCGTACGGGCCAGCATCGCCCGCCACCGGCGGAACCGGCTCGACAGCCCTTCCTGCATCTCGCGCAGCTCGTGCATGATCATCGGACAATCACCCTCGGCGCCGCCGCCAACCGCGACACGTCCCGCAGTACCTGGTCGAGGCTGCCGGTACCGGCCCAGGCCACCACCGGCACCCCGTGCTCCTTCAGTGCACCGATCATGTTCTCCCGCTCGAGCTGCCACAGCCGGTACGACACCTCGCCCCACACGCCACGCTCCGGCGGCGGCAGGCCCGGCGGCAGGGTGTCCACGGCCACCACGAACCGCCCGGCGCGGGAGAGGCGGGCGAGCATCGCGGGCGTACGTTGCTCGATCAGCGGGGTGAGCACGACGACGAGCGCGTTGGACGACAGCATGTGCGGCCCGTAGAAGTAGCTGCCCGGCTCGTTGGCGCTCGGCGATGCCTTGACCTCGAGCAGCCACTCGAGAATCGTCAGGTACTGCCGGCGGCCACTGGCCGGACGCAGCCGTCGCGCCCGGAACCCGTACTCCAGCAGCGAGACCCGGTCACCGCGCTGCAGGTAGTGCTCCGAGATCGCGGCGCTGGCCCGTACCGTCGTATCCAGTACCGAGGCGGCGCCGTGCACGCCGCCCGACTGGCCCGCCTCGGTCAGCACGTCGAGCAGCAGTACGACCTCGGCGTCCCGGTCGGACAGCGTGGCCGCCACGTGCAGTTGCCGGGTCCGTAGCGAGACCCGCCAGTCGATGCGCCGCAGTCGGTCGCCCGGCGCGAACATCCGTACCCCCGCCAGCTCTCCGCCCTGGCCCGGCCGGCGCGACCGGTGCCCGCCGACGAGCCCGGCGGCCCGGGGCATGGCCTCGGCCGCGCGGAACGGCTCGGTGACCGGATAGACCTTCAGTCCCTGGGCCGGGAGCCGGGTGGGCAGGCTGCGCAGCAGCCCGTCGCACGCGACCGCCTGCGCCTCGACCGGCCCGACGGCGTGCCGCCCCCAGCGCAGCGCTTCGCCGTGCAGCGGGACGTCGGCGATGTCGCCCGCCGATACCGCCGCGACGTACGGCCGGTCGCCGTGCTTGACATCCAGCCAGCGGCCGAAGTCGCAGCGCACGACGACGAGGTCGTACGTGACGACGTCGCGGTTGCCGACGCTGATCGTGGGGTTCAGCTCACCACCCTCGGCGAGGAACTGTTCCGGTACCGCGACCCCCACCACCGGGCGCTCGAGGGGCGGACGGCGCAGGGCGAGCACGGTACCCAACGCGAACGGCACCGCCAGTACCACCAGGTCGACCCGGCCGAACGCGACCGCCGCGAGCAGCAGCAGGCCGGTGAGGATGACCGCGCGCCCCAGCGCCCGGGTCGGTACCCACGACGGCCCGTCGGCCGCCGCCGTCGAATCCCGCGGGCCACCCCGGCGAGGCACGGCATCCCGCAGTACGGGCGTGAGCAGAGACACCGGTCAGCCCCGCGGCGGCGCGGTGTACCGGTACACGTCCGGCGCCGGCTCACCGGTGTCCTGGCGAGGGTTCGGCGCGGCGTGGGCCGGCGATTGCCCTCCGGCGTACGTCGGCATCGCCCCGCTGGCCGGGGCTGGGGTCTTCTCCAGCACCTCGTTGACGACGTAGCTCGGGTCGGTCCGGCGCAGCCACATCTCCGGCCGCAGCGTGATGCGGTGCGCGAGCGCCGGAACGGCTACCGCCTTGATGTCCTCCGGGATCACGTAGTCCCGGCCGGCGAGGACCGCCCGGGCGCGGGAGAGCAGCAGCAAAGCCAGCGAGCCGCGGGGCGATGCACCGACCATCACCTGCGCGTGTCCGCGAGTGGCCGCGGTGACGGCCACGATGTACTGGCCGATCGAGTCCTCCACCGCTACGTCCTCGCACGCGGCCTGCATCGCGATCAGCGTGGCCGGGTCGACCACCGGGTCCAATGTGGACTCCTCCTGCCGGCGGGCCATGCGCCGGCGGAGTATCGTCAGCTCCTCGTCGCGCTGCGGGTACCCGAACGAGACCCGCAACAGGAAGCGGTCCAGCTGGGCCTCGGGCAACGGATACGTGCCTTCGTACTCGATCGGGTTCGCCGTCGCGAGAACGTGGAACGGCGCTTCGAGCCGGTACGTGGTGCCCTCCACCGAGACCTGCTTCTCCTGCATCGCCTCCAGCAGGGCGGCCTGGGTCTTCGGCGGCGTCCGGTTGATTTCGTCGGCGAGCAACAGGTTCGTGAAGACCGGTCCGGCCCGGAACGTGAAGTCGTGGTTGCGCTGGTCGTAGATGAACGATCCGGTGACGTCGGCGGGCAACAGGTCGGGCGTGAACTGCAGCCGGCGGAACTCCAGCCCGAGTGCCTGCGCGAACGACCGCGCGGTCAGGGTCTTGCCGAGACCGGGCAGGTCCTCCAGGAGTACGTGTCCTCCGGCGAGGATGCCCGCCAGTACCAGCTCGAGCGCGTCCCGCTTGCCGACGACCACCGTGCCTACGGAGTCGAGCACGGCCCGGCCCAGCCGGCCCACCTCGTACGCCGGCAGCCCCGCTCGGTTATTCACAATGCCTCCATGCGCTGGACGACCGCCGCCATCTGTTTCGGCGTCGGGGATCGGGTGACGGGGGTGGCTAGGAATGTCCACAGTGGATCGCCGAGTAACGCTCGGGCGCGGTCCGGATCGCTGGTGCGGGTCAGGCCGTGGCGCTGGCGCAGCCGCTCGTCGACCAGCTCGCCGAGCACCGGCCGGATCTGTGAGTCGAACCGTTTGGCGTCCCGCTGGGTCCAGCTCAAGCGGTTGTCCCAGGACGAGGTAGCGGAATAGAGCCCGTCGACGGCCGGCCACAGCAGGCCGCTCTCGGAGTAGTCCGCGGATGAGCTGCGCGGCGGCTCCCCGAGGTACTGCGGCGGGGCGACCTCTCGTACCACGCGGGCGAGCGCGAACAGCGCCAGTACGGCGGCCGTCAGAGCCAGGTACGGCAGGCCGAACCCGCCGAGCCGGGCGATGCCCCAGATCAGTCCGGCGATGAGGGCCGACTGCGCGGCGCTCTTGGCGAACCACCGGCCGGCGGTACTCGTCCGCCGCTCGCGTGGCAGTTCGTCCTCTACCGGCTGCAGCAGGTCGTCGAGGCTGGCCATGCCCTCACGGTGGCTCACGCCATGACACCATTCGCTCGCCGCGCGCCGCCCGATGGCGCCGCCTTCCTTCGGCGCCACGCAACGGCCTGCGGCCGGCGCGTCGCCTCAGTCCAGCCGCCGCCGGCGGCGCTGTGCTCGCTCACGCGCTGACTCCCGCCGTCAGTTCCCGGCGCAGGTGCCGCAACGCCGTCTGGGCCTGTATGCGCATGTGCTCCTCGACCGGATGCGTAGCGTACCGGGCTTCCCGGTAGATCTCGGCGAACTCGTCCAGCACCCGCCGGTCCACCCGGTGCCCGTGCAGGAGGCGGAGCACCAGATCGGTCGACGTGTCGCCGGGCTGGCGCGGCGTACCAGCGTCGGCCGCCGCACGCTCCAACCGTACCCAGCAGGCGATGACCGCACGTCGCGGGTCGCGGTCGGCGTCGGACAGTTCCTCGATTCCCGCGTCCAGCGCCGCGACCACGTCCTCCCGCTGCGCCGCCGTCTCGGTGCCCGACCGCTCGACCGGCAGCTGCCCGGACCGGATGCTGATCACGTTCTTCAGCAGCATCCACAGCAGCGGCAGGACGATGGCCGCCACCAGCAGGACGCAGAGCAGCAGCGCAACGGTCGTGACCCAACTCGGCAGGCTGGCCTGTTGGGCCGGCACGGATCCCGTCGGCTCGACGGACAGGCTGGGCGGTGGCCCGCCGGCGGGGAACGTGGGCGTGGGGGCGGGCGGGGGCTGCAGCGGGATCCGGCTTACCTCGGTCGACGACATCGCGGCCGCCACACCGGCGAAGGCGAGTAGCGCCCCGACGGCCACGAGCGGCCACCAGCGTTGCCAGGTGGCGGGCAGTCTCAGACCATTCGTGCGCATGTGTCTCCGCTGTCCCCGTATGCGTGCCCTGGATCTAGCTTGGCCAGCGCCCTGGCCTGGGCGAGTACCTCGTCCAGCATTGCCGGGGTGAGCCGTCCGGTAAACGTATTCTGCTGGCTCACGTGGTACGACCCCAGTAGGACCGGCACATCTCTGCCGACCCGAGCGGTGGCGCCGTGCCCGAACGCGGGCCGAGGGGTCGGCGGCGACACGCCGTACACCGGTCGCAGCGCCGCCCACCACGCCGCCCACGCGAAGCTGCCGAGCGCCACCACGACCCGCAGCGTCGGGCGCAGCAGGGTCAGCTCGCGGTGCAACCAGGGCGCGCATGTGTCGCGCTCCTCCGGCGTCGGCTTGTTCGCCGGGGGCGCGCACCGCACGGCCGCGAATATCCGCACGCCACGCAGCTCCAGGCCGTCGTCCCGCGACACGCTCGTCGGCTGGTTGGCCAGGCCGGCGCGGTACAGCGCCGCGAAGAGCACATCTCCCGACCGATCGCCGGTGAAGATCCGCCCGGTCCGGTTGCCGCCGTGGGCCGCGGGCGCCAGGCCGAGTACGCCGATCCGCGCGTCCGCCGGCCCGAATCCGGGTACCGGACGCCCCCAGTACTCCCAGTCCCGGAACGCCGCCCGTTTCGTCGCCGCGACCTCCTCGCGCCAGGCGACCAGCCGCGGACAGGCCCGGCACTCGGCGACGGCCCGGTCGAGGGCGGCCAGGTCGCGCGCCGCGGCCGCCCTCCGCGCGGTGTCGCGTTCAGCCAAGGTGAGTACGGAAGTGTTCCAGCGTGCGGGCCCAGGCACCGGCGGACGCGTCCGCGTGGTGGACGTCCGCCCGCTCGTCGTTGAAGAACGCGTGCTGGGTGCCGGGGTAGTCGAACAGGATGCACTCGCCGCCGGCGCCCTCGATGGCCTGCTTGGCCTGCTGGATACCGGGTGCGGCCGACGTCCCGTCGCCCTCCGAGCAGTGGATCATCGCGCTCTTGCCGGCGTAGTTCGCCCACTGCGGAGACATCCGCTCCCACGGCACGGCCGGGTAGAAGCCGACGGTGGCGACGATCCGGTCGGATAGCGTGGCCGACCACAGGGCAAGGCTCCCGCCCATGCAGAAACCGACGGCACCGATCTTGCCGGTAACCTCCGACCGGCCGGCGAGATAGTTCGCCGCCCCGGAGATATCCTTCGCCGCCTGGTCCATCGCCAGACCCATCATCAGCTTGCCGGCCTCGTCCGGCTCGGTCGTGTCCACGCCGTGGTACAGATCAGGCGCCAACGCCACGAAGCCTTCCGCGGCGAACCGGTCGGCCAGGTCCTTGATGTGCGGTACCAGCCCCCACCATTCCTGGATCACGATCACCGCGGGCCCGTTGCCCTCCGGCAGTGCCAGGTATCCCTCGCTGGTCCCTCCGTTGCTGGGGTAACTCACCATCTCGCCCATGAGCAGTCAGTCCTCCGGGTGGTCGCGGGTGGGCCGTTCGTTTATCGGGCAAAGCAAATCATGCCCGCGTGGCGAGGGAAAGTCGGAGGCCGCGGCGGCGCGCCCGCAGGTGCAAACGGTCGCCATCCGTTCGTACTCCGACGGATGGCGACCGATCCCGATTCGAAAGCGTAGTCCGGCGTTACGGAGTCGTGCTCGGGGTCACCGCAGGCCAGGCAATGAGACACAAGATGTAACCGGTGCCGCCCTCACGGCCGGACCAGAATTCCGCCTCCGCATTGTTGAAGCCCGCGTCCGTGCAGATCTTCAAGTCACCGGCGTCGTCCGCGTTGAATTCCGCCTCCGTCTTGTTGTCGACTCGTCCGACGACCTTGAATTTCGCGTCCGTCGAGTTGCAGTCGACCACTCGGGCGTTGTTGGCCTCGACCGTCTCGCCCTCGGGAGGACTTTCCAGGTCGGCGATGCAGTCGCCGGCCTTGGCGTCCGATGTGCTGTCGCCGAACAGCGAGCTCAGTCCACCGCCGATCGCGGCTTTGACACCGACCGCGACACAGAGCGCCACGATGATGCCGAGGACGCTGAAGATGATCTTCTTCGCCCCACCGGACTTCTTCACCGGGGGCGGTGGCGCTACCGGCGGGCCACCGTACGGGGCAGGGGGCGGGCCGCCGAACTCGGGCGGCTGGGGCGGGCCGCCGTACTGCGGCTGCTGCGGCACACCGTACTGGCCCGGCGGCGGTGGCGGGCTTCCGTACTGAGGCGCGGGCGGGCCGCCGTACGGGTCACCGTACTGCGGCGAGCCGTACTGCGGCGAATTCGGGTCTGACACGTGGATTCCTCCCCGTTGTACGTCTGGAGTAAGCGCAGGCCACCGTACTGGCTAGCGGCCGGACGCGCTACCCCTCGGACGTCAACCCAACGACCGACGTCAACTCAACGACCAGGCGATCCCGTCCAGGATGTCGTGCTCCGAGGCGATGACCGACTCGGCACCGGTCTTCTCCATGATCACCCGTAGCACGAGCGCGCCGGCCCCGATCACATCGGCCCGACCCGGATGCATGACCGGTAGTGCCAGCCGCTCGGCGTGGGTCATGCCGAGCAGCTCGTCGGTCACCCTGGCCACGTCCGCGTACGACGCCCGGGCGTGGTGGATGCGCTCGGGGTCGTACCGGGACAGGCCAAGCACGAGTCCGACAACTGTCGTGACGGATCCGGCGAGCCCGATGAGCGTGGTCGCCTCCCGTCCCGGTACCAGGTCCAGCGCCCGGTCCACGGCCCCGGCGATGTCGGCCGTGGCCTCCGCGACCTGCGCCGCGGTCGGCGGGTCGCCGGGTAGGTGCCGCTCGGTCATCCGGACGCACCCGATGTCCACCGAGATCGCGGCGTCCACAGTGGAGGTTCCGGTGACGAACTCGGTCGAGCCACCCCCGATGTCGACGACGAGGTACGGCGGTTCCGCCGACGGAGGTAGCCCACGTACGGCGCCGGTGAAGGACAGCCGCGCCTCCTCGTCCCCGCTGACCACCTCCGGTGCCACCCCGAGGGTCGCCGTCACCATCGCGTGGAAGTCCTCCGCGTTGGCGGCGTCCCGGGTGGCCGAGGTGGCGACCATGCGTACCCGGTCCACCGCCAGCCGGTCGATCGACGCGGCGTAGTCGGCCAGGGTCAGTCGCGTGCGCTCGATGGCGGCCGGGTTGAGCCGGCCGGTACGGTCCACGCCCTCCCCGAGGCGGACAATCTCCATCCGCCGCACGACGTCCCGCAACGGACCGCCATCGACGGGCAGATCGGCGACGAGCAGGCGGATCGAGTTGGTGCCACAGTCGACGGCGGCTACCCGCATCACGACGGACCGTTCAGGAGCAACAACATCCGGGTGTTCCCCAGCGTGTTCGGCTTGACCCGTTCGAGGCCGAGGAACTCCGCCACACCCTCGTCGTACGAGCGCAGCAACTGCTCGTACACGTCCGGTGGCACGGGTGCCCCGTCGATCTCGCTGAAACCGAACGAGCGGAAGAAGTCCACCTCGAACGTCAGCACGAACACTCGCCGTACGCCGAGCTCCCGGGCTGTCGCGAGCAGCTCCGAGACGAGCCGGTGGCCGATCTTCTTGCCACGGTGGGTGGGGTCCACCGCAACCGTGCGTACCTCCGCCAGGTCCTCCCACATCACGTGCAGGGCGCCGCAGCCCACGATCGTGCCCTGCCAGTCGGCCACCCAGAACTCCGGCAGGTCCTCGTAGAGCGTGACTGTGGCCTTCGAGAGCAGTACCCGCTGGTCCGCGTAGAGGTCGATGAGCCGGCGGATGCCGCGGACATCGGCCGTACGGGCCCGGCGGATAGCGACCTCCATGCGCGCAGGATACGTGTCGCACGGATGACACACCCTTGCGGTATCCGGCGACCGCCGGCACATTCGGCGGCATGACCCGCGCTCCCCGCCGTGTCCTCACCGTCGTCGTCGCGCTCGTGCTGGGCGTAGTCGGCCTCGGCTGTGGCTTCGTGAACCAGGCCAAGAACGTCATCGACACCGCCGCGATCCTCGGTGACTTCGCCGACCGGCTGGGCAGGTCGGCGACGCTGACCTACACGGCCGAGTACCAGGTGACCGGCGGCGAGAAGGTGACGCTGGCCCAGGACCCGCCGAATGTCGCGTTCGTGAGCAAGACCGGCCGGTTCATCCTTACCGCGAACCACATGATCATGTGTGACACGGCCGGCGGTCAGACGACGTGCCAGCGAGCGCCGAACCAAGCTACGCAGACCGAAGCGCCGACCGATGCCGCTACTGCCGGACTCGTCGCCGGCGTGGCCGGACCGGGATTCGTGACGCCGGAACTGGCGCTCGGCATGGTGGCCGCCGCCGCCCTCGCGCCAGGGGCCAAAGTGGACAGTTCAGAGCGGAACTTCGCCGGCGAGCGTTCGCTGTGCGCCGACGTGACCGGGTTGGAGAACGCCTCGCAGGGTTCCGACTCGTTGAAGGACTTCTCGGTATGCGTGACCGAGCTCGGCATCCTGGCCTCGTTCAGCGGCACGCTGGCCAGCGGTCAGCGGGGCTCGATCGAGCTGACGAGCTACCGCGACTCCGTCGAAGCAAACGCGTTCGCCGCCCCCGAAGGCGCCAAAGTCACGGACGTTGCGACTCTCGAGAAGTGACGCACGGTCCATCTGTCCACCACGCGCCGATCTCTTCGCGTACCTCGTCCCCGAGCGGGTTCACCCCTGGCCCGGCGGCCAGCGCGTGCGCCAGGTGAACGTGCAGGCACTTGACGCGATCCGGCATGCCGCCCGCGGACACGCCGGCGATCTCCGGCACTTCCTCGATCTCCGAGCGCCGTGCGAGGTAGTCGGCGTGCGCCGCGGCATACGCCGAGGCCAACGACGGCGACGCCGCCAGCCGCGCTTCCATCTCGCGCATCCGACCGGCCGACTCCAGCCGGCTGCAGGCGGCCACGGCCCGCGGACAGGTCAGGTAGTACAGCGTCGGGAACGGTGTGCCGTCGGGCAGTCGCGGCGCGGTCTCCACCACGTCCGGCAGGCCGCACGGACACCGGTGCGCGACCCTTCGCATCCCCCGAGGCGCGCGCCCCAGCTGCAAAGCGACGGCCGCGTCGTCGGCCAAGCTCACTTATTCGCCTCGCCGATGCTCGACCAGAGCTTGCCGTACCACGGAACCGGGTCGGGCGCGGGTGGCGGGACGCCGGCATCGCGCGCCGCACCCTGCGGATCGAAGATCACAATGTAGGTCCGATCGCCCCGCTCGACGAGGTGGAACCGCTTGCGGGCCTGCGCCTTGACGTACTCCGGGTCGTCCCACTTGGCCCGCTGCTCCGCGAGCGCGCCGATCCGGTCGCGCTGGGCAGCCTGAGCGGCCTCCAGCCGGGTAATCTCCGCCTCCTGGGCGAGGTAGACGCGGATCGGGTACGCGTACGCCAGCAACAGCCCCACGAGGGCGAGCCCGAGCACGGCCGCCCGCCCGGTGATGCGCCGGGGTTGGACGGCGACGGTCCGGGTCGCCGCGCCCGCCATCGCGGCGCGGCGTGCCCCCGCTGGCCGGGTCGCGGACCTGGCCGGCGCCGGTGCCGGCCGCGAAGCCGACCGCGTCGACGTGGCGGTCCGCGTCGACGTCGATGTCGACGCGCGAGTCGTGGTGGCGGTGGGTCGGTTCCCCCGCCCCGGTCCACTGGCCGTACGCGTCATCACCCTCCCCCTTCCCGAGCGACCGCCCGCGGGGACGGCCGACCCGAGTCGAGGTCAGGCTAACCGGGGAAAGGCCGTACGCCCGGCATACCGCGCCGCATCGCCCAGTTCTTCTTCGATGCGCAGGAGCTGGTTGTACTTCGCAACCCGCTCCGAACGCGCCGGCGCGCCGGTCTTGAGCTGGCCGCAACCGCACGCCACGGCCAGATCCGCGATGGTCGTGTCCTCGGTCTCGCCGGAGCGGTGGCTCATCATCGTGCGGAAGCCGGCCCGGTGCGCCAACTCGACGGCATCGAACGTGTCGGTCAGCGAACCGATCTGGTTCACCTTGACGAGTACGGCGTTGGCCGTGCTCTCCGCGATCCCCCGCGCGATGCGGGACGGGTTCGTCACGAACAGGTCGTCGCCGACGAGCTGGATCCGCCCACCGAGCTGGCCGGTCAGCGCCGTCCAGCCCGCCCAGTCGTCTTCGGCCAGCGGGTCCTCGATGGACACGATCGGGTACTCCTCGACGAGCTTTCCGTAGTAGGTGGCCATCTCGTCGGCGGACTTCGTCGACCCCTCGAAGACGTACCCGCCGTCGCGGAAGAACTCGGTCGCGGCCACGTCCAGCGCCAGCACGATGTCGGCGCCGAGCCGGTACCCGGCAGCCGTGACGGCCTCGGCGATCAGGTCGAGCGCGGCGGCGTTCGTCGGCAGGTCGGGCGCGAAACCACCCTCGTCACCGAGCCCGGTCGACAGGCCCTTCTGCTTGAGTACCGCCTTCAGCGCGTGGTACACCTCCGCGCCGGCGCGCAGCGCCTCCCGGAAGGTGGGCGCGCCAACCGGCGCCACCATGAACTCCTGGATGTCCACATTGGAGTCCGCGTGCGCGCCACCGTTGAGAATGTTCATCATCGGTACCGGCAGCAGATGCGCATTGGGCCCGCCGAGGTACCGGAAGAGTGAAAGCTCCGCCGAGGATGCCGCGGCCTTGGCGACGGCGAGCGACACGCCGAGAATGGCGTTGGCCCCGAGGTTCGACTTGTCGGGCGTGCCGTCGAGGTCGGCCATCGTCTGGTCGATCAGTCGCTGGTCGCTCGCCTCGAGCCCGAGCAGCTCGACCGCGATGCGTTCGGTGACGTTCTCGACGGCCCTGGTCACGCCCTTGCCGCCGTACCGCGCCGCGTCGCCGTCGCGCAGTTCCACCGCCTCGAACGCGCCGGTGGAAGCGCCGGACGGAACGGCCGCGCGGGACGTCGACCCGTCGTCCAGGCCGATCTCCACTTCGACCGTCGGGTTGCCCCGGGAATCAAGGATTTCGCGAGCGACGATTGCCTCGATGGTTGCCATGCAAGGGAGCCTAGACGAGGCTTGTCGCCATGCGTTCACGAGTCACCGCGGTCCTGGTCCTCGCCGTCCTTGCGGCGTCCAGCGGCTGCGACGCGCTCGACAACGCACGACGCGCGGGAAGTCAGGGGCAGCTCTTCACCGATCTGGCCGCGCGGCTGGGCCGGGGCAGCGAGCTGACGTACACCGCTGAGTACCAGCTCGATGGCGGGCGATCGGCCACCGTCGCGATAGCTCCGGGTCGGGCCGCCTATACGTTCGTGGGCGGGAAGATCAGCGTGACCACGGACACGTTCATGAACTGCCGCCGGGCGGGCGCGGCGACCACGTGCACGCTCACCTCGGTTCCGACGGCGGCGCCCGGCCAGCTCGTGGCGTACTCACTCGGTGCCGATCTGCAGGCGACCATCGTCGCGAGCGGCTTCGTCCCGCCGTCCGTGGTGGCCGGCCTGTTGTCGGCGGCCGCGCTCGACCCCGACGCGACGGTCCGCCAACACGACTCGACCATCGCCGGCCAGCACGCGACCTGCGTCGAGGTCGGCCAGGTCGACAACGCGGTCGCGTCGGCGTACGACGTGTGCGTCACGACCGACGGGGTCCTCGGCAGCTTCTCCGGCACGGTGCTCGACAAGGCCGTGGAGGTGAGCCTCACGGACTACCGCGACGATGTGCCGGATGGTGCCTTCGCGCCGCCGCCCGGCGCGACAACCGTCGACCTGCGCGTATCCCGACAATGACCCGGTTCTTGCCGGGCGCGAGCGCCGCCGCACCGCCGCGGCCGGACGACGTCTGCCTGGCCGTGGCGGAACGCCGGCTCGTCGTCGCGGTCGGCCCCGACGGCGCGTGGCGCTTCCCGACGGTCGGAGAAATCGGGGGTACGCCGGAAGCCGTGCCCCTGGGCACCCTCGACGGCGTGCCGGTGTGGGGTACAAACGTACCGTCCACAGTGGACGCACCATACGAGACCCATAGCTGGCCTTCGGTGGCCGCCCGGCTCGCCGAGCCGCTCGCCGCACTGGCCGGTCGTGCTCTGCAGGTGATGACCTGGCGGCGCACCCACCGGTACTGCGGCGCCTGCGCGCAGGAGTTGGCGGACGTGCCCGACGAGCACGCTCGCCGGTGCGCCGACTGTGAGCTGTTCGTACCGATGCAGCTGTCCCCCGCCGTGCTGACCCTGGTCCGTCGGGGCACCGACGAGATCCTGCTGGTACGCCACACGTACGGCCCGACCGCGCTGTGGGCGCTCGTGGCCGGCTTCGTGGAGGCGGGCGAGTCGCTGGAGGAGGCGGTCCACCGGGAGGTAGCCGAGGAGGTCGGGCTGGCGATCGATGGTGTCACGTATGTCGCCAGCCAACCCTGGGCGATGTCCGGCCCCGGCGTCCTGCTGGCCGGCTTCACGGCGAGTTGTACCGACGCCGCAGCGGAGCCCACTGTGGACGGTCGGGAACTGGCCGAGGCAGCCTGGTTCCGGCTCGACGCGCTGCCGGAGTCGTTGCCGCCGAAGTTCTCGCTATCCCGTTGGCTGATCGATGCCGACGAGCGTGCGTACGTGTCGGGGCGCCGGTGACCCGTGCGCGAGCATGCGGTCGTGCCAGACCCGCAGCGGCGTACCGGCCGGCCGCGCCCGACCCACCTCGGACACCTCGACCCAGCCGACGAAGTACGTCGACAGCTGGGTGGCGGTGAGCAGCGCACGGCGCCATTTGCCGGCCGCCTCGCCCTCCTCCTGGAAACCCCGTTGCGTCATCAGGGCCATCGCGTCGGCCTCGGTCATGTCCTCGCAGTGCACGAGCTGGTCGAGGATCGCGTTGATGCTCGACCGCAGCTGCATCTTCAGCTGCTGCATGCGCACCGGCAGGCCACCGAAGCCGTGCTCGACCATGACCTCCTCGGCGTACACCGCCCAACCCTCCACGAACGGGCTGGAGTAGCCGATCGCCCGCGCCCGGGTCGAGCCGCGGTACCGGCGGGAGTGCGCCAGCTGCAGGTAGTGCCCCGGCATCGCCTCGTGCACGGTCAGGTTGCGGACCAGGTGGTTGTTGTACTCGCGGTAGAACGACTCGACCCGGTCCGCCGGCCAGCCCGCCGGAGTCGGTGAGATGCAGTAGAACGTCGGTACGTCGGCGGTCTCCAAAGGCCCGGGTGGGTCGCAGTACGCCACGCCGACCCCACGGGCGAACTCCGGCATCTCCTGGATGACGCACGGATCGTCCACAAGGGACACGAGGTCGTACTCGCGGACGAACGAGGTCGTCTCGTCGAAGGCGATCTTGGCCGTGTCCACAATGGACGTGTTGTCGGGGTGCTCCTCGGCGAGCCGGTCGAGTGCGGCCCGCACGGTGGCGTCGGTAGCCGGACCGCCGACCAGCTCGGCGGCCGCCTCCCGCAACTGTTCGCTTACCCGCTCGAGGTTCGCCCAGGCCCGGTCGAGCACCTCGGAGGCTGACAGCTCGGTATCCAGCGCGTACCACAACTGCGCGTCCCAGAGCCGGCGACCCAGCCGCGGTTCCCGACCGTCGCTTTCGGCGTCGAGCCGCCCGCGCAGCCAACCGACGAAGTCGTCGAGCGCCGCGGCAGCGGCCTCGGCGGCCGGATTCACCATGGGCTCCAGCGATGGCGCCTCGGCCAGCAACGCCGGCATCTCGTCACGGATCAGCGCGGCGGTACCGCCGAACTGCCCGATCGCGGTCTCCAGGTGCACGCGCGGGCAGTCGCGCAGCGTACCGCGGGCGATGGCGAGCACATCCGGTATGCCGCCCAGCCGCTTGGCGAGGTGCGTCAACCGCTCGGCCGCCGGCGCGAACGGCCGGGCCAGCAGCGCGTAGATCAGGTCACCCGGGTTGTGCCACAGGGGATCCCACTCGTGCCGGCGTACCTCCGTCAGCCCGAAGATCCGCCCCTCCACGAGGTTGAGCAGCGCGGCCTGGTCGACCCGCTCCTCGGCGTCCAGCAGCCCGATGTCCACTTCGGACAGCGCACGGGCGGCGTCCCGCAGCATGCTCACCTCGGCCACCACACCGTCCGGTGACAGGTCCGACAGCCGGTCGTCGAACCGGTGGTCACCGGCGTACGAGGCCGTACGCGGTTCCGCCTCGAGGATGGCGTCGACGATGCGCTCGGCGAGCGTGGCGAAGTCCTGGCTCATGATTCTGCTGAACCTACCTGGTCCCCTCGGCCGCGCGCACGCGGTTCAGGTAGTCGAGCACCGTGCGGCGCAACGCCGCCTCGGCGTCCAGGCCATGCGCTCGCGCTTCGGACACGAGGGCGAACAGCCGCGCGCCCAGTGGGTCCTCCGCTGGCAGTGGCACCTCGAGGCCGGCTCGCTGGACTCGGGCGAGCGCCTTGTCGGCGAGAGCCAGCGCGGGCTGGGCAAGCGCGATACCGTCCACAATGGACTCACGGGCCTTCTCAGCCCGCTTGATCCGCTCCCAGTTCGCGGTGATCTCGTCGAGGTCGGCCACTGACTCGCCGGCGAACACGTGCGGGTTGCGCCGGACCATCTTGTCGACCAGGTCGCCTGCCACGTCGTCGACGGACCACCGCTCCTCTTCGGGCAGCTCCTCGGCCAACCGGGCGTGCAGCACGATCTGCAACAGCACGTCGCCCAGTTCCTCGCGCAGCGCTCCGAGGTCACCGGCCTCGATCGAGTCGTACGCCTCGTACGCCTCCTCGAGCAGGAACCGGGCCAGCGTGCGGTGCGTCTGCGCTCGCTTCCACGGGTCCCCACCGGGAGACACGAGCCGGTCCATCACCGCGACCGCGTCGAGCAGCCGGGCGCCGGGCGGATCCCACGACCCGTACATCAGCTCGAGCTCCGCCCGGCCCGGTTCGCGCGCCAACCGCAGGCCCAGCTCCCGCGCCAGGTCCGGGTCGCCCGCCGGACCAGCCAGCCAGACGACGGTCCCGTGGGCCGCCACCGCGTCGAGCAACACGTCCGCGGACGGCTCGGCCACCACGGTCAGCGCCGCGCCCGTCGCCCTCAGCGCCGCGGTCTGCCCGCTCTCCGCGCCGACGAACACCGGGTGGGTACGGCACACGTCCCACGCCTGCGCCGTCAGCAGCCCGGCCGGCAGGCGTGGCGACGTGACGAGAAGGACAATCCGGTCGGGCAACCTAGTGACTCTGGTCCACGACGACGGGTGCGCCGGTGTCCGCGTCGAGCGGCACCGTGACGAGTGGGTACCGCTGGCCGTCCTGGCTGGTCAGCTCGAGCACGTTGAGCTCGGCCGGTGCGTACCGCGGATTGATCACCACGTTGTCCTTGCTGGCCTGGGCCGCGAGGTCGTTGCGAACCTCCGAGTACCGCGCGATCAGGCCCAGGTTGTTCGCGCCGAGGCCAGCCCTGGCCTCGTCCAGCGACGTAGGCTCGGCGAGCCCCGCCTGCACCAGCCTGTCCAGTACCAACTGCAGGTCGGCGTCGCTCGGCGAGGTGGCTGTCTTCTGCCCGACCAGCGCCTCGACGTGCGCCACGTACTCCGAGAACACCTTGATGTATTCGGTGTCCGCCGGTATGCCGAACTGCTGCGAGAGGAACGTCCTGAGCTGGCTGATCGTCTCGGCGTCGGGCTCGACGCCCTTGGCGGCGGCGGTGGCCATCGCCAGATCCCGCCCGACCAGCGCGCTCAGCACCTGCTGCCGGCTCACCGGGGCTGCCGGCTGCGGCTGCGCCCCCGGAGACGGAGTGGCATCGGGCGACGGCGAGAGCGACCGCGCGGTCCGTACCTGGTCGTAGATCCTCTCGACCTCTTCGGTCTTGTAACTGTGATCGCCCACGTACGCCGCAACGGTCGGTTCCGATCGGCAGCCGGCCAGACCGGCGACGGCCAGCACGCCCAGAGCCGCGGCGGTGGCGAGGCGGCGCGTGATCACGATCGATCCTCCGTTTGATCGACAGAATGCGCTCACTGTCTCACGTGTCGTCGCCCACCTCGTGCATCGGGGTCGCCGCGCGGAGGCCTAGCCGTCAGTCGATCGTGCCCGGCTCGGCGAGCCAGGCGGTCGGCTGACCCGTCACCCGCGTGATCGGGTCGAAGTCGTGGTCGTAGTGCACGAGCACCAGGCCGTGAAACTCCGCGGTCGCGGCAACCAGGAGATCGACCGTGCCTGCCGAGCGATGCTCACCGCGAGACGTGAGCGCCGCCTGCACCTCGGTCGCCCGGTCGAACACGCGCTCGGGGACGACCACCCAACCGAAAGCGGTGTGAAGCAAATCGAGCGTCTCCTCGCGATCCGCCTTGGATCGGGCGCTGTACAGCAGCTCGAGTTCCACGATGGGGCACACCGCGACAAGGCCGGCCGTTATCTGCTGCTCCCACCTGTCCTGGACAGCAGGCAGGCGCAGCACCCGTACCAGCGCGCTGGTATCCAGCAAGAAGCGGCTGACGCTCATCCGCGGTAGGCGGTCTTGTCGAGGAGTTCGTCGAATGCGCCGGACTCGCCCATCTCGGCCAGGCGAGCCAGCGCCTGTGCCCGCCGGAGACGCTGCGCGGTCTCGCGCAAGGCGACGTTTACTGTGTCCTTCTTGGATTTGGTGCCCAACAGCTCAGCCGCCTCTGCGAGAGCGTTGTCATCAACATCGATGAGAACCTTCGTCATTTCCGCCACCTCGCGTATATACCGAGTCGAGGATGAGTATATACCGCTCGGGTCACGACACCGAGGTCGCGACGTTGGCTCGTACCCAGTCCACGATGGACTGTGTGGTCGCACCCGGTGTGAAGATCTTCGCGACGCCCAGCCGCTCCAGCTCGGGGAGGTCGGCGCCCGGGATGATGCCGCCGCCGAAGACCACGACGTCTTCGGCGCCGCGCTCGCGCAGCAGCTCGATGACGCGCCGGAAGAGGGTCATGTGCGCGCCGGACAGGACGGACAGGCCCACCGCGTCGGCGTCCTCCTGGATCGCGGTCTCCACGATCTGCTCCGGCGTCTGGTGCAGACCGGTGTAGATGACCTCCATGCCGGCATCGCGCAGCGCCCGGGCGACGACCTTGGCACCCCGGTCGTGGCCGTCCAGACCGGGCTTCGCGACGACGACCCGGGTACGAGAGCTCATGAACGCACGTTAGCCGGTGTGGACAGTGCGGCGGAAACCAATCCGACACATCGATGTAACCGATCGTGATGAATCACGGTTAACGACCCCGCTGGCAAAAGGTCACGAACTCGGGCACTCCCGAACGCGCGACGCACAACGCGTCCGGGAATTTGGCCGATTGCCTTGTGGGGCGGATAACGAGTTGGCTACGGTGATCCCCGCAGTTGTCATCCGACTCACCCCCTGGATGGCAACCACAGTCTTTGACTACGGAGTGTGTGCGTGCAACACCGGCCGCCGACCGGGCGCTATCGAGGACGTCGTCGGGTCGTCACACCCCCACGTGGGCGGTACGCGGCTGTCGTCACCACGGCGGTCGTCGGAGCCGGTGTCGTGGCGCTCGCGGCCGGCGCGAAGGTCCCCGACGTCAAGCAGCAGGGCCAGACGGTCTACGAGTTCGACGCGTCGACGTACGACAGTCGCGCGGTAGACGCCGAGCGGGCCACGCGTGACAGCCGCAACACCCTGACGACGTCGATCGGGCAGGCCAAGCCCGACGCCTGGCTGCTGCCCACGCACGACTACAACTTCACCTCGCCGTTCGGCCAGCGCTGGGGCCGCCTGCACGCCGGTGTCGACCTCGCCCGCCCCGAGGGGACGCCGTACTACGCGGCGCACGCCGGTGTCGTGACCCGCTCCTCGTGGTACGGCGGGTACGGGTACGCCGTCGTCATCGACCACGGCAACGGCATCGAGACGATCTACGGCCACTCGTCGAAGCTGATCGCGCGGGAGGGACAGCGCGTCGAGGTCGGCACCCTGCTCGGCCTGATCGGTAACACGGGTCACTCTTTCGGCCCGCACCTGCACTTCGAGGTGCACATCAACGGCGAGCCGGTCGACCCGGTGACCTTCATGCGCGCCCGCGGGTGCGACATCCCTCGACAATTCGAGGCAATCTACAGTTAAGCCGCAGCCCTGCCACGCTCCGAAACCGCCCGCACACTGCCTGTCCGGGCGGTTTTTCTAACCCCGGTTCGCCGAAAAGTGTCCTGCGCCACTGCGGCAAACGAGACGGCGGCCACATCGGGGCCGTCCTGACTTACTGGTCAGTAGCTAACTAATCGGGCATATCAGCCCGTGCCCGACGTGTCCCCGCACACCCTCCGGGCCTCCTGCGGTCACGCCCCGTACCGGCCACCGACAACATTGACGGGCCGTGTCAACGAGGACTACGGAGGTCATCTAGTGCAGGACAGCAAGCCGAACACGTACCGTGCCCGAGTAGCCGAGATCCGTGAGCGGATCGCGGCTCGCCTTACGGGGCGAGCCCGCTACGTTGCGGTTGGAGCCGCCGCCTTCGTCGGCTTCGGCCTCGCCGCCACCGGTGTGGTCGTCGCAGCCAATGACGATCCTATTCCGGTAAGCGCGGCGGTCGCTCAGCAGGGTGCCGCGGACCGCGGTGACGCCGCGAACCGCGCCGACAGGTCGACCCGTACCAGCCCGAGCGCCTCGCCGAGCCAGGCCAAGCCGAGCGCGACGAAGGCTCAGACAAAGGCCCCCACCAAGGCCCCCGCCACCAAGACCCCCACGAAGGCTCCGTCGAAGGCGGCGACGACCGCGCCCAAGCCGGCTCCGGCCTGGGTGCACCCGATGCCTGGCGCCGAGGTCACCTCCTGCTTCGGGCCCCGCTGGGGTACCGCGCACGAGGGCATCGACTTCGCGAGGCCGGCCGGCACGCCGATCCACACCATCGGTGCCGGGACTGTGGTCAAGGCCGGCGATGTCTACGACGGGTACGGCATCTCCGTGTTCGTCGACCACGGCAACGGCTACCTGACGCAGTACGCCCACATGTCGAAGACCGCGGTGAGCTACGGCCAGAAGGTCAAGCCCGGCCAGGTCATCGGGTACGAAGGCAGCACCGGCGACTCCACCGGCCCACACCTGCACTTCGAGGTGCACCAGGGCATGTGGAACCAGATCGAGCCGGCCGGCTGGCTGCGGGCGCATGGCGTCAACCCCGGTGGCTGCTAACCCCCGGATAGAAGCAACACCCCTCCCCCCGGATAAGCGAGCCCGGCCTGCGCCCCCCGCGCGGGCCGGGCTTGCTCCTCCGTGAGAGACCGATCGTCGAACGTCGTCCTACCGTTTGCCTTCCCGGCGACGTCAGACTTTTTCGATCGGCGCGTGCCGCAACACGATCCACATCACCTGGTCGCCGAAGTCCACCTGGGCCTGGGCGCGTGGCCCGTGCCCCTCGACACTGACGACCCGACCGAGGCCGTACCGCTGGTGGTTCACCCGGTCCCCCGGCGCGAGGCTCGGCACCCGGGGCAGGTCGCTCGCGGCCACGAGACCTGGGACACCCAGCCGATCGCCGAGCCGGCTGGCGCGGCCTCCGACGCCACCGTTGCTGCCGGACCACGACGTGTACGCCGCCTCGGTGCGCTCCCACCGGACGAGATCGACCGGCAGCTCGTCGACGAAGCGGGACACGATGTTGTACTGCGGCTGCCCCCACGCGCTGCGGGTCACCGCCCGGGACAGGTAGAGCCGCTGTCGGGCGCGGGTGATGCCGACATACGCCAGCCGCCGCTCCTCCTCCAGCTCGCGGGCATCGCTGAGCGAGCGCAGGTGCGGGAACACGCCCTCCTCGAGGCCGGTGAGGAACACGACCGGGAACTCCAGCCCCTTCGCGGTGTGCAGGGTCATCAGCGTGACGACGCCCTGGTACGCCGGGTCGTCCGCCGGTACCTCGTCGGCGTCGGCGACGAGGGACACCTGCTCGAGGAAGCCGGTCAGTGTGGCCTGCTCCTCCAGAGCGGCGGCCCGTTCGGTGTACTCGCGGGCAACGCTGACCAGCTCCTGCAGGTTCTCCACGCGCCCGGCGTCCTGGGGGTCGAGGCTCTCCTCGAGCTCCACGAGGTATCCCGAGCGCTGCAGCGCCACCTCGAGTACCTCCTCCGGCGGCGCGTCCGCGGCCAGCTCGCGCAGGCCGTCCAGCAGCGCCACGAAGTCCGCGATGCCGTGCGCCGCCCGCGCGGAGATGCCTGGCGCGTCCGCGGCCCGGCGCAGGGCTGCACCGTACGAAATCCTGTCTCGCGCGGCCAAAGCCTCGACGCACGCCTCGGAGCGGTCGCCGATGCCCCGGCGGGGCGTGTTGAGGATCCGCCGCATGTTGACCGCGTCGTCCTCGTTCGCGATCGCCCGCAGGTACGCCAGCGCGTCCCGGACCTCCTTGCGCTCGTAGAAGCGCACCCCGCCGACCACCTTGTACGGCAGGCCGACCCGGATGAACACCTCCTCGAAGACTCGGGACATCGCGTTGGTGCGGTAGAACACGGCCACGTCGCCCGGCCGCGCCTGACCGGCGTCGCACAGCCGGTTGATCTCCCGGGCCACCCAGTCGGCCTCGGCGTGCTCGGTGTCCGCCACGTACCCCACGATCGGCTCGCCGGCGCCGGCATCCGTCCACAACCGCTTCGGCTTGCGCTCGGTGTTGCGGTCGATGACCTGGTTGGCGGCGGTGAGGATGGTCTGGGTCGACCGGTAGTTCTGCTCGAGCAGGATCGTCCGGGCGTTCGGGAAGTCGCGCTCGAACTCCATGATGTTGCGGATCGTGGCACCTCGGAACGCGTAGATCGACTGATCCGCGTCGCCGACGACACACAGCTCGGCCGGTGGCGGCTCGCCGTTGGCCGGCCCGACCAGCTCCCGGATCAGCGCGTACTGGGCGTGGTTCGTGTCCTGGTATTCGTCGACGAGCACGTGCCGGAACCGGCGCCGGTACCGCTCGGCTACCGCCGGTTTGGCCTGGAACAGGTGGACCGTGGTCATGATGAGGTCGTCGAAGTCCAGCGCGTGCGACTCGCCCAACCGCCGCTGGTACAGCGTGTACGCCTCGGCGAGCGCCCGTTGCTGCGGTCCCTTGGCCGTCCCCGCGAACGTCTCGGGGTCGATCAGCTCGTTCTTGAGGTTCGACACCTGGGCAGCCAGGGACCGCGGCGGATACCGCTTCGGGTCGAGGTCCAGCTCGCGGGCCACGAGCTGCATGAGCCGGCGCGAGTCGTCCTGGTCGTAGATCGAGAACGAGGACTTCAGGCCGGCGTGTTGGTGCTCCGCGCGGAGGATCCGTACGCAGGCCGAGTGGAACGTGGACACCCACATCACCCGGGCCCGGCCGCCGACCAGGGCCGCGACCCGGTCCTTCATCTCGCCGGCCGCCTTGTTCGTGAACGTGATCGCGATGATCTGCGCGGGATGGACCTCGCGGGCGGCCAGCAGGTACACGATCCGGTGCGTGAGCACGCGCGTCTTGCCGGACCCGGCGCCGGCCACGATCAGCAGCGGTGACCCGACGTGGGTGACGGCCTGCCGCTGAGGCTCGTTCAGCCCGCGCAGCAACGCGTCCAGGTCGGTAGCTGGACGGCGGGCCCGGACCGGTTTCGTCTCGAGCGGCGGCGGTTCGAAGAGAGCGTGCATCTCGCCGGCGAGTCTATGCCGCCTGACGCCCTCCGGGCGGAAGGCATAGCCCGGACTAGACAGCGGACATCGAACGGTCACCTCGCGGGTCTGGCGATGTTCGATCGATAGGTGAACGATGACTGACGTTCATGTTCGTAACTGGGACCAAGGGAGGACCCCAGTAATGACCCGTTCGAGCCTGAAGATACTGCGGCTGCTCGCGGTACCCGCGCTAGCTGTTGCGGTGGTGGCGAGCCTGCCGGTCGGTCGTGGTTCGGCCCCGGCGGACGCCGCGCCTCGCTGGACACCGATGTCACCGGTGTCAGTGACATATGACGCGAATGTGCTCGCGGGGGACACCGCCAAGGGGCACCTGCTCGGCTTCAACGACTTCCACGGCGCGATCGACCCACCCATCGGCACGGTCAACGGTGTGCCCGCCGGCGGCGTCGAGTTCCTCACTACCTACGTCAAGCAGCTACGCGCGGCCGCCCAGGCCGGTGGCGCAAAGGTGATCACCGTTGGCGCCGGTGACCTGATCGGCGCGACGCCGCTGGTCAGCGCCGCGTTCCACGACGAGCCGTCGATCGAGGCGATGAACCTGCTCGGCCTGGACATCTCGTCGGTCGGCAACCACGAGTTCGACGAGGGCACCACCGAGTTGACGCGGATGCAGCTGGGCGGCTGCCATCCGGTCGACGGGTGCCAGGACGGGACCGGCTTCGCCGGCGCGGACTTCCCCTATCTGACCGCCAACGTGGTACGTCGCAGCAACGGGCTGCCGCTGCTGCTGCCGTTCACGATCCGCTTCATCGACGGCGTACCGGTGGCGTTCGTCGGCATGACCCTCGAGGCCACGCCCACGATCGTCAACCCCGCCGGCATCACCAGCGTCGAGTTCAAGGACGAGGTCGAGACGGCCAACCGGTACGCGGCACTGCTGCGGCTGGCCGGCATCCGGTCGATGGTCCTGCTGATCCACCAGGGCGGCTTCCAGAACCCGCCGCCACCCACCATCGACCCGAACTCGTGTGCCAACTTCACCGGCGATATCGCCCCGATCGTGGCGGGGCTGCGGCCCGAGTACGGCATCGTGGTCTCCGGCCACACCCACCGGTTCTACTCGTGCGCGCTACCGAACTCGTCCGGCGTGAACTCGGTCGTGACCAGCGCCGGCGCCAACGGCACGCTGGTCAGCGAGATCGCGTTCACGCTGAACAAGCACACCCGCAAGTTCGCCTCGATCGAGGCGCACAACGTGATCGTCGACTACGGCGTCAAGCTGCCCGACGGCACGTACGCGCGGGACGCGGCGGGCAACTTCGTGCAGAACCCGGACAAGGTCGACCCGGCCGCGAAGGTGCTCGCCGACAGGTACCGTGTCGCCGTCGCGCCGATCTCCAACCGGATCGTCGGCAGCATTAGTGCGGACATCTCACGGGACCCGGTCGCCAGCGGCGAGAGCCCGCTCGGCGACGTGATCGCCGACGCGCAGCTGGCGTACACCCAGTCGGCCGGCGCGCAGATCGCCTTCATGAACCCGGGCGGTATCCGGGCGCCGCTGACCTTCAACAACTCTCCCGGCGGCGAGGCGCCCGGCCAGGTCACGTACGGCGAATGCTTCACCGTCCAGCCGTTCAACAACCTGGTCGTGACACAGACGTTCACCGGAGCGCAGATCAAAGACGTGCTGGAGCAGCAGTTCGTCGGCTTCGGCGGGCAGACCACCCAACGCATCCTGCAGCCGTCGGCCGGATTCGCGTACACCTACAGCGCGGGGGCGGCGCCCGGCTCGAAGGTGTCCGGGATGACGCTGAACGGCGTGGCGATCGACCCGGCGGCGACGTACCGGGTCACCACGAACGACTTCCTGGCCAACGGCGGGGACGGGTTTACCAACCTGCGGTTGGGTACGAACCGCGTGACCGCACCCGGCTTCGACGTCGACGCGCTGACGGCGCACCTCGACCCGGGGCCGGTCGCACCCGGACCGGCGAACCGGATCACCCGGGTCGCCTAACTTGGGGACAGGGCGGGGTGTGGACCGCATGGTCCACACCCCGCTACACTTTTGCCCATGAAGGCGCGGTTCTACTTTTACTACGGCTCCGGGAGTCCGGCAGCCGTAGGTCGCGCTTGATCCAAGACCTACGAAGCCCCGGGCTCCGAGAGCCCGGGCTTTCTCGTCTCCGGGCTCCACGAACCCGAGGCAGACGCCCAGGGAGTACGAGATGAGCACACCGAGCACCATCGAGGCGGATACCTCCGCCGAGCAGATCGCGGCCCTCCGCAGCCGCATCGACGAGATCGACGACGCGTTGATCTCGCTGTGGCAGGAACGGGCCGCGCTGTCCCGCCACGTCGGGGCGACCCGGGTGGCCGCCGGCGGTACCCGCCTCGTCCTGTCCCGCGAGCGGGAGATCCTGGACCGCTTCCGCAGGGCGCTCGGCGCCGACGGTACGCAGCTAGCCCTGTTGGTTCTCCGCGCCGGCCGGGGGCCTTTGTAGTGTTGCTGGGGTGAGCTTTCCTCCGTCGCCCCCACCGCTGGACGACGTACAGCGCGTCCTGTGCGTGTTCGCCCACCCCGACGACGTCGACTTCGGCTGCGCCGGCACCGTCGCCCGATGGATCGACGAGGGTCTCGAGGTGGCGTACGTCCTGGTGACGCGCGGCGACGCGGGCGGCTTCGACGACACACCGCGCGAGCGGATGCCGGTCCTCCGGGAGGCCGAGCAGCGCGCGGCCGCGGCCGCCGTCGGGGTCAAGCAGGTGGAGTTCCTCGACGGGTACGCCGACGGCACGCTCGCCCCCACCCTGGCTCTGCGCAAGGACATCTCCGCGGCGATCCGCCGTCTCCGGCCCGACCGGGTGCTGACCAACTCACCACTGCGTCGATGGGACCGGCTGGCCGGCCCGAGCCACCCCGATCACCTCGCGGTCGGCGAAGCCACGACGTGCGCCATCTACCCCGACGCCCGCAACCCGTTCGCGTTCCCGGAACTGCTGGCGGCCGGACTGGAACCGTGGACGGTACGGGAGATCTGGTACAGCGGCGGGCCCAGCCCGGACCACCCGGTCGACATCACGGACACGTACCCGCGGAAGCTGGCGGCGCTGCACGCGCACGCGACCCAGACCTCGCACATGGACCTCGACGCGGTCCTCCGCACGCGGCTCGCGGCGGTTGCCGAGGCCGCCGGCCTATCGGCCGGACGGTTGGCCGAGGCATATACGATCATCCGGTCCGCTTGAGCTGATCGTTAAACCTGACTTCGCGCACCTTTCTGCCATGACATTCACACAAGTGAATGGTGCTTTCCTCACCGCGCACTGGTGACGTTGGACACTTGGGGACGCGGTACGCCATCGCCAGGATGTCCAACATGGACGACAGATACGACGCGTTCTGTATGGCGGACCCGCTGTTCTATGACGTCCTACATTCAGGGCAGTCGAGCGAACAAATGTTCGCTACCGCGACCCGTGCGTTGCCCGACGGGTGGACCCGGCACGAGCAGGACGACTGGGTGGTGTTCCGGTCCGCCCGCACAGACGTGCCGGCCCAAGGTTGGAAGATCCACGCATCGGCCTGTCTCGAGAATGCCGACCGCATTCTCGACGCCGTGTGGGCGTACTGCATTCCCCGTGGCGTCGAGTTCAAGTTCCTGCGGTCTCGGTCGGCGCTGTGGTCGCGGGTGTCCAAGTACGCGCCGCGCGGGTACAGCGGGAAGCTCGTCACCATCTACCCGGAGAACGACGCGGCGTGCGAGATCATCCTGCGCGAGCTGGGCGAGATTCTGTCCGGCGAGCCGAATCCGTACATCCTCAGCGACCTGCGCTGGGCGGACGGACCGCTGTACGTCCGGTACGGCGCGTTCCTCAAGCGGTACTGCGTCTCGCCCGAAGGGCAGATCGTCCCCGCCATCGCCGATGGTACCGGCACGCTGGTACCCGACCGCCGCGGTCCGACGTTCCACGTGCCGTCGTGGATCACGTTGCCGAGTTTCCTCGCCCCCCACCTCGCCGCCCGCAACGCGGTCACCGTGGCGGACCTGCCCTACACGATCGAGCGGGTACTGCATTTCTCCAACGGAGGCGGCATCTATGTCGCCCGCGACACCCGTACGGACCGGCAGGTCGTCCTGAAGGAGGGCCGCCCCCACGCCGGCCTGGACGCCCGGGGCGACGACGCCGTCCAGCGAGTCGAGCGGGAGTACGAGGTCCTTCGGCGGCTGGCTGGCATACCCGGCATCCCCGAGGTGTACGAGATGTTCTCCGTCGGAGAGCATCGCTTCTTCGCCATGGAGCACATCGAGGGCCGCACGCTGAACCGCGCGATCGTCCGCCGGTACCCCCTCATCGACATCACCGCCGGTCCCGCCGAGTTCGCCAAGTTCACGGACTGGGCGCTGAGTGTCCACCACCGGGTCCAGTCCACTGTGGACGCCATGCACGAACGCGGCGTGGTCTACGGCGACCTGCACCTGTACAACGTCATGGTCCGTGACACTGCGGACGACGACGGCCCACCCGAGATCACTCTGCTGGACTTCGAGGTCGCCTCGCTGGTCGAGGAGGCCACCCGGCCGGGGCTCGGCAACCCCGGCTTCGCCGCCCCGCCCGGTGTCACGGGGGCGGCCGTCGATCGGTACGCGCTGGCCTGCCTACGGCTCGCGCTGTTCCTCCCGATGACCGAACTGCTGTGGCTGTCCCGGGCCAAGGCCGAGCACTACGCCGAGATCATCGCCGAGTACTTCCCGGTATCGGCGGACTTCCTGGCCGAGGCGCTCTGCGTGATCGTGCCGCCGGAGGTCCGGTTGACGCCGAGCCCCCGCACGGAATCCGATCCCGCCCGTTGGCCGGCACTGCGGGAGAAGCTGACCACCGCGATCCTGGCCAGCGCCACACCCGAACGGGAGGACCGGCTCTTCCCCGGTGACATCCAGCAGTTCTCGGTCGGCGGGTTGGGTCTGGCCTTCGGTGCGGCCGGCGTGCTGTACGCCCTGTCGGTCACCGACGGGGGCCGCTACCCGCAGTTCGAGGAGTGGCTCGTCCGGAAAGCGGCCAACCCGCCCTCGGGGACTATGCCGGGCCTCTACGACGGCCTGCACGGCATCGCGTTCACCCTCGAGCATCTGGGTTACGACCAGCAGGCGTTGGACGTCCTCGACATCTGCCTGCGCGAGAACTGGGAGTCGCTGGGGCTGGACCTGCTATCCGGCCTTTCCGGAGTAGGGCTGAACCTCCTGCACTTCGCCGACCGTACCGGCGAGCCGGCCTTTCGGGTCGCCGCCCGGCGGGCCGCCGAGCTGGTCGCGGAGCGGCTGGGCGACGTGGACTCGGTACCGGAGACGAGCGGGCGGGAGAACCCGTTCGCCGGTCTGCTGCGTGGCTCGTCGGGGCCGGCGCTGTTCCTCATGCGCGCCTATGACGACACCGGCGACACCGGCTTTCTCGATTACGCCGCCATCGCGCTGCGACAGGACCTGCGCCGGTGCGTCGTACGCAGCAGCGGTGTCCTCGAGGTCAACGAGGGCTGGCGAACCATGCCGTACCTCGAGGTCGGCAGCGTCGGTATCGGCATCGCCCTCGACGAGTACCTCACTCGGCGCGATGACGAGCAGTTCGAGGAGGCGAGCCGCGGTGTCCAGCTCGCCGCGACCTCGCCGATGTATATCCTGCCCGGACTGTTCACCGGCCGGGCCGGCATCCTGCTCTACCTCGCTGGCCGGACCTCCTCGGCGGCCCGCGATCCGCACGTCGCCAAGCAGGTACGCGGGCTGGCCTGGCACGGCTTGCCGTACGGCGGCGGGCTGGCCTTCCCCGGTACCGCACTGCGCCGGTTGTCCATGGATTTGGCCACCGGCACGGCGGGCGTGCTACTGGCTCTCGGCGCAGCGTTGCACGACGAGCCGGTACACGCTCCGCTGCTCGGCCCTACGGCCGCGCGGCCCTCACAGACCCCCGTACCGACCGGTGCGGGTTCAGTTCCCATCACCACCTGAAAGGAGGTGTTCTCCATGGCGCTCCTGGATCTGCAGGGCATGGAGACGCCGGCGTTCGAGACGAGCGGCGGCAGCAGCGCGAGTGGCCACAGCTGTGGCAGCGACATCAGTGTGACCCTCTGCGGCGGCCACGGCTCCGAGCTGAGCGTTGTGGCCTGCGGCAAGTAACTCCAACATGCGGCGGTCCCGGACGAAACGCACTCGTCCGGGGCCGCGGCTATAGCTAGGAGTCTATGTGACGACCCTGCGCGGGGTCATCGGCCGAAGCGGTCCATGGCTTCCCCTGATCGGCGTTTCGGCGATAGTCGGAACGCTCGGCACGCTGGCCATGCCGGTCGTCCTCGGCCACACGATCGACGCGGTCATCGCCGGCACCGGTACCGGGCGCTGGCTCGCGATCGTCGCCGCGCTGATCGCGGTCGGGGTCTTGTGCGAAGCCGTCGACGTGCTCGCCGGGACGGCGTGCCTCGCCGGTACCACGGCCTGGCTCCGCGGCCGCCTGGTCCGGCACCTGCTCGCCATCGGACCGCAGGCGCTCCGCCGCTTCGACACCGGTGACCTGGTGAGCCGGATCTCCGGCAACGCGACCGACGCGGCGCACGTGGGCGTGAGCGCGGTGTCGATCGCGGTCGCGGTGCTGCCGCCCGTGGGCAGCCTCGTCCTGCTGGCCGTCATCGATCCGGCCGTCGCGGTCGCGTTCCTGGCCGGTCTGGCATTGGTCGCTCTCGTGCTGCGTGCCTTCACCCGACGTACCACCGAGGTCGTCGGGGACTACCAACGGGCCCAGGGCCGCATCGCGGCACGGCTCGCCGAGTCGCTGACCGGTGCGCGCACGATCGCCGCCGCCGGCACCGTCGCGCGCGAACGGCAGCGGGTCCTCGAGCCGCTGCCCGAGCTGCGGGCGCACGGGATCCGAGCCTGGCGGGCGCTGTCCCGGACCAGTGCCGAGGCCGGCATCGTCGGGCCGCTGGTCCTGGTGGCGGTGCTGGCCGCCGGCGGGTTCGCGCTCGTCGACGGCCGGATCACGGCAGGCGAACTGCTGGCGGCGAGCCGGTACGCGGTGATCGGGGCCGGACTCGGCAGCCTCACCGGGCAGCTGGGCGGGCTGGCCCGCGCCCGGGCCGCCGTGGGCCGGGCCGACGAGGTGCTCGGGGTACCGCCGGTCCACTATGGACATCGCAACCTCCCGCGCGGATCGGGCCGGCTGGAGTTCCGCGGCGTGACCGTCCACGCTGGACAGACGAAACTGCTCGACGGCGTGGACCTGACCGTGCCCGGGGGCGCCACCGCCGCGATCGTGGGCCGGTCCGGCTCGGGCAAGTCGATCCTCGCCGAACTGGCCGCCCGGCTGCGAGATCCCGACGAGGGCTCGGTTCGCCTCGACGGCGTACCACTGGCCGAGCTGCGACACGACGCCCTGCGCGCCGCCGTGGGATGTGCGTTCGAGCGACCGGTTCTGGTCGGTGGGACCGTTGCGGATGCGATCGGGCTGGGCTTCGACGGCGATCGGGTACGGGCTGCCGCGCGCGCCACGCACGCCCACGACTTCGTCAGCCGGCTGCCCAACGGGTACGACACGCCGCTGGCCGAGGCACCGATGTCCGGTGGCGAGGCACAGCGGCTGGGCCTGGCCCGCGCCTGGCACGCGACCCGGGTGCTGGTACTGGACGACGCCACGTCCAGCCTCGACGTGGTGACCGAGCTGCAGATCAGCCGCGCGTTGGCCGGTGACCGGGGCGAGCGGACCCGGCTGGTCGTCACCCACCGGACCGGTACCGCGGACCGGGCGGATCTGGTCGTGTGGCTGGAGTCCGGCCGGCTGCGCGGGGTGGGACTGCACCGTCTACTGTGGAATGACGCCGACTACCGGAGAGTCTTCCAGTGAGGCGGGAACTGCGCCACGGCATCGCCGGGCTGCGCCGCCGGTCGCTGCTGGGCCTCGCCGCGTGGTCGGTACCGGAGGCGCTTCCCGCCGCC
>Ga0075429_100000471_pt1 | contig 30029 bp, 23 predicted proteins | sample RhiMetdeltSRZDD3_FD_75295 | JGI IMG/M metagenome (GOLD analysis project Ga0075429, IMG submission 75295) | Populus rhizosphere microbial communities from Tennessee, USA - Rhizosphere MetaG P. deltoides SRZDD3 | ecosystem: Host-associated > Plants > Roots > Rhizosphere > Soil | place: USA...
AACCTGCCGAGCGTCGAGCGGTTGTCGGTTCCTCCCGATGGCGCGAATCGCGAGGCGCTCCCAGTTCCGGTCAGGTCCAGGTTCCAGGACAAGAGTCGGTAGTCGGGGACGCGGAAGTCCCGGTAGTCGTCGGCGTGGCCGCGGCGAGGAAGGACGAGACACAGGGCGACGAGCGCGAGGCGGGGCAGAAGGCGGCGCATGGAGCTTCTCCTGTCGGGACAGGCCACGGGGTCGCGAGAAGATATTCCCGCCGCCGCCGAAGCGGCCAGTCCATTCTCTGGAGGGCCCGCGCGCTGCGCAGGCACTCGCCGCCCGCGCGATGTTCAGGCGCGTCTCGGGGAACCCAGCCTCGGTGCCGGTACTGCGACGCCTGCGACCTGAAGTCCTGCCACGAGCGCGGCGAACATGATGATCATGCGAAACGCCGCCTGGATGCCGTCCAGCACCTCGCGGTCGATCATCAGCGCGATGCTCCGGAACCCGACGCTTCCCGGCACCAGCAGCAGCAGCGCGGGAGAGAGCGTGACCAGCACCGGCATGCCGCGCCAGCGTGCGTGCAGGTTGCTGGCGAGCGCGGCGACGAACGCGCCCGCGAACACGCCCAGTTCGGGGCCGAGTGCGGCGGATCCCGCCCGGCCGCCGATCAGCGCGAGCAGGCACACGCCCAGGATGGGCAGCGCGTCCACGGCGCGCGCGCGCATGATCACGGTGAACGAGAGCGGTGCCAACAGCAGTGCCAAGCCCTCGGTCCAGTCCGGCAGCGGCGTGGCGACGACGCGCGGTGCCACGCCGACGGCGAGTTGCGCGAAGCGGGCGCCCAGCGCCACGCCGAACGCGATGCCCAGGAACCTCACGATCGCGCCGGTGAGCCGCGCCGTGCCCGAAACCAGGTGCTGCGAGTTGATCTCGGCGATCGCCGCCGACAGCGTGAGGCCCGGCAGCAGCACGATGAGCCCGCCGAGCGTGGCGATGTAGGTGGAGAGCGGAAGCTGCGTCGCGGTCGCCGACACGATCGCCGACACGATGCACGCGGCCAGCGGCTCGAAGAATGCGCGCACCCCCACGGGCAGCACCTGTGCGGCGGCGAGCCAGCCGGTGAGCATGGCCATGACCGCGGCGGTGACGACTTCGGCCACGCCGCCGCCCAGGAACCTCGCCGCCGCCCCGCCCGCCAGGCCGAACGCGAGCGTCGTGATCCCCGCTCCCCAGCGCGGGCGCTCGCGGTCGAGCGCATCCAGCGCGGCCAGGCCCTCTCGCGGCGTGAGCCGGCTCTCCAGCACGTCACCGGCGATGGTCTGCGCGCGGCCGATGCGCTCCAGGTGCAGGTCGCCCGGCTCGACGCGCACCAAGTGCGTGCGCTGGTGCTCCTGCGCGCCGAACGCCGCGAAGATGGACGTGGGCGTGGTGAAGAACTGGCCTTCGAGTCCGAGCTTCGCCGAGGCGTCGCCGAGCATCTCCTCGATTCGGTGCGACGTGTAGCCCTGCGCGTGAAGCGCACGCCCGAGCCTGAGCAGGAACGCTATGGCGTCGTCGGGGTGCGTGCCGGGCCCGGGGTTCATGCGGCGCACCGTACCCAACACCGCCGGCCCGTGCGAGCAAGCGCACCGCGCCAGCCGGTGCCGCCGCGGCCTCGGTGCCGCGAGTGCTTCGTCAGATCACGTCGAACGGCGGCGCCTTCGCGATGGCCCCGCAGGCGACGGCCCGCTCGTAGAGCAGTTCCAGCCCGGCGCGGCCACGCTCGCCCATGTCGAGCGTGAGGTCGTTCACGTACATGTGCACGAACTTCTTGCCCTGCGCGCTGTCGAGTCCGCGACCGAACTGGAGCGCGTAACGGATCGCCTCGTCCTCGTGCGCGAACGCCACCTCGATGCTGCGGCGGAACCCGGTGCTGCACGCTTTCATGAGCGGCTCACCGAGGTCGCGACGGACCACATCGAGCCCGAGCGGCACCGGCAGGTCGTCGCGCTCGCGCCACAGCTCGCCGAAGTCGAGCACCTTGTTGAGGCCTTCGGCGGCGTACGTGAGCTGGCTCTCGTGGATGATCACGCCCGCGTCCACGTCACCGGCGAGCACCGCCTGCGGGATCTGGTCGAACATCACCTCGACCGCCTGCACGTCGGGGCACTCGATGCGCAGCAGCAGGGCCGAGGTGGTGAGCTTGCCGGGGACCGCCACGCGCTTGCCGCGGAGGCTCTCGACGCTGCGCGGCTCGCGCGCGACCAGCACCGGGCCATAGCCCCAGCCGAAGCTCGCGCCGCAGGCGAGCACCGCGTAGCGATCGGCGAGGAACGCGTACGCGTGCGCGCTGCAGGCCGTGATCTCGAGGTCGGCCTTCTGGAGGGCGCGCACGTTCAGGCTCTGGATGTCCTGGAGCACGTGTTCGACGCGGCAACCGTCGATGCCCGCTTCGCCGGTATGGAAGCCGTAGAACATGTAGGCGTCATCGGCGTCGGGGCTGTGGCCGAAGCGGACGGTGCGCAGCGCGGCGGGCGAGGCGGGGGTCATGGTCATGGCGAAGACGGGCTCTCGGGTGCGGGCGGCGCGGGGCCGCGGGGCCTTCGGGGACGGGGCGGAACATAGCCGAACGCTGTCGGGAGCGCAGCCGGTGCGGGGAATCCGCCGCCGGCCGGGGCGCGCTGCGTGATACGCTCGACTCCGTCCACCCGCGCCGCAGCCTGCGGTCCCCATTCGAAGCCCGGGAGGCCGGCCCCTTGGGTCCGATATCCGAGTCGTTCGCCCGCCCCACCGCGTGCTTTCGCGTGCTGCGGAATGCCGCCGTGCTCGTGTGTGTTGCGGCAAGTCCCGCCGCGGCCGCCTGGCCGACGCACGCGGGGGATGCCCAGCACACCGCGCTGAGTACCGTGCCCGCCCAGCCCCTTCAGGCGATCAAGTGGCAGGCGCCCGTGGACCTGGCGCCGCAATACTTCAACGGTTCGCTGCTCACGCACTACGGCACACCGCTCGTGACCGAGGGCAACACCGTGTTGTTCCCGGTCAAGACGGGTGCGGCCGGCGGCTTCCGTGTGGAGGCTCGCGGCGCGGCCGACGGCATGCTGCGCTGGCAGTTCGACACCGACTACACGCTGCCGCCCGCCAGTTGGGTGCCGAGCGTGACGCCGGTCATCACGCCACAGGGCCGGTACTACGTGCCTGCCGCGGGCGGCACGCTGCTGTGGACCAGCGCACTCGATGCGCCCGGGCCGCACGTGCCCACGCGCGTGGCGTTCTTTGGAGACGCCGCGTACGCGACGCATCAGGCCGCCATGGACGCGAGTCTGCGCATCTCGACCCCGATCACCAGTGCGGCGGATGGCACGCTCTACTTCGGCATTCGCGCCGTTGCCAGCAACCCGCTCGGGATCGTGAGCGGGCTCGCGTCGCTGCGCCCGGATGGGAGCGGGCGGTTCGTGACCACGGCGGCTGCCAGCGGCGGCCTCGCCACGGAGATCGCCATGAACTGCGCCCCGGCCTTGAGCGCCGATGGCGCGCTCGTCTACATCGCGGCGCGCGGGGTGAGCAGCTCGCCGGGCTACCTGCTGGCGCTGCGCACGGCGGACCTGACGCTGCGTGCGATCGCCGCGCCGCTCGACCCCGTCTCGGGACTGGGCGCCTCCATCTCCTCGAACGGCACGTCCTCGCCGATGGTCGCCCCCGACGGGCGCGTGTACTTCGGCGTGCTCGGCACACCGGGCGGCTCAAATGCATCGCGCGGCTGGCTGATGCAGTTCGACTCGTTGCTGGTCTCCACGGGTGCCCCGGGGGCCTTCGGCTGGGACGTCACGCCGTCACTCGTGCCGTTGAGCATGGTGCCGAGTTACGCGGGCTCGGCGCCATACCTGATCATGGACAAGTACAACTTCTACGCCGGCTTCGGCGCGGGAAACGGCGAGAACAAGCTGGCGATCCTGGACCCGGACGCCGTGCGGTTCGACCCGATCGCCGGCACCGCCGTCATGAACGAGGTCCGCGTCATCACCGGCGTGACGCCCGACCCCGATGCCGGCCCCGAGTTCCCCAACGCCGTGCTCGAGTGGTGCGTCAACACCTCGGTCGTGGATCCCTACACCGGCAGCGTGCTCGTGGCCTCGGAGGACGGCCACCTCTATCGCTGGCATGTGGACAGCAACACGTTCACCGAGAGCCTGCAGGTCGCGACGGAGCTGGGCCAGGCCTACACGCCTTCGCTCATCGGACCGGACGGCCAGGTCTATGCGATTCACAACTCCACGCTGTTCGCGGTGGGCTCGACGGTGGTGCATGCCGGTCCGCCCGTGACGAAGGCCGGCACCGGACTGGCACGGCCCCAGCCCAATCCGTTCACGCGCGGCACGCTGCTCGGGTTCGATCTCGCGCAGGCGGGACGCGCGACGCTCGACGTGGTGGATGTCGCGGGGCAGCACGTGGTCACGCTCTGGTCGGGGGACACCGCGGCGGGCCCGCACACGGTGCGCTGGGATGGACGCGACCAGCGCGGTGCCGCGCGACCGGTGGGGGTCTACTTCGTCCGTCTCGCAGCCGGCGGCCGCCTGTTCGTACACAAACTGCTGCTGGTCCGCTGATCCTTCCGCGACGGCGCGTCAGGGGTGGCGCGGCGTGACCGGCCGCAACTCCGGCTGCGGTCCGGGGCGCGGCGCGGGGCGGCGTCCCGCGCCCAACAGGCCAGCGACCGCCCACGGCAGCAGGTGGCGCACTACCCACGCCGCTTCGCGCGCCGTCACGGCGAACATGCCGGGAGCGGGCTGCGCGGGCAGTGGCTCGCGCCACGCGGCCGACGAGCCCGGCAGGCCCAGCGCGTCCGCGAGCGCGTCGGCGATGCGCGCGTGCCCGGCGGGGTTCGCATGGATGCGATCCTCGTTCCACAGCCGCGCATCGGTCGCCACCGCGTGCGCGGCGAAGTCCACTAGCGTCGCACCCGTCGCCGCACACACCGCACGCAACGCGACGTTCATCGCCACGATGCGCGGTGCGAACAGGCGCGCGAGCGGCATCAGCGGCGTGAGGTCGGGGAGCGTGAACGTGAGCACGGTCGCGCCTTGGCCGCGGAGCGCGGTCTGGAGCGCTCGCGAGTGCTCGCCGAACTCCGCCACGTCGAAGCGCGGCGCGAGCACGTCGTTGGTGCCGCTGAAGACCGTGGTCAGGTCCGGCGACATCGCGAGCGCGCGGTCCAGCTGGCGCTCGCGGATCTCGCCGGTCGTGAGCCCGCGCTGGCCGAGGTTGGCGTACAGGAGCCCGCCCTGCGAGGTCGCGATGCGCTCGGCGAGCCGGCGCGACCAGCCGCGATACCCGGTCCGCGGATCGCCGTCGGCGATGCCCTCGGTGGAGCTGTCGCCCAGGGCGACGTAACGCTCGAAGCGCCGCGTGCTCAAGCGCCCGCGTCCACCGCGCCCGGGGCCAGGTAGAGCGCGAGCCGGCCCAGGGCGCGCGGCCACGCGCTGAGCCAGCTGTGGAGCAACTCGTCGTGTTCCGGTCCCAGGGAGGTCTCGTGCGTCACGACCAGCCACGTCCCGGTGTCCGGGGGTGCTTCGAGCGTGAAGCGCACGGTGCCCGCGCTGCCGCCGGGGTAACCCGAGTGCCCGCCTTCGAAGCTCGCGCTCTCTGGCGGATCGAACGCGATCCAGCGGGCGACAAATGGCTGCGGCGTAGCACCGGGGCGCGACCAGCGCATGACCAGCGCACCGCCGGCGCGAGCGTCGCACTCGCACTCGTCGCAGAACCAGCGCACCAGGTGCCGAGCCTCGGTGAGTGCCGCGAACGCGCGCTCGCGCGGGGCGGCGAGCGTCACCGTGAGCTCGATCAGCGACCCGCTCACGCCGGCGAGCCCGCCGGCGGCTCCGCGGCGGCGCCGGGATGCTGGCGCGCCCGCGCATGCTCGGCGGCGCGCTGGAACACTTCGGTGCGCAGGGTGGCGAGCCGCTGCCCGTCGAGTGCCGAGACCAGCAGGCTGTCGGGGAACTCCACGCGCAGCGCGGCCGTAGCGTCGTCGTCCAGCAGGTCGGCCTTGTTGAACACCATCAGTCGCGGCGGGCGCGGATCGGCGAGGATCTTGTCGAGCACGGTGTCCACCGCGATCAGGTGGCGCCGGAAGTCGGGATCCGACGCGTCGGTGACGTGCAGCAACAGGTCGGCCTCGACGGCTTCCGCCAGCGTGCTGTGGAACGAAGCCACCAGGTGGTGCGGCAGCTTGCGGATGAAGCCGACCGTGTCGGTGAGCAGCGCCATCTCGCGCTCGGGGCTCACCAGCTGCCGGGTGGTGGAATCCAGCGTGGCGAACAGCCGGTTCTCGACGAACACGCCCGCGCGCGTGAGCGCGTTGAACAGTGTGCTCTTGCCCGCGTTCGTGTAGCCCACGAGCGCGGCGCGGAACTCGCGTCGGCGGCGTGCGCGCTGGGTCTCGCGCTCGCGTTCGACGCTCTCGAGGTCGCGCTTCAGCCGGGCGATCTTGTCGCGCACCATGCGGCGGTCGGTCTCGAGCTGGGTCTCGCCGGGGCCGCGCGTGCCGATCCCGCCGGCCTGCCGCTCGAGGTGCTTCCACATGCCGGTGAGGCGCGGCAGCGTGTACTCGAGCTGTGCCAACTCCACCTGCAGCCGGCTTTCCCGCGTGCGTGCGCGCTTGGCGAAGATGTCGAGGATCAGCTCGCTCCGGTCGATGACCTTGCGTTCGAGCGTCTTCTCGAGGTTCTTGACCTGTGCGGGTGAGAGGTCGTCGTCGAAGATCACCACCTCGGCATCGCGCTGCTCGGCGAGCTGCTTGAGCTCCTGCAGCTTGCCCTTGCCGAGGAACGTCGCGGGATGGATCGTGCCGCGACGCTGCACCAGCTTGTCGGCCACGATCGCGCCCGCCGTGTCGGCCAGCAGCGCCAGCTCCTCCAGCGAGCGTTCGATGAACTCACGCTCCCGCTGCGCGTGACCCACGAGGATGACGCGCTCGTTGCGCGGGGGCCGGGTGACTTCGTAGGACTGCTGCTTCATGAACGGATCGGGACCTCGAGCTCGTAGGGTGCGGGGGTGAGGTTCTCCACGCCGCCATCGGCGCGCACCGCCACCAGGTCCTCGATGCGCACACCGAGGCCGCGCTCGGGATAGTAGAGCCCGGGTTCGACGGACACGACATGGCCCGGGGCGAGCTTGGTGGTGTTCGTGGGCGGTCCGCCAAGGCGCGGGCCCTCGTGCACGGCGAGCCCGACGCCGTGCCCCAGTCCGTGCACGTAGCCCTGCTCGGTGCCCTGGTTCACACGCACGGTCGGGTGTCCCTGGCGTTCGAACACGTCGCACACCAACTCTTGAAGATCGCGGCACGGCTCGCCCGCCCGCGTGCGCGCCATGGCCGCGTCGAACGCCTCGCGGCACTGCGCGTAGAGCGCACGCAGCGGCTCGGGCGCGGGTCCCAGGCAGAACGTGCGCGTCATGTCGGTGTGGTAACCACCCCCGGCTTCACCCGGGAAGATGTCGACCAGGATCGGCTCGCCGGCGCGGATGGGATCGGCGTCGTTGCCGCGGTTGTGCGGCACGCCCGCATCGCGGCCCTGCGCCACGATGCTCTCGCCGTCCTCGCCCAGGGCGAACTCGGCGAAGGTGCGGTGCAACAGCCGGCGCAGGTGGCCGAGCGTGGCAGGTTCGCCGCTGCCGGTCACGAACCCGCTGCCGTTGCGCCGCAACGACGCCAGTTCGTCGCGCACGCGCTTCATCGCCTCGACCGCGCCGCGAGAGCAATGGCGGATCTTCTCCAGCTCGTCGTCGCTCTTGGTGGTGCTGGCCTCGCTCAGGATGTCGGGTTGTTCCGCGTCCACCTCGATCGCGGGCGCGATGCGCCGCACGTGGTCGAGGATCCGCCAGCCATAACCGAGCGGCGCGTCTCCGGTGAATGCGATGCGGCCGCTCAAGCCCATCTCGCCCGCGACCTCCACCATGAGCTCGGCGAGAGCCGGTGCCTGCGAGTCGGCCGACTTCACCCGCTGGAGGTATCCGCGCTGTGCGTACGACGACGTCTCGCAGCCCACCGCCGCCGCCTGGTCGCGTTCCATCGGGTCGTGCACGAGGTGCGCGCGGCCGTCGGCGGCGCGCACGTAGAAGCCGTGGTGGATCTTCTGTCCCGTCGCGTAGTAGAAGGCGGGGCTGTAACGGTCGAGCGCCAGCACGACGAGTCCGGAAAGTCCGCGCTGCTGCATGAGCCGGTCGAGATCGGAGCGCATGGGGTGTGACTCCTCAGTTGGAGCGGCGTTGCGTGAGCAGCGCCATGCCGACGAAGCCGAAGACGAACCCGGCGATGTGCGCCCACCACGCGACGCCGCCGGAGCCGCCGCCGAACGAGAGCGAGCCCGCGACGAACTGGATGAGGAACCAGACGCCGAGCAGGACGAGCGCGGGAACGGCGATGACCTGGAAGAAGAAGAACACGGGGATCAGCGTGAGCACGCGTGCGCGCGGGAACGCTTGCGCGTAGCCCCCGAGCACGGCGGCGATCGCACCGCTGGCCCCGACGGTGGGGATCGCCGAGCCGGGCAGCAGCGCGGAGTGCACCAGCGCGGCCACAGCGCCGCCGCCGACGTAGAAGGCGAGGAAGCGCAGCGAACCCATGCGGTCCTCCACGTTGTCGCCGAAGATCCACAGGTACCACATGTTCCCGATCAGGTGCATCCAACCGCCGTGCAGGAACATGGACGTGAACACGGTCGCGAGTTCCACGGGCATCGACGTGTCGCCCGAGAGCGAGGCGAAGAGCCGCCCGGGCACCACGCCCCACTCGCGCAGGAATTCGGACAGTCCGTCGCCGAGCGAGAGTTCGAAAAACCACGCCGCGATGTTGGCGAGGATGAGCGCCCGTGTGACCACGGGGATCCTTTGCGCAGGATTGTCATCGCGGAGCGGGATCATCGGGGCGGCTCGCGCCTCCAACAGGTGTGGGTGAACCGGTCTCCGCGGTATTGACGAGCCGTGGGGGGGTGCCTATTCTGCCCGCCCCGCCGTGAAACCGCGAGCAACCCGTCTCGAGTCGGTGCATCCTAATGAGCCGACTCCTGCGGCCGCGCCGGCTCCACACGGTGACCGAGCTTCCCGGGGCGTCGTTCCGATGACCCGGTCTTACACTCGAATTCCCGGAGAATACCCATGTCGAACGCCATTCCCGTGACCGATGCGAACTTCGACTCCGAGGTGCTGAAGGCGAACACGCCCGTCCTCGTGGACTTCTGGGCGCCGTGGTGCGGGCCCTGCCGCGCGGTCGCGCCGACGGTCGAGGCGCTGGCGAACGAGTTCGGGGCTCGTCTCAAGGTGGTGAAGCTGAACACGGACGAGGAGCAGGAAGTGGCGATCAAGTACGGCGTGGGCTCGATCCCGACGCTGATGGTGTTCAAGAACGGCGAGATGGTCGAGCGCGTGATCGGGAACCGGCCGAAGGCGGAGCTGGCGGCGATGGTGACGCGGCACGTCTGAAGTCCGGCCTCGCTGATCGTTTCGCAAGACTGTTCAAGGCCCCGTGGCGGATGGATCTGCTGCGGGGTTTTGTCTTTGGTTGTTCGTTGTGTGAACCCCCTTGACCCAACGGCGGGGTGCGGGCGGGAGCGCGAAGGAGAGGAACGCTCGGTCCGGCCCTCGTGGCCGGACCTTCGCTGACGCTCGCGACGGCCTCCGCCATCCCTGGCTGCGGCCTGCTCGCGACCCCTCTCCTTCGCGCTCCCGCCCGCACCCCGCCTGGTGGCGACAGCGCTCGCGACTCCGCTCCTTCGCACTCCGGCCCGCACCCCGCCTGGTGGCGACAGCGCTCGCGACTCCGCTCATTCAACTCCCGCCCGCACCCCGCGTGCTGGCCACAACCCCGGCTCAGTGGGCGCTCGCGAGCTCCGCGAACGCGGCCGGCAGGTGGTCGATGACGTCGCTGGCGATGACGCTGTGGGGGCCGCGGGTGTGTTCGGCGAGTTCGCCGGCGCGGCCGTGGACGTGCACGGCGACGCGGGCGGCGTCGTAGGGGGCCAGGCCCTCGGCGAGCAGGGCGACCAGCACGCCGGTGAGCACATCGCCGGTGCCGGCGGTGGCGAGTGCGGCGCTGCCGGTGGTGTTGACGCTGACGCGGCCGTCCGGCGCGGCCACGATCGTGGGCGCGCCCTTGAGGACGAGCGTCGCGCCCCAGCGCTGCGCCCAGCCGTGCGCGGCGTCGATGCGGCGCGACTCCAGTTCGGCGGCCGCGAGCCCGGTGAGCCGCGCCATCTCGCCGAGGTGCGGCGTCAGCACGCGCGGCGCGGGGGCCAGCTTCAAGGCGGGGACCAATCGCGCGTCGGCGGGAGAGAGCGCGGTGAGTGCATCGGCGTCCAGCACGAGCGGCCGTGGCAGGTGCGTGGCGAGCTCTCGCGCGAGCGAGGCCGCGCTCTTCTGCGTGGAGAGTCCGCCGCCCACGGCGACGGCCTGTGCATGTGAGGCCTCCTCGAGGATCGCCGGCAGCGCGCTCACACTGAGCGAACGCCGCGGATCCTCGCCGAGAGCCAGGACCATGGGCTCGACGAGGTGCGAAGCGAGCACGTCCTGGAGACTCGCGGGTGCGGCGACGCGCACGTAGCCGGCACCGCTGCGCGCCGCGGCGCGTGCGGTGAGCACGAGTGCGCCCGTCATGCCGGGAGCGCCGCCGACGATGAGCGCGCGGCCGGTCGAGCCCTTGTGCGCACGCGGGTCGCGCTGGGGCAGCAGTCGCGCCAGCTCGGCCGGCGTGGCCAATGTCGCGGGCGAGAGGCTCGCGCGCTCCGGCGGCACCAGACCGATGTCCACCACCTCGAGTGCGCCCCGCTGCCCGCGGCCCGGCCACAGCCAGTGGCCGCGCCGCGGATGGCCGAACGTGACGGTGAGATCGGCGTGCACCGCGCCCGGGGCCACCGCGCCGTCGTCGCTCGACACACCCGTCGGCAGGTCCACGGCCAAGACGCGCGAACCGCGCGCACGCAGCGAGCGGATGAGCCGGCAGCCGTCGGCGACGAGTCCCCGCGGGGCGCCCTCCGCCCCGGTGCCGAGCAGGGCGTCCACGACGAAGTCCCAGTGATCCACCGCTGCCGCGCAACGCTCGAGCGCGGCGGCATCGGCAGGGTATTCCACGCGCACGAGCTTGGGGTCGAGCCGGTCGAGCATCGTGCGCGCATCGCCCTCGATGCGTTCGCGCGGCGCGCACACGGCCACGGTCACGCGCGCGCCGTGCGCTGCCCAGGCGCGCGCGGCCACGTGGCCATCGCCGCCGTTGTTGCCGCCGCCCGCCAGCACCAGCACGCGCATGGCGAGCGGGGAACCCCAACGGCGCTCCAGTGCGTCGGCCACCCCGTGCCCGGCGCGCTCCATCAGCGTCTCGCCGGCGGTGCCTGCCGCGATCGTGGCTCGGTCGACGGCGCGCATCTCGGCGGCCGTCAACAGGAACATGTCAGTGCCGGCGGCCGCGCGAGCGCGCGTCGCCCTTGAGATCGCGGACCAGGCGCTTCTTGTACTCGCCGTCGCGCTCGACGCGTGCGATCAGGTCGGGGTCGCTCGAGAGGAAGGGGTAATCGAACAGTTCGGGCTCGGCTTCCTGCTCGGTGTAGATGCGCTCCTGTTCATGGCGCTGGAACTGCACGGCACGCTCGATGTTGTCGAACGACTTGCCCGGCAGGAACGTCTCGTTGAACACGTCGAACACGAACACGTGCACCTTGCTGTCGGCGGCCACGCCCTCGGGCGGTCCGTACACACGCGCGCGCGAGGCGCGCACCTTCTCATTGGACATGGTGTCCTCCTCCCGATCCCTGGGAACTCGCGGGAGCACCGCGACCGTTCAGCCGGTCCACGATGCCCACCAATTCGAGGATGTCGTTCACGTCATGGTCCGCGCCGGAGTCCTTCGTGTCGAAGGTGTCCCCGTAGCGCGCGAACACGGTCGTCATGCCGAGGCCCTTCGCCCCCACCACGTCACGCTCGGCCCAGTCCCCGATCATCAGCGACTCGCGGGGCTCGACGGCGAGCCGGCGCAGCACCTCTCGGAACGGAGCGGCCGCGGGCTTGCGTTCGCCGGTGTCGTCGAACGTGACCACGGCGTCGAACAGGTGCTGCAGCCCGAGCGAGCACAGCCGTAGCCAGACCTGGAACCGCGGTGCGTCGGACACCACCCCCAGGCGGATGCCGCGTTTGGCGAGCTCCAACAGCGTCATCTGCACGTGCGGGTAGAGCACCAGCTCCGAGGCGCGCGCGCGGCGGTAGGCGACGATGCCCGAGGCGAGGATCTTCGGGTCCACCTCGCCCAGTTCGGTCTCGAGCAACTCGTCGAAGACGCGCTGGAACTCGAGGCCGCGCTGGTCGTAGATGGCCTGCACCCGGCGGCGGACCTCGGTGTGGTCCAGGCGCAGTCCGGCGTCGATCATGCCGGCCACGGCGGCCTCGATCGAGGCCTCCTTCATGCGCATGAAGTCGGTGAGCGTGTTATCGAGATCGAAGACGATCGCTCGGATCACGCTCTTGAGCCCCGGGTCCATGGTGCGGCGAGGACAGTTGGCCACGCCCGAAGGCGAGGCCGCACCGCAGTCTACACGATTCGGCCGGAGCCGACGGCGGGAGAGAGGGCGGTCCCATGGGCTCCCCGGCCGCTGGGCAGGCCTCGCGTCGCTCGTCGGAGCGGGCACAGCGCCCGTCCGTCGGGCCGCCCCGCTCGTTGTCACGAAAGCGCCTCGCGGCCTATCATCTTCCCCCTGCCGGGCCGTCCCCGGCCCGAGACCATGCGCCGAATCCCTCAGCTGACCCTCATCGCGCTCGTCCTGCTCAGTGGCTGCAGCAAATCCACCACCGAGCCGGGTGAGTCCAATGCTCCGCTGCCCCCAACGCTTGTCGCCACCCAGCCCGCGGCATGGGCCACGGGCGTGCTCTACGACAGCGATTTCTGGGGTCAGTTCGACCGCCCGCTCGACCCGGCCACGGTGAACACCAAGGCCGTGTTCCTCAAGCTGGACGGCCAGCGCATCCCGATCACGGTGGCGTACGAGACGGCCACCCAGCGCGTCCTCGTCCACCCGACCGTGACGCTGGAACTGCGGCGCACGTACACGGTGGACTTCACCCCCGCCGTGCTCGCCAGCGACGGAACTCCGCTGCCGGAGGGGGTGTTCTTCCAGTTCACCACCAACAGCCTTCGGCACCCGGCCTACGACTACCCGGTCGCGGGAACGTTCGAAGGTCCGCTCGTCACGCTCGGATGGGGGGGTACCCAAGGGCCCGTCAACGAGCTCAAGTACGAGCTTTACGCCAGCACCGACTCGATGCAGGTCGAGCTGCGCATTGCACCGAAGCTGCAGTACAGCGTGTTCACGCGCTACATCCCCGCAGAGCCGTGGCCCGCGGGCCAGCGGGTCTACTGGGCGGTCACCAGCGAGAACCTCACCACCGGCGAGCGACTCCCCGGGCAGGTGCAGTCGTTCCAGGTGCTGGACGGCTCGACCCCTGTCGACTCGGTGGAGATCTTCATGCGCGACTTCGGCAGCAAGCAGACCACCAGCACGTTGCAGTATTGCAATCGCCCCACACTGCCCGTCGGCCCGGTCTTCAATGCCGCCATCCACTGGGACTATTCGCGACTGCCGCTCAACGCCCGCGTGGTGGACGCCACGATGACCGGGTACCTGCCCGATCTCGAGGCGGGACGATTCGCCAGCGTGCAGCCGGTGACGCTGTGGATGTCGCAGAACGACTGGCAGTCGTGCACGATCGTGGCTCCCGGGCCTCCCTTCAACGAACTCACCGGCCAGCTCGCGACCGCGATCGAAGCCGGTCCCACGCGCTTCGATTTCACCTCGCCCCGGCTCGCGGCGTTCGTCGAGGCGCAGGCGCGCGGGCGGACGCTGATCCAGGGCGTGGTGATCAGGTCCAGGGACATCTTCAACTTCCACACGCCGGTCTCGCTCAGCCCCCAGCTCCAGCCGCGGATCACCGTGCGCTTCCAGCGGATCCCCACCGCGGTCGCACCGTGAGCGGGTGTGCCGGCGCTCGTCGTTGCGTCGGGTTCGGCGCCGCGTTGCTTCTCGTCGCCGTGGCGGAAGCGCGCGCGCAGAGCCCGAAGCCGTGGGTGCCACCCGGGCAGGATTCGATCCAGGCGCTCGTGAGCGAGGCGAAGGTGCGATTCCGCCAGGCCAAGACCGACACCATCACCGAGCAGAACATCGTGCCGTTCGAGCGCGTGGGCCAGGCCGCGCGACGACTGCTGAGGCGGATGGACCGGAACGAGCTGCTCGCCGCCCCGCGGATCGAGGCCACGCTGGACTCCCTCGGGCTCGACACCGACGTCGTGAACGACCCGTCGCTGCCCAGCATCGTGCTGGTGATGATCCGCAATCCGGACCGGCCGTCCATGCAGGCCGTCGGCTACCTGCTGTGGTACCGCGGTGTGGACCTGCGCATGCAGGGCATGAGCTTCCCGCCCGCCGTGCGGCCGCAACTTCGCGCCTGGTGGAGTGCCTACCAGGGCTCGCCCTACTCCATCGGCATCGTCTACCGCACGCGCGGCACGACGCCCAAACTGGGGTTCAAGTACCTGAAGCTCTCGGCCGACGCTTTCTTCTGGGACCTCGTCCAATACGAGGGCAACGGACCCGATCTGGGTGTGGCGGGGGACGTGGCGTGGGCCGACCTCAACGGGGATAGCCGTCCCGAACTGTTGTCCTATTCGCCGGCGCCGCCCGATTCGGTGCTCACCGTGGAGCGGCCGGTCCAGCCGGTGATCCGCGAGGCGATCTTCACCGAGGGGACGCGTGGATTCGTGCCGCACGACGCACGCTACGTGCCGGGCCCGCTCGAGACCCTGCGCCAGTTCGTCTACTCGCTGCGCGCGGGCGAGAACGAGCGCGCGCGGCGCCTGCTCATGAATCCTGATTTCCTGGAGTTCGCCCGGGCCGCCGGTTGGGCATCGACGCGTTCTCCGCGTAGTTTCGTGGTGGACCGCCAGCAGGAGGGAGTGCCCTGGCCCGAGTGGCTGGGGGCACGCGTCACCGGCACGACCGGAGTACGCCGGTATGTATTCCACTTCGCGCTTCATGACGGGAGATGGCTCATCAAGGATTGGATCGCCGAGGAAGCACCGCGGCCGGCCCCGGCCTCAGGCGCACCGGCGAGGACAGGAGGGCAACGCCCGTGAAGCACGCTCCGCGGTACCGGGTCGCGATCTTCACCGTCCTGCTCGCGCTGGTCGCGGGCTGTGACCGCAAGCCGAAACTCGTCCCGCCGTCCGGCGCGGACAGCACCGCCACCGGGCAGGACTCGGTCTCGGTCCTGTCGCGCGAGGCCGCGCGTCAATGGGAGGGCGGGCATGCCGAAGAGGCGGCCGCCATCACCGCGCGTGCTGTGCGCGCGCGACTCGAGGCCGATCCGTCCGACGGCTGGGCCGAGCGGGCCCGCGGGCTGCTCGACGATATGAGCGTCGGCTCCGAGGTGGCAGGCAGCGGCACGGCGACGGTGGTCAACCTGTTCTCCCGCGCCGAAGCCGACGGCGGATCGTGGCCCTATGTGTTCTGGAACGAGGGCGGCAGCGTGCGCATGCAGCCGCTCGAGGGGCGCGGCATGCGACTGCTGGACATGAGCGTGCGCGAGTTCAACGCCGGCAGCGCCGGCGACTCGTCCCAGGTCGCCGTGCTGTGGGGCAAGCGTGGTCCCGCCGGGCAGCAGCCGTTGCTGATCACGTGGCGACACGCACGCGGCGGGCGCTGGGACCTGGCACAGACGCTGGGACCCGATTCGCTGGGCGGCACCGGCAGCGGCCAGTTCGACGACCGAGCGCTCGTCACGCGCACGTTCCGCGCCACGCCGATGTTCGACGAGTGTGCCACCTGCCCGCACGTCTATCACGAGCGCCGCTTCCACTGGGGTCCGGCGGGGTTCGTGCGCAATGACGATCGCGTGGTGCCGTCGCCCTATGCCACGTTCACCTCGTTCGTGGGCGCACTGGTGGATGGCGATCGCGAGCAGGCGCAGCGCTACGTGGCCGACCCGTCGCTGGTGGAGTTCGCGCGGCGCTACGAGTGGCACGACGCGGCACTCGGACGCTGGCGGCCGGCTCCGGGCACCGAGGCCAACGCCCGGGAGATCGTGTTCTTCCGCGGACGCTCGGATGCGTTCCGCGTGACATTCCAGCCACGCGGAGCGAGTTGGGTGGTGCTCGGGTTCGAGGCGACGGCGCGCAGCGTCGAATGATCTCTAGCGCGTGACGCGACCCACCCCGCCCCGACCTCTCGCTCCCGTGTCACGCGAGTCCAGCCCCGCCGGCTCGCCGGCGCTCCAGACGCTGGGCGTGCCCGCAGGCCCGAACGCGCTCCGGGCCCGCGGCTGGCGGCCGCGCGCCGCGCTGGCGCTGCTCGTTTCGCTCGCCGCGCTGGCTGCGGCGCGTGTCTCGCCGGTGTGGGCGGTCATGGACATCGCGAACAACGGTCCCGTGCTGGACGCCGGCCGGTTCTCGATGCGGATCACGAACATCGGCGTCATCGGCAATGCGTTCTTCAACAAGGGGCTGTCGTACGACCCGTCGTTCGAGTTCCCGAAGGGGAGCGGCCACGAGTGCCTCGAACACGCCGAGTTGTGGGTGGGGGCCACCCACCAGGACGGCACGACCAGCGTGTCGGGTGGTCCGGTGTTCGAGTTTCGGCCCACGCTCGACAGTGCCGACGTCGTCGCCGTGCGCTTCGCCGGCGACCGCGGCACGCGAGCCACGGTCGATGACGACGGCGACGGGCAGATCGACGAGGAGTTCCTCGACGGACGCGACGACGACGGTGACGGCGAGGTGGACGAGGACCTCCGCTTCCCGGCGCAACAGAGCGCGGCCACGACCTTCGCGGACGACCACAAAGAGTCGGTGGAGTTCGCCTACGAGAACGGCGAGCGGCACGTGCCGATGCACATCACCGTGAAACAGGAGGCGCACGCCTGGTCGCTGCCGGGCTTCGACAAGCTGGCGGCGATCCACTACACGGTCACGAACCACGGCAGCGAGCAGTTGAGGGATGTGCGACTGGGGGTGTACGCCAATCTCGACTCGCGTGAGCGAACCGGCGGCAGCGGGCACCTGGACGACGTCGTCACGATGGTCGGCGACTCGGTGACGATCAATGACGGCGTGTCCGTGCTGGCCGGCGTGTTCATCAAGCCGTGCTTCACCACGCTCAAGGGCGAGTGGGCCGCCGTGCACGACGCCAGGCTCTCGTCCCAGGCGCCGTGGACCGCGCTGGTCGGCGTGAGCCACACGACCGACCCGCTCGGCTACCTCAACAACTTCGCATTCACCGGCCAGCGTGAAGCCGCCGCCAGGGCGCGTGCCCCCAGGAAGGACACGACGTTCACGACGGCGGTGTATTCGCCGTCGCTGCCCCCGCGGCAGGGCGGACCGCCGACCCTCGACGCCGACCGCATGGCCGCGCTGCGCGGCGAGTTCGCCAACGCGCCGCTGGACGAGGCTCGCGACTACTCGGTGCTGGTCTCGTGCGGGCCGTTCCCACGGCTCGACCCGGGCCAGTCGCTGGAGTTCGCGGTGGCTTTCATCGCGGGCGAGAACCGCGACAGCCTTGTGGCCGCGGCGCAATCCGCACGGCTCGCCTGGCGCGGCAGCCGGCTCAACCTGATGCCGGACCGGACCGGACCCACCTCGTTCCAGGAAGGTCGCACCGGCATCAACGGTCACGAGATCTGCTACCAGCCTCCGCCCGGGGTGGAGTTCACCAACGATCCGCATTGCACCAACAAGTTCTATGTGGATCCGGCCTACATCCCGCCGCCGACGCTGCCGCCGGGTGGAACGTCCGAGTCGCCCTACTCCTCGAACCTGCCCTGCATCTGGACCGACATGGACTGCGACGCGTGCACCGGACTCGATGGCAGGGAGACGGTGGTGCCGTGGTTCGTGCAGGCCCCGGCTCCACCGCAGCCGAAGTTCCGCTCGGTGCCGGGCGACCGCGAGGTGAAGGTGGAGTGGGACAACCTGCCGGAGATCCTGGCGGCGGCGAACGTGATGCCGGGGGCTCCGTGGACGTTCTGGGGCTATCGCCTGTACCGGCTCGACCAGTGGGACCGGGAGTCCCTGTTGCCGCCCGCCGTGCGCTGGCAACAACTCGCGAGCTTCGCGGTGGACACCACGCTCGGCGCGCGACCACTGGGCGACGTGCTGGACTCGACGGTGGTCGCCGATTCGATCGCCTACGAGCGCCCGCATTATCCCGTGGGCCGCTACCGGTTCACGGACCTGCGCGTTCAGAACGGGTTCGACTACCACTACGTGGTCACGACCGTGGCGCAGCGCCCGATCACGATCACGGGCACGACGCGGACCGAGCTGATCGAGTCCCCGTTCCGGGCGGTGTTCAGCGGGATCGTGAGGCCGCGCACCGAGGCCGGCGTGTCGTATCGCGACGGCAAGGTGTGGGTGGTGCCGAACCCGTTCCGGCAGAATGCCCCGTGGGATCGCGCCCCGGTGCCGGGCGACGCGTTCACGCGGCACGTGGACTTCATGGGGCTGCCGCGGTCGGTGGCGAAGATCCGCATCTACACGCTGGCGGGCGACCTGGTGCAGACGCTGACGCACGACGGCACGAACGGCGACGGCCAGCACGCGTGGGACCTGATCTCGCGCAACGGGCAGGACATCGAGTCGGGGGTGTACCTGTTCACGGTGGAGTGGCCGGGGAACCATCAGGTGGGCAGGTTCGTGATCATCCGCTAAGACGTCTTCGGCGCTTTCGGGTTGCGATTCGTTCAGCGCGTGCGGGGTGAGGGGGCCTGCGGACGAGAGCATCGCTGGGGCCGGCCCTCATGGCCGGCCCGGCGCTGTCGTTCGTAGCGGCCCTCGCCATCCATGGCGCGGGCCTGCTCACGACTGCTCTCGTCCGCAGGCCCCCTCACCCCGCACGCTCTGCATCGCGGACCGGGGCGTCCTCTCGTTCGCTCTTGAGTGCCGCCCTCGCCTTCCATGGCTCGGGCCTGCTCACGACTGCTCTCGTCCGTAGGCCCCCTCACCGCGCACGCTCTGCATCGCGGACCGGGGCGTCCTCTCGTTCGCTCCTTGGGGGCGGCGGCTCTAGGGAGCCGGTTCTCACCCGAAGCCCGGAGCCGCGCTCTGTACTAGACTTCTTGGTCCGTCCTTTCTGCAGTCCTCCACCGGGCCATGGGAGTCGAGTGGCAGAGCATTCGTCGGAGCGTGACACCACTTCTCACGGTGCGGACGCTGCTCGCGGCTGGGCGGCGGGCGGGTTGTGGGTGTGCTTGGCGCTGCTGATCTCGCGCGGGACCCCGGCGTCGGCGTCCATGGACATCGCGAACAATGGGCCCGTGCTCGACGCCGGCCGGTTCGCGATGCGGATCACCAACATCGGCGTCGTGGGCAACGCGTTCTTCAACACCGGGCTCTCGTTCGACCCCTCGTTCGAGTTCCCGAAAGGCAGCGGCCACGAGTGCCTGGAGCACGCGGAGTTGTGGGTGGCCGCGACGCGGGCGGACGGCAGCGTGGGGGTTTCCGGCGGGCCCGTCTTCGAGTGGCGGCCCACGCTCCACAGCGCGGACGTCGTGTCGGTGCGATACGCAGGCGACCGCGGCACACGGGCCACGTTCGACGACGACGGCGACGGGAAGGTCGACGAGGAATTCCTCGACGGACGTGACAACGACGGCGACGGCGAGATCGATGAGGACCTGCGGTTCCCCGCGCAGGAGACGGCGGCCTGTTCCTACACGGACGACCAGAAGGAGTCGGTGGACTTCGCCTACGAGAATGGCGAACGGCACGTGCCGTTGGGGCTGACCGTGAAGCAGGAAGCACACGCTTGGACACTCCCGGGCTTCGACCGGATGGCCGCGATCCATTACACCATCACGAACCATGGGCAGGAGCGCCTGCGCGACCTGCGGCTGGGTGTGTACGCCAACCTCGACTCGCGCGAACGCTCGGGCGGTGCCGGCCACCTGGACGATGCCGTGACGCTCATGAACGATTCGGTCGTGATCCCCGAAGGCAGGACCACGCTGTTGAATGTCTACATCAAGGATTGCTTCACCACGCTCTCGGGTGACTGGGCCGCGGTGCATGACGCACGCGTCGGTTCCACCGCGCCGTGGACCGCGCTCGTGGGTGTGAGCCACACCACCGACCCGCTCGGGTACCTGGTGAACTTCGCTTATCCCGGGGCGCGGGCGGCCGCGGCGATGGCCAGGGCACCGCGCCGGGACACGGCGTTCACCACGTCGGTGTTCTCGCTCGGTCTGCCGCCGCGTCAGGGTGGCCCGCCCAGCCTCGACATCGATCGCTACGCCGCGCTGCGCGGGACCTATCCCACGGCACCCCTCGACGAGGCGCGTGACTACGCGGTGTTGCTCTCGTGTGGCCCGTTCTCGAGGCTCGACCCCGGCCAGTCCGTCGAGTTCGCCGTGGCGTTCATCGCCGCCGACTCACCTGACAGCCTGCGCGCGGCTGCGCAGTCGGCGCGGCTCGCCTGGCGCGGTAGCCGGCTCAATCTGCAACCCGATGCACAGCCTCCCACCGGGAGCGCGTGGTTGTTCGGATCAACCTATGTCTTCGGGCACGAGGCATGCGTGCAAGCTCCTCCGGACCTCGACTTCAACTACGACCCTCACTGCACGGCGAAGTTCGTGCTCGATCCCGCGTATCTCCCGCCGCCCAGACCGAACCCCGAGACCATCGCCGAGTCCACGTTCACGGCGATCAAGCCCTGCATCTGGTGGGATGCGGACTGCGATGCGTGCACCGGATGGGGCGGCAAGGAGACCGCGGTGCCCTGGTATGTGCGTGTGCCCGGGCCGCCTCAGCCCCAGTTCCGCTCGGTGGCCGGGGACCAACAGGTGACCGTGGAGTGGGACAACCTGCCCGAGCTGCTCGCCGACGCGCAGGTGATGCCGGGCTCGCCCTGGACGTTCTGGGGCTACCGTGTCTACCGGCTCGACCAGTGGGAGCGCGAATCGCTCCTGCCTCCGATATTGCATTGGCAACAGGTCGCGAGCTTTGCCGTGGACACCACGCTCGGCGCGCGGCCGCTGAGCGACGTGCTGGATCCCTCGGTCCAGCCCGACTCGATCGCGTACGAGCGCCCCCATTACCCGATGGGTCGGTACAAATATCGCGACGCGCGCGTGCACAACGGATTCGACTACCACTACGTGGTCACGGCGGTGGTGCAGCGGCAGCCGGGTACCGCGGGGCAGGCAGTCACCGAGTTCCTGGAATCCCCGTTCCGGGCGGTCTTCAATGGCATCGTCCGGCCACGGGTGGAGGCCGGCACCACGGCTCGCAACGGCACGGTGTGGGTGGTGCCGAACCCGTTCCGGCAAAGCGCGCCGTGGGAGCGCACCCCGGTGCCGGGCGATGCGTTCACGCGGCACGTGGACTTCATGGGGCTGCCTCGCGCGCTGTCGAAGATCCGCATCTACACGCTGGCCGGAGACCTGGTGCAGACGATCACACACGACGGCACCGGCGGCGACGGCGAGGCGGCGTGGAACCTGATCTCGCGCAATGGACAGGACATCGAGTCAGGGGTGTACCTGTTCACCGTGGAGTGGCCGGGGAACCACCAGGTGGGCCGTTTCGTCATCATCCGCTGAGGCTGGGGAGAAAAGGGCTGGCGCCACCGGAGCGGGCGGGTATACTGCCCACTTGTGCACTGGGCGCTCGACGGCGCCATTCCCGGATCCTGGCCATCTCACGCGCGGCCGGTTGAGGTGACTCCTTGCAGGTTCCTCCCACTCGATTCCTCGCGAGCGGCCCGCCCGGCGTGGGCCTCGCACAGTGGCTGCGTTCGCATGGTGAGCGCGGCGAGAACCGCGGGGCGCTCGCGCACTGGCATTCGATCCCGGCGCGGGCGGCTCGCTTCGGCGAGCTGCAGCCGCCACTGCCCGAGCCGCTCTCGGGCGCGCTTTCGGGGCAGGGGATCGCGCGGCTCTACACGCACCAGGTGTGCGCGATCGAAGCTCTGCGCGCGGGGCGCGACACCGTGGTGGTGACGGGGACGGCTTCGGGCAAGTCGCTGTGCTTCCACCTGCCGGCGCTCGAGCGACTGCTCGACGAGCCCGGAGCGACGGCGCTCTACCTGTTCCCGACCAAGGCGCTCGCGCAGGACCAGCTCAAGAGCCTGTCGCGGCTGGCGGAGGGCGACCTGGCGCTGTCGTCGATGCTGCGCGCGGGGGTCTACGACGGCGACACGGCGGCCACCACACGGCGGAAGCTGCGCGAGGAGGCCAACGTCATCCTGTCCAATCCCGACATGCTGCACGCGGGCATCCTGCCGCAGCACGCCAAGTGGGCGCGTTTCCTGCGCAACCTCCGCTACGTCGTGGTGGACGAGATGCACGCCTACCGCGGCATCTTCGGCAGCCACGTGGCACTGGTGCTGCGCCGGCTCGAACGGCTGGTCCGCCACTATGGCGGCGAGTTCCGCTACGTCCTGTGCAGCGCCACCATCCGCAATCCCGGCGAACTGGCCGCGGCGCTCACCGGCCGCGACGTCACGGTGGTGGACGACGACGGGGCTCCCCGGGGCGAGAAGCACTTCGCGTTCTGGAACCCGCCGTTCCGTGACGAGACTCGCGTGGAGCGTCGGAGCTCCAACGTGGAAGGCAGCCAGATCCTCGCGGGGCTGCTGGAGAACGGAGCACAGGCGATCGCGTTCACCAAGTCGCGCGTGAGCGCCGAACTCGTCTACCGCTACACGCGCGAGCAGCTGGAGCGCTCACGTCCGCGCCTCCCGGTGGAGAGCCGAGACGGCCTGAACGCGCCCCTGCCGCTGCACGAGCGGCTGCGACCGTATCGTGGTGGCTACCTGCCCGAGGAGCGGCGCGCGATCGAGAAGGCACTGTTCTCGGGCGAGCTGCGCGGCGTGGTGAGCACGAACGCGCTCGAGCTGGGCATCGACGTGGGCGGGCTGGACGCCGCGGTGCTGGTGGGCGCGGCACCCACGCTGGCCAGCATCTGGCAGCAGGCGGGTCGCGCAGGCCGCAGCGGTGCGCCGTCGCTGGTGGTGCTGGTGGCATACAACGACACGGTGGACCAGTACCTCATGCGCCGGCCGCAGTTCCTGTTCGGACGGCCCACAGAGGCCGCCTGCGTGGACCCGCACAACCCGTACATCCTGGCACAACAGCTGGCGTGCGCCGCCTACGAGCTGCCGATCGGCGAGGCCGACGCCGCTGCGTTCGGTGCGCAGATGCGCGACGTGCTCGAAGCCCTCGAAGAAGCGGGCGAGACGCGCACCATCGACGGGCTCGCCTACTGGTCCAAGAGCGATTTCCCGGGCGCCAAGGTGTCGCTGCGCGACATGAGCGGCGATACCTACACCATCGTGGACGGCTCGCATGCGAACGCCGTGATCGGCACGGTGGATGCCATCAGCGGCCTGGAGCTGGTCTATCCCGACGCCATCTACCTGCACGAGGGCGAGACGTGGTGGGTGCGCTCGCTCGACCTCGAGCAGAAGGTGGCCACGGTCGAGCCGCGGACGGTGGACTACTACACGCAGCCCGTGCTCGACACGAACATCCGCGTGCGCAACGAACTGCGCTCGCGTGACTGGCGCGGCGAGTGCGTGCGCTTCGGCGAGCTCACGTACAGCTGGCAGACGGTGGCGTTCAAGAAGATCCGCTACCGCTCGCTGGATGCGATCGGCTACCACCCGCTGGAACTGCCGCGGCTCACACTCGAGACCGCCGGGCTGTGGCTCGCCCCCGGCGAGGACACGGTGCGCGAGCTGGCACGCCACGGGCACAACCCGTGGGAAGCGCTCTCGGGCGTGCGCAACCTGTTCGTGCAGCTGCTGCCGCTGATGGCGATGTGCGATCCGCTGGACCTGGGCGGCATGCTGGATTCGAGCAACACTGGCCGGCCGACGCTGTTCCTGTTCGACCGCTACCCGGGCGGGCTGGGCTTCGCCGAACAGGGCTGGACGCGGCTCGACGAGCTGGCCGAGGCGGCCCTCGCGCACCTCGAGGGCTGCCCGTGCGGCACCGGCTGCCCGGCCTGCGTGGGGCTGCCCGTGCTGCGGCCGGCCCAGCAGCAGGATTGGGACGGCATCAAGCACACGAAGGAGATCCCGACCAAGGACGCCTCGCGAGCGCTGCTCCAGTGGTGGCTCGCGAGGTGATGCGCGGCACGGCCGCGCTGGGTAGACTCGCCGCCCCCTCATTCCCGGAGGCTTCACCCGTGACGGATCCCAAGCCCGACTGGCCGGTCGCGTTCTTCGACGACGACTACCTGCGCATCTACCGACCGCAGTTCACACCCGAACGCACCGCCATCGAGACGGGCTTCATCGCCGAGATCCTGGCACTCCCCGAGGGTGCCGAGGTGCTGGACCTGGCGTGCGGATTCGGGCGGCATGCGATCGGCATGGCGCAGCGGGGCTTCTGTGTCACCGGCCTCGATTTCAATCCCCACTACCTCGAGATCGCCGCCGCCGACGCCAAGGCCGCCGGCGCGCAGGTCACCTGGCGCGCCGGCGACATGCGCGACCTGGGGTCCGCGCCCGCGTTCGACGGCGTCTACTCGTACTTCACGTCATTCGGCTATTTCGAGGACGAGGAGAACGAGAAGGTGCTGGCCGCGGTGGCGCGCGTGCTGCGCCCGCAGCGGAGATTCCTCTTGGACGTCATGAATCGCGACTGGATCCTGACGCACGCCGACCAGCGCACCTGGACCCAGCGCGACGACGGCGCATTGCTCATGGAGGAGACCGCTCTCGACCTGATCCAGTCGCGCGTCATCGCGCGGCAGATCCTGATCGACCCCAAGGGCGGCCCGCAGGTGGCGAAGGAGTACTCGTTGCGCGCCTACACCTGTGGCGAGTTGTCGGCGCTGCTCCGGCGTCACGGCTTCAGTGTGCGCGACGTGCTGGGGGGTGCGCGCCGCGAGTCCTACACCGCCGAGAGCCGCCGTCTCATGATCGTGGCCGAGCGAAACGGATGAGCACTCGAGGCGGCGAGGGGCTGCGCGAGCGCCTGGGCGAGCTCGTGCGGCGGCGCCGCACCGGGGCGGTGAGTGCCACGGCCGCACCCGAGCCGCGGGTCGCCACAGCGGCCGACGCGAAACCCACACCCCGCCGGCGCAAGGTCTCCGCCACCGACCCCGGGGCGACCGGCGTCGAAGCGTTCCTGCCGGGCGGCGAGTGGCGGCACGCGAAGCACGGCACGGTCTACGTGCACGAGCGACTTCGCAGTGACGTGGAACGCCGCCGCTCCTCGTGGGGCCGGCTGCCTGAGCCGCCACCGGGCGAAGTGGAGCTGTCCTCGATGCGGCTGCTCGGGCTCGCGCGCGCGCTGTTCCTGGACCTCGAGACCTGCGGGCTGTCGTCGAGTCCCGTGTTCCTGGCCGGCACCATGCACTGGAACGGCGAGGACTTCGTGCTGCGGCAGTACTTCGCGCGGCACTACGGGGAAGAGGCGGCACTGCTGGCAGCGGTGGCGGAGCAGGCCGCGCAGTTCGACTCGCTCATCACGTTCAACGGCAAGTCCTACGACGCGCCGTTCCTGCACGCGCGCGCGCTCACGCACGGTGTGACCCTGCGGCTGCCGCCGCACCACCTGGACCTGCTGCACCATGCGAGGCGGCGCTGGAAGGAGGAGCTGCCGGACTGCCGGCTCACCACGGTCGAACTGCGTGTCTGCCGCCGCCGCCGCACAGGCGACGTTCCGGGCGACCAGATCCCGGGCCTCTACCACGACTATGTGAAAAACGGCGACCCCTGGCGACTGGTGCCGGTGTTCCACCACAACCTGCTCGACGTCACCACCATGGCGGATGTGCTGCACGCGCTCTGCGCACCGCCGCGGCGCAGCGCGGAGTGATGCAGGCGTTTGGTCCGTGTTGACACACGAGTTAGGGCGGTGAAGGTGGGCATTGCGATGAACGTGATGCGGGCGGTCAGGCGCAGTCGACGGGGTGGCCGCCGCACCTGAAGCCGAAGTCCGTCCCTCGTGGGATCGCCGCTGCGAGTTCGCGCGCGCGTCGAGCACCGAGTCTCCGGGAGGGCCTCGGTGAGACACTCGCCCACCGATGTGCATGTCGCACGAGCGCACCCGTACGCCCGCCCCAACCGCATCGTGATCGGAGGCCACGTCGGGGTCACCTCGCCAGATCCGGGTCGCGGCCACAGGGCGACTTGGTCCCACCGGGTGCGAGTGTTCACGCGCTCAGGCCGCCGATAGCCATTGACCTGCCTAGAGCGCCCGCCGGATACTTGGCACGCTGTTCGTCCCCCAGTGGGTCGTCCGTCGAGTGAGCTCTCCCGTGACCGCGATCGTGTTCCAGCGTTTGTCCAAGCATGCCCGTGTCACCCGCGCTTCTCGGGCCCTGAGTCGCCCTGGCAGGAGTCTCTGCCGGGGCGTTCGTGTTCCGGACGCACCTGTTGTCGCTGCATCCGCTGCACCACATCCGTACCCGGAGGTCGAAGACCGTCATGGCGAGCGCTGAGGACAAGAGCATCACCTGTGTGGATTGCGGCGAGGAATTCCTGTTCACCGCGGGTGAGCAGGCGTTCTATCGCGAGCGCGGGCTCACGAACGAACCCACGCGCTGCAAGAGCTGCCGCGAGAAGCGCAAGGCCGGCCGTCCTTCGGGAGGCGGAGGTGGCGGTGGCTACGGCGGGGGCGGTGGCTATGGCGGTGGTGGCGGTGGTGGCGGTGGCGGCGGCTACGGACGCTCGGAGAAGACCATGTACCCGGCGACGTGCTCGAACTGCGGCCGCGACACCGAGGTGCCGTTCCCGCCCACGCCCGGCCGGCCCGTGCTGTGCCGCGATTGCTTCAACGCCGCGAAGGGCACCGGTCATGGCGGCAGTGAAGGTGGCGGGCACCGGGGCGGACATGGCGGTGGCCATCGCGGCAGTCCCGGAGGCTCACGCCCGCAGCGCGCCTCGGCCCCCACGGGGCCGTCCGAGGGCCGCGTGCAGGGCTCGGTGAAGTGGTTCAACGATGCCAAGGGATTCGGGTTCATCGCCTCCGACACCGGCGAAGACGTGTTCGTGCACTTCTCGGCGATCTCCGCCGGGGGGTTCCGTTCGCTGGCCGAAGGGGAGCGTGTGGAGTTCGACCTCGTCCCGGGCCCCAAGGGCAAGCAGGCGGCGAACGTCACGAAAGTCTGAGCGCACGCGACCAAGCTGCAGCATCGACCGGCGGGGGCCCCCCCGCCGGCCTCATTCTGGCGCTCCTGACCCCGCCATGAAGCCTGAGGACGAGAAAGCCGATATATTCCCACGGTTTCCTGCCCCCCCGGCGCGCTGCCCGCGCGCCCCTTCCGCCTCCGGGATCCGGCCCGCATGATCGAAACGATCCGCACGTTCACCGCGCTCAGTGAGGAGTTCGTCGAACTCTTCATGAAGCACCATCCCGTTGCCGCGACCGAGGCCGGCATCCACGACTACGACCACCTGATGCCCGACGACACGCCGGAGGGGCTGCAGGGACGGGCGATGTGGCTGCGCGACCTCGACCAGCGGCTGGTGGCCGCCGTGCCCTGGGAGGAGCTGCCGCTCGAGCCACGCGTGGACTTCGCGCTGTTGCGTTCGCGCATCGCCGCCCTGCGCGCCGACCTCGAAGAGATCAAGGTCCCGCAGAAGAACCCGACGCTCTACCTGGAGCGCGCGTTCAATGCGGTGCACCTGCTGCTCGCGCGCAGCTTCGCGCCGCTGGACGAGCGCAAGGAAGCGGCCGTCTCGCGGCTGATGGCCGTGCCCGAGTACCTGGAGGCGGTCAAGCCCAACCTGCTCGCGGTCCCGCCGGTGATGCTGGCCGCTTCGCTCGAGATGGCCGCGGAAGGGCCCACGTTCGTGGACGACGTGGTTCGCCTGCTGCTGCGCCAGTTCCCCGGCGAGGCCGAGCGGCTGGAACACGCGGGCAACCGCGCGCGTGCCGGCTTCCTCAAGTTCCACGACTGGATGGAGAAGGAGCTCAAGCCCAAGGCGACCGGTTCGTTCGCCATCGGCGAGCGCTGGCTCAACTACAAGCTCGAGCGCGAGCACATGGTGCCCTACGGCTGCGATGAGCTCGAGCGTGTGGGCCGCGAACACGTCGCACATGCGCAGGTGCTGCTCGAGGACGAGGCCCGCCGGCACGATCTGCGCCGCGACTGGCGTGAACTGGTCGACCAGGGCCGCCAGCGCACGCCCGAGGCGAACTGGCTGCGCGAGGCCTACGTCGGCGAGTTGGACCGCGCGAAACGTTTCGTGGCCGAGCGCCGCATCGCGCCGCTGCCGCCCGGCGACCGGCTGGAGGTGCTGGACACGCCCGTGTTCGAACGGGGCATGCGCCCGTATGCGTCGTACCAGGCACCGGCACCGTTCGATGCCGATCCGGCGGGCGTGTTCTACGTCACGCCCATCGACATCCGCCGCCCGAAGGACGAACAGGCCGCACAACTCGCGGCGCACTGCATGCCCGCGCTGCCGATCCTGGCGCTGCACGAGGGCTACCCCGGCCATCATCTGCAGCTCACGCACGCCAACCGCGCCGCCACGCGGCTGCGGCGGATCGTGCACAGCGACGTGTTCGCCGAGGGCTGGGCGCTCTACTGCGAAGAGCTCATGTGGGAGCAGGGCTATTTCACGGCCGACCCGCTCTCGCGGCTGTTCCAATTGCGCGACCTGTTGTTCCGCGCCTGCCGTGTGGTGGTGGACATGGCGCTGCACTCGGGTCGCATGACCCCCGAGCAGGCGGTGGCGTACCTGGTCGAGGAGGTCATGCTCGACCCGTCCATCGCGGCAGCAGAGGTGCAGCGCTATTGCCTGAACCCCACGCAACCGTCGAGTTACCTGATCGGCAAGATCCAGATCCTCGAGCTGCGCACGGAAGCCCAGCAGCGGCTGGGCTCACGCTTCCAATTGCACGACTTCCATGCAGCCCTCCTCGCCAGCGGAACGATCCCGCTGGCGTTGGTGCGCGAGGAACTGTGGCCCCGGCTCGGACTGGCCTGAAGCGCGCGCCCGTCGCGCTGCTCATCGCCGCGCTCGCGCTGTCGGCCCTCGCGTCCCGCGCGTTGGCGGTCACGCCGCTCGACAAGTACTCGGCGATGCCGTCGTCGACGGGACTCCAGTGGTCCTCGGTGGATTTCAAGTCCTCGCGCGACCAGGCCCAACTCACCGGCTGGTGGTTCGAGGGCAAGCCCGGCCAGCCCGTGCTCGTGCTGTTCGATCGCGACACCGGCAGCATGGGCGACCTGATGCAGGTGACGAAGGGATTCGTCGAGCGCGGATTCACCGTGATGACGTTCGACTACCGAGACTTCGGTCCCGCGGGCCCCGGGCCGACGGATTCGCTGGCGCAGCTGGCCTACGCCTCGCGGTGGGTGAACGACGGCGAGGGAGCACTCCACTTCGTGCGCACGAAGGCCGGCTCGCGCGCGGTGTTCGCGTGGGGGCAGGGCCTGGGTGGGGCGGTCGCCCTGGCGGCCGTGGCGCGCCATCGCGACAACGCGGACGGCCTTGCCTGCGAGAGCCTGTTCCGCACGCTCCCCGAACTGCTGCGCGCGAGCGGACTGTCGCAGGTCCCCGCGGTCGTGGAGCGACACCGCTTCCTGGTCGAGACCAACGACGAGCCGCTCACCGCCGCCGGCGGCCTGCACGTCCCCATGCACCTCACGCTGGGCAAGAAGGACGACGTGTGGCCCAACACCTGGGCGCAGGACGTGGCGCGGCAGAGCCTGTCGCGCGTGGACCGCTGGATCGTGCCCGAGGGCGGGCATCGTGGTCTCGAACTCACGCCCGGCTACCATGACCGCCTGGCGGCGTGGTTCCAGCGCATGGGAACGATGGTGCAGGCGGCACGCGCTGCCGAAGCACAGGCGAAGGCAGCGGCGCAGGCGGACTCGGCGCGTTGATAGGACGCGAGCCCGCCGGCGATGCGGCGCGGCGGTGACGTTCGGGCCACGAGATCGGGGCGGGACCCGACGGTCCCGCCCCGTGATTCGCACCGCAAGGGTCAGCGCCGGCGGGTGAACAGCATGTCCAGGCCCTGCTCGAGGTTCTCGACGCTGATCGGGTACCAGCGGTCGGTCGCAGGGCGAGCTCTCGACGCGTTCGGAG
>Ga0075429_100000472_pt1 | contig 30029 bp, 23 predicted proteins | sample RhiMetdeltSRZDD3_FD_75295 | JGI IMG/M metagenome (GOLD analysis project Ga0075429, IMG submission 75295) | Populus rhizosphere microbial communities from Tennessee, USA - Rhizosphere MetaG P. deltoides SRZDD3 | ecosystem: Host-associated > Plants > Roots > Rhizosphere > Soil | place: USA...
GATTCGCGAGCTCGCCGCTCCTCCTACCAATCTCTTCGGCTACTTCCCGCAAACTTTCACGGTAGCGGAGCTAACACATGCCCAGTCCGCAGCTTGGGTGCCGCTCAGCATGGAGAACGAGGCTCTGGACGAAGCTGGAATAGTAGATGCACCGCCGCAGTGGAACTTCGGCACATTCCAATGGGCCATTCCGGTGCGTTGGCGAGTCGCCAGCGGCGCAGAAGCAGCTCTCCCAAATAGAATCCAGACGTTTCAAATGCACAACTCGAGTGGGACGCTGACTGTCACCAAAATGGGCGCGTCCGTAACTCGCTCGCCATAGTCTTGCCGCCGATGAAGAGAAACACATGAAACTACTGTCTTGGTCGATTCCATCGGCCCTCGCCGCGCTGGTGTTGATGGTGCAATCATTTGCGCTAGTAGCAGCGGAGACATCCGATAAACGCAATGCGCTCGACGATAAGCTCATCCATCTCGAGGAGTTGTGGAAAAGCGGAACTCCCCGCGAGTACTACATGGAAGCTGATAGGATCGCCAAGGAACTCCACTCGCAAGCTCAAGAGGCAGCAAATGCGGGCGCCTTGCGCCTCTTGAACGCTGTTGCTGCCAAGTCTCCTCGCCCAGAGGACGCGGTCGACATCGAAGTGGCCGATCTATCTGCAGTGGAGCAGTCAGCCCGGCTTTTACTCGGAGATGACGATGTGCCCGACGAGCGACGGCAGGAGAAGGTCAGATTGCTCGCCTGGGTGCTTGGGCGGATTCGACTTGAGCTCGTCCCTGCGTATGTTCCGCAGTCCGTTGTCATGAACGTCTTGCCGCCTGCCGGTGCAGGCAAGGGGCCGATCATCGCGGGCGTGGATCCTGAGACGATCAGAGATCCTGCCGCACGCGAGCGTTACAAGGCAGCAATTCGTGAGAACCAAGCCAAAGCCGTACAAAACACGCGACAGAGAACTTTGCAGGGTATGGAAATGGAACTTGCTCGTCCGATCGTGGGATATCTGAGCCGTGCTGCTCGAGAACAAGGCGAGGTGCGGCAGGCGGTCCTTCAGTCGATCGATCAAGCTCGGCTGACAGCAAATGAGCGCGCGGAGATCGTGCAGCCACGCGATTGAGCGCCGGGCTCGGCAGCTCAGTCAGGATGAGATGCCGCCTCTCTGAGGAAACTCGCGAGGTGATAGCACGCGCGTTGCGGGCTTGAGCGACTGTGGGACGCCGTTGCGTCGAGCGCTAGAGACTTGCCGGGCGCTCCGCATCGATTGCAAGAGATTGCTCCGGTTCATCGACGCACGCTGTCCGCGAGCTCAAAGCTTGGGGTCGTATGTCGTAGCTCATCCGATACGCTTCCAACAGGGGTTCAATTGCCAAGCCAAACTTCCCAGACAGCGCGTACACGTTCTCGCGAACATACTTTGCCTTGATCGTTTCGGGGTGTTCGCGTCACAGCAGACGTATTCTGGCATCGAGCGAAGTGTGAGCGAGCTGCTCCGCTTTCTGAGTCTGACATCACACCGTCCCATCGTCCTGCCCCTCAGGCAGTGAGACTCGGGAAATGCGGATCTCGTAGTTCTTAGTGGATTACCTCTCATGGGATGCGTTGCGGTTGACGCGCGCAGGGCGGCGCATGGGTGTGCTTCAATCAGCGACGACTGAAGGCGACGCGTTCAGCCAGCCAGCCTTGAACCTCGCTTTCTATCCAGCCGACCGCCCGCGCCGTGAGGTGGATGCGTTTTGGAAAGCGATCCGCAGCTTCGAGCTGATACAGAATCGAGCGACCGAGACCAGTCATCTTGCAGACCTGCTCGAGCCTCAGAATCTTCAGGGAGGCTGGAGGAGGCGGCGAAGGGAGAGAACTGGTTACGGCGCTCATGGGCACTAGCGGAGTGCTTCGGGGTGAGTGGTCACTGACTAGCAGAGTGCCTCGCTTCGCAGCTCAAGTCATTGGGTCGTTTGACGCCGGATGCAGCGAGAACTCCGTGTTCATCGGCGTACGAATGCCGGTGCAGAAAGTATCAATTCGAATGGAGCAGATAGGATCGTGGCACGGCGGCGCGCGTGCCCATAGCCTCGAGGTGAGGCCAACAACGATGGGGCCGGCTACGATCTGGGGACGACTTCGCCCATGAGCAGTTGCAGAGCGTGGACTACGAAGTCTCGCATGGCCTCCGCATCATCGCGATGTGCGGCCATCAGCAACTTACGCCAGATCTCCGGTTGCTGTTCCCACCGAGGCCGCACGTGCCGGAACTGTCGATCGGCAATGGTCTCTATGTCGCTCAGGCCGAGTGCCGCAATGACTTGTGCGACCTCGTGCGACATACCGAAGACAACGCTGGTCGCTTCGATGTCTGCCCGGGTCATGTGCCATGCGAGCATCAGTGTTGCTTGCGTCAGTTGGACGGCAGCGCGCTTCGGCGACGGGTTGCGCCAAGTGCGATCTTTCCAGATGTGGGCAGGGTTGCTGGCGACTGCTCGCCACCACTCAGCATCGCGAAAGTCCATGTCGACCAGTGCGAAAGGCTGGCGCGCGGCGCGACGCCTGACGATCGGGCGCGTGCCTCGAAGAAGCGAGCGCAAGGGACCGACCATCGCAAGGGGTGCGTCTTCCGGGTCCATTTTCGACACGAGCGCGATCAGATCCAGACAGCGTTCATTGACTTCGTGCAGAGGAGCCGGCAACTGGGGCGCGGCGGTGCGCAGCGGCCGCGGCGCGGATGCGTCGTCGGTTGTCCCTGATTCCTTGCGCATGCGACCTCCGTGTCGAATGGCTGCACTCTGCAACAGGAGGTGCGGCGGTGGGTGAAAGAGTTTCTGGGCAGAGTCTGCAGAAACTTCGATGGAGCGATGACAAGTGAAGGGATCACGATAAGCCATCTTGAGGATGGCTTGATCGTCGAGGATTGGTCTGTGACGGATACCCTCGGCATGTTGCGCCAGCTCGGGATGTGGCGTTTGCTGATTGTGATGCTGCGTAGCCTTGCGGTCAGCCGGCCTCGCTGAGTCGGCTCAAGACGATTTCGATCTCACCCTCGGTCGTGCCTCGACCGAGACTGAAGCGAACCGCACCCATGCCGACGTGCGCGGAAACTTTCATCGCTGCCAAAACGGGCGAGAGCTCTACGCGCCCGGAGTGACAAGCCGAGCCCGTCGAGGCGGCCACGCCGTCCAGACGAGCAAGGACATCGGCACCAACTCGGCCCGCGAACGAAACGTTGAGGGTGTTGGGCAGCCGCAGCTCCGGATGTCCGTTCAAAACGACGGCGTCGCCGAAGACTTGGCGCAGCCCGTGCCACAGTCGATCGCGCAGCGCGCGGATGCGCTCCATCGGCTCCAGATCCATTGCCAGAGCGCACGCTTGACCCAGACCAACCGTGAGCAGAGCGCTTTCGGTGCCAGAGCGCAGGCCGCGCTCGTGGCCGCCTCCATGAATCAGCGGCTCGAGAGTCACACCGTGTCGTATATAGAGTGCACCGACTCCCTTCGGAGCATAGAACTTGTGTCCAACGACCGTCAGCAGATCAACGCCCAGCTCATCGACGTGCACGGGGATCTTGCCGAGCGACTGGGCCGCATCGGTGTGAAAGCGTATTCCATGTTCACGGGCGATCGTGCCGATCTCCGCTAGCGGCTGAATCGTGCCGACTTCGTTATTGGCGTGCATGACGGTGATCAAGATGGTGCGCGCAGTGACGGCGCGACGAACGTCTTCGGGATCGACCCGACCGTAGCCGTCGACGGGCAGGTAGGTCACTTTCGCGCCGAGGCGCTCAAGAAACCTGCAAGGGCCGAGCACGGCAGGGTGCTCGATCTGCGTCGTGACGATGTGCTCACCTTTGTCCCTGAGCGCAAAGAAGGTACCCTTGATCGCGAAGTTGTTCGCTTCGCTGCCGCCGCTCGTGAACACGACCTCGTCCGCAGCACAGCGCAGGAGAGCAGCAACCTGTCGTCGTGCATTCTCCAAAGCGCTCTTGGCGGGCACGCTCGCCCAATGCCCGCTGGACGGGTTGCCGAATGCTTCGTCCAGGAACGGACGCATCGCTGCAACGACTGTGGGATCGATCGGTGTGCTCGCGTTGTAGTCGAGATAGATCATGGATCCCTGTGCTCCTTCATCACCAAGCCGACCACAGCGCCAGAGACGAATGTCACAACGGCAATCACTACGATTGCCCAGCGCAACCCGAAGAAATCCGCAATGAGTCCGGCGCTCAGCGCGCCGATGGCATAGCCCAGATCACGCCAGAACCTGTACACGCTGAGGGCGCGGGCGCGCCAGCTTGGGTGTGCTACATCGGAAACCACCGCGAGCAGGCTCGGATAGACCATCGCCGTACCAACCCCGAGCAGCAGGCTGCCGATGAGCCACCCGCTGAACTGACTGCTCGCTGCAGTCAGAAATAAGCCGATCGCCTGCACCCACATCCCGGAGACGATCAAGCCCTTGCGACCCCAGCGGTCGCTCAACGGACCGGTGATCGTCTGAAGAATGGACCAGACCGCTGGATAGGCGGCCTTGAGAATGCCGATCCGCTCGACGTTCAAACCGAACGCGGCGAAGTAGAGGGGGAAGATTCCCCAGCTCATCCCATCGTTGAGATTGTTGACCAGCCCGGCCTGAGAAGCCGCAAACAGGTTACGGTCGCCAATCGTTGTGCGACGGAAGACTTCTCGGAAGCTCAGCGACTGGGCCAGCGAAGGATGATGCGCGGCTTCGAGCTGCACGTGACCGCGTGTGTCGCGCACGACAAGAATCGACAGCGCCAGTCCGAGGACGCCGTAGACGATGCCGATATAGAACGGGGCAGGGCGCAAGCCATACCGCTGGGCGATGTAGCCGCTCGCGAAGGCCGTCACCGCGAGCGCGAAGTAGCCTGCGAACTCGTTCAGGCCCACGGCGAGACCGCGCGATCGGGGTCCTACCAAATCGATCTTCATGATGACCGTGGTGGACCATGTGAGCCCCTGGCTGACACCGAGCAGCGCGTTGGCGACGACGATCCAGCTCCAGGCCGGCGCCCACATGACGATGAAAGGAACCGGAAGCGCCACGAGCCAGCCAAGAATGAGCAAGCGCTTGCGGCCATAGAGGTCGGCGAAGTGACCAGTGACCAGGTTGGTGAAGGCCTTCACCACGCCGAAGCTGACGATGAAAGAAGCGATCAGTGTCGTGGAGGTGAGTCGAAATTCTTCCGCGCCGATCAACGGCACAACTGTCCGCTCAAGGCCGACCATGCCGCCCACCAGGGCGTTCACGAGCATTAGCAGCAGGAACTGCGGCAGATTCTCTGCCAGCCCTAGTCGCACCTTTCTGGATTCGACCACCGAGCTCATCGCGAGTACCGGCTATAGCGCACCGGAAAGGCCGGCGTTGACGGCGCGAACTCGTGCCGCATCGACCGGCGATCGAGGAACATCCCGGAGCATTGTGCTGACGAACTCGCTCTCGTCATCCATCCTGAATGCCGGATTGTGCCGTCGCTCAAATCCAATGGTCGACGAGGGCTTGCCGCTGAGGCGTCGGCCGCAGATCGAGCCCGAGAACGCGCCGGGCAGCACCTCGACATAGTCGGGAAGGCGCTTCAGACGCTGCACACTGGCAAACATTGCACGCGCACCTTCCTCGGCAGAGGCGGCGAGCTCGGTCCGGCCGAGATCTCCCACCATCAACGTGTGGCCGGTGAACACGAACCAGGGCTCGTCGGCGCGAGTGCCGTCGCTCACCAACAAGCAGACATGCTCGGGCGTATGACCGGGAGTATGCATGACCGTTGCGGCGACATTGCCCAGCGACAGCACCTCGCCGTCGGGTGCCGGATGGAATGGGAACGCGACTTCGGCAGTCGATGAGAGCACATAAGCGGCGCCGGACGCTTCTGCCAGCCTGCGCCCCGCCGAAGGATGATCGGCGTGAATGTGCGTATCGATCACGAACCGGATGCGCATGCCGGTTTCCTCTGCCGCACGCAGATAGAACTGGATGTCGCCGACTGGGTCGACCACCGCCCCTGCGGCCTTGCCGCCACAGCCGAACAGGTACGAGATGCCAACCGGACCTGTGTGCAAGAACTGGCGCAGGATCATCGTCTCGCTCGCTTCGTCATGGCCGAAATGGCTGTTTACTTTATTCTATAGAATTGTAGAATGACAGTGCATTCTGGTATGGGGAGGCGTGCCATGTCCATCGCGACGGGCCGGCGGGTTCGCTTCGGCCACAATTCGTTTGAGCCTGCGACGGGTCGGCTATGGGCCGGGGAGACAGAGGTCAAGCTCACGCGTAAGTCAGCCGACGTGCTGTGTCTGCTCGTCGAGCGCGCAGGTCGTCCGGTGAGCAAGCAAGATCTCTTCGCCTTCGTATGGCGCAACGTCGTCGTGGGCGATGATGCGCTCACGACGTGCATCCAGGAGCTGCGCAAGGCCCTTGGGGACGATGCGAGGCAGCCGCGTTATATTGAAACGCGCCACCGCTATGGATATAGCTTCGTCGCGCCATTGGAAAGCGACACGAGTTCGCTGGTCCTTGGAGCAATCGCAGTCCTGCCTTTCACGGACATGAGTCCGGACCGGGACCAGAGCTACTTCTGCGAGGGTGTGGCGGAGGAGTTGATCGACGCCCTCAATCGACTGGACGGGCTGCGCGTCGCGTGCCGCAGCTGCTCCTTCAAGTTTCGCGACGCTGGCGTGGATGTGCGCGAGATAGGGCGGCGGCTGGCTGTCTCGTCGGTAGTGCAGGGTAGCGTGCGCAAGGCAGGGGACCAGTTGCGCGTCACGGTTCAGCTCGTAGACGCAGCGAGCGGCTATCACGAGTGGTCGCGGCGGTTCGAGCACACACTCGGCGACGTATTCGGAATTCAGGACGAAATCGCGGAGACCGTCGCGCTTTCGCTGTGCGAGGGAGCGCTATCGACTGCTATTTTTCGACGGGCAAACCTGCCGCCTCCCATTGCGGATATCCATCTTCCAGTCGCCGCGCTTCAAAACCGCGACTTCGCAGCATTGCCACCGCTTCGAACGCAAACACGCAGTACGGCCCTCGACAGTACGCGACGACTTCCTGCTTCTTTGGAAGCTTGCTGACACGACGCGTAAGGTCGCGCAGTGGGATGTTGATCGCATTGGGTAGGTGACCAGCAGCGAACTCATCGGGCGGCCGGACGTCGAGCACCGTCACCAAGCCATCTCGCAGGCGACGCGAGAGTTCCTTGCGCGATACCGGTTCCATTGAATCGCGCTGGTTGAAGTAACCCGCCAGCACGGATTTGACCTCTCCCAGATTGCGCTCGGCGAGGCGATGCAATGCCGCGGTCAGGTCGAGCACCGCGGGATCGCTCAGCCGGTAGAGGATGCGCTTGCCGTCGCGCCGCGAGACCAGCAGGCCAGCCTGTCGCATGAGCCGCAGATGCTGAGAAGCATTGCCGATCGACAACCCGGCCCGCTCGGCGAGCGATTCAACGCTACGCTCACCCTGCGCCAGCAGTTCGAGGATTTCCAGGCGATGAGCGTGGCCGAGCGCCTTCGCCATTTCAGCGAATTGCAGGTAAAGCTGCTGCTTTGGCCCTGGTCCAGCGGCGGCGGTCTTTGCTGTCATTCAACAGAATTATGCAATGAGCCGGTTGCGCTGGCCAGCGCCGCGTTGCGGCCTTCAGCGCGATAAGTCGAGGGTGTCAACCCGTATCGATCCTTGAATGCTCGATTGAACGAGACGATGGAACCGAACCCTGCCTCGAGTGCCATCGTGAGGATCGGCACTTCGTCCTGGCGAGGATCGAGCAGGCGCCGGCGCACCTCTTCAACTCTGAAGGCATTCACGTAGCTGGCGAAGTTTCTGAAGCCGAGCCTGCCGTTGATCAGCTCGCGCAGCTTCTTTTCGGTGACACCCAGGCGTTTCGCCAGTGGAGCGACAGCAATCGATGCATCGCGATACGCCGCATCTTCGGTCATCAGCTGTTGCAGTCGCTCAATGAGTTCCATCTCGCGGTTGCGCGCAACGACTTGTGCGGGTTCAACCTGCGCGGTTTGCGGCGGCGGAGTCCAGCCGAACGCTGATCGTACCGCCGGACCAACATCAAGGACGAAGCAGGCAAGGCCGAGCAAGAGCGCGGCGAGCAAGACGGCGTTGAGCAACAGAATCTCGGCGCTCGGTGGCCGCCCTCGCAGAACCAGCTCGACTGACATGATGGCAATGCTGTAGGCACCTGTTGTGACCAGGATTGCTGCTCGCAATCGGCGCCGCGCTTCAACCAGGTCCTGACGCCAACCACGCACCACTGTCACCAAGGCGACCACAACAAACCCTATGCCAAGGAGTGAGTGGAGGGTGACTGTAGCTACATTAAGGGCCGGGCTGGCCGTGCTTATTCCCACGATACCTATGGCTAGGAGGAGCAGGCCGCACGCGATCCCCATCGGTGAGAGCGCGAAGTCGTCCTCCATGATGGACGTTGTCCATCCCCAGAAGAAGAACGGCACCTCAACTGCCAGTAGTGCGACTGGGCTCAGCCAACCGACTGAGCAAACCGGCGACGAACCCGAACACGCGAGGTACGCGGCCACTCCTGCACACAGCGCAGAGCCGAAAAGCCGGCTGGCTAGGGCGGCGTGCCGAGCGTGGAACAGCGCGACTGCGAGAATCAGTGCAGCAGTGCAGGCGCTTACCCGAACGATGAGCTCTAGGGTCGTCATGGTCGACGCATTCTGGCCGTAGCGAGCGGTTACGGCTGATCGTTTTCGGCCCAACTCTAGTCGAATCCGGAAATGCGCGCACTTAGGCGGGCTGCGCGCAGACCTGCGGCGCGATCGAGGCCATCGTTGGTCGCAACGGGACTCGACCCGCTATCGGAGCCATGTTCATGGATTTCCTAACGCCCTGGCCAGCCATCTTCGCTTTCGACCTCGGCCGCTACCTCGTGACCGCGATGGTAGTGACCGCCGTGCTTCGGCTCATCCCGTCCGCTGCGGTGACTCTGCGCCGCGTCCGGGATCGCATGCCCAGAATGAACCAACGCTGGCATGAACTGGGTCACTCAGTCGCAGCGACGATCGTGTTCTCGCTCGTCGGACTGGGTGTGTACCACGGCGCGCAGCACGGTCTCTTTCGTGTGTATTCGGAGGCGACTCAGTTCGGGTGGCTATATTGGGCCGTGAGTCTCGTGCTGGTCATCGTGGCGCACGACGCTTACTTCTACTGGGCGCACCGCTGGATGCACCGACCCAGCGTCTTTCGCCGAGTACACCGGACGCATCATCTTTCAGTAGCGCCGACGCAGTGGGCCGCGTACTCATTCTCTGTCGGCGAAGCAGCGCTGCAAGCTGCCTTCTTGCCGCTGTTCCTGCTGGTTGTGCCCACGCACGCCACCGTTCTCTTGATCTGGATGGCTCACCAGGTCGTGCGCAATGTGGCCGGTCATTGCGGCGTCGAGCTCGAACCGAGAGGCTGGCTCGCAACGTGGTGGGGACGCTGGTTCACGACGACATTACATCACGACATGCATCACGAGCATGGCAGGCACAACTACGGGCTGTACTTTGCGTGGTGGGACAGGTGGTGCGGCACCGAGCACCCCGACTATCGCAGGCGTCTTGCGAACCTCCTCAGCAACATCGAGCAGGGCAGGGCTTTGCAACCGCGTGCGACGGAGGTGTGACATGCGCCGGGAATTGTCGCTGGCAGGTGCGTCGCTTGTGGTTTATGCATGCGCGCTCGTGCTCGCCTCGTTAGTCATCTGTGGGACGGTTCATGCGAGCGAGATCGCAGGCGAATGGGCGACACAAGGCAATGCTGCCCATGTCCAGATCGAACAGTGCTCGACCGCGCCGTCCTCGCTTTGCGGGCTCGTCACGTGGCTTTGGGAACCGATCGATGCGGAAGGCGAGCCGATCCGTGACAAGCACAATCCGGATCCACGGCTGCGCGCTCGCACTGTCATCGGACTATCGCTGCTCGAGGACTTTCGCTTCGGCGAGAACGCCGAGGCGATGGAGGGTCGGATCTACAATCCGGAGAACGGACGCACGTATCGCGCATCGCTGAAACTGCGCGACCCCGACATCCTGGAGGTGAAGGGTTGCCTGCTGATCGTCTGCGATACCCAAATCTGGCGACGTGTCGAGTCGCTATGCGGCGCGCCGCCTCACGGTTTGAATGCGAGCACCGAAACGCTCTTGACGCCGAACTTCTTGCTCGCGCCCCGCGCGTTGTCAGAAATGAACTGATAGGCGGGGTTTTCCTCGATCGAGTGAACCCGCAGGCCCGCCGCTTCGATCTGGTCGCGGTAACTTTGCTGCTGGGCGGCGCCGCCAATGCAAGCCGCCCACAGTGTCGAATTGCACACGATGTTCTCCGGCAGTTGCACTTCGGTCACGATGTCCGAGATGGCGAGCCGACCGCCGGATTTCACCAGACGATAGACCTCGCGGAAGACCTTGGTCTTGTCCACCGCGAGATTGATGACTCCGTTGCTGATGACGGCATCAGCCGAAGCGGGCGGATAGGGCACATCCTCGATGTAGCCCTTCACGTACGTGACATTGGTGAACTGATACTGATCGCGTAGCCGGTTGGCTTTGGCGAGCTGTTCATCGGTCATGTCTACACCGATGACCTTGCCGTGAGGCCCGACCTTGAGAGACGCGAAGAATGTGTCCATGCCCGAGCCGCTGCCGAGATCAAGGACTGTTTCCCCTTCTTTGAGTCGTGCGAGATGGAAGTACATCCCTCAGCCGAATTCAAACCCGCATCCGCGCTTACGCATTTCTGACTTCAGTCTTCGACTTGCGCTTGGGGGTATCCATCGATGGTGAAAGAAGCGCGCCTATAGAAGATATGAGACTTCGATCTGGGCGCTCCGCTCTCGCGAGCTGCCGGCTGGACGCTCGCGGACCATGCGCGAAACAAAAGGAGCAGGAGTCTTGAGCACCTCGAGTTCGAATCCCGACCCCGGATTCGAATAGCACGTGCCGTGCCCGCCGCAGCCATCGCGCAGATCTCGTAATTTGCAGCGAATCTCGAGTTGGGGTACGCGCTCAGCGCAATCTCGGATACCCCAAAACGTACCCCAAAAAAGGAGTGGATGCAGGTGGAAGTTTGTGGACGCTCCTGGAGCATCGGAGGACGCGAAAGCAGCCTAAAAACCAGGCTTTTCAGCCGTTGGCTGGACGTTGGTGGACGTCCCTGGACGTCCTTGGATGTCCTTGGATGTCTATGGATGGCTCCCCGGGCTAGATTCGAAGTCGATCGTAAGCAGGTGATTACCAAGGACGGCAGCTGAGTCAATCGCGTGCATACCCCCAGCAGTACCCCCAATAGGATCGTCGCTCCTCCTACTTCATCGTTGGCATTGCGAACTCGGATCGGCTGCGCGCGCCGCGCGGCCAGCGCGCTGTGACCGTCTTTAGACGGGTGTAGAAACGCACACCGTCCGGCCCGTGCACGTGCAGGTCGCCGAACAGCGAGCGTTTCCAGCCGCCGAAACTGTGGAACGCCATCGGGACGGGAATGGGGACGTTGATTCCGACCATGCCCGCCTGGACCGACTGTGCGTACTTGCGAGCGCTGAGTCCGTCGCTCGTGAAAATCGCCGTGCCGTTGCCGAACTCGTGGGAGTTGACGATTTCCAGTGCGGCGTCGAGGTCCGGCACACGTACGATCCCGAGCACTGGGCCGAAGATCTCTTCCTTATAGATCCTCATGTCGGGTCGGACGCGGTCGAACAGCGAAGCGCCCAGATAAAAACCCGGTTCGCGCTGCGTCGCGGCGTGCTGACGTCCGTCGACGACCAGCGTCGCGCCCTCGCGCACGCCGAGATCGACGTAGGCGCGCACGCGGTCGAGATGCTCGCGCGTCACGAGCGGTCCCATCTCGACGCCTTCGCTCGTTCCCGCGCCGATACTCAGCGCATCGATCATCGGGCGCAGGGTCGCGACCAGCTTGTCGGCTGCGTCGCCGACCGCTACCGCGATCGAGATCGCCATGCAGCGCTCGCCGGCTGAACCATAGGCTGAGCCCATCAGTGCCTGCGCCGCGAGCTGCGGATCGGCGTCGGGCATCACCACCATGTGATTCTTCGCACCACCCAGTGCCTGCACGCGCTTGCCGTGCTTCGAAGCAGTTTCGTAGATGTGCTGTGCAATCGGCGTAGAGCCGACGAAGCTGACGGCGGCAACATTTGGATCGGTCAGCAATGTCTCGACCGCTTCGCGGTCGCCGTTGACGACGTTGAATACGCCGGGCGGTAGTCCGGCCTCGGCCAGCAGCTCGGCGAGACGCAAGGCGCAGGATGGATCGCGCTCGGACGGCTTCAGCACGAATGTATTGCCGCACGCGATCGCGAGCGGGAACATCCACATGGGCACCATCGCCGGGAAATTGAACGGTGTGATGCCGGCGCAGACGCCGACCGGCTGACGCAGCGACCAGCTGTCGATCCCGGTACCCACGCTATCGGAAAACTCTCCCTTGAGCAGATGCGGAATGCCGCAGGCGAATTCGACGACTTCCGCGCCTCGCTGCACTTCACCGTGCGCGTCCGACAACACCTTGCCGTGCTCGCTGGTAATGATGCTCGCAAGCTCGTCGCCGTGTGCGTCGAGCAGCGCCTTGAAGCGAAACATGACCCGTGCGCGCTGCAGGGGCGGGGTCGCGGCCCAGGCCGGCAATGCAGCTTGTGCAGCTCGGATGGCCTCGCGCGTGTCATCGGCCGTCGCCAAGCTGACGTGCCGTGTTATCTCGCCCGTCGCAGGGTTATAGACCGGTCCGCTTCGGCGTGAGGCGCCGGGTAGTACGCGACCGCCAATGAAGTGTCCGAGCGTCACGCGCTCAACGCTGCTCATGGCGTGCCCTCCGGTGCCGAATGGCTGCGACGAGCGAACGAGTGTTCGTAGCTGACCTGCGTTGTGCCCGAGCCGTCGCGCGGCGTCTCGACCATCCTCACGGTAACGCGGTCGCCCTCGAATGTCAGATGCGCGAAGCCCCATGTCAGCCCGCGCGCAAACAACGTATCCAATTCCGGATGGGCCTTCAGCTGCTGGCGAATGAATGCACTATTGGCGGGGCGCATCTTCGAGGCGCTACCCGATACGACCTGCGGCAACGGGGTCACGTCCGTCCCAGGCAGCGCTTCAGTGCAGCTATCGGTATGAACTTCCAGCGTGTGCTCGTGTCCCGCGAGATACATATCGGCATAGCGGCACAGTGCCGGCAGAATCAAGCGACGCAGCGACTTCGCCTGTTGAAACTTGCTGCCCGCCGTCGACCACAGGGGATGGTGGCCGATGACGATCTTCCAACGTGCCTTGGAACTCGCGAGCGCGGCATCGAGCCACTCGACCATCTTTCGTTCGGCGTCACTCTGCGGTGCTGCCCACGGCTCCAGATGTTCGAGCTCCTCGGTCGCCACTTCGCTCGCATCTTCTGCGAGCACCGCTTCGTGCACCGTCGTGCCTGCGAGCAGCACTTCGGTGTCGAGCGCGAAGATTTCCACTTCGCCTTGCGCCGCCGCCGGCACGACGCGATAGAACAGGCCGTTCATGAAGAAGGGGGTCGTCGTCTCCAGGAAGCGGACTTGCGCCATCGCGCCGGCCCGCGACGTATGCCAGTCATGGTTGCCCAGCACGCCGTAGATCCGGAAGTCCTGACGGCCTTCCACGAGGGCGCCGTACGGAATCGTGAAGAGATCGCGAAAGCGCTTGGCATCGTCGGCATTCGCCATCGCGCCGTCCGGATAGATGTTGTCACCGAGCATGACGGCGAAGTCGCAGCGCTGTTGTCCGCAGTAGCTCTTCATTGCACTTGCTACCGGCATCTGGCCGGTAGCTGCAATCACGCTGCCATTGCTCGGTAGCTTGTACATCGGCGGATGATCGAATTCTGCCGGCGGTCGCCGCTCTTCGACCCAGTCCTTGTGCTCTTTCGCCAGAAACTGTTCCTCACTGACGACCTTGTCGTACACCTTTCTTTCGAGGTGGTCATAGTGATATCCGCCGTCGCCGAAAACGAGAAGCGCTATCGCATTGTCCGGTTGCGTGGATGGCTCATGCGTCACGTGCGGCTGCGGCGCTGTGCATGCCGCTACCAGCACGACGACTGGAACACAGGCGTAGCGCGAACTGCGCAATGAAATCATGACTGATCGACCCTCGGTCTACTGCGGATAGCGGTTGCGGATGGCTGCTTCGACATCCGCACGAGTGCGACGGATCGGTCCCTCTGCCTCCAGCTTGAGGCTCGTCAACGCCGCTGCCCAGCGCGTTGCATCGGCAGGTTCGGCGTCGAGGCGGCGCGAAAGGTAGGAGCCGACGCATGTGTCGCCGCGCCCGCTGCGGCCACGAAGCTCCAGTGGCCGGAACGGCTGCTCGTGCACGACGCCGTTCGCGAGAACTAGCAATCCGTCCTTGTGCGTGAGCACGATCTCCTTCGGCCCGTAGCTCGCGAGCTTGCGCGCGATCGCATGCAGGTCGGTCTCGCCGGTGAGGAATTCGCCTTCCACGGCATCCGATTTGAGCACGTCGACCAGCGCCAGCACCTGCTTCATTTCCGGCCACGCCTGGTACGCGAGCCGTCCCTGCGGCGCACGGATGCGCACGAAACCCTGCACGTCGAGACCGAGGCGCTCGGCTTTGGCGCGCGCAGTTTCGGCGACCGCGAGCGGTATTTCGCCGCGGATGGACGGGCTGATCAGGATCGCCCTGGCGCTGACCGAATCGAGGTCGGTCGGCTCGAACGGATCGGCCACCTCCGCGACGGTGAGGATGCGCTCATCGACATTGTCGGTCGGGTACTCCAGGCGCATCAGCGTCGAGTGCGCGGATTCGCGAACGATGACTTCGACGCCTACGCTGCGCAGCAGATCCGTGGACTTGCGGTCCGTTGCCGCAAGTCGCGTGACTGCACCGACGCTGATGTCCACGAGGCGGGCCGCGTGCGCGGAGTAGCTGTAGCCGCCGCCATCGACATATCGCGTGCCCGCGCGAGTCACGATTGTGTCCTTGGTATAGGCGCCAACGGCGATGAAATCGAATCGAAATGCCAAGCGATCCTCCTCAGTCCCGCAGCCTGACGCGCCAGAGGCTGGCTGCGAGCAACATTGAAACGAACGATGCGCCGACCCAGAACCAGATCACGGTGCTGAAGTCATAAGTGCGGACGCCATTCGCGACGGTCATGCCGCGCTCGATCAGTTGGCCGCTGACATTCTCCTGAACGGCAGCGCCGATGTAGCTGAAAATGCCGATCAAACCCATCGCTGCGCCGGCGACGCGTTTCGGACAGATGTCGACAGCGAAGAGTCCGCCGAGCGCGGTCACCAGCCCGGTGAGTCCGACGCCGAACAGGATCATGCCGATGACGAGCGAGGGCAGGGTGGTTGGCCCGAAGAAGATCAGCAGCAACCCTGCGAGCTCGAGCAGCGCGAACAGCAGGTTGACGGGCGGCCTGCGCGCGTTGAAGGCTTTGTCGGAGATGAAGCCGTACGCAACAGCTCCGACCATGCCCGCGATGGTGCTGACCATGAGCAACGTGCCGGCCATCGGCAGCGAGTAGCCGCGCGCCTCCTGGAGATACAGCACTCCCCAGGAATTGATGGCATAGCGCGTGACGTAGATCGTCGCGCTCGACAGCGCCAGCACCCAGATCGCCGGGATCTTCAGAATGGATAGCTGGGTGCGAAAGACACTGCCGTCGTTGCGGGGCGCGGCCGCATAGTGATCGTTGCGCCAGTCGGCGACGGCGGGGAGTCCGAGCGTGCGAGGCCGATCCTGCAGCAGCACGTAAGCCACGAACGCTGTCGCGACGCCTGCGAGCGCCGGTGCCCAAAATCCCCAACGCCAGCCCAGCACCGCGACGACCGTGCCGACGCCGATGAAGGTCAGCCCTTCGCCAATCGAATGCGCGGTGCTCCAGATGCCGTAGTAGCGACCGCGCTCGCGATTGCTGAACCATGCCGTCATTGCCACTACGCCACCCGGAGCGCCGAGGCTCTGGAACCAGCCGTTCAGCCCCCACAGCAATGCGGACAGCCACACGACGGTAGAGAATCCCATGCCGATATTGCAGAGAGCGCTCAGCAGAAAGCCCGCGGCCAGAAACTTCTTCATGTTGGCGTGATCGGCGAGGAAGCCGTTGGTCAGCTTGCCGATCGCGTAGGTGTAGAAGAGCGCGGAGCCGATGAGCCCGAGGTCGGCCGGGCCGAAGATGCCGGCGTCGATCAGCGGCTTCTTGACGACGCCGAGGGCGAGCCGGCAGGTGTAGATGACACCATAGCCGAGCGTGATTGCCAGCATGACGCGCAACCGATGCCGCCGGTACAGTGCGTCGATCGTTCCCGCGTCCGCGAGCTGCGGCTGGTCGGGACCGGTAGCGAAATAACGCAGCAGCGAACTCATGCCCGTAGCACCGTCATCTCGCTGTCAGGAAGCAACACATATATATGGCGTGTCCGACCGGGCGGTTGAAATCGTAGTTCCAATATAATACAACAATGGAATATTTTTTCCATACGGCCCATCGGGCCGCTCACGAGGTTCGAGTGATGCGATATCTGAAGCTCGTCACGATCACGGGCGCAGCCATCCTGGCGGGATGCAATGAAGCGCCGGGAGAGTCAAACAACGCACCGACCGGTGAGCCCGCGGCGATTGCCGCGAAGCTGGCGACAGAACAGACATTCAGGCACGCCGCGCTCGACGCGGCGATGTGGATCGACACGCATGAGCCTGCGAGGAGCCTCCTGCTGGTTTCAGGCGGTGAGGGCGGGCTGGAAATCGACGAGCTCAGCGGCAGGCGCGCGGCGCGCTTCGCAACTGTGGAAGCGGGGTTCATCGATGTCAGGCAGAACGTTCCAACCGGCGCCACCGCGGTGGATCTGGTGATCGCCAGCGATCAGCGTCTAGGCGCGGTGCGCGTGTATGCGCTCGACGCGCCAGCTCGACGCATCGCCGAGCTCACGGCAGCGCCGATCGAGATCGACGATGCGATCACCGGCTTGTGCACGTTTCGCAGTGCTCTGACGCACAAGCTGTATGCATTCGTTGCCACCGATCAAGGGCAACTCGAGCAATGGGAGCTGTTCCTGCAGGACGGCAAAGCGCGCGGACAGCTGGTGCGACGCATTGCCGCAGGCAAAGGAGTTTCGCATTGTGTTGCGGACGACCAGTCCGCTGTCGTGTATTTCAGCGAGGAGAGCGTGGGCATCTGGCGTATCGCAGCCGAGCCCGAATCGGATGCGGCACGTGCGCCGGTCGATTTGATCGAACCCCGCGGCACGCTGCACGAGGAAGTGAAGGGTCTCGCCCTGTACCGAGGCGTTAGCGGGAGCGTGCACTTGGTCGCCGCCGATGCCGGTGCCGGCGCGTTCAACGTCTACGATCTCGACGGCAAGCGTGCCGGCACCTTCAGCATCAAAGGCAAGGATCTCGACGTCGGCGATGCCGAAGGGCTCCTCGCTGCGGCCGATCCGCTCGGTAGCGACTTCCCGCAAGGCGCTTTGATCGTCGCCGACGAAGATGCCGGCAACTACAAGATCGTTGCCTGGAACGACGTCGCACAGGCGCTGTCCCTGGGGAAGGGCAAGTCGCCTGCGCCGCCCGCGGCTCACAGGGCGGCGCACACGGTCGAGCCAAAGGCCGAAACGGATCCGGCTGACAGCTACGGCGATTCGGCCGACGATCCTGCAATCTGGGTCGACCGTCGCGATCCATCGCGCAGCGTCGTCATCGGCACCGACAAGAAGCTCGGCCTCAACGTCTACGACCTCAAGGGCAAGCGCCTGCAGGTTGTCGCGGACGGTCGCATGAATAACGTCGATCTGCGCGAAGGCTTCACGCTCGCCGGCAAGCCCACGACCGTCGTGGCAGCGACCAATCGCACGACGCGCTCGATCAGCCTCTATCGTTTCGATCCCGCGACGCGCCGGCTGGCTTCGATCGCGGATGGCACGCTCGAAACCGGTATGAGCGATCCCTACGGGCTGTGCATGTATCGCAGCGCCAAGTCGGGCGAGTATTTCGTGATCGCCAATGACAGCGTCGATGGCAAGTATCGTCAGTGGCGACTGCTCGATCGCAATGGCAAGGCAGCCATCGAGCTGGTGCGCGAGATCGCGGTCGGCTCGCAGGCGGAAGGCTGCGCAGCGGACGACGAACTCGGCCAGCTCTACATCGCCGAGGAGGATGTTGGCCTCTGGGTGTATTCCGCGGAGCCGAACGGCGGCGAGAGCCGCACGGCGATCGACAAGACGGAAGGCGGCAACCTGACTGCGGACGTGGAGGGCGTTGCCATCTACTACGCAGAAAGCGGCAAGGGATTCGTCATCGCTTCCAATCAGGGCGAGGACAACTACGCCGTGTATCGACGCGAGGCGCCGCATACCTTCGTCGGCAAGTTCCACGTCGTCGCGAATCAAGCACTCGGCATCGATGGCTCATCGGAGACCGACGGCCTCGACGTGATAAGCGCGCCGCTCGGGGTGGACTATCCTGCGGGCATGCTCGTCGTGCAGGATGGCCGCAACCTGATGCCGGCTCAGCGACAGAACTTCAAGTACGTGTCGTGGCAGGATGTCATGCAAGCGTTCGAGTGAGCGCCGACAGATTCTGGAAACCGAGCTTCGCGTACTTGAGCGGCGGAGCCACTGCAGGATCCTGCTCGGCTTCGACTACGAGCCACCCGTTGTAGCCGCTGCGTGCGATCGGCTCGAGCACGCTGCGATAGTCGACCATGCCGTCGCCCGGGACCGTGAACACGCCTTCCAGCACCGCGTTGAGGAAGCTGGTGTCGCGATTGCGGCAGCGTTCGAGAACCTCGCGGCGCACATCCTTGCAATGCACGTGGACGATGCGCCGCGCATAGCGTGTGGCCGCTTGCGCGGGGTCGCCGCTGGCGTAAGTCAGATGCCCGGTGTCCAAGAGAAGTCCCACTGCATCACCGGTGCTAGCCATGAGCTGATCGATGTCCTGCGCCGATTGGACCACGGTCCCCATGTGATGGTGATAAGCCATGCGCAGTCCCTCGCGCTGCATGCGCTCGGCGAGCTGCGTAAGGCGCGCCCCGAAGCGCTGCCATTCACCTTGCGGCAGATGGGGACGCTGCGAAATGGGGGCAAGCTGATCGCCGTGCGTACAGCGACTCACTTCCGCGAAGACCATTACTTTGCAGCCGAGAGTGTGCAGCAGCTCGAAATGCGCGCGCATCGCGGTCCATTCCGCTTCGACATCCCGTTCCAGCAGCCGTCCGCTGTACCAACCCGACACCAGATCGAGGCCGTGCGATTGCAGAATGGGGCGCAGCGTCGCGGCTTGTCTCGGGAATTTGTTGCCGAGCTCGACGCCTTCATAACCGGCGGCCCGCGCCTCGGTGAGGCACGTCTCCAGGCTGTTCTCGGCGCCGAGTGACGGCAGGTCGTCGTTGCTCCACGTCAGCGGATTGATGCCAAGGCGAACCTTCATGGATCCTTCTTTGTCTCTGCAAGCTTCGCGCGATAAGTTTCATACGCTGCAGTCACGTTCGCGCGCGCGGAGACTTCTGGGACGGCCACGTCCCACCAGGCTCCGCCGGCCGCGGTGCTCTGCTGCGGATCGGTGTCGACTACAAGAACTACCGAGCGCTCGATGCCACGCGCAGCCTGTAGCGCCGCTTCCAGCTCCTGGATACCGGTGACTTTCTGCGCGTGCGCGCCGAGCGAGCGGGCATGCGCTGCGAAATCGATATCCGGTGCGCGATCATCGAGCAGGTTGTTGAACGCTTCGCCGCCGCATGACCCTTGCAGGCGGTTGATGCAGCCGAAGCCGCGATTGTCGAGCAGCACGATCGTCAGCTTCAGTCCCATCGCAATCGACGTAGCTATCTCGGAATTCATCATCAGATAACTGCCGTCGCCGACCATTACGACCACGTCGCGATCCGGGCGCGCCAACTTGACGCCGAGGCCGCCCGCAATCTCGTAGCCCATGCACGAGTAGCCGTACTCGAGGTGATAGGCATCGCGATCCTGCGCGCGCCATAACTTGTGGAGTTCGCCGGGCAGGCCGCCGGCAGCACAGACGACCGTACCCTTCGGGCCGATCGTGCGGTTCACAGCGCCCAGCACTTGCGCGTCCGTCGGCAGCTGCGCGCCGACGTCTTTAGTCGCCGCGTCTACTGCTTCGTGCCATGCCGTGCGAAGCGACTTGATGCGCTTTGCGAAGTCAGCGCGCGCCCGCGGCTCGCCGAGCAGCGCGTCGATTTCGGCGAGCGACCGTGCGGCATCGCCTTGTACCGCGACCGCGCCGCTCTTGACGACATCGTGTCGACAAACGTTGATCGAGACGAAGCGTCGCTGCGCATTCTGGAACAACGTGTGTGAAGCGGTCGTGAAGTCCTGCAGTCGCGTGCCGACCGCGATGATCACGTCTGCCTGGGCAGCGATCTCGTTTGCTGCGGCCGATCCGGTCACGCCGATCGAGCCGAGGTTCAGTGGATGATCCCAGGGCAGGGCGCCCTTGCCGGCCTGCGTCTCGGCGACCGGAATCCCGTGACGTGTCGCGAATTGCGCCAACGCGTCGAAGGCGTCGCCGTAGTGAACACCACCACCCGCAATGATGAATGGCTGCTTGGCGCGCGAGATCAGATCCGCAGCCGCAGCGAGTTGACGCAAGTCGGCCCCGGGTTGTGCCGGAACATGGATGCGCGTCTCGAAGAATGCGCGCGGAAAGTCCCAGGCCTGGGCCTGTACGTCCTGCGGCAGCGCCAGCGTGACCGGGCCGCACTCGGCCGGATCGGTGAGCACGCTCATCGCCTGCGGCAGGCTGCGCAGCAGCTGTTCCGGACGCGTGATTCGATCCCAGAAGCGAGACACCGGGCGGAAGCAGTCGTTGGCCGTGACGGTCGGATCGCCGAAATCTTCGACCTGCTGCAACACCGGATCGGGCCGACGGCTGGCGAACACGTCGCCGGGCAAGAGCAGCACAGGCAATCGATTCACGTGTGCGAGCGCGGCGGCTGTCACCATGTTGGTCGCACCCGGGCCGATCGAAGTCGTGCAGGCCATGAACCTGCGGCGTTTCATCGTCTTGGCGTAAGCAATCGCAGCGTGTGCCATCGCCTGTTCATTGTGTGCCCGGTAGGTGGGCAGAACAGTGCGTGCGGCGGCCAGCGCTTCGCCGAGTGCCGCGACGTTACCGTGGCCGAAGATGGCGAACACACCAGGAATCAACGGGACAGTTGCGCCATCCACGACGGTCTGTTGCGCGATCAGGTATCGCACCAGGGCCTGGCTCATCGTGAGGCGAATGGTTGCTGCGCTCATGCTCGGTTGCGCGATTCCCGCCAGCTCGAGATGAGGCGGCGATAACGCTCGGCGATATCCTCGATTGCCGCCTCCTCGGACAGGTTGCCATTGAACCATGCGCGGGCCGCTGTGTTGAAGATGCTGCGTCCGACAGCAAAGCCCCGGCACAACTCGATGCCGGCGACATCCTCGAAGGCGCGGCGCAGCGTCTCTTCCGGCGCATCGAGTCCCAGCATCAGGATGCCATTGCACCAGGGATCGCGCTCCGCGATGACCTGCGCGATGGCGCGCCACGAAGCGGGCGTTTGCGGTTGCAGCTTCCACCAAGCCGGCCGCACGCCGAGGTTGTAGAAGCGCTTGATCGCGCGCGGCAATGTTTGATCGTCGACTGGGGGTCCGCCGTTGCCGCAGATGATCTCCACCAGAAGGTCGCGGCCAAGCGTACGGGCGCTCATGTGCAACTCGCTCAGCCGCCGTTCCTGTGCGAGCCGCAGCTCGATCGGATCGTCAGGGTGATAGAAGACGAGGCACTTGATGACGTGCGCTGCGGGCCACGTCGCGAGGTGCAGTGCCGTGTTGTCGTCGGGATCGAAGGCGAGCGGGCGCGAGCCCGGCGCCTCGATGGGTCGGCCGATCCACAGATTTGTACGCGCGAGCCGGTCCAGGACCGCGCTGCCATGACGAGCGTCGACGATCACGCCAACGCGCTCCGGGGCGCGGATCTGAGCGCCGACACGTTCGACCGCCGTGGCGATCAGATCCTTGAAGCGAGCGATCGACGCGCGCGGCGCGCCATTCTCGTCGGCGAGTTGTTCGAGCTGTCGGCGGTGATCGAAGGCGAGCACGTAGAGATCACCGTGCAGCGGCTGCCGCACGGTCGTCACGTGATGGAGGTGTTCGAGGCGATCGTCGCGGTCGGGACGGGTCACCCCGGCGGCACGGGCGAGAAAATCATCCAGTTCGACGCGGCTCGGCATCGCCGGTGTGCAGCCGTGACGGCTCACGACCAGTGCACCGCAGGCATTGCCGAGTCGAGCGCTCTCGGGCAGCGAACGCCCGTTCAGCCATCCGTACAGCAGCCCGCTCAGAAACGCGTCGCCGGCGCCGAGCACGTTCAGCACTTCGACCGGAAAACCGCGCACGTCGCCGCCTTCGCCGAGCGTACGCGGAGCAGCACCTTCGATGATCGTGCAGCCGTCAGGGCCGCGCTTGACGACGATCGGGGCCGGCGAGCGCTCGCGGATCGCCCGGAGCGCCGACAACAGGTCGGTCGAGCCGCCAGCGATCAGGATCTCTTCTTCGGTGCCGACGATCAGATCGCACAGCGGCAATAGTCGCTGCAGCGCCGTCGTGACTTCCGCGGACGCAACGAAGCGCGATGCACCTTCGCCGGCGGCCGTGAGTTTCCACAAGACCGGTCGATAGTCGATATCGAGGATCGTGCGTGTTTCATTGTCACGCGCCCAGCGAAATGCCTGTTCGACTGCAATGCGCGTCTGTTCCGTCGACAGATGCGTGCCGGTTACGGCGAGCGCCCGACTGGAGGCAATGTACTGCTCGTCGAAGTCGCCTACTTCGAGGCCCATATCGGCGCACTGCTCGCGAAAGAAAATGTGCGGATAGGCGCCCTGTCCTTCGATGCCGAGTACGACCAGACCCGTCAGGCGCTGCGGATCGGTTGCGACATGCCCGACATCGACGCCTTCGCGCGCAAGCGCCTCTCGTACGAAGCGGCCCATGTGCTCATCGCCTACACGCGTCAGCATCGACGAGCGCAGGCCGAGGCGGGCGGTGCCGGCGGCGACGTTCGCGGAGGAGCCGCCGAGATACTTGGCAAAGCTCTGCACGTCTTCGAGCCGGCCGCCGATCTGCTGACCGTACAGGTCGACGGCAGCGCGCCCCAGGCAGATCAGATCGAGCGTCCGACTCACTTCTTCGGTCCGCCGCTGCTGTCGAAATCGCGCGGACGCCAGAACGGCGCTTCGGGCTGCATCGTCCACGCGTGCTCGGCAGTGAACTCGGGCACGGTGTATGGCTTGTCCGGAAGATGCCGGATCACCCACGAGTAGTACATGCCGTAGCCGGGCGCAGCGCACTGCGCGTGATCCAGGCCTGCCGGGATTTTCACGGTGTCGTACTGCCGGACTTTCACGACGTCTTCGCCGAGCTCTGCATGGCCGTAGCCTTGGGGCTCGGTGAAGCGATAGTGATAGATCTCGTGCTGCGGATGATGATGCGGCGGATAGCTGGACCAGCCGCCGGGAAACGTGACGACTTCGCCCAGCACGAGTTCGACTTCGGGCGGTGAGTTGCTGCGATCGAAGATCGTGCGCACATAGCGCAGCGCGCGTCCGCCGACTTGGCCGCGACCGCGAGGCTCGTTCGCCACCTGTCCCGGCGTGAACACGCGCGGGGGGAATTGCCGGTGGTTGGCACATTCGTAGACGGTCAGCTCGGATTCCGTTAGCGCCGTGATCTTGACGCTCGTGCCGGCAGCCGCGTGCACGCAGCTTGCGGACTCGTCGAACAGCGAGTGACGCTCGAACGAGAACGACAAGTCACCGGCCGTACCAGCGACGCTGCCGCTCATCAGCAGCCACGCGGTCTCACAACGCGGCGACGTCGTCAGCGCCTCGCCGGCCGCAAGCCGCAGCACCGCCAGTCCGATCTTCGAAGGATTGTCGGCGGCATCCGCTTGCGTGATCGCCGTCAAGCCGGCGCCGAAGCCATCGCGATGACTGGCGATGTGTGGATTCATGTTGCTGCAACCTGCTCGACGTCGATCCAGCTGCGCTGCTCGGCCGCAAGCTCCATGGCTGTCATGACCTGCTGCACGGCCAGCCCTTCTGCGAAGTCCGGCGCGGCGCTGCCGCCCGAGCGGATACCGCGGATGAGATTGCGGATCTCTATGACCTTCAGATCGTTGATGCCCAGGCCGTGGCCGGGAGCGGGGCAGAAGGCCGCGTAGTCAGCATGCTCCGGGCCTGCGAGAATAGTGCGAAAGCCGCGCCGGCCCGCCGCGTCGGCAGCGCTGTAGAACTTCAGCTCATTCATGCGTTCCTGATCGAACAAAAGCGTGCCGCGCGTGCCGTGCACTTCGACTGCAAGCCCACACTTGTAACCGGTCGCGATCCGACTGATCTCCATCGTGCCGCGCACCCCCGAGGAGAACTCGATCAAGGCCTGCGCCAGGTCCTCGTTCTCCACTGGGCGACGCTCGCCGCTGCCACGGTCGACTCGATAGTCGTGCACGGTGCGAAGATTCGCGCTCACGCGCGCGATCGGCCCCAGCAGGAAGCGACCCATATTGATCAGATGCGATCCGAGATCAGCGAGCGCGCCGGCCCCGGCTAGCTTGCGCTGGCAGCGCCAGCTGTACGGCACAGCCGGGTCGCTCATGTAGTCCTCGAGATAGCTGCCGCGGAAGCTCACGACATCACCGAGCTCGCCGGCGGCGATCATTGCGCGCGCCACCTGCAACATTGGATTGCAGATGTAGTTGAAGCCGATGACGTTGCAGACCTGGGCGCGGCGCGCTGCCGCGACGATCGTTGCCGACTCTCGCATGTCCAGCGCCAGCGGCTTTTCGCAATAGACGTGCTTGCCGGCCGCGATGGCAGCGAGCGCCATTTCAGCGTGCAGATGATTCGGCGTGCAGATGTCGACGACGTCGATGCGCGGATCCGCGACGATCGAGCGCCAGTCGGCAGTGCCCGCAGCGAAACCTAGCGATGCCGCTGCCTCGCGCGCGCGCTCTGCAGCGACGTCAGCGAGAGTGACGCATTCGACGGCATAGTCGGCGCCGAACGCTGCGGCCACGGAGTGAAGTGCAATCGCGTGCGCACGACCCATGTAGCCGCTGCCGATCAAGCCGAATCTGAGCCGTGCTGCCATATGAACAGGTCGCAAATCGAGCGGCGCCGGCGAATGTCGGCGTGGCTTACCTTAGCGTAGTGGAATGAATTTTTCAAACAACTGGAAAACTGAAATACAGGTTTCAGCCTCCCGGCGCTACGGGCGCGCCGCTCGTCAACGAGCATTGCGCGGCGTCCGCAAGAAGCAGCGCCCGCAGTCCGTCTTCTCCCGTTGCCAGTTCCACGCGTTTGCCGTTCAGCGCATTGACGAAGTCGTCGAGCTCGAGCCGATACGCAGCAGCGTAACGCTCGAGGAAAAAGGGTAGGGCCGGCTCGGTGTTGAAGCCGCTCGTGCCGGCGACGGTCACACTGGTCGCTGTGTGATTGTCCGCGCGCACCATCCCCTGCGAGCCGAACGCTTCGATGCGCTGGTCGTAGCCGAAGCTGCAGCGCCGGCTGTTCGCGATCTGGCACAGCTGGCCACGCGCCGTGCGCAGCATCACCATCGCAGTGTCGACGTCGCCCGCCGCGCCGATTCCAGGATCGGCCAGCGCGCTGCCGCGCGCGAACACTTCGACGGGCTCCGCGCCGAGCAGCCAGCGCGCCATGTCGAGGTCGTGGATCATCATGTCGCGAAACAGACCGCCGGAGCGCTTGATGTAGTCGACCGGCGGCGGTGACGGATCGCGGCTGATGATGTGCAGTGTTTCGAGCGTGCCGATAGTGTTCGCTGCAATCTCGCGCTTGAGGCGCATGAACGACGGGTCGTATCGACGATTGAAGCCGAGGTACAGCGGAATGCCCGCCCTTTGTGCAGCTTTGACGCACACGCTGGCGCGCTGCGCGTCGAGATCGAGCGGCTTCTCGCACAGTACCGGCTTGCCGGCCGCTGCGCAGCGCTCGATGTAGTCGGCGTGCGTATCGGTAGAGCTCGCGATCAACACCGCGTCAACGTCGCCGGCCGTCACCGCGGCATCGAGGCTGATGGTTTGCGCAGAGAATTGCTCCGCGAGCGCTGCGGCGGCGCGCGCGTCGGCATCAGCGACGTATGCGAGTCGCGCCTGCGGGTGTCGCGCGATGTTGCCGGCGTGAATGCGGCCGATGCGGCCGGCGCCGATTAGAGTGAAGCGGATCATTGATTGAGCTCCTCGGTGCGCCGCGAGTCGGCGCTAGCGGGACGGCCGCGCCTTGCCGTCGACCTCCAGCGCGTAGCTGATGACGAGCGACTGAGCGAGGCACAGAGAGGCGGTGAGCGAACGGAATTGCCGGACCTCGGCGTCCTTGATTTCGAAACAGAGGTCGGCGGAACCGGCGATGGGGCTGAGCCGGCTGTCAGTGATCGCGATCATGCGCGCCTTGCGTTCCTTGGCGACCTCGGCGACCTGCGCGGTTTCCGGCGCGTACGGATTGAAGCTGATGGCGATCAGCAGATCCTTGGCATTCAGCATGCTCGCCTGTTCGCTGAGCATGCCGGCGACTCCATCCAGCAGATAGGCGCGCTTGTCGACGTGGCGCAGCGCATAAGCGAGGTACGAGGCTACTGGGAACGAGCGGCGCAGGCCGACGATGTAAACGGCGTTGGCCGCGCGAATCAGATCGATCGCCCGCTCCAGGTCGGCCTTGCGCACACTGTCCTTGAGATGCTCTAGGGCCAGAATGTTGCTGTCCGCGAACTCGCGCATCACATCGTGTGGCGCAATCGAGCCGTTGGCGCCGGCGCGGCGGTTGAACTGGCGGATGCGCTCCGCATAGCTGGGGCTCGGTGGCTGCGTGAGGATCTCGTCCCGGAACAGCTCCTGCATCTGGCTGGCGCCGTCGTAACCGAAAGTCTTGGCAAACCGCACGATCGTCGAGGGCTGCACGTGGCAGCGATCGGCGATCACCGCGAGCGTCTGCAGCGCCATGTCGTTCGGATTGTCGAGCACGTACTTCGCCACCTGCTGCAGGCGGGGGCTGAGGTTGTCGTAGCTCTTGACGATCTCTGCGCGGAGCTTTTCTGAGTTTGTTGGCGCGGTCACGGTCGTTGCTCGGTGCGGCAGGCGCTGGATGCTATCGGTGTTGTAACAGAAATTTCAAACGCGGCCCGCATAGTGCCCAGCCGCCGGTGCGTGGAACAAAGATAGAAAAGTGGAACGTTTATTACAATACTTGTTCCAGGCGAAATATTCGTTCTATACTCGGCCGCAAATGGAATTGCGGGATTCCACGTAAACGATGTCAACCGGCGCGCCTGCGCGCCGCGGGGGGTTTGTCATGGTGCGTCACCAGTATGCGTTGCTAAGCGCGGCGATTGCGGCAGCCCTGGCGTTGCCCGGCGCGTCGGCATGGGCCGGCGATCTCACAGGCAAGGTCACCGAAGCTGGCAGCGGACGGGCGTTGCCGAACGCGAAGGTGAGCGTCCCGCAACTCGGCCGTTCTGCGGTGGCGGATCGTTCCGGTGCGTATCGCCTGGACGGCATTCCAGCCGGCAGCTACGCGGTCGAGGTTGAGTACGTCGGGCTGTCGGGCGCGAAGAGCGACGTCACGGTGCCCGAAAGCGGCCCGGTCGAGCGGAACTTCTCGCTCGGGTCGACGGCGGAGACCCTTGGCGTCGAAGAGGTCACCGTCACCGGCTACCGCCTCGCGCAGATCACAGCGCTGCAAGACAAGAAGGCATCGCAGACCATCAAGGAGTCCGTGACCGCTGATGATGCCGGCAAGCTCCCCGACCGGAACGCCGGCGAAACGCTGGCGCGCGTCGTGGGCGTCGCGGTGACCACCGACCAGGGCGAAGGGCGCTACGTGACGATCCGCGGCATCGACGCGGCGCTCAGCAATGTCACGATCGACGGTCAGATCATCGGGTCGCCGGAAGGCGATACGCGCCGAGTCGCGCTCGACACGGTGCCGGCAGACATCCTCTCGAAGCTCGAGGTCATCAAGTCCGCCACGCCGGACCTGGACGGCAACGCGATCGGCGGCACCATCAATCTGGTCACACCCAGCGTCTTCGACGACCCGGACGGTACCTTCTTCTCGGCCACCGGCGACTACGGCTACTACGACCTCGGCGGGCAGAATCCGTGGGGCGGGAGCCTGGCCTGGGGCAACATCTTCAACGAGCGTTTCGGCATCGTGCTCTCGGCCAGCTACTCCGATCGCGAGTTCAACTCGCACAACATCCAGGGCGGCGACCCATGGACGGAGGAGGGCGACTTCCTTGTGCCCGACGAGTTCACGATGCGCGACTACCTGATCCGGCGCGTGCGCAAGGGGTTCGTCGCGAACTTGGAGTTTCGCCCGAACGACGATCTGAAGCTGCATTGGCGCAACCTGTACAACCGCTACGAGGACACCGAGCTGCAGCCGGAGGTCACTCTCGACTACCGCGGCGGCGACCTGGAAAACCAGACACCGACCTCGGGTACTTTCACCGAGGGCGAAGGCGAGCGCATCAACACCGAGCGCTTCGAGATCCAGTCGATCCTGTCCTCGACGCTCGGCGGCGACATCACGATCGGCGAGTGGAACCTCGCGGGCTCTTTCACGTACGGCGAGACCAAGCAGGATACGCCGTATGACAACGCGTACATCTTCGAGCTCGACGACGAGATCCCGATGACGTACGACACCTCGAACTATTTCTGGCGTGTCGATGCAGGCCCGGAGTTCGATGACGCGGATAACTTCGAGTTCAGCGAGGCGGACCGCGGCCATCAGCTGATCGAGGAAGACTTGCGCATCGGTCAGGTCGACTTCAGGCGTGCCTTCACCTGGAACGATCGCGACGGTTTCCTGAAGTTTGGCGCGAAGCACCTAACGCGCGAGAGCACCTCGGATCAGGACATGATCGTGTACGACGGTTTCGACGGCGATTACCTGCTCAGCCAGGTCGCGCAGGACGGCGACCCCGACTTCTACGACAGCGAGCGCAGCTACTACACGTTCGGACCGTTCCCGAACTACTCGCGTGCCGACCGATTCTTCCGCGACAACGAGGACTCGTTCGAGATCAGCGATGCCGACACGATCGCCGAGTCGTTCGGCGTCGACTATCGCGTCAAGGAGACGGTGACTGCCGGCTACCTCATGGGACAGTTGCAGGTCGGCAGCGCGAGCTTCATCGCCGGCGCGCGCGTCGAGCAGACGGATACGGATTTCGATGCGTTCGACATCGTATTCGTCGACGGCGACGCGCCCAATCCGCCGCCCCAGGTGCACGGCACCAAGAAGTACACGAACGTGCTGCCGGACCTGCTCATGACCTGGGCGATCCGCGACAACTTGCTGCTGCGCGCCGCGTGGACCAATACGATTGGTCGGCCGTCCTACGAACAGAACGTACCGTTCCGTATCTTCGAGATCGAGGAAGACGACGACGATGTGTTCGAGGGTGCGATCGAGGCTGGCAACTCCGATCTCGATCCGCTCGAGTCGATGAATTACGACGCCGCGCTGGAGTGGTATCTCGAGCCGGCCGGCCTGCTATCGGCAGGCGTGTTCTACAAGGACATCGATAACCCGATCTTCAATCGCATCCAGGTCCTGGAGGACGAAGAGTTCGAGGGTCGCTTCTACTCGGAGCTCGAGATCCAGCAGTTCCAGAACGCCAATTCCGGCGAGATCGTCGGCGTGGAACTCGGCTTCCAGCAGCAGTTCACGGAACTGCCCGGGCTGCTGCGCGGCCTGGGTGTTTCGCTGAGCTATACATGGACTGACAGCGAGGCTGAGGTGGACGTGCTCGGTGTCACGCGGAAAGTGCCGTTCTTCCTGCAGTCGGAGCACATCGGTAACATCGCGCTGTTCTACGAGCTGAGCGGATTGGAGCTGCGCCTCGCGTATGCCTATCGCAGCGAGTATCTCGACACGATCGGCGACACCGAGGAGTCGGACCTGTACGTCGATACGCACGGGCAGCTCGACTTCAAGGCGAGCTACCAGT
>Ga0075429_100000475_pt1 | contig 29926 bp, 28 predicted proteins | sample RhiMetdeltSRZDD3_FD_75295 | JGI IMG/M metagenome (GOLD analysis project Ga0075429, IMG submission 75295) | Populus rhizosphere microbial communities from Tennessee, USA - Rhizosphere MetaG P. deltoides SRZDD3 | ecosystem: Host-associated > Plants > Roots > Rhizosphere > Soil | place: USA...
CGGAATGTTTGGGATGGCGGCGGAGATGCCATAAAGTTCCGTCTCGACCTCCGCAACTGCTTTATCGAGCGCGGCGATTTCCTCGCCCACTTCGCGCATGGCGGCGATCTTCGTCTCACGCTCGGCTGCGTCCTTCGATCTGCCGATCTCTTTGGAAACGGAATTACGCTCTGCTTTCAAGGCCTCCACCCGACTAAGCAGACTGCGGCGTTTTTCGTCCAGCCGTAGAATCTCGTCGACGGGAGAAGCGTCCGTCTGGCGATTTCTGAGCGCCGTGCGGACAAGATCAGGGTTTTCGCGAATCAGATTCAGATCTAACACGTTGCACCTCCGTTGTGCGGAATAGAATACGCCCCCGGTCCATTTGCAGGACGAGGGGGCGTCTCGTGGTGCCACCTGCTTTTGCAGTTGCGAAAGACTGAGTCGTCCGCAACTGCCTTAGGATCACGCTAACGGGTGAACCCGCCTCTCTTACGACCTGATGTACTTATTACATCCAAGCCCCTCCGAGAGGGACATCGGTGAAGTGGATTTCGCTTTCTACCTGACCATCTCGCACTGACCGATGGCTCTCTGCCTTTTACGGGTGGAATAGCTACTTGTCTTCACGCTGTCTAATTAGGCGTGATTATACACTCCCGTGGAAGCGTGTCAAGAAAAGGAACTCACATATAATTCGTCTATCAAAGTGAGACGGAGAGAAAACGATGAAACCCCAAATGCGCGAGTATCAAAAGCTTGAATCAAAGGATCTGCGAGTGCTCGTGAAACGAGTGGAAGACGGTCTGGAGAGCCAGCTGCTCGTCATGCAGACGCCGTTCGGCTACCGCCGCGTGGTCGAGATGGTTGGCCCGGAGGGCGGGGGATCCATGGCGGGAATTTTGTACGTTCACTGGTACGAGCCTGAGTCCATTACCTCGCACCGGACGCAATTTGAGGAGGAAGCCAAAGAGATGGCGCGCCTCGGGGCCATCTGCATTTCCATCGAGACGCTGTGGTCAGACCGGGACTTCTTCCTCAAGCGTACCCAGGAAGATGACATGCAGAACTCGCTGGAAGAGGTGGTCAACCTCCGTCGCGCCATGGATTTGCTTTTATCCCAGCCAAATGTCGACCCGCAGCGCTTTGCTTATGTGGGACATGATTTTGGCGGGATGTACGGCGTGCTGGCCGGCAGCCTGGACGGCCGACCAACTCATTACGTGTTGATGGCCTCCACCCCCCGATTCCCGGATTGGTATCTGTACCTGCCCAGACTGGAGGGCGATGCGCGCGCCGCGTTCATCGAGCAGATGGCAGAGATCGACCCGATCACGCACATCCCAAACCTTGCGCCGGCAAGTCTACTCTTCCAGTTCGCCACCGATGATTTCCACGTCCCGAAGGAACGTGCCGAGGAATTTTTCGCGGCCGCGAAAGATCCCAGGGAATTGAAATGGTATGAAGCAGGTCATGGACTTAACGAAGCCGCTACCATAGATCGAAAAGCCTGGTTGAAGCATGCGTTAGGGCTGGGATAAAGGTCGGAGAGGGGGGCAGCTTCCGGCTGAGTCCGTTTCGAATCTCCTTATCCAATGGGGGTTTTACCTAATATGCGTTTAACTCTACACGCAAGTTGTGGTATATTTTGGAGGGAGCAAATCATATGAATGAGCGTATTTTGATTATCGAAGACGATCAGCAAATTTTGAAACTGCTTCAGCGCGGCCTGGCGTACGAAGGCTACACCGTCGATACCGCAACCGATGGACGTATGGGATTGATTCTGGCGAGAGACCACACTCCGGACCTTGTGATCCTGGACTGGATGCTGCCGGGCATGGACGGTCTCGAAGTCTGTCACCGTTTGCGGACGGGCGGTTCGATTCCTATCCTCATGTTGACTGCAAAAGATACCGTGCAGGACCGCATTCAGGGTCTGGACGCGGGTGCCGATGATTACATGATCAAACCGTTCAACCTGGACGAGTTGCTGGCGCGCGTGCGCGCGTTGCTGCGACGCACCCAGCCCGAACGCGTCCCGGTTCTGAAATTCGCTGACCTCACGCTCGATACCGGCTCCCGGCAAGCCTCACGCGGTAGCCGTCAAATCTCTCTGACTGCAAAAGAATACGAACTGCTCGAGTTGTTCCTGCGTCATCCCAAACAGGTGTTGACCCGCGAAGTTATTTTTGACCGGGTCTGGGGGTACGATTTTGGCGGCGAGAGCAACGTGCTCGAGGTGTATATTCGCTATCTGCGCCAGAAGCTGGAGGGTGAGGAAGAGCCTCGCCTGATCCATACGGTGCGTGGCGTGGGTTACGTGCTCCGCGAAAATCCCTAAGTCGTTCACCGAAATTTGAATAACCGTGTCTCTTCGGCTCCGCCTGACTCTGCTGTATTCGACGCTCATGGGCGGCATCCTTCTCGTGATCAGCGCGGCAGTCATTATTGTCGTCACGGTGCTCTTGTTCAATACGACCGACAACCGGCTGGAGGCTGCCCAGGAAGTCATTCTTAAGAACGTCGGTATCGACGAGCTGGGCAAAGTTCAAATCCATGTGAAGCCCACGGATATCAGCCCTGATATTTACGTGCAGGTCTGGGGGCTGGATGGGGAATTACAGTCTGAATTCGGCCTTCCCCCCAATTTCGAGAATAAGCCATTTGATGAGAGTGCCTTACCTCTCGATTATCCGACATATAGCGAACCGAGCGGACCCGGCTGGCATATTCGGGTATTGAGCATCCCGCTGCAAAAGGATGACCACATCATCGCCGTTCTACAGGTTGCCTCAAGCCTCGAAGTGGTGGATGCCGCGCGTAAAGACCTGACAGACGTGCTTTCTGTAATCTGGGTTGTGGCGGTCTTGCTCTCCGGGATCGTGGTCTGGTTCACGCTGGGGCAGACTCTTAAGCCCTTGGGAGCCATCACCGAAACGGTCGAGCAGATCAACCGCGCCGATGACCTCTCCAGACGCATTCCCTATCAGGGACCCGAGAACGATGAGATCGGAAACCTGGTGGGCTCCTTTAACCAGACGCTGGAGAGGCTGGAAGCGCTCTTTACTTCCCAGCAGCGACTCCTCGCCGATGTCAGTCACGAGCTGCGGACACCTCTCACCGTCATCAAAGGCAACGTAGACCTCATGCGACGGATGAAGAGTCTGGACGAAGAGTCATTGACGAGCATCGACCAGGAGGCGGGACGGTTGACGCGGCTGGTTGGGGGACTCCTGCTCCTGGCGCAGGCGGAATCGGGCAAGCTGGCGCTCCATATGAAGCGCGTCGAGCTGGACCTGCTCGTGACCGAGGTCTTCCAGGAGATGACCATCCTTGCCGGGAATAAAGTCCATATCCGGCTGAATGAGATCGATCAAGCCTACGTCAACGGAGACCGCGACCGGCTTAAACAAGTGTTCATAAACCTCGTGGCGAATGCGGTGCAGTATACGCCGCCGGGTGGAGAGGTATTCCTCAGCCTGGAGAGGATCGGCGAGCAGGCGCGCATCATCTGTCGAGATACGGGACCTGGGATTCCCTCTGAAGATCTGCCTCATATTTTCGAGCGCTTCTACCGCGCCGAAAAATCACGGACGCGCCGAGAGACCACCGGGTTTGGGCTCGGACTCTCCATTGCCAACTGGATCGTGGAGCGACACGGGGGACGAATCGAGGTCAACTCGCAGGAGGGGAAAGGCACCACTTTCGCGATCTGGCTGCCCCTCTACAGTAATAATAAGCAGCCGGATACACAGAAAACACCCGGGACCACCGTCCCTTCGAAAAAATCAGGAACAGGCAGGTCAGGCTCACAGTCTGATAAATAATCTGGTTTGGACGCTTCGCACGCGACCTGCCTTGAGTCCAAAACATGATACAAGCCGCCAATTTTGGCGGCTTGTATTTGATCATAAATTTGGCTCAATCCTGCGAAGGCTTGCTCGATTATGGAATTCCCAATCTTTGTGCAGCCTGCCTGCAAAGACTTGCTCCATATTTTTGATACCACTCCGTGAGCGAGGCGCTTGACGTTGCGCCGTTACGCGCGTCTTCATAAATTGGCGCGCCATAGAGCACATAGCGCTTGGTTTCCGAGGGCCAGGCCCATTCACTGCGGGCGATCACACCGATCCCACCGTTGTAACCAGCCAGCGCCAGACGGGCATTTCCACCGCCCGCCTGCAGCGAGCGCGAAAGATAATTCAGACCACGCTGCGCATTGGTTTCCGGGTCGTATGGGTTTTCGCCAAACTTGAAATGGAATGGCATCACCTGGAACAGGCTCGTGGCTCCGGAACGCGAAGTCGCGCGCGGGTCGCCGCATGACTCGATCTGCATCACGGTGGCAGCGAGATTGGGATCCACGCCGGCGGCGTTCGCCCAGCGTACAATGTCATTCCGCCAGTGCTGGATCTCCTTTGTGAAGATTGGGGAGAGTCCACTGGAAGAGGCGGGGGCATTCCCATCCGGAGAACCCCAGATCGGTATCACTGCACCATCCGGAGCTGCGGAGTTCTGCAGTACCATGGTCGAATTATTGATGGGCAGCGCTGAGGGCGTGAGTGGTGATTTCAGAGCAATAAACGCCACAACAGCTGCGATGAACAGAGCCGCAAGAGGCGGCAGGACATAAAAAGACAGACAGCCGCTACCAGTGTCAGAGGCCACGGCTGTCTGCCAGTCTTCTTGATCTTGGAGGCGAGCACGGGACATAGTAGGGTTCCTCATTCTAGTTAAGGGACCCGAGCTCGAAACGAGTTCGGATATTTAGTTGTGTTCTGATTTCAGTAAATACGCTTAAGAATCTACGCGTCGTAAGATCGGTCGTTCGTGCGTTCCGGGTTGTTCTGACCATAGATATTATGATACGTGGGCTCCTGTCGAGTGAAGGAAGTTTGCTGTGGGTTGTTGTTCGTTTTCGGCGCCGGGCGGAACGTGTTTGTATTGCCCTGGGCGCTCTGTGCCGGTCGGCTCAACGTGGACGCCGGGCGGATGATGGGCTGTGATTGAACAGGGCGATAGGTCGGCTGCTGGGGCTGCGCCGGGCGCGGAGTATTATTGTAGGAATACGAACGACGGTCGGCAGTTGTGAACAAGCGGTCGCCTGCGAGTGAGAACGTGCCAATGATCATGACACGCACAAGGAGGATCATCGCAGCCACAAAGATCGGGACGATCTTCGTCATCGTCGCCGTGCTGACCACCGCGCCGCCAGACGCGCTGGCATGACTGACAATAGCAACCGACACACCCCACCAGGTGAGAATGGCATTGAAGGCCGCAGCCAGGAACCACGCGCCAAAGAGGTAATAGACTTCCTTGGGTTCATCCGCGCCCTGTTCGGGTGTGAAGATACGGGCAATCCCGGCAAAGTCAATCCCACAGAAGGCGATTGCCAGGATGGTGGCCCACCGCATCCCGGCAAACATCAGATCGCCAAGGACATCTCTCAACGCGAATTGTGTTGTACTGAAGTTGAAGATCTCGAACGCAAGCAATGCGCCGATGATCATCATACCCCAGGCTGCGCCACGATTGAAACGGCGCCCGCGGAACAGAGCCAGAAGCCCCGCCCCGGCACCTCTACGATATGTAGTCATTTCGACCTCCTTTGTCGAATAAGGGACAACGTAGGTCGATTATAGAACACTTGTTCTAGAACGTCAAGGTTTTGGGGTTTTTTAGCGAAAATATGCTTTCACGGCTTGAAATAAAAATCCTCCCAGCCTTGTCGATAGATGCACCTATGCCAGCTTTCGTTTCTCGGCGCTGCGCCAGGCGTGCGCGATCTGCGCCGCGAGCCGGGCGTTGTTCAATAACAATGATAGATTCGCCCGCATGGAACGTCCCTTGGTCAACTCACTGATACGTTGGAGCAGGAAGGGGGTCAGTTTTTGCCCGTGGACCTTCTGCGCCCGGGCTTCGTGGGACGCCTGTTCGATGATCGGATCCATCTCCGACTTTGGGATGGAATCGGCACTCGCGACCGGATTGGCAACAAGGACGGCGCTTTGCATGCCTGTGCTCCAGTGCGCACGGGCAAAGTCGACGATTTCCTGCGGCGTATCGATCCGGACGCTCACATCCAGGCCACTTTCACGCGAGTAAAAGGCAGGGAATTCATCTGTGCCATAGCCCACTACAGGGACGCTCATGGTTTCCAGATATTCAAGCGTGGCAGGCAGGTCCAGAATGGCTTTTGCCCCCGCACAGACGACGAGCATCGGAATGCCAGCCAGCGCCTGCAGGTCCGCAGAAATATCGAATGCCATTTCACGATGCACGCCGCCAATCCCACCGGTGGCAAAGACTTTAATATTGGCATGTTTGCAGGCGAACATCGTCCCGGCAACGGTGGTGCCGCCACAGGCGTGTTGCGACATGACCGTTGCAAAATCGCGCGGACCTACCTTGTATACATTCCTTTCAGTGGCGAGTCTCTCAATTTCACTTTCACTCAATCCGACGTGCAGACTCCCATCGAGGAATGCGATGGTGGCAGGCGTTGCCCCTTCGGAGCGAACAGCATGTTCCATGTCGTGCGCCAACTGTAGGTTCTGCGGCCGCGGCAATCCGTGGGTGAGCACGGTTGACTCAAGCGCCACAATGGACAATGAAATTCCCATGGCCCGTTTTACTTCATTGGACTTGATAATAAGCTCTTCAAACCCTATTGTCATTTTATAGGAAGTGCCCAAACATGTTGTTGATGTGAGCAATCGCCTCTTCTATGCTTGGCGGAACGGCTTCCCCCTTGGCGCGCATGAACTCGGCGGCCTCGAGCAGCTGCTGGTGATACGCCAGCAGCATTAACCTCATTGCCTTTTTAGGCTCTTTCTCTTCCGCGATCGCTTTCAAATGAGCCGCGATCGGAACATCCTGGATCAACGTGATTGTCTTATGCAGGATTGCTTCATTTTCAAGGTTCCCCAGCACGTCGGGACTCTCACGATATAAATTGTCGTTGCTGAGCTTCCAGGCCTCCAGGTGTTTTTCCGGGACGATCTCAATGGGGGTCTTCCAGGTCCCCACACCGATCCAGTGCAGCTCCACACTATTGCTGTGAGCCTTCTTGGTGAAGTCCTCGGCAAACTGCGTAAACAGATTCGAGACCTTGTAACGCGGTTGAAACTCCGGCGGACTCCTCGGCTCTTTTGAGTCGGCAACATCCTGCTCGGTGGGGACGATCTTTTGAATTTCCTCAGAGATCCGTTCTTCGCGTCGTTGTATCTTTTCCAGTTCCGGGACGCCCGTGCTGGCCAGGTAGGCGGTCAGCTTATGCTTGCTCATGAATGTGCCAAGCTCACCACGGATCAAGCCAACCATCCGGTTGATCCAGGAGAATTCATAGGTGGACGGGTTGGGAAGCTCCGGGGTCACGCGCGACGTTGCCTGGTAGATGAGCTGTTCGATGGATTCCTTGCTGAATGGATATGGATTTTCCCCGGACGGCTTGATGCCTCCGCGGTAGACGCTGAACATGAGCCGCACATCGGTGGCTGTGATCGGAATGCCATCCAGACTGCGGCTTTTCACAGATTGCGATTTGGTGTCCTGATCGCGCAGCTCTACATATTGATCGCGCGTATCGATCGCCTGCCGGAACCGCTCAAAGCCATCCAGGGTTGCCCGGGCGCGCGGCTCTTTGGCGGTGGGCCCGATGATGTGCGGGGTCCCGTCCGGTTTCTCGAACATGGCAACCGAGTCGAGGTCAACGATCACCTTGCCGGGACCGCCGATCAAAAACGTGGGAGATTGCCGGGCTTCCTCTGAAATCCCACCCTGGCTCACGCGGATGGTCTCTTCACTTCCCGAGAGAGCGACGCTCCAGATAAAGCCCCTTGCAATTCTGACGTGCTCGAGCTCGAAGACATCGGCGAGATAGAGCGAAGCGGCTTGCAGTGCGATGAAAAACGGCGCCAGGAAGATGGGGAGGTATTGAAAGATGCGTGGGTCCGTAAAAACATGCCAGAAGAAGTTGCCAAAATTGATCAACGGGTTGCCGATGTAGATGGACGGATAGGCGGGATTCAGGTAATACAAAAAGATATCCCGAATGTATTTGGTCCACAAATCCAGCGGATAGAACCGCAGGCTCACTACGAACACGCCCATCACGAATAGCAGGATCAGGTAGCGCATGCGCCGGGCAGCCTTCTCCGGCCGCAGGTCGAAGATCCGGTTCAGGAGCGCATTGATCAGGCGGGCGAATAGTTCCTGGAAGAGCTGGGTTTCCTTCTCGAGGGGAGTTTCCGTGGTGTTGCCCAGGGGCGCAGAGGAGACGGAAGAAACGCTCATGTTCCACTCCCCTCGATCCAGCGGATAATGTTCTCCAGGTCCTGCTGCTCATCGGTCATGCGCTGGCGCAGCTGGTGATTGTTCATGATCCGCGTGCGTGTACGCAGGAGCAATGTTTTCAGCGTATCCTTGATCCCGACCGGCTTCTTCTGGGTCAGGTCTTTGCTGAGGAAATCCGCATATTGCCGAATGGCTTTTTCCTGCCCATTGGTTTCTACAAGGCTCCGTTTTCGTTCCACCTGTTCACTTTCGGTCCTGGCATTGATCAGCCAGGAGGATGACCATCTTTGGATGATCGTATTCTCAATTTCCGGGTTGAAGAGCAGCCCGAAGATGCCCACACTGCGAACCTCCAGGCCGCGTTCCTGTAATAACTTGTATTCTATACTTGGAACCGTGCCCTGCCCGCGTACCCCATTGTCGTCAAAAACGTCCACTTCTTCCTGTGTCAGGCGCGCTTTCACCATCTCATTGATCACCTGCAAAGCTGTTTTCTTTTGCGGATCTCTTTTGGGACTCGCCTGTGCTCCAAAGGGCGGAGGCGCAACATTCCGCCGGCCCTTGCCCTGTTTGTTTCCTTCCAGGAAGTTGATGGCTCTGGACATCATCAGGTTCATCTCCCGGACCATTCTCGCCATTCCATCCTGCATGCTGTCGCGATTGCCGCTGATCTGGAGCGGCTGGCTAAGCGGGTCGATTTCTTCCTCGGTAGGCTGCACGGGAACTGGTGGAGCTGGCGGAACGAGCTGTGTGGGCTCGAAGAGCTGGTCCAGCGTGAACTTGGCGGCATACTCGCGCCAGACGTCCACCGCCAGCGCCGCGGGCAGTTCATTCCAGGCGACGCGCCGCCGCGGCGAATCGGGCACCGCGTTGGGATTGATCCCTTCCGCCAGGATCGCGCGGCGGATGGCATCCTTATCCTTTTCTTCGCTCTGCCTGTCGCTTCTCCGAACGCCGGTCCTGTATCCGAAGCGCGAGCCTGGCTGTCGTTCCTTGGGAAACCCTGTGTTCACCCGGAACGAAATCGAAATGACGGGGATGACCTCGATGCCATCCCGTGTCAATGCACTGACCTGCTTGCGCCGGTCCTGGACCTGGTCCCATTCTTCCTGCGGCTGGTCGTCGCGCCTGGGTCCAAATGGTTTGTCAGACTCCTTGGGACCAATCACCTGGGATTGCATGTGAAGATCCACAGTTCCGGCAATGTATTCGCCTCGATTGATGAAATGGACGCCGGGGCCGATTGTCTGCTGGATGGATACAGCCGTGCGTGTGACCGCGGCACTGGCGGAGTCAAGCCAAAGGACGCCGGGCCCTTGTTTTAGACGTTCCCCCGAATGTTCCTTGATCTGGCCGTTTTCAATAAATAAGGCGGGTCCGTGTCCACCGAAGAGATACGTGAGCAGGCGGTCGAAGATTTTTTGGCGGTCGCGAAACGTGCGGACCGGCAGCACAAATTGCGCGAAGAATGCCATCCATACGAGAAGGAGAAGCGGGAAAACACAGGCTAAATCTACAAAAATCTCAAATAGATTCGCTCGAATTCCACCCATGCGAAGAATCTGCAAGCCATAGACAAGCAGCAAAATGAACAACCACCCTGCAATATAAAACCACGGTCGCTTATAGATTGGATCGTCGTCCATGGGAGAATTATAACCAGTTTTGGGAATAGACTGGGAAATAGGGTTTTCACCTCAAGGAACCGATTTGGTTACAAAGTATTAATCCTCATTTTGTCATATTTTTTTACTGACATCGTGCGCTTGACAGCCGAAATCGCAAAAGTATATACTACTTTAATAGTTGCGACTTCATTGCCGTTTTCTAGGAGGGCTAACATGTCCACTTTTTTGAAAGCAGATGAGGACCGAAACATACATGATCCGATTACACAATTAGATCATGACGTTTTGGGACGCCAAATTCTTGCAGAAGCAATCCTTGAACGATTGACTACATCCCGAATAAGTGCCTTGGGTATATACGGAGGATGGGGGACAGGTAAAACAAGTTTACTAAACTTATTGTGTGAACTTAACAAAAAGCAAGAATCTCAACATAGCCAAAAAGATTTGCATATAGAGATTATTGATGCTTGGAAATATGAATCGGGCGAAGGACTATTAGTTCCTGTGGTGGTTTCCTTTAAGAAAATGATAGGGAATCAAGATCTTTCAGATTCTTGGAAGGTGATTACAAAGCGTATTTTGGCAACAACAGCATTATCAGTAACCGATGCATTTCTAAAAAAATTTACTGAGATTGATAGGAAAAATATTAAGGAGAATTTCGAAGAAGTCGAATTGAGAGATAAGTACGAAGATCATACTTCTCTACTAGCAGCATGGGAGCAATGGACAGATGAAGTACACGATACCCAAGAAGCTTTTGAAAAGATAGTGAAATTAGCTTTAGAGAAAAAAGCGTGTAAAAGAATTGTTGTCTGTATTGACAACTTGGATCGTTGTTCACCGGAAAATGCTGTACGGTTGCTTGAGTCAGTAAAAATCTTCTTTTCGGTACCTAATTGCATTTGGGTTTTTGCTATGGATTCCGATGTAATTGCCAGCTATATCAATCATAAGTATGAAGGTACCCGAGTGGATGGCAACAGTTATTTGGATAAGATAATACCTGAACAGTATCACCTTTCTCTCTCTCCCAGTATAGATACAAATAACATCATTAAACTTCTCAGTGCTGCAATATCTGAGAAGGGGGATATTCCGATTTTGATTGATGAATGCAAAATTCCACAAATCCCTCGAGTTTTAGTACCTCGCAGACTTATTAAGGGGGCTAAGAAATTTTCTGATTTTTATCGAAAACCTCCTTCAGGAAATGTCTCCCCCGATACGGTCATTGCACTGTCATTGTTATATTACACGTGGCCAGATTTTTATCAGCGGCTGTCTTCTGCTTCAAAAGAGCATATTTGCGGGATCTTGGATAACTTTTCTCCAAAGAAGCAGGAAGAAGGTAAGAGTGCCTACGTAAACGCCGCGTTAGTTCCCATTGATCAAAAATATTCTGAGGAAAAAGAATTGGCTTATTTTATACAGATGGCCTTTAGTAGCTACTACAAAGATAGACGTGGGGGCTACGTGCTTGAAATCTTGGATGGCATCAGAGGGCTTCGGGAAACTGGACTACCATGATAAAAATCGATAACGAACCCTTTTACAGTAAAGCCTTGTTTAGGCGAAACCTAATTATTGTTGCTATTCTTCTGTTATTTCTCGTTTTATTTTTTGATCAATTTTCGGAAAGTATTCGGAATTTGAGAGTCATTGTACCCTTACTTTTCAAGTATAACTTTTGGATCTTGAATGGGACCTATCGACAATTATTCTTAAATGAATTAACTGCTCAAATAACTAGCGCTTCACTCATTCCATCAACAAAGTTTTCTATAGCGATATTTGTTTTCTGGCTTACTTTCAGCATAACCATTCTTATTGTGGCTCAATTTACATTGCCAGTGAGTGCATGGGAAGAAAGAAGAAAAGCAAGAAAAAGCTTAATGTCGTTTATGTGGGGGAAACATGGCCCAGCAATTTTTGTAAAGGAAGGAAAACGCATTGCTAGGCGTAAAGATATTGAAAGTGCGCAACCGGGCGTAATCCTAGTGGATTTGAGTAGCGCCGTAGTCTTATCGCAGCAGGAGAATACCCAATCTTGGAATCTAGATTACCCTCAAGTTGAATCAAAGAAGGGAATCACACAGCGAGTTCTTCTTAAGAAGAAAAAAGCAGATATGCCGTTCACAACAGTTAAGGGGCCCGGGATTGTATTTACAGAAGCCGGCGAGAAAATATTTAGTGTTTTAGATCTTCGAAAGCAGTCAAGAAAAACGAAAAAAGAAGAGGTGATTGAAACTTATACTAGAAACGGTATTAAAGTTAAATCGACAGTATCGGTATCCTTTAGTTTAAGTGACGAACCTGAAATATTAAATGTGGGATATGTATCAGAATCAGCCAATAGTGAAATTCGCGGGTTAGTGATTTCCGAATCCCGAGGGGAAAGACGAATAAAAATAGAAGATGTGTTTGTATTGGATTCCCAGGATGCTGAAGAAATTGATGCTTTTATTCGAAATGGAATGCCTCTCACTTATCCTGAAAAGAACCGAGGATTATCAAATTCTCCTTATCAATTTTTTCCAAATAGGGTGTGGGCTGCAGCACACACTGAGGCTCGTAGCCCTACTGGTGATTGCCTTGCTTGGCATCAGATACCTATTGAGCTTGCCACTGACTTGTTTCGAGCAAAGTTATCCTCAGTCCCCTATGATGACTTGTTTAATACTCTAGAAGCCAAAATGTACTTGTCTCATTCTACAGAAGATGAAGTTGAGGATACATCAAACAAACAAGTGCTTAAGAAAATCAAGGATGAATTTGCGCAAGAAATGAAACGGAAAGGTGTATTATCTTTCCAAGTTTTACGACGTAAAGATGGCAAACTCTTTAATAAGGGCGAATCTTTATCTCGAAATTCTGTTATAAGATACCCAATATTGGCATTTTCCCGCGTAAATTCCAATATCCTCAGGAAGAGTGGAGTTGTCATTCTTTCTGCGAGTTTTGGGCAGATAACACCCATTGATCCAAGAATCCAATTAAAAATGGTGGAAAATTGGAAGGCAAAATTGGATAAGGAAATCAATCTTATCAATGCTGAATATGAATTAGAGGCCGTTCGAGTACGAAATCGAAATCGCGCTCAGATTCAACAAGAGATGACCTATTTGCTTTCAAGCAATTTTCAATCTACACATACAGAAGAAGCACTGGCCCTGCGAATGTTTCAGGCGCTTGAAACCGCGGCGACGAATCCCGCTAATGAAGATGTTTCTCCTAAAGAAATACTGGAAATGTTGCGGAGTATGCATAATTGGCTACTGGTGGAAAGGAAAGAGTCTTCAGGACAAAATGGACATCCTTCTGAAACCTCTAATCATAAGCCAGAATAAAGAGGTTTGCTCTCACAACAATTACGAGACCTTGATAACCATGGGACATGAAGTATGAGCAAAAATGATTTTTCTAAGATACGTAACCTGTATCGAGTTGGCTTTGAGATTTTTCTGGGTGACCAGGCGGATTGGTTTAGATTTTGGTTGTTTTTGGGAGTAATGATAGGGTTTACATTGATAGGTCTAGTATTGGATCAATCAATATTAGGAGCGTTCCGTTGGGGAATGATTCCTGTTTCTTCTTTGGTTATCGGTTTACTTATCGGTGCAAGTTATGTACAAGATATTTATGAACTGGAAAGTTATGGTGCTTGCTTTACCTATCTCTGGGCTTCCGTATTTGGCTTCCCTCTGCCTGTTTTGATCATTTCCGCTGGAAAAATTAATTTGGATGTAGGAAAAGTAAATGTTCTATCTCAAATCGGAGGTCCCGGTATGCTCTTGATCGAGCCAGGAAATGTTGTGGTTTTGGAAACACTCTATGCACCTTCAAGAATTTTGGGATCCGGAGAACACCGAATTTTTCGATTTGAGACTATCAAAGAAGTGGTGAGCTTAGAGGAACAATTCGGAAAAATAGGAAAAATTAATGCTGTTACCAGAGATGGAATAGATGTAACTGTAGAAAATGTTACTTATGGGTTTTGTGTGTTTCAAGATAATCAGAAAAAGACACCCGAGAACCCTTATCCCTTTTCAGTCACGGGTGTAAGGAAAAGGGCCTATGGTAGAAGTGCTGGTGAGAATGGCGAATTGGCGTCTTGGGCAGATGCTGTCCAAGGGGTTATAAAGAGTGTAATTGTGGATCATATATCAAAAAATGATCTTGACGCCCTTACAGCACCAAACATTCTTGAAGGACATCCGTTAGATAAACTTCGTTTGGAACTAAACTCTACTGATACTCGAAAAGCCCTTGAAAAAATTGGTGCCCAATTAGAATGGCATAACATTGGAAACTTAACCGCTAACTCAGCGGAAGTGGATATACAGCGATTAAATGCTTGGATCGTCAGACAAACTGGCAAAGCCAAGATCATACGAGCCCAAGGGGAGTCTGAAAATCTAGCAAGTCAGGAACGTGGTCGGGCAGAGGGGCAGGTAGTTCTTTTGAAAAGTATTGCTCAGGCTTTACAGGATATTAACCTTTCTGATGACGCTGATGATGCAAAAACCTACAAAAACCTAAGAAATATTGTTTTAGCACGCACTGCACAAGTTTTGGAGTCCATGACTTCTGTTTATAAGACCTCTGACAAGGAGAATGGAAAAGATGACAATCAAGCAAAATTGTGACAGTTGGATAGACTTCACATATAACAACTGGCTAAGCTGGCTTAGAACCGCGAAGAGTAAGACCTATCTGAGAGAATCAACACGTAACTTACTGGATCGAGTAAAAAAAGCATCGATTGATCCAAATCGAAGTGAAGAGGCTTGGAATCTATTAGAAAGACTAAAGAGGTTAAGTGAAAATTTCAATAACCTTGATGATAATTCAAAGGGCGACGGTTTTAATTTGGAATATCCTGAGGTCTTTTTGGAATGTGCTTTGACAGCATATCTTATGGGTGACATCCATGAAGCGCAAGAACTTTTCAAGGTACCTATTGGAAGATTCCAAAACCGATCCATCCATAAAGCAATGAGTTATTGGTTATATGGTTGTATACAATGGCAACTTCCTTCCCATCTGGAGGATGCATTGCTTTCGTGGGAACAGAGCTTAAAGATCATTAAGGATGCTGAATCTGATAATCGATATGACCAAGAAATACGAAATTGGTGCAAAGAAGTTGAAAAAGAAATGGTAAAAGCGATTAATGCTGGAAGTACACAGAATTTCCCCCCTGCGGCCCCTAGCCTTAATCCCTTTGAAAGTAAGTTTAACGATAAACGGCATATCGTTCAAATACTGCCTGTGGTAGGACAAATTCCTGCTGGAATGCCATTAGATGTCCTCCCATTTACCATAGATTATTTGAGCATAGATCAGGTTCGTGTCTCTGATAAGGATTACCGTGTTATTAGTCTTTTGCGTGGGGAAAAAATGGTCCGAATTCCGACTGGGTCATGCTTTTATGTAATGAAAATATCTGGAAATAGCATGAACGAGTGTTCACCGGAGCCAATCGAAGATGGAAACTATGTTATCTTACGAGAACAACACCGGGCAGATAGCGGGGAAATTGTAGCTGCGTTAATTGTAAAAGACCAAGGAGAAGGTGAACGTCTGGCTACCCTCAAGCGGTATGTATTACGAGATGGTAAAGTTTTCCTGAAACCAGAAAGCAATGACCCCAAATTTCAGAAGCCAGTGTATGAGAATCGGGTTTTTGGACATAGGGATGAGGAATTTCAGATTCGCGGTGTTGCTATTGCAGTTCTGAAACCCTTATGACTAAGTTTTGCTTGGAATTTCACTGTCATACCATCTATTCAAAAGATTCCCTCACACGCCCGGAAGATCTGGTCAAGACCTGCCGCCGCAAGGGGATCGACCGCGTGGTGGTGACCGACCACAACACCATTGCCGGCGCTCGCGCGGCGCAGCAGATCGACCCGGAGCTGGTCATTGTCGGGGAGGAGATCATGACCACGCGCGGCGAGATCCTGGCGGCCTTCGTGAGCGAGGAGATTCCCAAAGGACTCACACCCGGGGAGACAATCCGCCGATTAAAGGATCAGGGGGCATTTATCAGCGTCTCGCATCCGTTTGACAGGTGGCGCAGCGGGCACTGGCAGAAGCAGGATCTTCTGGAAATCGTGCCCGGGGTCGATGCGATCGAAGTCTACAACTCCCGCTGTATGCTGCCAGAGTTTAATGAGACGGCACAGCAGTTCGCGGAAATGCATCACCTGGCGGGAACGGTTGGCTCCGACGCGCATACAGCGTTCGAGCTGGGGCAGTCGTTGATGGAGTTGGAGCCGTTCAATGGGCCGGAGGGACTGCGGAGCGTCATTCGCAGAGGGATTCCACGGGTGAGGCGCTCCCCGGCCTGGGTCCGTTTGACCTCCCGTTATGCTGTCGTTTACAAAAAATTAAAAGGTTACAAGTAGTCTTGACACCGCCTGTTAGACATGATAATCTTGCGTGCGTCGTGCCCGGTTCGTGGCGCCACAGTGCCATGATCGGGCATAAATATTATTCACAGCAGGAGAATTGTAAGATGTCAGAACGCTACGTCGGAACCGTCAAGTGGTTCAATGCCACCAAGGGCTATGGCTTCATTGGTCGTGATGGTGGTGAAGATGTGTTCGTCCACTTCACCGCGATCCAGTCGGACGGCTATCGAAAGTTGGAAGCCGAGCAGAAAGTGGAGTTTTCCGTCGAGGACGGCCCTAAGGGCTTACAGGCCGCCAATGTAGTGCCCCTCTCGTAAGACTGACTTGCCGATGCCGGCTTAAGTTTTGCGAATTCGACAGAGTTGCCGTGAGGCAGCTCTGTTTTTTTTTGCCCCACCCCCCCAATGCGGCGGGTGGGGGTCCGATTTATTACATATTGGTGACTTTCGTCGCTTCTCATTTGTCTATAATGAATTTGTGCAGTAACTTTTTTTCTGTTTAAGCGACTGGCTTAATATGACTTTTCTTGGAATTTTCAAGCGGGATGCGAAGAAACACACGGTCCTTGCCTCAGGGCAGGTCGTGCCAGACCCGGCACGCTGTGTGCAGTGTGGGATTTGCACCTATAACTGTCCGATTGGAATCGATGTCCGCGTCCATGCCTGGCGTGGGGAACCGGTGCAGCACAGCCAGTGTCTGACCTGCGGGGAATGTGTGGCGCGCTGCCCGCGCGGGGTGCTGCGCTTCGAGCAGACCGATCTGTTTGCCAAGGGGACATCATGAATTGTGTCATCATCGGCTCGGGTGTTGCGGGGATCGCGGCGATCGAAGCCATCCGTTCCCTGGATTCTGAGAGCAGTATCACCCTGATCGGGGATGATCCGTATGGTTTTTATTCGCGCCCCGGGTTGGCATATTACCTGACCGGTGAGCTGCACGACAGGGCGCTCTTCCCGCGCACACCCGATGATTTTCGCAACCTGAATTTCCGCTACGTCAAAGGGAAGGTGACGAAGATCCTGCGTGCGGAGCATGTTTTGGAACTGGAAGATCAATCGCCTATTGCCTATGACCGCCTGTTGATTGCGGTGGGCGCGCAGGCGATTCCACTGGATGTCCTCGGGGCGCACCTGGAAGGCGTGCTCAAGCTCGATCATATGAGTGACGCCAAACTCATCCTGAAGCATGCAAGGCGTGGCAAAACGGCTGTAGTGGTCGGCGGCGGGATCACGGCCCTCGAACTCACCGAGGGCTTGCGTTCACGCGGCATGAAAGTCCATTACCTGTTACGCGGGGATCGGTATTGGAGCAATGTCCTGGACGAGCACGAATCAAAAATCATCGAACATCGTCTGCGAGAGGAAGGAGTCACCCTGCACTATCACGCCGAAATCGGCGAATTGACAGGCAGGAACGGCAAAGTCAATGCAGCGCGTTTGCTCGATGGGCAGCTGTTGAAATGTGACCTTCTGGCGTATGCGATCGGGATCCGTCCGCGCCTGGATCTGGCGAAGCAGGCGGGCCTGGCAATCGATCGCGGGAATTTAGTCGACGAATATTTGCAGACGGACGATCCCGATATCTTTGCTGCTGGGGATGTAGCGCAGGTGTATGACCCGCTTAGCGGGCGTTCCGTCCTGGATAGCTTATGGACTCCCGCACGCCAGCAGGGCTATACTGCGGGACTCAATATGGCTGGCAGAAAGACCGCTTACATCAAGGCTCCACCGTTCAATGTGACGCGGCTTGCCGGCCTGACGACCACTATTCTCGGTACGGTTGGACGCGGCCGCGATGACGACCTGGTAGGCATCGCCCGCGGTGACAGCGAGACCTGGCGACAGCTGCCGCATTCCCTTGTGGCGCAAACTGGCTTCGATGTGAATCGATTGCGTTTACTGGTGGGAGAAAAAACACTTCTCGGTGCGATCGTAATGGGCGATCAAAACCTGTCACTCCCTCTGGAAAAAATGATTACCGGAAACGTGGATATCTCGCCCATCCGGGAAAAGCTGTTGATGCCGCATGCAAAGATCGGTGATGTGATTGCCGAATTTTGGTCGACCCGCAATTCCAGGAATTAAGAAAAAGTAGTGCGACACCGGGGTCGCAATTCAAATAACATTCACTTTGAGGAGTATGGTCTCGGAGGGCACATGCTTCGTGGCAATGGAGAGCTCTGGCTGGCGTTTCTGGCAATGGTCCTGATGACGGGGGTGTATGCACTGATCATGCTATTAACTCGTGAAATCCCGCCAGCCGGCGAATTGTTTGGGCACGGGATGGGGATCGTCGGGTTTATTCTGATGTTGATGACCGAGACGCTGTACAGCCTTCGTAAGCGGAGCCGCAGCGTGAGATGGGGGAGGATGTCGGCATGGCTGCAGTTCCACATCTTTACTGGCCTGGTAGGACCGTATATGGTCCTGCTCCACACCTCCTGGAAATTCAACGGCATCGCCGGAGTCACAACATTATTCACCGTCATCATCGTCGTGAGCGGATTCATCGGGCGTTATATCTTTACTCGCATCCCACGCACGCTGGACGGCCTCGAGATCGAGGGAGCGCTTTCGCAGGAGGCGCTCAAACAGACGCGGCGCCTGCTGGCGCTCTGGCATACGATCCATATCCCCATTGGAATGGCCTTGTTTATCTCGGCGTTTGTCCATATCGGCGCGGCGTTGTATTACGCCACGTTCCTGAAATAGACGGGGAGCGAACATGCGAAGCAATCGTTTGGGCTGCTTATCAGGCACGGGGATCGTGGCCGCGCTGGTCACGGCACTGGTGATCGCCGGGTACGCGTATGCACGCGGCGGTCTGCTATTTAACCCGGGGCCGCTGAGTATGCACGGCGATCGAACTCTGTCCGGTGTGGCTTCTCATGCGGAAATAGGCGGGGACTGCAAAGCCTGCCATGTGGCGCCCTGGGACCCGGCAACCATGGCCGACCGCTGTACAGCCTGTCACACGGAAATCGCCGGACAAATGCGTGACATCGCGACGGTGCACGGCACCCTGTTCCACAATGATCCGAGCCTGGGATGCCGCCACTGTCACCCGGAGCATCGCGGGCCGGATGCGGCGCTCACTGTCATGGATGGCGCCGAGTTTCCGCATGAGGTTGTCGGCTTCTCACTAAATGCTCACCAGCGAACGGCAGCGGGGGGACCATTCCAATGCGACGATTGCCACGAGCGCGATATCACAACTTTCGCGCCGCAGACCTGCGATACCTGCCACCGTCAAATGAATGCCCCCTTCATGACCGCGCATACTCTGTCGTTTGGTGCCACCTGTCTCGACTGCCATGACGGCGTCGATCGTTTCGGGAAGCACTTCGATCACAATCTCCTTTCATTCGAATTGATGGGCAAACACACGGGTCTTGCCTGCGTGCAGTGTCATGTCAACGCGCGCGGCCCGGGTGACTTCGCGGTGACGCTGCAGGATTGCTATGCCTGTCATCATAACGATGAGCCGCACGAGGGTCGCTTTGGGCTGGATTGCAGCCAGTGTCACACCGCGGATGGTTGGACCCCTGCAACGTTCGATCACAACCTGGCGGCGTTCAAGCTCGAAGGCAAACACGTCGATGTGGCCTGTGAGTCCTGTCATATCAACCGGCAGTACAAAGGCACGCCGATGGACTGTGTTGCCTGCCACCAGCGCAATGACGCACACAGCGGCCAGTATGGCACGGATTGCGTGGCCTGTCATAATCCATCCAACTGGGAAGACGCCGATTTCGATCACAACCGCAGCAACTTCCCGCTCACCGGCGCGCATACCGGAGTAGCATGTGAGAGCTGTCATTCCTCCGGTCAGTTTGCAGGGTTATCCACCGACTGTGCGAGCTGCCACAGCGATCCGGTCTTCCATGCCGGCATGTTTGGTTTGAATTGTGAAAGTTGCCATACGACCGACAACTGGTTCGCCGCGTACAACGGTCCGCACCCGGGCATTGCCGATGAAGGCGGGAGAGGAGTCAACCACGGCGGCGCATCCTGCCGCGATTGCCACACCCAGACCCTGCAAGCTGCTACCTGTACAGCATGCCACGAGGGCAACCCTGGGAGTGAGGGTGGAGGCGAAGGCCACGATTGAGTAAAGCAAGAATACTAAACTGCTTCAGATGCAGGTCCCGTTACTGGTTCGTGGTGGCTTTCCACGTTCATGATCGCCGGTCTGAAGAATGCCGCAATCGCGATCAATACGCAAAGCATGCCGCCGAGCCAGAACCAGACGCGTATTCCCAGCCAATCAGAAAAGGGACCGGCGAGCAGCAGCCCCAGCGGCGAGATCGCCGTGGCTCCGCTATTCACAAGTGACATGACACGTCCCTGCATGTCCGGGCGGACAATCGACTGCATCAACGCGCCGATCGGTCCGTTGGCAATCGGAATCATGCTCCCCAGGATCACATTGCCAACGATGGCAAGGATGAAAAGATTCGCCGGGGCAAGCCCGGTCAGCGTGACGCCAATGCCCAGACCAATAATGCCCACCAGAGATGTAGCGATCTTTTTCTTGAACCCGCCCCAAATGCTGAGCAGAATGCCGCCTGCAATGATCCCAATGCCCATCGAAGATTCCAGCAACCCGAGCTCAATTGCGCCTTTCCCAAAATGTTTTGTGACGAGGAGTGGCACAAGCGCTGTGGTGGGCACAAGCAGAAAATTCAAGAATAGAGCCATGAAAATAATCGCTGTGAACCCGGGGATCGTGCGGACGTAGGCGAGCCCATCCCGGACATCTCTAAAGAGACTCGGTTTCTCTGCCGCATCTTCTTCCTGGTGTCGCGCCGGCTGCGGCACCGATAGGAAGAGCAGCGGCAGGATCGCTATCATAGCGGTGCCGACGTCGATGAGCAGGATGCCCTGGGTCGGCAGGACCCCCAGGAGCAGCGCGCCGACCGGCGGAGCCACCAGGCTGTTGACTCCTTGCAGGGCCTGATTCAGTCCGTTGATGCGCGTCAATTGCTCGTTAGGCACCATCAAGGGCGTAGAGGCTGCCATGGCAGGGTAGTGGAACGCGCCTCCCAGGGCGCGCACCGCCATTACCGCATACACGTGCCAGATCTGTACCGTCCCTGTGGCAAACAGGTACGCCAGCAAAAGCGAAAATAGGGCAATCGTCCCATCCGCGAAGATCATGATGAGACGGCGATTCCAGCGGTCCACCAGCGCGCCGGCAAAAGGACCCAGCACGATCTGCGGCAGCATGCCGACCAGGGTGGCGATCGCCAGAACGGTCGCAGAACCGCTTTTCTGCGTCAGCCACCAGATCAGCGCAAACTGCACGAGCGCGGACCCGAACAGCGAGAGAGCCTGTCCCGTCCAGATGGTGAAGAAACGCCTCGCCCAGTTCCCAGCCTGGGGTTGTGATGGATTTTCCATAGGGTTAGCCTTTCCTTCGTGGGAGAATTTTGCCTATAATAGACTCAAATCAAACATTCGGCAACCTCCTAAAGTAGGAACTATCATATGACAAGCTTACCTTTCATTTCACGCCGTTCTCCCGTGTATGGCCGCCGTGGGACTGTTGCCACTTCGCAGCCGCTGGCGACTGCCGCCGGACTTGAGATCCTTACCAAAGGAGGGAACGCCGCAGATGCCGCGGTCGCGGCCGCGGCGGCGCTCAATGTGACCGAGCCGGGCTCCACCGGGATCGGGGGTGACATGTTCGCTCTCTTTTACTCCGCTGAGTCAGGGCGAGTGACCGCGCTGAACGGTTCGGGGCGCGCGCCTGCCGCTCTGACCCTTGACCGGCTAAAGAAAGAGGGCTTCTCCAGGGAATTGCCTCCGTTCCATGCGCATACGGTCACCGTCCCGGGCGCGTGCGCGGGATGGTTCGATCTCATCGAGAAGCATGGCTCGCTTTCGATGGCAGAGATCCTTGCGCCCGCAGTCCGCCTGGCGCGCGAAGGATTTCCCGTTGCCCCGCTCTCGTCTCATTCCTGGCAGCGCGGTGCGGAGAATCAGTTGAAGTCCGGGCTGAATGGGCATGAGCTTACGATCGCGGGCCGCGGACCCAGACCGGGCGAGATGTTTCGCAGCCCGAATCTGGCGCGGACGTTCGAAATTGTTGCCAGTGGAGGCAAATCGGCGTTTTACGAGGGAGAGATTGCGGAAGCCATTGTCCGTGTGATCAAAGAAGCCGGCGGATGTATGTCTGTTGAGGATCTGGCCTCCCATGTATCCACGTGGGAGGAGCCGATCTCGGTCACCTATCGCGGGCTGCGCGTCTATGAATGCCCGCCCAATGGACAGGGGATCACGGCGCTGATCGCGTTGAATCTCCTCGAGGGGTTCGACCTCTCTGCGCTCCCTGCTCTTTCAAAAGAGCGCCTGCATCTCATGATCGAGTCCATGCGCCTCGCCTTTGCCGACTCGCGCTGGTATGTCGCCGATCCGAAGTTTTCGAATGTGCCGATACAGGAATTGCTTTCAAAGGATTATGCCGGCGAGCGGCGCAAGTTGATCGATATGAATCACGCCACTATCGACCCAGAACAGGGCACGCCGATTAACTCATCCAACACGGTCTACCTCAGCGTTGTGGATCAATTCGGGAATGCGTGTTCATTCATCAACAGTAATTACTGGGGTTTTGGGACAGGCATTGTGCCGAAAGGTTTTGGCTTCACCCTGCAGAACCGCGGGCACAACTTCCGCCTCGACCCCGACCATCCCAACCGGCTCGAGCCGCGCAAACGTCCGTATCATACGATCATACCTGCCATGGTGACCCGCCCTCTTTCTCGCTCTGGGCGGAGCGACGAGAGCCAGCCGAGGAGCGCAGTCGAAGTGCAGGGTGAGGGAGAAGACTTATTTGCTTCCTATGGCGTGATGGGTGGCTTCATGCAGCCGCAGGGGCACGTCCAGGTGTTATCTGCCCTTGTCGATGACGGACTCGACCCTCAGTCCGCCCTGGACCAGCCGCGCTTCTGTATCGACGTGGAAGAGAACGGGGGCGGCGTCGCTCTTGAGGAAGGAATTCCGGCAAGCGTTATTTCCGATCTCGAAAGGATGGGGCATCCCGTTTACTTGGTGAGTGGCTATGACCGTTCGCTCTTCGGCAGGGGACAGGTGATCCTGCGCGACCCCGAGACCGGGGTTCTGTGTGCCGGGAGCGATCCCCGTGGAGATGGCTGCGCGATGACGCTTTGACCGTGAAAACGCTTATTCCTGCGTCAGGAGAATCGGATCTGTGTGGAGGGCGCGGTGTAAGGCCAGGAATCCCAGCACGGCAATCATCCCAATGACCCCGCAGGCATACCAGAGCAGGTTCGGGTTGTAGTTGTCCAGGATCAACCCTGCCAGGTATGGTCCCACGGCGAAAGAGATCCCCCAGGAATTGCCGTAGACAAAATTATAGCGGCCGCGCATCTCCTCCGGTGCAAAATTAGCTACGGTTGCATTCGCAATGGGAATGGTCACCATTTCCCCAATCGTCAGGATGGCAACGGCAACCGCGAACAGCCAGAAGGTGCCGACAAAGCCGAACAAAAACAATCCGCTGGCGATGAAGGCTGCCCCCAGTGCCATCATCAACATGGGCGGATTCTTCTCGATCCGCCGCGTAATCGGGAATTGGAGCAGGACCACCATCGCTGCATTGATGCTGATCAGCCATCCATAGCCAGATTCAGGGATGCCATGTTGGTCTCGCAGATAGACACCGAAGGTGGTGTTCATGTTCATGTACACCAGCCAGGTCAGCAGGCAGACAAGCGTAAACGCAATGAATTTTCCGTCACGCAAGACCCGCAAATAACCGGCGAAGGTCTCGGCCGTGGATTCCTGCACTTTCCCCTCGGGCGCGGCTGGTTTGGTCTCGGGGATCAGCCGGAAGACCAGCAGGGCTACGAGCGCGCTGATGATCGCATCCAGGATAAAAAGCGCAAGATACGAACGCGCCGCGACGAAGCCGCCGATCACAGGACCAATCACGATCGCCAGGTTGAACGCCACGCGCCGGATGCCGAACCCGCTGGCGCGTTTCTCCTCAGGCAGCACATCCATGAAGACCGCCTCGTAGGCGGGTCCGCCCACGTCTGTAAAAATACCTGAAATGAAAGCTACAAGCAGAAAGAACTGGAATTCGTCCACAAAGCCCATCAACAGTGTGCTCAACGAAGTAGCAATCAGGCTGAACATAATAATGCCTTTGCGCCCAAAGCGATCCGTCAATGCGCCGCCCGGGAACGCGCCGATAAAGCTCGACACGAAGAAGATGGCGAACAAGCCGCCTACTTCGGTCATGCCGACATCGAACCTCTTTGTGATGTACAGGGCAAAAAACGGGAAAAGGAGCGACCCTCCCAGACGGTCGACGAAGTTGACGACGATCATCATCCAGAAGTCGCGAGGGTAGTCTCTGTAAATTTGCAGAACCCGGTTCATGAAGTCTCCATGGAACAGAAGGTACTACCCCATACAATCGTGCTGTTCCGTTCTCTGCGTGTGTGGACTTCAGCGCATTATACGCTTATTTGAGCAAGATGCAGAAATCGATCAACTCGTCTCATGGCTTCGTTTTGAGATATTCCGTTTTCTACAGGGGCCAGGCGCCTCGATGTCCGTGGATGTGAGTATTGTCGTGATTTGTGATGACATATCGTATTGTATCCATTGGGCAAGAGTCATATGATTCTGAAAAGGAGGCCCACATGGCTGAACATAAACTCCTCTATCTGTCGCGCGCCGATGTCGAATCTGTCCATCTTTCGATGAAGGAGATCATTCATCTGCTCGAGACTGCGTTTCGTGAGAAGGGGAACGGCAAGGTCGAAATGCCGCCGAAGCCTGGCGTCCATACCATGCCCGATGCCTTCATCCATGCCATGCCTGCCTACATACCTTCCATGCGATCGGCGGGCATCAAATGGGTGAGCGGCTACCCGGAGAATTTCAAGCGCGGTTTGCCCTACATTACCGGCTTGATGATTCTGAACGACGTCGAGACCGGTATTCCCTATGCGGTCATGGACTGTGCCTGGATCACAGCCATGCGCACGGGAGCCGCTTCGGCCCTCTCGGCAAAATATCTTGCCCGGCCCGAATCTGAAACGGTCGGGATCCTCGCCTGCGGTGTACAGGGACGCGCCAACCTGGAAGCCCTGGCCTGCCTGTTCCCGATAAAACGTGTGTATGCCTATGACGTCCTGCCAGAGGTGCAGGAGAGATTTGTCGACGAGATGACGAGCTGGTTTGACTTTGAGGTCATGGGTGTCAAAGAGCCCAAACAGGCTGTGGTCGAATCGGACCTGGTTGTGACCTCCGGACCGATCCTGAAGCATCCGACTCCCGTCATCGAAAAAGACTGGCTTAGCCCGGGCGCGTATGGCTCCGCCGTGGATTTCGATTCCTACTGGACCGGCGCAGCGCTCGCACAAATGGACCGAATCGGCACCGACGACCATGCCCAGTTCCAGTATTACAAGTCGGTGGGCTACTTCCAGCAGACTCCCGACCCCTATGCGGACCTCGGCGAGCTGGTTGCCGGTCTCAAACCCGGTCGCGTGGACGATAAGGAGCGCACGCTGGCGATCAACCTTGGCCTGGCGCTGGACGATATGGCTGTCGCGCCTACCATCTATCGCTGTGCGAAAGAAAAAGGTCTGGGAATAGAGTTAGCCTTATAAAGAAATCTGAAAGACTCTGAAAAAAGCCGCCAGTCTTGAAAAGCTGGCGGCTTTAAGCTTATGGGGCTCGTCAAAAACTTTACACCCACCCGACCACCCTGCTGTACACCATCGCCAGGACTTCATACAGGTAGAGCGTGAAGCGCGAATGGGTCTGCAACCATTTGTAGCCATACGCCGGCTCACCGCTGGAATACACGGAGAGCCAATAGAAATCTCTCCAACCCATCTTCCGGGCTGTGGCCACGGCCCGGCGCGTGTAAAGATCCAGGGTGACCAAAGTGGGCTGCCGGAAGTTCCTCTCCTGAATGATCTTCCGGGCGTTATAAAGGTTCTCGTAAGTGTTCCGCGATCGATCTTCCTGGATGATATTGCCCCCGGGAACTCCCAGACCCACTGCATAGGCTGCCATCACGCTGGCATTCGTGATCCCCAGTCGCTGGTTGTCGCCAGTGCACATGATGAGGGATGAGCGCGGATAGCGTCGCCACCACGCGGCGGCTAATTCGATTTCCGCGATGGTCGGCTTTGTGGGCGTCGAACGATCTTTCAGAGCGTAGGAGGGGATGACGAAACAATCAGGCTCAAAAGGCGGATGGTCAGAGATTGTCCATTGTTTTTCAAAAGGAAAGCGCATGGGCGAAATATAGCCAGGGACATCTCCCTCGTCAAGAAGGTTTAACATCCTGGGCTTCTATTCCTCTCGTCGTTAGTGTCTTGAAAATAACGTCCATTTCTTCAGCCGAATAGATCATCTTGTTTTCCAGCCACCACTTGAGCAGGGTAAGAAAACTCCCGGCAATAAAGCTCGCCAAAATGGGAAGAGGAAAAGAGAAGCGTCTTTGCTTTTTCTGTAAATTCTGTTCAATGCGCTGGCTCAGCGATGTCTGCAGATGCTTGATCAGCAGATCGATGCCCGGAGTCCAGATGAGCGCCTTGTAGAGCTCGTATTCTTCTCCCACATGCCGGAAGAGTCCCAGGCTAGGGAAAAAGGGCATTTCCTCCTGCTCCGGAATCCGATCGCTCAAAACTTCGATCACTCGATCCAGCTCGTGGACGAATAGATCGTCCTTATCGCGGTAGTGGGAATAAAAGGTGGAGCGTCCAATGTTCGCGCGCTCTATCAGATCGTTGACGGTGATGGCGCTATAACCCTTCTCCCGCATCAACTCCACGAATGCTGCGCTCAATAGATGCCGGGTCCGCTGGCTGCGACGATCCTGTTTACCGTTCATGGGATACCTTTTCGCACACTTTGCTGATTTTGTCCATTAACGGACATTCTACCCGGTCTGATGATTGATTTGGGTCCGTCCTGTCTATAAAATGAGGAGGACAAGGAGACAAAATGATACACCATTCTCATTCACATACAACCGAAGGACCCGCGCAAACAGAAGGCGCCCTCATCCGCTGGGCACCGTACTATGATTTCGTCACAAACCTGATGACGCTCGGACAGGCACCGCGTTTGCGTAAGGCGACTATCGACCAGGCATTGATCAATCCTGGGGATAGTGTACTGGATGTGGGCTGTGGAACGGGCGAAGTCACTCTGGCAGCAAAGGCCCGTGCAAGGCAGGGGAATGTCTACGGCATCGACCCTGCGCCGGAGATGATCTCCGTCGCCCGGAAGAAAGCCGCCCGCAAGAGGCTCGAAATCGATTTCCGCGTGGGAGTGATCGAAGCACTTCCCTTCCCCGATTCAAGCATCGACGTAGTCACCTCCAGTCTGATGATGCACCATCTGCCGGAGGACCTGAAAGCCCGCGGCCTGGCCGAGATCTACCGTGTCCTCAAGCCGGGCGGACGCCTCCTCATCGCAGACTTTATGCGCCCGACTGGAGCATTGCTCAATCACGTGTTCATTGCTTTTACCAGACACCAGAGACTTCAAAAAGGAATTGAAGATTTGAATGGATTACTGAGAAACGCCGGTTTTGGTCAAATTACACAATCCGAGAAAAAGATCCTGGTGATCGGTTTCCTGCGGGCTATCAAATAGCAAAATCCCAGCCTTCCGGCTAGTAATACGTATTACTAAATCGATTTAGTAATCTGGGAGAGGTTCCAGTCCCAATAACTGCGAGACAGTGACTAGCGTATAGCCATTTCCCTGTAGATGTTCTATGATTTGCGGTAATGCCTCGGCGGTATGCCAGCCGCGCCCGTTGGCGTGCATGATAATGATGGAGCCGTTCTGGACGCGGTTTTGCACCGCCCAGTTCATGCGTTCCACATCGATGGTGGGATCCGGGTCGCCCGTTTCGACATCCCATTGGATCGTGTAGAGTCCATGCCAGGCGATCACGCTCAGAGTCAGGTCATCATAGAGCCCGGCAGGCAGGCGGAAGAGTTTCGACTGCCTGCCGGTAAGTTTGTAGAGCAGATCCTGTGTTTTCAGGATCTCCCCGCTGATGATCTCTTCGCTCAAGCCAGGCAGGTCGGGATGGCTCCAGGAATGGTTACCCATCTCAAATTTTGGATTGGAGGCAAGCAAAAGCGTTTCATCGATATGCGTGCGCATCCAGTCTCCGCCCATAAAGAAGGTGGCAGGGACGTCGTACCTGGTGAGTACAGCGTAGATTCCCTGATCGAACCACGAGGGCAGGTCTGGTTTCTGACACAGATCAAAGGTCAGCGCGACACAGGGCTTTTCCCGGTCCCCGTGATAAATAAAGTGAATCTCCGTATGAGGCAGAGTAGGCGCGAGTTCTGGCCGTGGTGTTTCCGTAAATGTTGCAGAGGGTGTGACCGGAGAGGGTGTGGAGGTGAAGGTTGCGGTCATTGTGGCCGTTTCGGTCGGTTGGGGGGTAATGGACGGGGTAGCCGAAGGAAGTATCGCCGGTGTAGCTACGGGCGCACATGCCTGCAAGAGAATGAGAATTACAAATAGGGAAAGTTTCTTCATAGTTCGCCTCGATGGGTGATAAAGATGCAGGTAAGGCTTGTAGCTTGTGATCCACGTGTTTCCTGGATTTTGGCAGGTTGCAGACCCGCTCCACTGTTAATATTGATAAAACCCTCTTCCACTTTTTCGCCCCAGATACCCGGCATTCACCATTTTCCTCAGCAGTGGGGCAGGGCGGTACTTGTCCTCCCCCAGGTCGCGCTGCAGGACTTCCATGATGAATAATACAACATCCAGCCCGATCAAATCTGCCAGGGCAAGTGGACCCATGGGGTGGTTCATGCCAAGTTTCATCACCGCATCAATTGCCTCAGGCGTGCCGACGTTCTCCTGCAGCGCAAAGATCGCCTCGTTGATCATCGGGCATAAAATGCGATTCGAAATAAAGCCTGGAGAATCGTTCGCTTCCCACGCCTCCTTGCCCATCGCCTGACAGAGTTCCAGTGTAGCCGCAAGCGTCTCTTCGCTGGTGGCCAGTCCCTTGATGACCTCGACCAGTTTCATCAAGGGGACGGGATTCATAAAGTGCATGCCGATGACCTTGTCCGGTCGCTTTGTGGCGGCGGCGATCTTCGTGATGGAGATCGAAGATGTGTTCGTCGCCAGGATCACGTCTTCCCGCGCCTTCGCATCCATATCCCTAAAAATCTTGAACTTGAGCTCCGGGTTTTCGGTCGCGGCTTCGATAACGAAATCTGCGTCCGGCATGGAACTCATATCCCCGACATACTGGATCTTGTCTGCCGCCTCTTTTTGCTCCTGTGAGAGCACGCCCTTTTCCAGAAGCTTGGCTGTGGATTTCGCAATGCCGGCTTTGGCTTTTTCCAGCGCGCTGGACTGAAGGTCCATGCAGGTGACAGTATAGCCCGAGGTCGCCGCGACCTGTGCGATGCCGTTCCCCATAGTCCCCGCGCCGATGACGAAGATGTGTTTGATGGTCATGGTTTCCTCCCGTCATTGCCAGCCGTAGGCGATCGCCAAGCATGCCTGTGTAGCGCCCTGCCAAGGGTGAAAGGAACCAATCTCTCAAGCA
>Ga0075429_100000476_pt1 | contig 29908 bp, 24 predicted proteins | sample RhiMetdeltSRZDD3_FD_75295 | JGI IMG/M metagenome (GOLD analysis project Ga0075429, IMG submission 75295) | Populus rhizosphere microbial communities from Tennessee, USA - Rhizosphere MetaG P. deltoides SRZDD3 | ecosystem: Host-associated > Plants > Roots > Rhizosphere > Soil | place: USA...
CCGCGGTCAGCGTGACGACGAAGCGCAGATACTCATGCGCCGATGCGAGCCCCTGCATCCAGCAATGGTGGCAGAATCCGCATCGCATGCCTACGTCCGCCGAAGCATTCTACGCGCGCACTTTCGCCTTGCTCGCGCTGCTGGTGCTCGGTCTGCTGGTGTATCAGATCCTGCTGCCGCTCTTCGCGCCGCTCGCCTGGGCCTTGTTCATCGCGTTTCTCGTTCATCCCGTGCACCGGTGGCTCGCCCGCAGGATGCGCGGCCGTTCGGATCTGTCCGCGGCGCTCCTCACGATCGCGACATTGTTCATTCTCGCGGGACCGCTGACCGCGCTGGGTGCCGCTTTTGCCGCGCAGGCCGCTCATCTGCTGCAGTTCGCGCAGCAGATTGCCGCGGATCACAAGCCTTCCCAGCTCTCCGATCTCGCCTCCTATCCGGTGCTCGGCCCCCTGCTCGAATGGCTGCAGGTCACGTTCGACGTGTCGCTCGAACAGATCCAGAGCTGGGCGATTCAGGCGGCGCGCACGGCGCTAGGATTCATCGCGTCGCTCGGGCGCAACGTCTTTTTCGGCGCGCTCGGCGCGGTCGTGGGCTTCATCCTGATGATGTTCATCCTGTTCTTCACGATTCGCGACTGGGAAGAGATGATCGGCACGCTGCGCCAGCTGATCCCGATGCCGGTCAAGCCCAAGGAGCGGCTCTTCGAGCACCTTGCCGCGGTCACGCGGGCGATCGTCTACGGCACCGGTGTCACCTCCCTGATCCAGGGTGCGCTCGTGGGTATTGGCTTCGCACTGGTGGGCCTGCCCTCGCCGGTCGTTTTCGGCGCACTCGCCGCGTTCCTTGCCGTGGTGCCGCTTGCCGGTACGCCGCTGGTGTGGGCGCCGGCGGTGGTCTATCTCGCGCTCCAGGACCGCTGGGGGGCGGCGCTCTTTCTGCTGATCTGGGGGACCGTGGTGGCGACGCTGGACAATGTTCTGCGGCCCATCCTCGTGTCAGGGCGCGCCGAAGTCGGTACGCTCACGGTGTTCGTCGGCGTGCTGGGCGGCGTTCTTGCGTTCGGTTCGATCGGCGTAATCGCCGGCCCGCTCGTACTCGCACTCGTGGTCGCCCTGATCCGCTTCACGCTCGAGATGCGCGAGCAATGAGCAGCGTCCTGATTTTGTATTTCTACGCAGGCGCTGCACCGCGCTCGATCAGCGCATCCACTACCACTGCGCCCTCGCCAGCAGCTCCGACCATGACCGGGTTGAGGTCGATCGACGCAATGCCGCCCTTCGCCGCGCGGATCAATCGGCCGACGCCGATCGCGATCGACGCGAGCGCATCCACGTCGAGCGGCGGCTCGCCGCGCACGCCGTCGACGATCGGCCCGATCCGCAGCCCGCGCAGCGCCTTGCGTATGTCGTCGGCATCGAACGGCGGCACGAGGATCGCAAAATCCTTCAGCGCCTCGACGTACTTGCCGCCATCGCCGACGATGACGATCGGCCCGAACACGGAATCGACACGCGCACCGACCATCAGCTCGCGCCGGCCTTTGCGCATCGCGGCGACGATCACGCCGTCCGCAGACGCCTTCAGAGCGTCGAGCTTCGTCCATTGCGCGACGAAAAGCCGCGCGGCTTCGTCTCCCGACGCCACGCCGAGCGAAACCAGGCCGTGCTCCGATTTGTGCGGCACGTCGACCGAACACGCTTTGACCGCAACGGGGCCGCCGAGCGCGTCGAATGCGGCGCGCGCTTCCGCTGCGCTCCTGCAAAGCCGGTGAGGCACGACGGGCACGCCAGCCTTGGCAAGCAGCGCGAGGCTGTCCGCTTCGTGGAAAAAGCGCTGCGAACCTTGCGGCACCTGCACCGGCGCATCGTCCGGCCAGCGCGGGCGCGCCCTGCGGAGCAACGCTGTATGCGACGCAACTTGCGCGAAGACACCGAGTGCTTCGGCCTCGTTCTCGAACGTGGCGAGACCCGCGGCGCGAAACACGCTGGCGATGGATTCCTGCCAGGCTGCAACGGCGACCGGCTTTCCGGTGGCTGCAGCGAACTGCGCCGTGTCCCGTGCGAACCGCTCCACGTCATAGCCAGCGCCTGCGACCGGGATGTGAAGAAAGAACAAGTCCGCGGACGGGTCTTTGGCGAGAATCGGCAGCACGTCGCCGAACATGCCGCTGTTCTGCAGCAATGCCGCGGTGACGTCGATCGGGTTCGTCGACGTAGCGAACCCGGGAAGCTTCGCGGCAACGTCGCGCCGCGTTTCCGCGGAGAGCTCTGCGAGCGGCAGGTCGTACTCCTCTGACGCGTCCGCGCCCATCACGCAGCTCGCGCCCGAGTTGCTGACGACGACGAGGCGCCGCCCTTCGGGACGCCAGCCCTTCAGATAGGCCTCGGCGGAAAGCGCCATCGCCTGCGCATCGCGCACGCGCCAGATGCCGTGATGGCGGAAAAACGCATCGACGACGCGATCCTCGTTGGCGAGCGCTCCGGTGTGCGAGGACGCGGCCTTTTGGCCGCTCGCCGAGCGGCCCGCCTTCACCGCGACGATCGGCAGGTCGCGTTCGCGCGCGTATTCGGCCGTAAGCGCCAGCAGCTCGGGATTGGCAATCGTCTCCAGATAGAGCAGCAGCAGCTTGACGCCGGGATCATGTGCAACCGCCCATGCAACGTCCGCGACGGTGACGTCCGCTTCGTTTCCGGTGGCATGCACGTGCCGCACGCCGAGGCCGCGCCTGCGGCACAACCCGTACGCGACCGCGCTCATTCCACCGCTTTGGCTTGCGATCCCGATCGGCCCGTCGAGCGCAGGCATCTCGATGAACATCGTCGAGAAGCTGGCGATCGCGCCGTTGCCGAAATTGGCGAGGCCCTGGCTGTTCGGGCCGACGATCCGCATCCCCTTGGCGCGTGCGCGTTGCGCCATGCCCTGCTGCACCGCCCGTCCTTCCGCTCCGGTCTCGCCGAAGCCGGAAGCGATGACGATCGCCGACTGGACGCCGCGCTCTGCGCATTCGTCCACCGCGGCGACCGCTGCGTCGCCGCTCACGATGACCATCGCAAGCTCCGGAACCTCGGGTAGCGCAGCGAGCGACGGATAGGCGCGCAAACCCTGGATCTCGCTGCGGTTCGGGTTGATCGGATAGATCTTCCCCTTGTAGCCGTGCCGCTGCATGTAGAAGATCGGCCGGCCGCCGATCTTGTTGCTGTTCTCGGAGGCACCGATGATTGCGATCGACTTCGGTTCGATGAGCGCGCTGAGCAGATCGGGGAAGTTCATCGAGGGTCCTCTCAGTTTGCGATTTCTGCGCGGCCGTAGTCGAGCACGACCCGATCGCGTTCCTTCGCGCGCGCACGAAAGGCGATCTCATTTTCCTCCCTATACAGCTCGAAGCGGATCGTCTCGCCGGGAAAGACCGGCGCCGAGAAGCGCGCGAACAGGCTCTTCAGCCGACGCGGATCGTAGTCGCACAGCGTGGCGAGCAGCGCATGGCCGGCGACGCCATAGGTGCCAAGCCCATGCAGGATCGGCCGCTCGAAGCCGGCTTTGCGCGCGGCTGCGGGTTCCGAGTGCAGCGGATTACGGTCGGCGCAGAGGCGATAGAGCAGCGCTTGCTGCGGCAGCGTACGCAACTCGCAGACCAGATCGGGATCGCGTTGCGGCACCTTCGGCGGCGATGGCGGAGAAGGATCGGAGGTGCCGGCGCGCGCAGAGAACCCGCCGTCGCCGCGGCAAAACGTCGTATGGGTGACGGTCGCGAGCTTCTCGCCGCTCGCCTTGTCGAAGAGATCCTTGTCGTACGTGACCGTGGCACCCTTTCCCGCGCCCTTGTCTACGACGCGTGTGACGCGGTGCCGGGAGGCGACCGTTCCCGAGGCGGGAAGCGGCTTATGCAGCACGACCGACTCTTCGCCGTGGACGATCATCGTGAAGTCGATTCCGCTGCGCGGGTCGCGCATCCACGAGCCCGGATAGCCGAGGATCACCGCCATCGTCGGCAGCGCAAGCGGCGTCCCCGGCGTGGTGTCGTTGACGAACGCCAGCTGGCGCTCGTCGACCGGATCCGCTCCGAGCCCGACGGCGAGCGCATAGAACATGCTGTCGTCTGCGGAATAGCGATGCTCGATCTCGGGGAACTGCCAGTTCTTCAGCGTCTGGTAGACGATCACGGCGTCAATCCAGCGTTGCGCCCGAAACCTTGACGACCTTGGCCCACTTGTCGAGCTCGGCCTGGATGAATTTGGCGAACGCTTCGCGCGTGTTCCAGGCGGCGCCGAATCCCTGCGCCGAGAAGCGGTCCTTGACGTCCGGCGCATCGAGCGCCTTCTTCAGCTCGGCGTTCAGCTTGTTGACGACTTCGGCGGGCGTGCCCGCGGGCGCGAGAAGCCCGTTCCAGGCGATCGCTTCGTAGCCGGGCAGGCCCGATTCGGCGACCGTCGGCACGTCCGGCGCGGCGGGCGAGCGAGCCGCGCTCGTCACCGCGATCGCTTTCAGCTTGCCGTTCTTCACCTGCGGCATCGCCGAGAGCATGGTGTCGAACATCAGCGAGGCCTGGCCGCCCATCACGTCGGTGAGCGCCGGCGCGCTGCCCTTGTACGGGATGTGATTCATCTTGACGCCGGCCATCGCGCCGAAGAGCTCCGCCGACAAGTGCGTCGACTGGCCGTTCCCGGAAGAGGCGTAGTTCAGCGTCCCGGGTTTCGCCTTGGCGAGCGCAATCAGCTCCTTGACGTTCTTCGCCGGCAAAGAAGGGTTGGCGACGATAACGAGCGGCCCGCTGGTCAACTGGGAAACCGGTGCGAAATCCTTGACGAGGTTGTAGCCGAGGCTCTTGAAGAGCGCGGGGTTGATCGCGTGCGCGGTCGTCGCGACGAGCAGCGTGTAGCCGTCGGCCGGACTCTTCGCCACCGCTTCGGCGCCGATGTTGCCGCCCGCGCCGGGCCGGTTCTCGACGATGAACTGCTGTCCCGTCTGCTCGGAGAGCTTCTGGCTCACGACGCGGGCGACGATGTCGGTCGGGCCACCGGGCGGATAAGGAACGATGACTTTGGCGGGTTTCGTTGGGTAGCCCTGCGCGAACGCGCTCGTCGCGAGCGCAGTGAGCAAGACAGCGCCGGTGAGGCGAAGCTTTCCTGGACGGTTCATTTATTCCTCTTTGGTGAAACGGATGAGCCGGCGGCCGCCGAACTCGAAAAAGTGCGCGAGCACCGGGTCGCCGATGCGCACGTCGGGGCTCGCGTGCCCCATCAGCCGCGGCCCTTCCTGCAGCTCGACGATCGCGAGCGTGTACGGCGCAAGCGCGCGAAATTCCTCGGATGGTGCGCGCGCGACGCTCGTCATCGCATAAACGCGGCCAGAGCCGCCTGCGGTGCGCCATTCGAGCTGAGCGCTGCCGCAAGCGCGACACGCATAGCGCGCCAGCGTTTGCGCGGCGCCGCAGCCGATACAGGCCTGGTAGCGGATTTCGCCGCGTTGCAGGCCCTCGACGAACGGCGCGGACAGGGACGGTGCGGTCATCGCTGGCTCAATCTTCCCGCGCAAGAACGAGGCTGACGTGCGAGGAAAGAACTCCGCCGTCCGCGTGAACGAACGCGCGCGTGCGCGACTCGACCTGGCGATCGCCCGCGCGGCCGGAAAGCTGCCGGTAGGCCTCTACCGCATGGCCCATCCCACCGGCGACCCCGGAATGCCCGAACGACAGAAGCCCCCCATGGGTGTTCAAGGGCAATGGGCCCGCGGGTGCGAAATCCCCGGCGCGCACGCGCTGCGCAGAGCCGCCTCGCTCGGCGAAGCCGGTTTCCTCGATCAGGATCGCGAGCGTGATCGTGAACGAATCATAAATCGCGAGATAGTCGATGTCCGCCGGCTGCAGCCGGGCTTCCTCGAACGCGCGGCGCGCCGCGTCGCGTGCGCCGTAGTTGTGCGTGTCGGCGATCGCGCTCAGGTGCTGGTGTCGATGCGCCTGTCCGGCGCCTGCGATCGCGATTTGCGTCGCGTTGCGCGGGGCCGCCGATACGACGAGCGCCATCGCGCCATCGGAGATCGGGCAGCAATCGAGCAGCTTGAGCGGCGCGCAGATCGTCTTCGAGGCGAGCACGTCCTTGGCCGAGATCGCGCTTCTCAGGTGCGCATCCGGATGGCGCGCGGCGTTGGCGCGCATCAGCACTGCGAACTCGGCGAGATCTTCCTCGGTGAGGCCGGTCTCGTGCATGTAGCGCGACGCAAGCAGCGCGTAGTACGCGGGGACCGAAGCGCCGTTCGGCACCTCGAAATCGGCGTCGCCGACCTGCGCCAGCGTCTGGATCGCGCTGTCGCGCGCCTGGCCGCTCAGCCGGTTTTCGCCAGCGACGACCAGCACGTTGCTGCAGCGGCCGGTGCGGACGAGCTCGCGGGCGAGCATCAGCATCGCACAGCCCGTGGCGCCGCCGAGCTGCATGCTGTGCGCATACGCCGGCTCGAGCGAGAACCGCTCGCAAAACAGAGTCGACAGCATCAGGTGGGGCAGCGTCGTCGCGTAGCCGCACAGCACGCCGTCGATGTCGGCCCTGCCGAGTTGCGCGTCGTCGAGCGCTTTCTGCGCCGCCTGCGCCATCAGATCGAGCGCCCCGCTCCCTTCGTGGCGGCCGAACACAGTGTTGCCTGCGCCGGCGATGTACGCCTGCTTCATCGGCGCGCGTCGGCCTGCAGCGCGATGCCGGGCGCTTTCAATGCACCGTGCGAATTGTTTTGCGGGCCGCGGCGCCAGGCCGCCTCGCATTCCGTGACCTCGCGCTTCAGCGCGGCGGCAAGCGCTTCCTCGCGCGACGTGATGCGCTCGGTCAATGCGGCGATGCTGATCGCAGCGACCGGCCGGCCGTCGCTTCCCAGCACCGGCATGGCGATTCCGCCCATGCGCTCGACGATCAGGTCGAGAAGCACTGCGTATCCCCTCTTGCGCGACTCTTGGATGTGGTCTTCGAGCACTGCTCGCGTGATCCGCGGATAGCGCTCGAGCTTCGCTGCGAGGAGCGGCAGCAACGCTTCGATTTCCCGATCCTGCATCCACGCGAGCAGCGCGAGACTCCCGGCGCCTACGCCCAGCGGACGGCGGCTACCCACCTGCAGATAGTTGGCGCGGATCGGAAACTGGCCCTCCTGCAACGCGACACAGACCGACTCCGCGCCGCTCGGGACCGACAGCATTGCCGTGTCCTCGAACGAGTGTGCGAGCCGCAGCAGGCTCGGCCCGGCGATCGGCCGCGGATCGAAACGCGACTGGGCGGCCGCGCCGAGAACGAACAGCTCGGTGCCGAGCGCGTAATGCTTGGTCGTGGGATCGCGGGTGACGAATCCATCGCGCGCCAGAACATCGAGCAGTCGCAGCGTCGTCGCCTTGTCGAGGCCCGCTTCCCGGGCAATGTCCGTCAGCCGGGCGTTCTTAGCGTCCGACAGAGCCCGCAGGATCCGGCAGGCCTTTTGTACGGAAGACGAGGATTCGGCGCCGGTTGAAGGCATTGATATTTTGTTCAACGAAATTATGTTGCGTCGCATTATACTGTTTTTGCGACAAAGTATCAACAAATATAATAATGTGTTTCATTGAACGAAACTATACTGGTGGAAGCCAGCGCAGCTCCTGGAACCGCCGCAGCAGCCTGCGGAACATTTCCTCGGTATCGACGCAGTCGTGGAAACCCGCGAGCCGCGCCTTGACGGTGCTCACCAGCGTGGGCGCCGACGATGCCGCCTGCCCGTACGCCCAATTCCGGTCGGTGTAGATGAACGATTGGCCGACGAATTCCTGGAGGCTTGCCGGAGAGCGCAAGCGATACTTGCGCACGATCGCGGCCCATTCGGCCTGCCGCCTGGGCATTTCCACGGCGAGCGACATGGGCCTCGCGGGCCCGGGCCTCATCCCGAGCGCGTCGGCGATCGCAGGCCAGACCGTGCGCCATTCGAACGGCTCGCCGTTGTTGATGTTGAAGGTCTCGTTGCGGCAGGCGGTGGAGGTCGCCGCCCAAGCGCAGGCGCGCGCCAGCAGATCGGCGTCGACGGCCTGGAAGATCCGTTGCGGCCCGCCCGGGTAGTAGAGCGGCTCGCCCGCTTCCTTGAGGATCGCGCCGTACACACCGATCGCTGGAATCGAGTTCATGTGGCTGCCCAGCGATTCGCCGAACACCACTTGCGGACGCAACACGGTCCAGTGCCACGGCTGGCCCTTTTGTTTCGCCTTGAGGTAATCCTCCTGCAGCCAATAGAAGTTTTCATGCGGGTGCCGCGGCAGGCGCTCGCGCGCCGGAACCGGCACCGGCTCGATATGCGAGCCGTACGCCTTCGTCCCCTGCAGCAGCGTGACGTGCTGCAACCGCGTCGCCGCCGCGAGCGGCTCGAACAGGTTGCGCAGCATCCTGAGGTTGATTTCCATCTGGTCGCGCTCGCGCCACCCGGCAATCAGCCCCGGTTTCTCGTACAGCGCTGCGTAAATCAAATGCGTGACGTCGCGCAGGGCCCCGAACACCTCAGCGCACTTCGCTTCGTCGAGCAGGTCGACAGAAATGACCTTTCCCTGGTCGAGGCCCTCCGGAATGCGGCGCGAGACCGCAACAACCTCCCAATCCGGCAGCGCGGAAAAATGCCTAGCCGCCGCAAACCCGACAAGGCCGGAGGCACCGGCAACGAGTACCTTGCGGTTCAGAATCGCTCCATCCGATTGAGATTGAGACTTCCCGCTGCTGCTTTCGCTGGATACTCGCCTAGTGTAGGGTTTTCTACCGCGATGAGTAAGATCCTGCTGCTGTACTCAACGGTCGACGGGCACACGCTGAAGATCTGCCAGCACCTGCGCGATCTTCTCGAGTCCACCGGTCATTCCGTGGCGTTGAGCGCGCTCGACGATCCCTCAGAGTCGGATCTCGGCGGCTTCGACAAGATCGTGATCGGCGCGAGCATCCGCTACGGCACGCATCGTCCGAATGTCGCGGCGTTCATGCGCGCTCACCAGGCAACGCTGCAAGCGAAACCGAATGCGTTCTTCTCGGTAAACATCGTGGCGCGCAAACCGAACCGCAACACCCCGGAGACGAATCCGTACGTGCGGAAGCTCCTCACGCAGATCGCGTGGCGCCCGCGGCACATCGCCGTCTTCGCGGGCAAGCTGGACTATCCGAGATACGGTTTCTGGGACCGCCAGATGATCCGCTTCATCATGCTGCTGACCCGCGGGCCGACCGACCCGCGCGCATCCGTCGAGTTCACGGATTGGGCGCAGGTCGACCGATTCGCTCGAACGGTTGCCGACATGTAACGGGGCCGTAGCCCCCTAACGAGCGACCGGCGCTGCGAGTGGCAGCGCCCTGCCTTCGGAACCGGATGGCGCAGGAACCCCGATGAGCCGCGCCAGCGTCGGCGCGATGTCCGCGACCTCGACGGTCCGGTCGATGCGGCCGGCTGTGAACCAGCGCGGCCCGTAGAAAAGGATCGGCACCGTGTAGTCCTGCACATAGGGCGAGCCGTGCGTCGCGGTCATGGTTCTACGAGACTCGAACAGCCAATAGTTGCGGATCAGCATCTGCACGTCGGCGGAGCGCTCGCGGTGCCAGGTCTTTCGCACCTGCGCGAGAAAAGGCGTATCGGCCGGCAGGCTGGATGGATTCTCCAACTCGGTGCGGGTGAACGCGGCCGCGACGCCAGGCTCGGCGACCACCACTCGGCGCACCTCCTCCTCGATCGCCGTGCGCGGCAGGTTCTTCTGCGCAATCACCGCGCCATCGAGCAGGATTCCGCTCGCGGAGTATCCGCGCGCGAGCTTCGCCTCTCCGAACTTCTTCATGATTGCGTCGTTCACGCGCGCGAGCATCTCGGTCACGTTCTGGCGGCCGGCGTTGCGGCCAAGCGACTTGCTGTGCTCCGGCGACGGCGAGAAGCCGTGATCCGCAGTCAGAACCGCGATGTAGTTGTCCTTGCCGACCATGCGATCGAGGTCGCGGAAAAAAGCCTCCAGCGCCCGGTCGAGATGCAGCAGGTGGTCATGAGAGAGACGCGACTCCGGGCTATACGCATGATTGATGTAGTCGTGCGTAGAAAGGCTGACCGAAAGGATGTCGGTCACGTCATCCTGGCCAAGGCCTTCGCCCGCGATCGCCGCGCGCGCAAAATCGAGCGTCAGCGCGTCCCCAAAGGGACTCGCTAGTACCGCCCCGTAGAACGCCGGGCCAGGCTTGTCCTGGCCTTCGCCGAGCACCTTGGGAAGCTTGCCGCCCGGGTTGTACCAAGCTTGGCCGTCCGGCAGCGAGCGCGCGTACGCCGAATCGGGCAGCAGCGGCGACCAGCTCGTCTTGAAGTAGCGGTTCGCGGGGTTTGCGTTGTTGAAGGTGTTCACCCATGCCGGATGCTCCTTCATGTAATAGGTGCTCGATGCGAAATGCCCGGTCGATGCCTGGTACATGTAGGCAACGCCTGTCTTGCCGGCCGGCAGGATCGCGCCGCGATCCTTGCCGGAAATCGCGATCACCTTGGCGCGCGCATCCGTGCGCTTGAGCACGTCCCCCACGGTCTCGACCAGCAGGTTTTTCGGGCTGGTGCCGTCGAGCTTCTGCGTCTTGTGCCCGATGTAGGTATGCGCTTCGTCCTGGGTGCAGTACACCGTGTCACCGGTCACCCGGTCGCGCCAGTCGTTGCCGATGATCCCGGTGCGGTGCGGATAAGCGCCGGTCAGCATGGTCGCGTGCCCGGCGGCCGTCACGGTAAAGGCGTGGCCGTAACGCGCGTCCGAAAACCAGGCGCCCCTTTCGAGGAAACGCTGGAAGCCGTCCGGTGCGAGCTGGTCGCGGTAGCCGGTCACCTGGTATTGCGGCAGGCCGTCGACGACGAGGAATACGACGAGCCGAGGTTTCTGGGCGACTGCGGGTTCGGAAGTCGCGCAGCCGTTGAGCAGCACCGCTGCGGCGAGAAGGAGTGCGGAACGTCGAAGAATGTGGAGGATCATCGGTTATCCCTTCAGGAAGTTCGAGCGCTGCTATCGAGAAATTCGCGTAGCGCCTTCTCCGGCGGCTTGGCGTAGTTCGAGCGCCGGCTGACTGCGGCCATGCCGGCGATGCGCCGCAGCTTGATCGCGGTTTCCGCCGCCTTGGCGATCAGCGTGATGCCGTTGATGATCGGCGCGCCGTCGAGGTTGGCCCCGGACTCCGATCCATAGAGCATCATCGGCAGTCCTCCGGCCGGCACGATCACATCGGCGCCGGCATCCAGCAGCGTCCGGCATTCGCGCTCCCACTTTGGATACAGCCTGTCAAATGCGTCCTTGCTGGCAAATGCGTCGATGAAGTCGCTCACACTGGCGTTGACCGCGCGCACCCCGATCACGCGGCTCTGCAGTCCGTAGCGGATCACCTGATCCTCGTGCCAGGGAATGAACACGGGGTTGATGGTGACCAGGCCCAGCTTGCGTCCAAGCGTACAGGCGTGGAACAGCGTGGTCTCGCCCAGGCCGAGCACCGGGATGTCCGCCACCGATTTGACCTCGGCGAGCCCGGCGTCCTGGAAATGGGTGATCGCCATCGCGTCGTAGCCTTGGCGCTGCGCCTCGATCGCGCCGCGCACGAACGCGCCGGCGATCCGGAATTCGGTGAGCGAATGCGTAGTGGTGGCCGGAGGCGTCGTGGTGTTGAACGTGCCGCTGAACTCCGGGTCCAGAATGGCTTTCAGGTGGGCTTCGACCTTGATGATGTAAGGCGCCATATGGACGCGATCGGTCGCGCCCTGGAACCAGATCCGGTATTGGCCCTTCGCGTCGCTCATTGCAAATCTCCTTGGCGGTCCAGGCTCCCGCTCAGCCAGTCAGTATGATGCCAAGTTGATGGATTCCTTTCCATGAATCGCGCGTCCCGCAAAGGATATGACGGCATCGCCGTCGCCGTGCCGGTCACGGTGCCCTATGTGCGCTACTCGACCCATGGCGCGCACTGGTTCATCGGCCGCGTGCTGGCGGAACTGGTGCGCGAGTCGGGGATCCGCAAGGACGACATCGACGGCCTGTGCGTGTCGAGCTTCACGCTGGCGCCGGACACTGCGGTCGGCTTGACCCAGCACCTCGGCCTGAGCCCCCGCTGGCTCGACCACCTGCCGATGGGGGGTGCCTCGGGCGTGGTGGCCGTGCGCCGTGCCGCACGCGCCATCCAGGCCGGTGACGCCGAGGTGATCGCCTGCGTGGGCGGAGACACCAACCACGTAGAGTCGTTTCGCCAGACGCTCGGCAGCTTCAGCCTGTTTGCGCGCGACGCGACGTATCCGTACGGCTCGGGCGGGCCGAACGCAATGTTTGCGTTCATCACCTCGCACTACATGCGCAGCTACGGCGCGCAGCGCGAGGATTTCGGCCGGATCTGCGTCGCACAGCGCGAGAACGCACTTGCGACGCCTCACGCGATGTTCAAGAAACCGCTGACGCTCGACGAGTACATGGCGGCGCGCGTCATCGCCGAGCCGATCCACCTGTTCGATTGCGTGATGCCTTGCGCCGGCGCCGAAGGCGTGCTGCTGATGAGCGAGGCGCGCGCGCGCGACCTGAACCTGTCGTTCGCGCGCCTGCTTGCGGCCACCGAGCGACACAATGCCTATCGTGAAGATCCCATCATGATTCGCGGCGGCTGGGCCAAGGATCGCGACGACCTCTACGCGCAGGCAGGAGTGAAGCCGGACGACATCGACCTGGTGCAGTTCTACGACGACTATCCGGTGATCGTGATGATGCAGTACGAGGACCTGGGCTTCTGCGAGAAAGGCGAAGGCCCGGCGTTCGTGCGCAGCAGGACGCTCACCCGCGAAGGCGACCTGCCGACCAACACGAGCGGCGGCCAGTTGTCGGTCGGGCAGGCGGGCGCCGCGGGCGGCTTCATCGGCCTGGTGGAAGCCGTGCGCCAGCTCACGGGCCAGTCGCCGGGGCGTGCGGTTCCGGATGCAAAACTGGGCTTGGTCAGCGGATTCGGCATGGTTACGTATGACCGGTGCGTTTGCACCGGGGCACTGATTCTCGGCCGGGGCGACTCGCGATGACGCAGCAGATGGCGCGTCCCAAGCGCAAGAACCCGGTGCTGCGCACGCGCCTGCCGACGCTTCCGCCGTGGGGTCGCAGCCGCGTTGCACTCGGACTGACCGCTGCGGCCGCAATCGGTCGTTTCGAGCTGCAGCAGTGCGCCGATTGCGCGGCGATCCAGTATCCGCCGCGCGAGGCTTGCCATGTCTGCCTGTCTGCGCGATTGCAATGGAAGCCGCAAAGCGGTGCCGGCAAGCTGCTCAGCGAGACGGTCCTGCACCACAGCAACGACTTGTTTTTCCGCGAGCGCCTGCCCTGGCGCCTCGGACTGGTACAGCTCGACGCCGGTCCGACGCTGATGGTGCATCTGCTCGATTGCGCGCCGGCAGCGCCCGCACGCGTGACTGTGGATGTGCGCCTGGACCGCGCGGGACAGGCGGTGCTGCTGGGTTGTCCAGAAACGGAGACTGAACACATGGCTGAAGACCGCGTGCTGCGGGAAATGACCTGCGACCCGAAATTCCGCAAGGTGCTCGTGACCGACGGCAAGACCGCAGTCGGTCAGGCGATCGTCAAGGCGCTGGTCGGCGCCGGGGCCGATATCGTCTGGGCCGGCCACGCCGAGCCCTGGAAGAAGCTGCCCGGGCTGGATGGAATCACGGCGCTGCCGCAGGTCACACTGGTGCCGCTCGATCTGACCAGCGCCAAGTCGGTGAGCGAGCTTGCCGGCGAGGTCGCCGGCAAGGTCGATATCGTCATCAACAATGCCGAGGTTCACCGTACCTACGGGATCAGCGCGCGCCGCGGCGCAGACGCGGCACGTGCCGAAATGGACATCAACTATTTCGGGATGCTGCGCCTCGCGCAGGAGTTCGGACCTGCGTTGAAGGGGCGCGGTGCGGACGGGCCCGCCAGTGCGGTCGCATGGGTCAACCTGCTGTCGATCTACGCGCTGTCGAACTATCCGCCGCACGGCACCTACTCCGCATCGAAAGCGGCCGCGCTGTCGCTGGCGCAATGCCTGCGCGCGGAAATGCGGCCGGCCGGCATCCGCGTCGTCAACCTGTTTCCGGGGCCGATCGACGACGAGTGGAACCAGCTGCTGCCGCCGCCGAAGATCGCGCCTGCATCGCTCGCACAGGCGATCGTCAAGGCATTGCGCGATGGCGTCGAGGATGTCTACCCCGGGGACGTCGCGCAGGAATGGCTGGCGCGCTGGCGGGAAAATCCGAAGGTTCTCGAGCGCGAGCTCGCCGCGGGAGGGTCGTGAGCCATGAATCCGAGTGAACTACTGGGCGCCCTGGCGGGCGCGCTGGCCGGCGGCCGAATTCGCGTGCTCGACCTGACGCATACGCTTTCGCCCGAATTCCCGCAGATCGCGCTGCCGCCCGAATTCGGCCAATGCCTGCCGTTCCGGCTGGAAGAAGTGTCGCGCTACGACGAGCGCGGCCCGAGCTGGTACTGGAACAATTTCTCGTGCGGCGAGCACACCGGCACGCATTTCGATGCGCCCGTCCACTGGATTTCCGGGCGCGATCTGCCGAACAGCGCCGTCGACACGATCCCCGTGCAGCATTTCATCGCGCCTGCGGTGGTGATCGATTGCTCGAAGGAGGCCGCGGCCGATGCCGACTACCTTCTTACGGTCGATGCGGTCAAGCAGTGGGAGGGCAAGCACGGCCGCGTGCCGGCGCGCGCATGGGTACTGATGCGCACCGACTGGTCGAAAAAGCACGCGGATGCCGAAGCATTCCAGAACTACGACGAGACGGGACAGCACACGCCCGGGCCGAACGCCGAAGTGGCGAAATTCCTGGTCGAGGAGCGCGACGTGCTGGGCTTTGGCTCGGAGGCGATCGGCACCGACGCGGGACAGGGTTACCACCAGCGACCCCCGTATCCCTGTCACTACTACATGCATGGTGCCGGACGGTACGGCCTGCAATGCCTGACCAACCTCGACCAGCTGCCGCCCACCGGCACGCTGCTGATCTGCCCGCCGCTGAAAATCCAGCACGGCAGCGGCAGCCCGTTGCGCGTGCTGGCGCTGGTCGCGGACTAGGCCGACTTTTTCATGCCGAGGTAGGACTCGATGACGCGCGGGTTCTCGACAAGCTCATCCGAAGGGCCTTCGAGCGCGATCTCGCCGTTCTCGAGCACATAGCCGTAGTCCGCGACCTGCAGCGCGGCGCGCGCGTTCTGCTCGACCATCAGGATCGACACGCCGGTCTTGCGCAGCGCCGCCACGATGTTCAGGATCTCGCGGACGATCAGCGGCGCAAGGCCGAGACTCGGCTCGTCGAGCATCAGCACCCGCGGCTTCGCCATCAACGCGCGTCCGAGCGCGAGCATCTGCCGCTCGCCGCCGGACAGCGTCTCGGCAAAGTTTTCACGCCGATCCTTGAGGCGCGGAAAGCGCGCATAGATCGCTTCCAGGTCCGCATCGATGCCGCGCTCGCCGCGGCGAATGCGCGCGAACGCGCCGAGTCGCAGGTTGTCGTGAACCGACAGCTCGCCGAACAGCTCGCGGCGCTCCGGCACCAGGCTGAGACCGCTCGCCACGCGCGTCTCGACATTCTTTCCGCCCAGATCGGCGCCCGCATAGCGCAGCCCGCCGGCAGACGGCAGCAGGCCCATGATCGCGCCCAGCAGCGTCGTCTTGCCGGCACCGTTCGGCCCGATCACGGTGACGATCGCGCCCTCCTCGATGCGCAGCGTAGCCCCATGCAAGGCCTCGACCTTGCCGTACAGCACGCGCAGATCGCTCACCTCGAGAATTGCGCTCACTCGACGCCCCCGAGATAGGCTTCCAGCACTTTCGGATCTGCCTGGATCTGGCCCGGCAGGCCCTCGGCGAGCTTCTCGCCGAAATCCATGACGACGAGCCGGTCCACCAGCCCCATGACGAAGTCCATGTCGTGCTCGACCAGCAGGATCGTCATGCCTTCGGCGCGCAGCCCGCGCAGCAGGCCGGCAAGCGCCTCCTTCTCCGCATAGCGCAGGCCGGCAGCCGGCTCGTCCAGCAGCAGCAGCACCGGATCGCCGCACAGTGCGCGGGCGATTTCGACGATGCGTTGCTGGCCGAGCGGCAGGCTGCCCGCGAGGTCGGACAGGTTTTTCCCGAGCCCGACGCGCTCCAGCTGCACGGCCGCCTCTTTCAGCAGCCGCGCCTCTTCCTCCCGGTCGAAGCGCATCATCGCCGCGACGGTGCCGCGACTGCCGCGCAGGTGTGCGCCGATCGCGGCATTCTCGAGCACCGACATCGCGCTGATCAGGTTGACGTGCTGGAACGTGCGGCAGATGCCGCGCCGCGCGATGTCGCTCGACGACAGGTGCTCGATGCGCTCGCCGCGGAACAAAATTTCTCCTTGGTCCGATCGCAGCACGCCGGTCATCAGGTTGAACATCGTGCTCTTGCCGGCGCCATTGGGACCGATCAGCCCGAGGATTTCGCCGCTGTTCAGCTCGAACGACAGCTTGTTCACCGCCACCAGCCCGCCGAAGCGCTTCTCGGCCGAACGCACTTCCAGCAGCCGCTCGCCCGCCTTCGGCTGCTCCCGGCGCTCGAGCGGCGCAGCGTGGGCAGAAATCGGCGGGCGTTTGCGCGCCGGCAGCCAGCGCCCGAACGCAGGCACGAGTCCTTCGCGGGTCCGGTGCAGCAGGACCATCATCAACAGGCCGAATACCACGATCTCGTAGTGGCCGCTGTGTTGAAAGAGCTTTGGCAAGCTGTCCTGCAGCCACTCCTTCAGCACCGTAAGCAAGGACGCGCCGATGACCGCGCCCCACACCTGGCTCGCGCCGCCAACGACCGCCATGAACAGGTAATCGATGCCCGCATTGACGCCGAACGCGCCGGGGCTGACCAGCCGCATGAAATGCGCGTACAGCCAGCCCGAGAGGCCGGCCAGCAGCGCCGCGTAGAGGAACACGATGGTCTTCAGGGTCGCGGTATCGACGCCGAAACTCTCGGCCATCACGCCGCGAAACCGCAGCGCGCGGATCGCGCGGCCGGCGCGCGAATCGAGCAGGTTCTGCGCCGCAATCAGCGCGGCCAGCGTGACCGACCAGATCAGATAGTAGGACTTGCCGTTGGTATCCAGGACCCAGCCGAAGAAAGAGATTCGCGGCAGGTTTGCGATGCCGTTGTACTGGCCGAGAAACTCGGTGTTGCCGAACGTGTAGTAGGCGGCGATCGCCCAGGCGATCGTGCTGAGCGCAAGGTAGTGGCCCGAGAGCCGCAGCGTGATGAACCCGAGGATCAGCGCCGCCAGCGCGGTAAACGCGAGCGCGGCGACCAGAGCGAGCCACGGCGATACGCCCCATGCGGTCGTCAGCACCGCGCTCGTGTACGCGGCCAGGCCGACGAAGGCCTGCTGGCCGAACGACATCAGCCCTACGACGCCGGTCAGCAGCACCAGCCCGAGCGTCACCAGGGTGGCGAGGCCGATATAGTTGAGCAGCGTCACGTAGAAATCCGGCAGGTACAGCGGCGCCGTGACGATGAACGCGAGAAAGACGGCGAGCGCCGGCGGAATCGTCTTCACTGCTCTTCGTCTTCCACGTGGTGATGGCTGGTGAGGGAGCGCCACACCAGCACCGGAATGAGCACGGTGAATACGATCACCTCCTTGAACGTGCTCGCAAAGAACGACGCGAACGATTCGAACATCCCGAGGACCACCGCGCCGACGACCGCGAGCGGGTAGCTCGCCATGCCGCCGAGGATCGCGCCGACGAATCCCTTGAGTCCGATCAGGAAGCCGGTGTCGTAGTAGATCGTCGTGGCCGGCGCCATCAGGATCCCCGAGACCGCGCCGATGAACGCCGCGAGCGTGAAGCTCAGGCTGCCGGAGAGCTCGGTGGGGATCCCCACGAGCCGCGCGCCGATCCGGTTGATCGCGGTGGCGCGCAGCGCTTTGCCGTAGATCGTGCGATCGAACACCAGCCACAGCACGACCATGATCAGCAGGCTCGCGAAGACGACCCACAGGCTCTGCGCGGTAACGGTCAGCACGCCGAGCTGGAATTTGCCCTCCGAAAACGGCTGCGCGCGCAGTCCCTCGCTGCCGAAGAACACGAGTCCCAGCCCGCTCAACACGTAGTGCGCCGCCATCGAGACGATGAACAGCACCAGCACCGAGGCGCTCGCCAGCGGCCGGTACGCCACCCGGTACAGGATCGGCCCGAGCGGCACCACGAGCCCGAGCACGATCAGCACCTGCAGCCAAAGATCCAGCTTCTGCGACGCCGCCCACCAGGCGATCGCCGCCATGATCGCGGGCAGCAGCACATACACCGCGAGGATGGCGGGGAGCCGGCGATAGGCTTTCTCGCGAATCGCGAGGACGCTGTCGAATAGCGCTGCAATGAGGCCGCCGATCACCAGCACGTACACGGTTCCCGGCAGGCGCCCCGCCTGTAGCAGCGCGAGGGACAACGCGGCATACGCGATGAATTCGCCCTGCGGCACGAAGATGACGCGCGTTACAGCGAACACCAGCAGCAGCGCGAGCGCCAGCAGCGCGTAGATGGCGCCGTTGGTGATGCCGTCCTGCACCAGCCAGAGTGCGATGCTGGGATTCATCGCACGGGACTAGGCCGCGGAGGCCTCCGCTATTTCATCAGCCTCCACTGGCCGTCTTTGACCACCACGAGCACCCGCGCGCGCTCATCCATGCCGTTGTGGTTGGTCGGCGTCATCGTGTACACCGCATGGGTGCCGACCACGTTCTTGACGTTCTCCATCGCATCGCGCAGCGCGGCGCGGAATTCGGGCGTGCCGGGCTTGGCTTTCTTCAGCGCCTCCGGTGCAGCCGCTTCGACCAGCTTCACGGCGTCGTAGCTGTAGCCTGCAAATGCGTTGCGTCCGAGCTTGAACGTCGCCTCGTAGCGCTTCATGAAGTCCTCGCCGACCGCCTTGGTCGCATAGCCCGCGGGCAGTTCGTCGGCGACCACGACCGGACCGGTCGGCGCGATCGCGCCTTCGACGTGCTTGCCGCCGATCTTGATGAATTCGGCATTGACGGTGCCATGGTTGTGGTAGATCGGGCCCTTGTAGCCGCGCTCGCGCAACGCGATCTGCGGCAGCGCACCGCCGGTGCCGGATCCGCCCACCATGACCGCGTCCGGGTTCGCAGCCATCAGCTTGAGCACCTGGCCGACGACGCTGGTGTCGTTGCGCGCATAGCGCTCGTTGGCGACGATCCGGTAGCCGGCCGACGCGGCGTGCGATTCGGTCGCCTTGAGCACGATGTCGCCCCAGCCGTCGGAGAACCCGATGTAGCCCAGCGTCTTGATGTTGTTCTTCTTGATGTCCTTGGCGACCGCGTCCATCATCAATTCGGTCGGCTGCGGCACGACGAAAGTCCAGTGCGCGTTCTCGGCGGGAACGTTGATCGGCGAGAACGCGAGCATCGGCGTCTTGCTTTCGCTGGCGATCTGCGCCAGCGCAAGCGTCTGCGGCACACCGTTGGATCCCATCAGCACATCGACCTTGTCTTCGGTAACGAGCTTGCGGCCGTTTCTCGCCGCGTTGGTTACGTCGGACGCGTTATCAAGGATGATGTAGCGGACCGGCTCGCCGGCGAGGGTCTTCGGCAGCAGGTCGAATGCATTCTTGTAGTGCACGCCAAGGGAAGCCTGCGGGCCGGTGAAGCCGATCGAAACGCCGATCGTGATGTCGGCCAGTGCCCCGGTCGCGGCGATGGCGGCGGCGATCCCGGCGGTCAAGCAGATCCTTGGTTTCATCTTTCCTCCCCGTGAATGGACGATAGTAGGCGACTTTGCCGATCGCCTCAACGCCTTTTGAGCACGTAACCAACGGCTTCCCGGTCCCAGGTCTGGCTGCCCCGGCCCCGTTCGCGCAATTTGAATTTCTGCACCTTGCCGTTTTCGGTGCGCGGCAGCTCCGCGACAAAATCGAGGAAACGCGGAATGGCGAAATACGGCATCCGCGGCTCGCAGAACGCCATCAGCTCGAGCGGTCCCAGGCGGCAGCCTGGCTTGAGCACGACCGTGGCCATCACCTCGTCCTCGGCGAGCTCCGAGCGGACCGGGAACACGGCCGCCATCTCGACGCTCGAGTGCGACAGCAGGACCTGCTCGACCTCATAGGACGAAATGTTCTCGCCGCGGCGGCGAATCGCGTCCTTGAGCCGGTCGAGGAAGCGGAAATTTCCGTCGGCATCCCGCACCACCCGGTCGCCGGTGTGAAACCACAGATTGCGCCAGGCTTCGACCGTCTTGTCCGGCATGCCGAAGTAACCCGTGGCGAAAGCAAATGGCTCGTCCGCCCGCAGCAGCAGCTCGCCGGGTACGCCCGGCTCCACTTCGAAATCATCCTCGTCGACGACGCGAGCGTGGAAACCCGGGCGAATCCGGCCAATGGTCCCTTGCTTCTGCTGGTCGATCGTCGAGCCGATCACGAAGTTGGTCTCGGTAGATGCATAGCCTTCGAGAAGGCGGATGCCGGTGCGCTCGCCGAAGGCGGTGATCATGTCCGGCGGCACTCCGGGACCGAGCGCAAGACGCACCCGGTGACTGCGCTCTTCCTTGCTCGGCGCCCGCGCAAGCAGAATCGGCACCATTGCGCCCAGCAGGTAGATGACCGTGGCGCCGGCCTCACCCGTTGCCGGCCAGAACGCGGAAGCTGAAAAGCGCTCATGCAGCACCATGCGAGCACCGGAAAGCAGCGCCTGCGCAAAGGTGCTCAAGGCGTTGACATGGAAAAGCGGCAACGTAGTGCAGAGGACGTCCTCGTCGGTGATCTCGAGCAGCTGAATGGAGTTGATGCCCCACCAGTAGTACTGCGTGTGCGGGAACATCACGCCTTTGGAGGGCCCCGTGGTGCCCGACGTATAGAGAATCGCGAGGGTGTCGCCCGGCTTGACGGCCGCGGCAGGAATCGGCGACCCGGGAGCAGGCAGCGACGCGATCCGCGAGGCGGAGGTCGCAGCGCCTGGCGAATCCCCGACGACCCATATTTGTTCCAATGCGAGACGGCTGCCTTCGACCTGGTCGAGCCGCTGCAGCAGGTCGCTCTCGATCACCAATGCCTTTGCGCCACTGTTTTGCAGGAAGTAGCCGATCTGCGGTCCCATCGCCGCAGTATTGATCGGTACCGCGATCGCGCCGATCCAGCCGCACGCGAGCACCATCTCCGTCAGCTCGATCCGGTTGCCCAGCAGCAGCGCCACCCGGTCGCCCGGCCCGATGCCGGCGGCGGCGAGCATGCCGGCGCGGCGCGACGCTGCATTCGCGGCGTCCCGGAACGTCCACGTCAGCTCGCCAATCGTAAGCAGAGGACGGTCGCGATGACGCTCGGCCTGCACGGCGAGCATCTGCGGCAGCGTGCGCTGCGAGCGCGACAAGGTCACGCTGCAAGGATATATCATCGGATCGAAGGGGATCGGCATGCGGATTGCGGTTTTGGGAGGCGGCCACGGCGCCTATGCTGCGGCGGCCGACCTGAGCGAAAAAGGCCACGAGATCAGGCTCTGGCGTCGAGACGCGACTGCGCTTGCGCCGGTTCTAGAAAGCCGCGTGATCCGAATACGCGATGTGGATGGCGTGCGCAATGCGTCCATCGCGATTCCGACCACGGACATCGCAGTCGCCGTGCGAGGAGCGGAACTCATTCTGATCCCCTCACCCGCATCCGCGCAGCCTGACATCGCAAGAGCCATCGCGCCGCATCTGGAAAACGGTCAAGTGGTGTTCCTTCCGCCGGGCACATTCGGCGCGTACCTCATGCACCGGATCGCTCGCGAAGCCGGTTCCCGAGCGGAAGTGACCTACGCCGAAACCGGCACGCTCCCGTACCTCGCGCGCAAGCGGCCTGCTGGCGAAGTCGCGATCACGATCCGCGCAAAGCGCCTGCCCACCGGGGCGTACCCCGCCAAGCGCGCCGCGCACGCCGGCGAGGTGATCGCGAAGGCTTACCCTGTGATCGAGCCATGCGAGGACGTCCTGTCCGCCGCGCTGTTGAACGCCGGGCCGATCATTCACCCGCCATTGATCCTGCTCAATGCGGCCCCGCTGCAGCATTTCGCGCACTGGGATATTCACAACGAAGGAACGCAGCCCGCGGTTCGCGCGGTGACGGACGCACTCGATGCGGAGCGCGTTGCGATCCGCGAAGGGCTCGGCTACCGCCCGCCTCACTTTCCGCTGTCCGACCACTACGACAGCGATCGATGGATGTACGGGGATGCGCACAAGAGGCTCGTGGATTCGGGCGACTGGCGCGAGCACATCGATCTTCATCAGCATCGCTACATGACTGAAGACGTCGTGCTCGGACTCGCGTTCCTCGATTCGGTCGCGCAATGGCTTTGCTGCGACGCCCCGGTCGCGCGCGGTCTGCTTGCGGTAGCCGGCGCGATCCTGGGACGAAATCTTCGCAATGGACCACGCACGCTCGGCGCGCTTTCGCTGAACACCAGGACCCCCGAACAGTTGAAGGAAGCTCTCTGGGAGGGGGAGCGATGACGCTCGCCAGGCAACGAGTGGCCGCGGTAGGTGCCGGCCGGATGGGGCGCGGCATCTCGCTCGCGTTCGCCTATGCAGGCTACGAGGTCGATCTGCTCGACCTCAAGGTGCGGACGGCGGCGGAGTGGGACCGCCTGTCCGCAGAGGCCCGGGAAGAGATGGCCTCGAGCCTGTCGATGCTCGCCGAGCTGGGCGCAATCCCGCAAGACGCCGTGTCGCGCCTGCTCGACCGGATTCATCTGTTTCCGGAACCCGAGTCAGACGCCCGGCTGGCCGGCGCGGACGTCATCTTCGAGGGCGTCACGGAAACGCTGGAGGCGAAGAGGCAAGTGTTCGCCAGGATTTGTGCTGCCGCCAGGCAGGACGCGATCGTTGCCTCCACGACCTCGACGATTCTCGTCACCGATCTGATTCCGTTCGTCACGCACGCGGAGCGCCTTGTCAACGCGCATTGGTTGAATCCGGCCTATGTCATGCCCCTCGTGGAGCTGAGCGTTCATCCCGGGACGACGCCTGAAACCGTCGAACGCCTGCGAAGCCTCCTGGAAGACATCGGCAAAGTACCGGTCGTATGCGGCCCGACGCCCGGGTATATCGTCCCTCGTCTCCAGGCGCTGGTCATGAATGAAGCGGCACGAATGATCGAAGAAGGCGTTGCCAGCGCGGAGGAGATCGACAAGGCCACGCGTCTCGGCCTCGGATTGAGATTTGCCGCGCTCGGCGTCATCGAGTTCATCGACTACGGCGGCAACGATATCCTCTATCACGCGAGCCGGTACCTCGCCGACACGGTCAGCCGCGAGCGCTATGCGGCACCCGAGATCGTCCAGCGTTACATGCACGACGGGCGGATCGGCCTCAAGTCCGGCCAGGGGTTCTACGACTATCGCGGGCGCGACTTGAAAGCGTATCGAAAGGACGTGCTGGCGCGCACGCTTGGCCTGCTGCGGCATGCCGGCCTGCAGAAGCCACCGCGCTGACGCCTACATGACGCTCAACTCGGGCTGATCGCGCCGGCCGTCCTGCGGCTGTAGGCGTCACGCACCTCGGCCAGCAACCGGGCGGCATTCCAGTTCTTGGAAAGGAACTTGTGGACCGCGGCCGCGTTCACCGCGCTCGCGACGACATCGAGACTGGTCGAGCCGCTCATCACGATGCGCAGCGTGTCGGGATAGAGGTTGCGCACGCTCACCATGAAGTCGGTGCCGCTCAGGCGCGGCATGTTGTGGTCGCTGATGACGATGCTGACGTTGCGCTCCATGAGAATCTGCAGCGCCTCGTACGGATCCATCGTGGAGACGATCTGGTATCCGCCCGGCTTCAGGGCGCGCTGCATCAATTGCAGGTCCGACTCGTTGTCGTCCAGCAGCAGCAGGACCGGACTCTCGGTCTGCTGGTTTTCGGCCGGAATATCCAGGCGCTGACCCTGAGCCAATGCCTGTGTGCACTGCTCTACTCCCATCGGGCGCGCAAAGTAGTAGCCCTGCATCTCGTTGCAGCCGTGGGTCTTCAGAAACATCATCTGCATCCGGTTCTCGACACCCTCCGCGACAACCTTCAGCTTGAGGTTGTGCGCGAGGTTGATCACCGCCAGGATGATCGAGGCATTTCCGGTATCCGACGCGACATCGTTGACAAAGGTCCTGTCGATCTTCAGCTCGTCGAGTGGAAAGCGCTTCAGATACGCAAGGCTCGAGTACCCGGTGCCAAAGTCATCGACGGAGAGTCGGATGGCGGCGCTCTTCAGGTCCTGCATGACGCGCAGGGCTGCGTTCGGGTCGTCCATCAGCATCGACTCGGTGATCTCGAATTGAATCAGGCTCGGATCGACGTTGTGGCGATCCAGCGTCGCTCGCACCGCCTGCGCCAGTTCACGCTGCTTGAACTGGCGCGCCGAGAGATTGACGGCAACCGGCCGGACCGCGATGCCCTGCGCCTGCCAGCTGCTGATCTGCCTGCAGACGGCATCGATGATCCATTCGCCGACCGGGACGATCAGCCCTGATTCCTCGAGTATCGGTATGAACTGCGCAGGCGATACGAGCCCGCGTTTCGAATCCTGCCAGCGAATCAGCGCTTCGAGCCCGGTCATCGTTCCGTCGACGAGACTCGCTTTCGGCTGGTAGTGGAGCAGGAACTCGTCGCGCTCCAGCGCTCCGCGAAGACTCGTCTCGAGCGCCATTCGCAGCGCCGTGTTCTTGTCCATCTCGGAGGAATAGTGCTTGTAGTTGTTGCGCCCCTGCTGCTTGGCGACGTACATGGCGACATCGGCCTTTTGCAGCAGCGGCGTAATGTCGTCATCGTGCTGGGGGTAGAGCGAAATGCCGATGCTCGCCCCCACGTAGGACTCGCGTCCAGCAAGGTCGAACGGCTTTGCCACCGCGTCCAGCACCTTCTGCGCCACGACGTCGGCGTCGGTCGGCTTGGCGAGCGTCTCCAGGAGCACCGCGAACTCGTCGCCCCCCAGGCGCGCGACCGTGTCGCGGCTGCGCACGCACTGCTTCAAGCGTTCGCCGAATTGCCCCAGCAGCAGGTCACCGACACTGTGGCCATAGGTGTCGTTGATCGCCTTGAACCGGTCGAGATCGACGAACATGCAGGCCAGCGGAGCGCTGAGCCGCTTCGCCTGGGCCAATGCCTGGGACAGCCGGTCGTAGAACATGTGCCGGTTCGGGAGCCCGGTGACGCCGTCGAACTTCGCAAGGTAGGCGAGCTGCTCCTCGGCCTTCTTGCGCTCCGCAACCTCGTCCAGCAGCCGCAGATTAGCCTCGGTGAGCTCGCTGGTCCGTTGCGCGACCCTGGATTCAAGGTCGCTCTGATTCTGGAGCAGCTTCGCATGACTCGTCCGCAGCTCCCCGGCCATCCTGTTGAATGCTCGGCCGAGGCTTCCAACCTCATCGTCACCGCGCGCCACCACCTCGGCGCTGAAGTCACCACCGGCGAGGCGCCGGACGCCTCGCTCAAGACCTTCCAGCGGCCGGCATACCGCCGCAACCACGCGGATCCCCAGCAGGGCGATCACGCCGACGAAGAAGAACCCGAGCGCACCCATCAGGTAGATCTTCGGCCGCGCGTCGTCCATGAGTTTCTGGAAGATCTGGGTGTACTCGAAGACGACCGCGCCGACGATCATGCTGGCCTCGTTTGCCTGGTCCGTGCGGAACGGAACCACGACCTGTCTGCGATCGCCGCTTGCGGTCGCCTCGATGAAGGTGCGCGTCTGACCATCCGAAATCGTCTTCGCGATCGGGCCGCCCGGATCGTCGCTGAAAATCCTGCCGAGTCCCTCTCTGTCCGCGTCGGCGATGACGCGCTTGCTTGCATCCACAATGAACAAGTCGCGCTTGTAGAACCGATAGAGCTTCGACACATGCTGTTGAAGAAGCGCAGGGTTCCTGAGCGGGTCCTCGACGCCGGTGATCGCGATCGAGTTCGCAACGTGCTCGGCTTCCTGGATCGCGGCGCGCTCCGCCGTCACGATCTGCAGGTAGATGGCGCCCACCGAGAACAGGAACACCAACAGCGTAACGGCTGCGAATGCGGCATGCAGCTTGGCTCGCGTGTTGAAGGAGAATCTTGTTGTTGCCATCAAGCCCCGCGCCGGATTTCCGCTCGGACATCCCGTAGCGGACCGTTCTGTGTTTCAAGCTAGGCTGGCGCTGGCACCCTGTCAATCAGACGGGGCGTCCTTGGAAGCCTTGTTTCGCTCGTAAGAAAATTCGGGGCGCGAAAATCAAGTTTCCCTTACAGAAGATCCTGCGCCGGCACTAACTAAAGTTAGGTAGGGGCCACGGACGCTATGTAGCTCGTGATCCCACTCAGCCCAAATCGACTCTCGTGCCTATCCTTTTGGGTGAATCGCCCCAAACATGTGCGAAAACGCACACGCTTTCGCGGGCTACGGTGGAGATCCCCGGATTTCACACGGATTTCACGGTACGTTGACGCGCCGCCAGATATATAAGAAGCGTGGTGATCCTTTCAGGGGGGGTCGTGCGTTCACTTTTCAAGTCGTTTCAGGCAGGGCGCTCGATGGCCGAGCGGACCCAAGCGCGGGGAAACACCAAACATGCAAATCGTATCGGCGTCAACGAGCTGACGCCTGACGCCGCGCGGCTTGGTCTTTTGTTGCTCGACCTCGCACCATCGGGCTCTGGGATCGAGGCACTGATTCGCTTTCGTCAGTCCTGTCCCGACACTCCCGTGCTCGTAGTCTCACCGATCGACGATCGCCGGCACATCCTCGCGGCCTTCGATGCAGGTGCGACCGGTTACGTCCGCAGTTGTGCCGCGCCATTCGTCCTTGCGACTGCGATGGAACTCGTCGGCGCAGCGCGACGCACCATCCCACCGCAGCGAATCGGCGCGCCCCCGAAAAAAGCCATCGCGCGTGGGTCCGACCGGCGAAACCTCTCGAAAGCAACCAACGGCGGACTGAGCGAGAGACAGGTGGAAGTGCTGCACTTCGCTGCGAAAGGACTTGCGAACAAGCACATCGCGCGTGAGCTCAAAGTTTCGGAGAACACGATCAAGGTGCACCTTCGGACCGCCTACTCGAAACTCGGAGTCTGCTCGCGCATGCAGGCGACGCTTGCCGCAACGCGCCTGGGGATCAAGCTCTGACTCGCCCTACTACTTTCGTGTTATTGACCGGCTGCGAACCGCGTGAGTCAATGGTCCGGGACATGAGGGGTGCAGCTGCGCGTTTGACGTAAGTCCGACACTCCGTTCGGGCGTCGTAGTTCCAGAGCACTGCCAATCCTTCAGGGGGGTCCGTGCGTATGGTCCAGCAGGCGCGGTGCGCCGTTTTGGTGCGGACATGAGCAGGTTCGACTTCTACGACCGCGAAGATCGCCCGTGGCCGAACGCGCGGCTCACGAACGCCGCGATCGTCGGCCATACGACCACAGATTCGACCCGGCTGTGGGTTCGGGTGTACGAGCCCGGGACGTATTCCTTGATTGTTTCCGATAAGAGGATCGACACACTCGGCCAGCCGCGGATCTCGAGGAACGCTGCGAAGCTCGTTCCGGAATCGGGAAAGCCGATTCCCCTGCCCGGCCGGGTCCAGTCCCGGGACATCGATTTTTCGACCGATCTGACGACCGTGTTCGACGTCACCGGTCTCGAGGCCGGCAAGACCTACCACTACGCGGTGTTCGCCCGGCCTTCGAAATCCTCGCAGCGCAATGAGTTGTGGGAAATCGGCAGGGACGAACCGCACACGTTCACGACCCAGAGCGCTGCAGCCGCGAACGTGACGTTCGGGCTCTTCAGCTGCCATATGCCGTATCCGGACGACCGTGGCATCAAAAACATGGAGATGTGGCTGCGGTTCCGCCACGAGCTGGAAGACGGCGGGGCACACTTCATCATCGGCGCCGGCGACCAGGTCTACACCGACGGCACCAGCTACCTCAGCATCTGGCGCTGGCTGAAGAAGATCAAGAACGACCTGGCGAAGATCAACCGCGCCGAGCGCGTCGACATCATGAAGTCATGGTTCCGTGACATCTACCGCGGCTACTGGGGCGACCTGGAACTGCGCCGCGTCTTCCGCAACTTTCCCACCTACACGATGTGGGATGACCACGAGATCATGGATGGCTGGGGCTCGTATACCAAAAAGGAGCTCTCCGAGCTGCTCGACACGATCTGGGAGTTCGAGGACACGGGAAAGAACCTGCAGCTCGCCGACGACATGCGCACGGCTGCAGGGTCGGTCTACGAGGAGTACCAGCATTGCCGCAACCCGCCCACCGTCAAGGGAGCGTACGACTACGCCTTTTCCTGGGGCTTCGCGGCCCTGTACGTGCTCGACATGCGCGGCCAGCGAGACTACGAACGCAAGAGCGACGACAGAATCCTCGGCGCGGCGCAATTCCAGAGGCTCGAAAGCTGGCTCGCGGGTCTCGATCCTGCCGCAACAAGGGCGGTGTTCATCGTCTCACCCGTGCCCGTGGTGCACACATCATCGTTCATCGTCAACTATCTCGATCTGAGCTTGCTGGGATTGAACGATGACCTGCGCGATTCGTGGGAACACGCAAGCAATTGGAAAGAGCGCGACAAGCTCCTCGACCTGGTGTTCTCGTTCTCACAGCAGAGCAAGCTGCCGATCGCGTTTCTCAGCGGCGACGTGCATATCGGTGCGGCCTTCAGGTTGAGCCGTAACGCGCTGCCCGACGCGCGGGTCTACCAGCTCACCTCGAGCGCAATCACCTACGCCAAGGCGCCGGGCGGGCTGCTCAAGCTGGCAGTGCGCGAGAACGGTACGCTTGAATCGGCGACGCGGACGACGTTTCACTGCCTGCACGCATTCAGCCGCAACAATTTCGGCATCGTCCGGCTCGATGCCACGAAGGATCCGGCGCGGATTTCATGGGACCTGTACGGCAGCAGCAGCGAGCCGGGAGAGATCGTGAAGCTCAAGCGCGTAGAGCTAGGGTAGCAAGGATCGAAATGAGGTCCGATACGCTATGCCATCCGTCGCGCTGACTGCTGCACTCCGACAAGAGTACGAGCGCCTCTTCAACGCCTGCGCGATCCGGCCCGAGCGCGCGCATGCGGTCGAGGCGATCATCTTGCGGCTGACCGCACGCAAGGAGCGCTATCGGACTGCGGGCGATGAGCTTGGCACGCCATGGTTCTTTGTCGCCGTGATCCACAACATGGAAGCGAGCCTGAATTTCGGCACGCACCTGCACAACGGCGATCCGCTCACGGCCCGCACGGTCCTGGTGCCGGCCGGAAGGCCAAAGAGCGGAATGCCTCCCTTCACATGGGAGGAGAGTGCGAGCGATGCCCTGTCAATGAAAGGGCTGAGCGCACAAACCGACTGGAGCCTCGCGGGCACGCTGTATCAGCTCGAGCGATATAACGGGTGGGGTTATCGGCTTTATCACCCGGATGTGCCGTCCCCCTACCTGTGGAGCTTTGCCAACCACTACCGCAGCGGGAAATACGTCGCCGACGGTACGTGGTCTGACACTGCAGTCTCCAAGCAGTGCGGCGCGGCAGTGCTGCTGCGGCGCATGGCGGAGTCAGGAGCAATCGAATTCACCGACCAGCCCGCTCCGGCGCCGGATACAGCGCCGCTGGTGGTCGACCACTCGACGAGAAAATCTCGCGACCCGGAGATCGTCACGCGCGTCGAGGCGCTGCAGCGCTGGCTCAATACCTTTCCCGGAATCTTCGTCAAGATCGATGGCGTTCCCGGGAACCGTACGTCGGACGCCTACCGAGTCGTCACCGGCGCCTACCTACCCGGAGATGAGAGGGGCGAATGACGCGGGAACAATGAACAACCAACGACCTCTAGGAGCGTGACGTGAAGATCAAGGTGGACCGGTTCGTCTCGGATCGAGATACCACTATTAGCCGGGTTTCCGTCGACGGCACCTTCGTGTGTTTTGG
>Ga0075429_100000482_pt1 | contig 29831 bp, 28 predicted proteins | sample RhiMetdeltSRZDD3_FD_75295 | JGI IMG/M metagenome (GOLD analysis project Ga0075429, IMG submission 75295) | Populus rhizosphere microbial communities from Tennessee, USA - Rhizosphere MetaG P. deltoides SRZDD3 | ecosystem: Host-associated > Plants > Roots > Rhizosphere > Soil | place: USA...
GCGCCCTCGAACTTGTAGACCGGCATCTTGTACGTCACGGGGTTGATGACGCCGGTATAGAAGGTGGAGGCCACACCGTAGGAGCCGTAGGCCCCGCCGTCGAGCCAGGTACGGAGATGGCACCCCGTGATGTCACCCTGGCGGGTGAAGCCAGTCTTGATCCACATGAGGACGGGATGGCGGCCGCGGTGGATGTAGAAGACCTCTTCGCGGGTGCACGCGATCTTCACCGGCCGTCCCGTGAGCTGCGAGAGCTTGCACGCCGCGATCTCGTGGGCGAACGGATCGAGCTTGCCGCCGAACCCCCCGCCCACCGGCGCGGCCACGACGCGGATGTGCGCGGCGGGCACGGCGAGAATCTTCGCCAGGAGGCGGTGCACATAGTGCGGCGTCTGCGTCGATGACCAGAGGGTCAGCTTGCCGTCGGCGGTCCAGTGCGCGACCGCGGCGTGCTGCTCCATGGGAAGGTGCGTGTTGCCCTCGAAGTAGAAGACGTCCTCGCGCACGAGATCGGCCCGCGCAAAAGCGGCCTCGACGTCACCGAACTGCAGCGCGACGTTCTTGTGGACGTTCGGCCCGTCGCCATACTCGTGGATCCGCACCTCCGGATGCGCGAGCGACTCCTGGATCGACATCAGCGCCGGCAATGGCGCGTACTCGACATCGATGAGGCGGCACGCGCGCTCCGCGGTCTCCTCGTCGACGGCGGCCACCGCCGCCACCGCGTCGCCGACCATGCGAACCTTCTCCGTGCACAGCGCCTCTTCGTCCTGGGACACCGGCAGGATTCCGAACTTCACGCGCGGGAGATCCTCACCCGTGATCACCGCATAGACGCCCGGAAGCGCGCGGGCGCGCGTGGTATCGATGCCCACGATCCGGGCGTGGGCGTGTGCGCTGCGCAGCAGGCGGCCGTGCGCGAGCCGCGGCGGCGTGAGGTCGTCGGCGTAGCGCGTCTCGCCCGTCACCTTCGCCCACGCGTCGACCTTGGGCAGCGGGTGGCCGACGACCGTGAAGCGATGCTTCGTCATCGCGTCGCCCCTTCGGCCACCGCGGGCCGCCGCATCCGGAGCGCGGCCAGCTCGACCGCGTCCAGGATCTTCGTGTAGCCCGTGCAGCGGCAGAGATTGCCGGCCAGCGCCTCCCTGATCGCCTGGCGCGTCGGGGCGGGCGCCCCCTCCACCAGGGCCTTGGCGGTGAGCAGAATGCCCGGCGTGCAATATCCACACTGCGCGGCGCCAAGCTCGGCAAACGCCTGCTGGAGGGGATGCAGGCGCCCACCGTCGGCGAGACCCTCGACGGTCGTGATGGCCGCCCCTCCGAGATCGACGGGAAGCGCCAGGCACGACAGTATCGGGTCACCGTCGACGAGCACGGTGCACGTGCCGCACTCACCGAGCTCGCAGCCATGCTTCGTCCCGGTGAGGTCGAGATCCTCGCGAAGGACCTCGAGCAGCGTCTTGTGAGCCGGGACGAGTAGCTCGCGCGCTTCGCCGTTCACGATCAGGCTGAGACGCGTCTTCATCGAGGAGTCCTCGGTCATCTGGTTAACCCGTACTGAAGATGACTTCGAAAATACTGAACTGGTGCCGCCGCGTCAAGCGCCGCAACGGAGAGCCGACTGGCGAGCCGTTTGCAGCCCTCGCTCGCGATCACGCATGGAGGTGACGAGGTGGCATACATCATCGCGTGGACACTGGGCCCCCCCGTGTCCCTGATCATCCTCTTCGTGCTCCTGTTCGGTATCTGACGTCTCTCCCCTGACATCCCCTCGCCTGGCGTAAGATCGCGCATGCCCTACGCCCGCACCAGCGATCGCGTCAGGATCTATTACGAAGAGCACGGGCCGACCGAGCGCGGAGAGGTCCGGCTTCCGCTGGTGCTCGCCTACGGTATCGGTGGCAACGCCGACCTCTGGGACGTCAACGTCGCCGCGCTCGCCGCCCGCCGCCGCCTGGTGCTGTGGGAGCCGCGCGGCCACGCCCGCTCGGACAGCCCCGAGGATCCCGCGCGCTACTCGTTCGGGCACTGGACGCTCGATCTCGCGGCCGTCCTCGATCATCTTCGAATCCGCCGCGCGCACGTCGGCGGCCTCTCGCTGGGCGCCGGCATCGCCACACGCTTCGCGCTGGCCTTTCCCGGGCGCGTGCGCTCGCTGCTGGTGACGAACTCGTCCTCGGCGGTCGGGTTGCCACTGTCGGTCGAGAACATCGTCATGCGCGCGCGCTCGATCGAGGTCACGCTCGGCAAGGGCATGGACGCGATGGCCGAGTTCGCGATGGCGGCCAACCCGAACGTCGCCAACCGGCTGGCGCTGGACCCGTCGTCGAAGGCCGAGTTCTATGCGTACTACCGGCGACTGACGCCCATCGGCTATGCCAACGCCCTGCGCGCGCTGCTGGCGATGGATCACATCACCGATCGGCTCTCCGCGCTGCACGTCCCGGTGCTCCTCATCGGCGGCGATCGGGATCCGTCGCTGGCGCCGATGCGTGTGATGCATCGCAAGGTCCGCGGCTCGAAGCTGGTGGTGCTGTCGCCGGCGAGTCATTTCGCCAACCGCGATCAGCCGGAGGCATGGAACCAAGCCGCCGTGGAATTTCTCGAGCGCTGCGATGCTGCTGTCGGGCGCCGACGCCGCCGAGGCGGCGCCGGCGCCCGACCGATCAAGGCGAAGCGAAGGTCGAAGCGTTACTCGCCGTAGACGATGGTGGTGTACTTCGCGTACAGGCCCAGGATGTTGAGCGTCTCGTGGTCGACGTGATGAATTCTGGTGATGCCGCCGTTGGCCATGGCCGCCGAGATGCTGGCGTCGCCGTGAGCGAACAACACGATCCCCACCGCCGTGGCGCGGCCTACTTTCGACTGTCCGGGCGCCGTGCCGGCCGAAACCGGTCCTCGCTCATTGAGGGTAATGGGGGCCGTGACGGGCGCGTGCCCGACGACCGCACAGCCTGTCAGTAATGTCGCGCACGTAACTGCGAACGTGAAGTGGCGTCCGATTTTCTCCATGGTCCTTCCTTTCGCAGCGTGGACGCCTCGCTCCGCCTGATGCGCGTCCACAGTAGCAGGCCTCCACGCCCCCAACAACGACCAGGACGCCATGGCAGGCACGATGACGATCGATACCGGAGGCGCGAGCTCACGCCCGCGCCTCCGGCGACACTACTTCTTCGAGGCGTCGTAGATCTCGCCGAAGTTGACCCAGCGCTCGCCGTCGAACTTGGCAAGCTGCTCCTGCTCGATCGGGTAGAAGTCGGTCGGGCTCGTGTTCACCTTGATGCCCGGCAATAGCATCGGCAGCGTGAGGTCCTTGATGCTCGCCGCCTGCTTCATGATGTTGGCGCGCGAGAGGTCGTTACCGCACTGCTTGAGCACCTGGACGAGCCCCTGCGAGACCGTGTAGCCGAAGACGTTGAAGTCGTCGTTCAGGGCGCCCTCCGGATAGTACTTCTGCATGAAGGCGACCCAGTCCTTGTAGCCGGCGTCGCTCTTGATGGCGGGGTCGGTCGGGTCCTTCAGGTAGCGCGAGGTGATGATGTCCTTGGCCGCCTCGACGCCGGCGGGCTTGAGGACCACGCCGATCGAGCTCGAGACGCTGTTCAGCAAGTGCAGCGGCTTCCAGCCGATGTCGTGCGCCTTCTTGATGGCCTGGGTGGCGAACTTCGGGATGGTCACGTTGTAGAAGACGTTGGCGCCGCTGTTCTTCAGATTGACGATCTGCGAGTCGACGGTGGGGTCGGTGACCTCGTAGGTTTGCTCGCTCACGATGATCTTCTTGGCCGCCTCCCCGAAGCCGTCCTTGATCCCCTTCACGTAGTCCTTCCCGTAGTCGTCGTTCTGGTACAGGATGCCCACCTTGGCGTTCGGGACGTTCTTCATGATGTACTGCGCGTAGATGTGTCCCTCGGCCTGGTACGTCGGCTGCCAGCCCATCGTCCACGGGTAGTGCTTCGGATCGCCCCACTTGGTGGCGCCGGTGGCGACGAAGAGGTGAGGCACCTTTTGCTGATTCATGTACTTGTGGATGGCGCTGTTGGTCGGCGTGCCGAGCGTCTGGAACACGAAGGCGACCTGATCCTGCTCCACCAGGCGGCGGACCATCTCCACCGTCTTCGGCGGGCTGTAGCTGTCGTCGAGGCTGACGAAGTTGATCTTGCGCCCGTTGATACCGCCTTCGTCGTTGACCTTCTTGAAGTAGGCGGCGATGACCTTGCCGATGGTCCCGTATGCCGACGCCGGGCCACTGTAGGGGTTGGTGTGGCCGATCTTGATCTCGGTTGCGGTGACGCCCGGCGTATCTTGCGCGCCGGCGGGGACGCTGCCAAGTGCCAGCGCGGCGAGGAGCACGATCGTGAACGTTCGCCTCAGCATGCTCATTCCTCCTTGAACCGGAACATCGGCTGATTGGCTTTCGGATGGATGCAATATTACCGTGTTCAACGCTCAGGTCCTGACGCGAGTTCCGCGCCGCCCCATCCGGGCCCAGCCAAGCCGGAGCGTCCCCGCGATCCCCCGTGGCATCCCGTACATGAACAGGATCAACATGAGTCCGTAGATCGCCCACGGTGCGGCCTTCGAAATCTCCTGCGCCCAGTTGGGGACGAACTGAATGAAGAGCGCGCCGAAGACAGCGCCGGCCACCGACGCCAGCCCACCGACCACGACGCCGACCAGGAAGGTGATCGACAGGAAGATGTTGAAGCTGTCGGGCGCGACGAACGCAATGGCGATGGCGCTCAGTGCGCCCGCCACGCCGGTGTACCCCGCGCTCACACCGAACGTGAGTGACTTGTAGAGGGCGGTATTGATCCCCATCGCCTCCGCCGCGATGTGATTGTCGCGGATGGCGACGATGGCTCGTCCCGTGCGCCCGCCGAGGAGGTTGTGCGCCAGCACGAACAGCACGATCAGGATCGCGAGCGTGAAGACGTACAGCCACTGGTCGGGCGAGAGCGGCAGCCCCCACGGCGGCTTCGGCTTGGACAGCACGATGCCCTGCGAGCCGCCCGTCCACTCCTCGAAATATTTCAGGATCTGCGGGACCGCGAGCGCCAGCGCGAACGTCGCCAGGGCCAGGTAGAGTCCCTCGAGCCGCAGGGCCGGGATGCCGAAGAGGAAGCCGGCGACGAGACACAGCACGCCGGCGGCGGCGATCGTCACCGGATATGGCACCTGCCAGCGGTCGATCATGATCGCCGTCGTGTAGGCGCCCAGCGCATAGAACGCGCCGTGCCCGAGTGAGATCTGGCCGTTGTAGCCGGTCAGCATGTTGAGACCGAGCAAGGCGATCGCATAGATGCCGACCTGGGTGAACTGAAACAGCCGGAAATTCGAGACCAGGAGCGGCAGCGCCAGCGCCGCCGCCAGCGCAAGCGCAACGCCGATGAGCGGGGCGCGGCGCATCAGACTCGGTGCACGGCGGCGCGGCCGAAGAGCCCGCTCGGCTTGAACACGAGCACGACGAGGATCAGCGCCAGCGCAACCGTGAGCTTCAGCTCGGTCCCGATGAAGTGCACATAGGTGCCCACGATGTTCTCGATGACGCCGACGATCAGGCCGCCGATGACGGCGCCGCCCGGGCTCGTGAAGCCGCCGAGCGTGGCCGAGGCGAACGCGTAGATCAGGATGCCGGCCATCATGTTCGGGTCGAGGAACACGATCGGCGCCACCATCATCCCGGCCACCGCACCCACCATCGCAGCCAGGCCCCAGCCGATCGCGAGCATCCAGCCCACGCGGATGCCGCAGAGCCGGCTCGAGGCCGGGTTCTGCGCGGCCGCCCGCATGGCCAGGCCCAGCGTGGTGAACCGGAAGAAGGCGTAGAGGAACGCGAGGACGATCAGCGTCACCACGATGGCGCCGACGTCGTGGGCGCCGAAGACCACGTTGCCGAGCACGATCGGCCGCTCCGGAAACGGGCTCGGGAACGGCTTCTGGATGTAGGAGTAGATCCAGCCGGCCACGCTGTTGAGGATCACCAGCAGGCCGATGCACACGATGACGATGGTCAGGATCGGCGCGCGCTCGACGGGGCGGATCACGATCCGCTCGATCAGCACGCCGCCGACGAAGGACAGCACGAGCGTGCCGAAGAACGCCACCCAGTACGGGAGCCCGGCGTTCATGAGTGTCCACGCCAGGTACGTGCTGAACATCGCCATCTCGCCCTGCGCGTAGTTCACGACGTCGGTGGCCTGATAGATCATCACGAGGGCGAGGGCGACGCTGCCGTAGATCCCGCCGGTCGCGAGCCCCGAGATGATCTGCTGGACGAGGATGTCCATCGCTCAGTAGCCGAGGTACGCGCGGCGGATCGCGTCGTCCTGCTTGAGCTGCGCGGCGGGGCCGGACTGGACGACGCGACCGGTCTCCATGAGGTACGCATAGTCGGCGAGCGCCAGCGCCATCGCCGCGTTCTGCTCCACCAGCAGCACGCTCACGCCGCGGTCTCGGTTGATGGTTCGCACGATGCGAAAGATCTCCCGGACGACCATCGGCGCCAGTCCGAGGGACGGCTCGTCCAGCAGCAGGAGACGCGGCCGCAGCATCAGCGCCCGCGCGACCGCCAGCATCTGCTGCTCCCCACCCGACAGCGTGCCGGCGAGCTGGCGTTTGCGCGAGGCGAGCACGGGAAAATATCCGTACACGCTCTCGAAGTCATCGGCGGTACCGTTGCGGCTGGCGCGGCCATAGGCGCCGAGCCGCAGGTTCTCCTCGACGGTGAGGTTCACGAACGTCCCCCGGCCCTCCGGGACGTGCGCGATCCCCAGCCGCACGAGATCCTCGGTGGCCTTGCCCGCGATGCGGCGGCCGTCGAAGACGATTTCCCCCGACGTCCGCACCATGCCGCACACCGCGCGCAGCGTCGTCGTCTTGCCGGCGCCGTTGGCGCCGAGGATGGTCGTGATTCCGCCCGGCTCGACGGCGAAGTCGAGGCCATGCAGCACCCGCGTCCAGCCGTACTGCGCGGTGAGCCCGCGGGCTTCGAGCAGCGCCATCAGCGGCGTGCCTCGACCGCCTCGTCGGTGCCGAGGTAGGCGCGGATCACCTCGGGATCCCGCTGGACCTGGGCCGGAGTGCCCTCGGCGATCTTCCGGCCGAAGTCGAGCACCACGACCTTGTCCGAGACCTGCATGACGAGCCCCATGTGATGCTCGACGAGGAGGATCGTCACGCCACGGCGCTCGCGGATCGTCCGCAGCAGCGTGGCCAGCGCGCCGACCTCCTCGTGGTTCAGGCCGCCCGCCGGCTCGTCGACGAGCAGCAGCACGGGACCACCCGCCAGCGCCCGCGCCAGCTCGACTCGCTTGAGTGTGCCGAACGGCAGGCCGACCGCGGGATGATTCGCCATCTCCTCGAGCCCCAGGAACTGCAGCAGCTCCGTGGCCCTCGCGCGGATGTCGCCTTCCTCGCGGGCGACCCAGGGCAGCCGCAGCGCATTGCTCAAGAAATCGCTGCGGGTGCGGCCGTGCACGCCGATCATCACGTTCTGCAGCACGGTGAGCGTCGGGAACAGGGCGAGGTTCTGGAACGTCCGTCCCACGCCGAGCTCGCTGATCCGGTGGACGGGGAGGTCGAGCAGGGATCGACCGCGGAACCGGATGTCGCCCTGCTGCGGCGTGTACAGGCGGCTCAGACAGTTGAAGAGCGTCGTCTTGCCGGCGCCGTTCGGTCCGATGAGACCGACGATCTGACCCTCGGCGACATCGAAGGACACGCCGTCCAGCGCGACGATGCCTCCGAACCGGACGGTGACGTCGCGCACGGCGAGGATGGGTTCGAAGCGGTTCACGGGTACCCGCTTATACGAACTCGCTACGGGGTTGTCAAACGCGGGCGGTCAGCGCGCGCGCCGGCGCTCGTGTGCCGAGAGCCCGCGCTCCCACAGGTATTCGGGCTCACCCATGTGCTTGCCGACCCAGCGTCCGAGGACGAAGAAGAGGTCGCTCAGCCGGTTCACGTAGCGCAGCGGCCATTCGCCGATCGGTTCGGTGCGCGAGAGCGCGAGCACCTCGCGCTCGGCGCGCCGACACACCGTGCGCGCCTGGTGGAGGAAGCCCTGGATGCGGCCGCCGCCGGGCAGGACGAAGGACTTCAGCGGCTGCAGGTCTTGCTGACAGTGATCCATCAGCCGCTCCAGCTCCGTGACCTCCGGCTCGCTCACGCGGAACATCCCCTCGTAGGCGGCCGCGGGCGGCGTCGCGAGCTCGCTACCGAGATCGAAGATCTGGTTCTGGACTTTCTTGAGGACGCCGTCGAGCCACTCGTGGCGAGCGCGCGCGGGCCCCGCCTCGGCCAGGCGCTCGGCATTGAACACGCGCGCGAGCCCCACCGCCGCGTTCAACTCGTCGAGCGTGCCGTAAGCCACGATGCGCGGCGAGTCCTTCGGCACGCGGGCGCCGCCCACCAGCGCCGTCTCGCCGCCATCTCCGGTGCGCGTGTACACGCGCGTGATGCTGATCGTCATGTGGCGCCTCCTCGTACGACGCGGCCATTCTACTTGAACGCTGCGGTGGCCCCGGGCGATGATCGGCCATGCGTACCGCACGCCCGCGCGCCGTGCTGGCCACCGCCGGCGCCATGCACTTCGTGCACGACGGCTTCTCCGAGATCCTCTACGTGCTGCTGCCGGTGTGGGCCGCGGAGTTCAGCCTCTCGCTGTGGCAGGTCGGCTTCATCCGCACGGCCTACACGGGCGGGATGGCCGCATTCCAGATTCCCGCCGGCCTCCTCGCCGAGCGCTTCGGCGAGCGTCGCCTGCTCATGCTCGGCACGCTGGTCACGGCGTGCGCGTTCGTCGTCGTCGCGAGCGTCGCCGCCAGTTTCGTCCCGCTGCTCCTGCTGCTGACACTGGCCGGGGTCGGCTCGGGCGTGCAGCACCCGCTGTCGTCATCCGTCGTGGCCAAGGCGTACGAGGACGGCCCGCGGCGCGCGGCCCTCGGCACCTATAACTTCGCAGGCGACATCGGCAAGGTCTCGAGCGCCGCCCTCATCGGCCTGGTGGCCGCCTTCGCGGGCTGGCGCATCGCCGCCACCGGCTACGGCGCGGTCGGCATCGCGGCGGCCGTCGTGCTCGTCGTCGTCCTCGCGAGCCTCGACGCGGGCAGCGCGCCCGAGCGCGCGCACGTGGCCGCGAGCGACGCGCTGCCGGCAGGCTGGGGCATCCGCGACGCGCGCGGGTTTCAGGCCCTGTCCGCCATCGGCATGATCGACAACTCGACGCGCTCCGGTCTTCTGACCTTCCTGCCGTTCGTGCTCGTCGCGAAGGGCCTGAGCGTGGCCGGCGTCGGGGGTGCCCTGGCCCTGGTGTTCGCGGGCGGGGCGATGGGCAAGTTCGTCTGCGGCGTGGTCGCCGAGCGGGTCGGAATCATTCGCACGGTGGTGCTGACGGAAGCGGCCACGTCGGTGGCCATCATCGCGATCCTCGCGGCGCCGCTGCCGGTGGCCATGCTCCTGCTGGTCCCGCTCGGCGTCGCTCTCAACGGAACGTCCTCGGTGCTCTACGCCACCGTCGCCGATCTTGTGACCGCCGAGCGCCGCTCCCGTGCCTACGGCCTGTACTACACGCTCACCATCGCCGCCTCGGCGGTGGGACCGACGGTCTACGGCGTCGTCGGCGATGCCGTGGGCGCCGCCGCCACGCTGAGCCTCATCGCCGTCGTCGTCCTCACGACCATCCCGCTCTGCCTGCTGCTCCGAGCCGCGGTCGCCGCGCCCGCGCGCGGCTGATCAGCCGAGCCGGGCGCGCGGCCAAGGGTCGCACCGGTTCGTCAACGTCACTGGCACATCGGATGCAGCCGTGGTGCGCGGAGCTATTTGCAGGAGGAAGCCATGGCAACGACCCCGGCTCGCATCGCGAAACATCCGGCTCATCCCATGCTCGTCGTCCTGCCCCTCGGGCTGTGGATCGCGGCGCTGGCGTTCGACATCGTTCACGCGGTGAGCGGAAATCCGGTCTGGCGGACGGTCGCGTTCTGGAACATCGCGGCGGGCATCATCGGCGCGCTGCTGGCGGCGGTGCCCGGCTTCATCGACTATCTCGACCTGGAAGGCCGCGCGCGCCGCATTGCCACGTACCACATGGTGCTGAATCTCGGCGCGGTCGCCCTCTACGCGGTGAACTGGTACATCCGCACGCGCGTGACTCCGGAGTCCTGGTGGCCGCTGGCGCTGTCCGTGATCGGCGTGATCGGCATCACGATCTCGGGCTGGCTCGGCGGCGAGCTCGTCTACGCCGAGCGCGTCGGCGTCGAGGAGGCGCCACGGACCGAACGGTATCGCCGCGTCGCCTGATCAGGTCAGGTAGAACGGTCGCGCGCCGTCCCGCGAGTACGGGTGGCGCGTGATCACGTCCGGGTCGGGATCGGCGCCGAGGCCGGGCCGGTCTTCGATACTCACGCGGCCCGCCACGCACCGGATCGGCGCCTTCGACAGCGACGGCGCCAGCTCACCCGACGGGTACTCGATGTAGGGGAGGCCGGCCGTCGAGGCGATCGCGTGCAGCGTCGCCGCCAAACCCGGGCCGAAGTAGAACGAGTGCGGGACGAGCGTGACGTTGGCGGCCGCCGCGAGGGTCGCGATCTTCTTCAGCTCGAGGAGTCCCCCCACCTTGGTCACGCTCGGCTGGATCACGTCGGCGGCGCCCGCCCGGATGAGCTCACGGAAGCCGAACACGGTCGCCTCGTTCTCGCCGCACGCGATCGGCGTGGCCGTGGCGCTCCGCACCCGCGCGAGCCCGACGTAGTCCTCGGGCGGCCACACGGGCTCCTCGAGCCAGCGCAGCGCGTAGCGCTCGAGCCGCCGCGCCATCCGGGTGGCCTCCTCGACCGTCCACGGGCAATTCGTGTCGAGCATGAGCTCGATGTCGTCCCCGACCGCCTCGCGGGCGGTGGCCACCGAGGCTACGTCGATCTGGTGCAGCTTGATCGCCGTGAACCCGTCCTTCGCCATGGCGACGGCGGCGCGCGCCACGTCGGACGGCGACTCGTAGCGCGGCAGGCTCGCGTAGGCGCGCACGCTGCGCTGCACCAGGCCGCCGAAGAGCGCGTACACGGGAACGCCGCGGGCCTTCCCGGCCAGATCCCACAGCGCGAGCTCCACGCCGCTCACCGCCATCATGGCCAGTCCACGCCGCCCCCAGATCATCAGCGCCCGGTGCATCCGGTCGACCAGTGCCTCGATCTCCGTCGGATCGGCGCCGACGAGCAGCGGCGCCAGGCCGTCGTCGATGACGTTGCACACGGCGAGCGGGACGCCATAGGCGAACGCCTCGCCCCAGCCGGTAAGGTCGCCGTCGGTCCGTACCTCGACCAGGATCTGCTTCGAGGCACGCGCCGACCACGTGGACGCCACCGGCGCCGCCTCGCGGATGGGGACGGCGAGCGGAATGGCGCGCACCGATGTGATCTTCATCGTTCCTCCCCAAAGCCGTATTCCGCCCAGCGCGAGCGGACACGAGCCTCATCGTCTGGCGCCGGGCGTACCGTCGGGGGAAACCGCTCGCCACTCCATTCAGCGCGCTTCTCGAACTTCCAGTTGCGGGTGGCGTCGAACAGCACGCGGTTCCAGAGCCCGGTGCCGAGCTGTGCGACGTTGCGATCCTCGAGGGGCGTCGAGGGATCGATCGGCGAGCCGAAGCTTCCCGGGAAGACGACGAGGCCCCCCTCGCCCGCGTTCAAGCGGTGCGCTACCGCCCAGTCGATCTGCTCGTAGGACGCGACATCGATATCGTCTTCAACGACCCAGACGTGCTTGTACCGATATTGGGCGGCACTGTTGCCCCAGAGGGCGGCTGCGATCTGCTTGGGCTGGCCTTGATAGTGCTTGGTGATCTTCACGCAGACGTTCACGCCGTTGCTGATCGGATGGACGTAGACGTCCCGGATACCCGGGATCCCCGCGCCGGCCAGGATGTTCCAGGCGATGGCCGCGCGCTGCACCGACGACATCACGCTGTTCTCGCTGTAGGAGCCGGGCAGCGTGCCCTCGAGACAGCCGCGGAAGATCGGCTGGCGCCGATGCGTGATGCACGTGATATTCATCGTTGGCCGCGGCGTCGGCACGTCGGAGACGTAGCCGGTGAACTCGCCGAACGGTCCCTCCAGCTCGTACGTCGCGGGGTCGTCGCTGATGAAGCCCTCCAGCACGATCTCCGCGCTGGCCGGGACCTCGAGATCCACCGTCTCGCACTTCACCAGCTCGGCCGGCTCCCCGCGATAGGCGCCCATCACGTCCCACTCGCATACGCCCACCGGGATCGGCGAGCCGGCCAGGAATGGCATGATCGGATCCCAGCCGATCACGCAGGCGACCGGCATGGGTTGCCCCTTGCCCGCGTACTTCACGAAGTGCTGACCCCAGTGCTGCCCGCCCTTGATGAGCAGGAAGGGTGCCGTGTCCTTCTTGCCGATCATCCCGCGGTAGATGCCGACGTTCATCACGCGCGTGTCCGGATCGCGCGTGACGATGCCCGAGAACGTGTGGATGTAGCGCCCGCCCTCGCGGAAGCCCCACTTCGGCACCGGGAACTCGGTCTGGTCAATCGTGTCGCCACGGACGATCACGTCCTTCACGGGGCCGCTGGCCACGATCCGGGGCGCGATCGTCTCCTTGTTCTTCTTCATGACGTACTGCACGAGCTCGGCGTTCGACACGTCCTTCCGAAAGCCGAGGGCGACGGCGAGCCGCCGCCGCTCACCGAGGCCGCCCGTGAAGAGCTGCGTGCAGCGGCCGTCTCGGTAGCCCCTGATCGTCTCGAAGAGCAGCGCCGGACCTTTTTTTTCGAGCACGCGCCGCGCGATGGCGCCGATCTCGCGGTCCCAGTCCACCTCGGCGCGGACGCGGTGCAGCTCGCCTTCCTTCTCCAGCAGCCCGATCCACTGCCGCAGGTCCATGAAGCCCATCAGACGACCTCCGTGGCGCCGGCCGCGCGGGCCGCACGCTGCGAGAGCAGGACGATGACGAGGCACGCGATGCCGCCGAGGTCGCTCCAGAGCCCGGGGAAGATGAGCAGCAGCGAGCCCGCCAGCAGCAGCGCCCGCTCGACGGGGCGCGTCGGCCGCTGGAAGTAGCCGATGAGGCCGGCGCCGAGCATCACGATGCCGAGCGCGGCCATGACCGTCCGGAACGCGATGTGGCTCACCGACGGGCTCATGAGGAGCAGCGCCGGATCGTAGGCGAAGCTGAAGGGAATGATGAAGCCCGACAGCGACAGCGTCATCCCGAGCCATTGCGTCTTCCAGACGTCGGCGCCCGCGATCGACGAGGTCGCATACGTGGAGATCGCGGTGGGCGGCGTGAGATCGGCCAGGATGCCGAAGTAGAAGACGAACATGTGCGCGACGAGCGTGGGCACGCCGAGCTGCACCAGCGCCGGCGCGGCCATGATCGACGTGATGATGTAGGTCGCGGAGGTCGGCAGCCCAGTGCCGAGCACGAGCGCGGCCACCATCGTGAGCGCGAGCGTCAGCACCAGGCTGCCACCGGCGAGGCCCACGATCCCGGTGGCGAGCTTCAGCCCGAGCCCGGTGATGGACACCACGCCGACGACGATGCCGACGGTGGCGCACGCCAGCGCCACCGGCATGGCCGCCTGCGCGCTGTCGGCCAGGATGGCGAGCACCCGAGCGCCGCCGATGCGCGTGTCGCGGCGGACCCACGACAGCGCGAAGGCGGCCACCAGCGCCCAGAAGCCGGCGAACATCGGCGAGCGACCTTCGACGAGGTACCACACGAGGACGGCCGGGCCGCCGAGCAGATGGAAGTCGCGACGCAGCACGCTGCCCAGACGCGGGAGCTGGTGGCGCGACAGCACGGGCAGGCCCTGCCGGGCGGCCTCGAAGTGGACCATCACGCCGACGGCGACAAAGTACAGGATGCCCGGGATGGCGGCCGCCACGGCGATGCTGCTGTAGGGCACCTGCAGCGACTCCGCCATGATGAAGGCCGCCGCGCCCATGACGGGCGGGATCAGCTGCCCGCCCATCGAGGCCGTAGCCTCGACGGCGGCGGCGAACTCGCGCCGGTAGCCGGCGCGGATCATCAGCGGGATGGTGAAGGCGCCGGTGGTGACGGCGTTGGCCATGGCGCTGCCGTTCACGGTTCCGAACAGACCGCTCGAGATCACGGCGACCTTGCCAGCACCGCCCTTCGTATTGCCCGCCACGGCAAGGGCGCCGTCGGTGAAGAAGCGCAGGAGGCCGCCGTGCGACATGACGCTGCCGAAGACGACGAAGAGGAAGATGAACGTCGCGGAGACGAGCGTCGGGATGCCGAACACGCCCTGCGTGGTCAGCATCTGCTGGTCGACGAGGATCAGGAACGACTCGCCGCCGTGCGACAGGAAGCCCGGCAGCCGTGGCCCGACGAAGACGTAGGCGATGAAGGCGAGCGCCATGATCACCAGGGCGGGTCCGATGTGCCGCCACGCCGCTGCGAGGAGCAGCGCCACGAACAGGACGCTCACCGCCACGTCCATCGGCAGCGGATCGTCGACCATCGCCATCCGGCTCGCCAGCCGCGCGTTGTGCCAGACGTAGTGCGCGGCGCAGAGCAGCGACAGGCCGGCGAGACCGACATCGACCCACTGCCGGGACCGGCGGCGCGCGAGCTTCGCGGCCGCCTCGGGCGAGTCCGGCGTCGGCGCGGTCAGGAACGCCAGCGCGATCGCGAAGGCGACGTGCAGCGGCAGCTGGATGAGGAGATCCCACATGCCCGCGAAGGCCGTGTAGAGCTGGAACACCGTCCAGACGATGGCGAGCCAGACGCGCGGCGAGCGAACGTCAGGCACCGTGCACCACCTGGCCGCCCACCATCGTGAGGCGCGCCGTCTGGCCGGCGAGCGCGTCCGCCGGCGCCGACAGCGGGTCGTGCTCGAGCACGGCGAGGTCGGCGGCGTAGCCGGGCGCGAGCCGACCACGCTCGCCCTCGGCGAAGGTCACGTAGGCCCCGCCGAGCGTCAGCGCGGCCAGCGCCTGGGCTCGAGTGAGCCGCTCGCGTCCGCCGAGCAGCGCGCCGCTGGTCATGTCGCGTCGCTCGACGATCGCGTTGAAGACGAGCCACGGATCGGGCGGCTTGTTGTCGGTGGCCACGCCGAAGGGGATGCGGAGTCGCGCGAGACTCCGGTGCGGCAGCAGCGTGTCGGCCGCGCCGCCGACGCGCGCCACCTCCGCCGCGCCCGAGCGCCAGAGATAGCTGATGGGATTCGTGGTCGCCACCGCGCCGAGGCGGCGGATGCGTCTCAGCTGATCGGGCGTGGCGGCCGCCAGATGGACGAGCACCCAGCGGAGCGGCGCGATCGGCGTGACGGCGGCGATTTTCTCCCAGACCTCCAGCACCTCGGGCAGGCAGCGTGTCACCAGCGTGTTGACGCGGAGCCCGAGCTGCGCGGCCAGCGTCGCCTGGCGCGCGTAGTCCTCGCGCGAGTTCGCGCTCTCCACGAAGCCGGCCCAGCCCGTGTACGGCTGGCTCGCATGCAGGATCCGCGCGACCGCGGGATCGCCGCCGTAGTGCAGGCACACGCCCTGCACGCGGAGCCGATCGTCGCCGAGACCGCGGCCCCCCGCCCACGCGGCGAGCTCGGGAAGGGCGCGCTCCGCCTCACGGGCGCCGTCCCACGTGGGGCTGACGGCCAGGGTGACCCGCAGCCTGAGCGTTCCAGCATCGCGGGCGGTGCGATAGGCGCCGAGGACTTCGGGCGCCAGGCCGTGGCCCTCGTATACCGCGGTCACGCCGCGCGCGGCGTAGATGCGCTGCGAGTCGCGCAGCGCCGCCGCCCGCTGCGCGGGCGTGAAGCGAGGCACCGCGCGCATGAGCGTGAACTCGAGCACCTGGATGAGGTTCTGCTCGACGAAGACGCCGGTGGGCTCGCCGCTCGCGTCGCGCAGGATCTCCACGCCGCTCGGGGCCACGGTGTCGCGCGTGACACCGGCGGCGCGCAGCGCGAGCGAGCTCGCCACGGAGTACACGGGCGGCTTGTTCCAGTATCCCCAGATGCCGCGAATGTACACGGGATGCGCGGGCGCGGCTGCGTCGAGATCGGCCCGCGTCGGCCAGCGTCGTTCCGCCAGCGTGGTCGGTGGATCCTGATAGAAGGGCGGCGCGCCCACCGGCATGGTGACGATCCACTGTCCCTTCGGTGTCCGCGCGGCGAGGCGCCGCACGACCGCCTGGATGTCGCTGATCGAGCGGCACCGCGCCAGGGAGGGATAGACGCTCTTCAGCCCCTCGCGGTCGAGATGGGCGTGCGTGTCCACGAGCCCGGGCACGACGGCGGCGCCGCGAAGATCCACCACCCGCGTGCGCCGATCACGCCACGCCTTCACGTCGGCGCGCGTGCCCGTCGCCACCACGCGCCCGCCGGCCACCGCGAGCGCACGCGCCTCGGGGCGGCGGCCGTCGAGGGTCAGGACGCGGCCATTGTCGAAGATCCAGTCGGCGGCTATTTCATCCACCCCTTCTCGCGGTACACCTTCTCGGCGCCCGGATGGAGGGGAATGGCGACCTTCTCCGGCTGCCACGCCGTCTTCGGATCGAACGCCGCCAGTCCGGCGTGGCCGCGGACGAGCGCGTCCTTGTTCTCCAGCAGCGTCTTCGTGATCGTGTACGCGACGGCGTCCGGCATCTCCTTGTTGGTGATGAGGACCGTCGGGAATCCGACCGTCGTCACCGGCTCGCTCTGCCCCTTGAAGGTATTGGCCGGCATGGTGGCGGCGACGTACCCGAGCGGCAACAGCGCCTGCGTCGTCTCGGCATCGAGACCGAGGAATTTCACGTTGCCGTCGTTGGCGATCTCGCTGACGGACGGGTGCTTCGGAGTCACCACGGCGAACAGCACGTCCGCGCGGCCGTCCTTGAAGGCGTCGACGATGACGTTGTACCCCACGTGAGTGGTGGTCCCGCCGAGCGCCTTGATGTCGTTGTAGCTCGTCCCGATGGCGCGCAGGAGCTGGCGGCCGGCGAACTCGCCGAGAGCGCCGATGGGCTGCGTGTAGATCTTGACGGGCAGCTTCTTGTCGCGGATCTCCCGCACGGAGTTGATCCCGAGCTTCGTGCTGGCCACCGCGACCAGGTAATACGTGTCGAGCCCGCCGACGAGCCCGCGGATGTTCTCGAGCTTCTCCGTGTACGCCTCCTTGCCCTCGTACGCCCAGCGATTGGTGACGGTGAACGCCAGCCCGAGCGGCGTCTCGTTCTTGGCCACCAGCCGCGGATTGCCGACGCCGCCCGAGCGCGGCTTCACGTCGATGTTCGAGCCGGATGGCAGCGTCTTTCGCAGGAGCTCGGCCATGGTGGCGCCGTACACGTACCAGGCGCTGCCGGTGTCGAGCGTGGCGAACGACAGGTTGACCGGCTGCGCGGGTTGCGCCACGGCGCCGCCGGCGAACATGGCCAGGACCAGCAACAGTGCAAGTGCGACCCTCATCGTGCTCCCTCCGATCGGTTCACGCGAGCGCCAGGCGCGCTCCGTGCGTTGTGGCAGGATCCGGGCGCCGCGCGCGAGCGAGAACACCCGGATGGTCGATTCCAAGCAGCATCAGCGGCCGCCGAAGGCGGGCGCGATCTCGTTGACGAACCGCGTGAACTGGCCGTGCTGATTCCACGACGTGAGCCGCAGCGCCATGTGACCCAGCCCGGCGTCGAAGTAGGCGCGCAGCTGGGCGACGCATTCCTTGGGCCCCCCCGCCACCGTCCACTGCTCGACGAACTTCGCGCTGAAGTTGGCGGTGTAGTAGGCGTCGAGGAACTTCTTGCTCTCCTCCAGCGCCGCCTGACGATCCGCGTTGACGTTGATGTTGTGGTAGAGCGCGCTGCCGAGCGAGGCGGGATCGCGGCCCTCCTCCTTCGCCATCGCGCGCACGCGCCCGAACTGCTCCGCGAATTCACTCGGGCTCAGCTTGTTGGTCATCCAGCCGTCGGCGAGGCGCGCCACCCGACGGAAGGAGCGCTCCACGATCGTCTCCGGCGCGCTGGCGCCGCCCTTCCAGGTGAGTCCGGTGGGATTCGACGCGATCCAGATCGGCAGCGGATCCTGCACCGGCCGCGGCTGGAGCGCCACGCCGTCGAACCGATGGAAGCGGCCGGCGTGCGACGCCTGTGGCTGCCCGAACAGCGCGCGCAGGACGGCAATGCCCTCCTCGAGGCGCTCGACGCGCTCGCTCGCTTGCACGCCCATCACGCGGTGCTCCAGCGCCTGCGCGGCGCTCTGCTCGTTCGGCCCGCCGAGGCAGACGGCCAACCACGCCCTGCCCTCCGACAGAACGTCGAGGCTGGCCCACTGCTGGGCGAAGAGCACGGGATGGCGATGCACGAAGGTCGCCATGCAGCCGACCGCCAGGCGCACGCGTCGCGTGACGCCGGCCAGCGCCGACAGCAGGGCGACCGATTCCAGGCGCGGCTTGGCGAGGAGGCTGTCGCCCACCCAGAGCGTGTCGAAGACCCCGGCGCTCTCGGCGGCGCCGCCCAGGTCGAGGAGCTCGCGGGCCTTGATGGCGCCCAGCACGACCGCGCGATTGGCCAGGATGAGGCCGAAGGAATCAGCCACGGTCATCTCCCCCGGTACGACGGTGGCCGCTTGTCGAGGAACGACCGCACACCTTCTTCATAATCGTGGGTCGAACGCAGCCACGCGTACGCCTTGCGCTCGAGCTCGAGCGCCGTGTCGAGCGGCGCGTCGGCGCCGCGGTTGAGCACCATCTTGAGCGTACGCAGCGCCAGCGGCGCACGCTCGGCCAGCTCGCCCGCCAGCGCGCCGACGGCGTCGTCGAGCTTGTCATTGGCAACCGCCTGCGTGATCAGCCCCCAGGCCTCCGCCCGCTCCGCGGAGATCCGCTGTCCGGTCATCATGAAGAGCTTCGCCCGCGTCATGCCGATCAGCCGCAGCGCCCGCTGTGTGCCGCCGGAGCCCGGGATCATGCCGAGCCGGACCTCCGGGAACGCGAACTCCGAGCGGAGCGTGGCCACGCGGAAATCGCAGGCGACCGCCAGCTCGAGGCCGGCGCCCATCGTATAGCCGTCGATGGCGGCGATGACGGGCTTCCGGCACCGCTCGGCGGCCGTCAGCGTGTCGCCCCACAGCTCGAGATCGGCGGGGGCCAGCGTGAGGAACTCGGCCACGTCGCCGCCGGCGCTGAATGCCTTGCCGCCCGCGCCGCGAATGATGATCACCCGGACGTCGTCGTCGCCCTCAAGGACCTGGAAGATGCCGGGCAGCTCGTTACGCATGGCGACCGTCATGGTGTTCATCTTCGGCTGGCGATCGATCCAGATCGTCGCCAGCGGGCCCTTCCGCTCCACGCGCAGGAATTCGCTCATCGTTCCTCCCGGGGAACCCGACATGGCCCCCAGCCCCCACGCTCGGACGCGCCCCGGCGGGGCCGTGGCGCGCCTCGGTCTCACCCGTCGTCGCCCTCGGGGCGTGTCTCGATCGCCGCGTACTGCCCTTCGCGCAGCAGGCGGCGCAGAATCTTACCCGAGGCCGTCTTCGGAATCTCGCGCACGAAGACGATCCGGCGCGGGCGCTTGAACGACGCGAGATCGCGGGCGTCCCGGCAGTAGCCATCGACGGCGTCGGCCGTCAGCCCGGGCCGCCGCGGGACGACGAAGGCCGCCACGCGCTCACCCCAGCGGACGTCGGGCTCACCGACCACCGCGACGTCGGCGACGTCCGGGTGTCGTGCGAGCACCTCCTCGACCTCCACCGGATGAATGTTCTCGCCGCCGCTGATGATCATGTCGTCGACGCGGCCGGCCACGTAGAGCTCGCCGTCGGCGTCGACCCAGCCCATGTCGCCGGTGAAGTACCACCCGTCGCGGAGAGCCCGGGCATCGGCGTCCGGTCGCTGCCAGTAGCCGGCGAAGGCCTCGTCGGAGACGAGGCTCGCGATGATCTCGCCCTTCTCGCCGGCCTTGACGATCTCGTCGGGACCGACGCGCCGGTCCGTCGAGGCCGTCACCACCCGGATCGCCGAGTGCAGGCCGGCCCGTCCGGCGCATCCCGGCTTGGCGCCGACGTCGGCGCGGATGGTGAACGTGTAGATTTCCGTCGAGCCGTAATGATTCACGAACACCGCCGGGCGGAAGGCGCGCACGCACGCCTCGGTGAGCGGGGCCAGCATCGGCGCGCCCGCGTACGCGAGCTTCGTCACCGAGCGCATGCGCTCGGCGTCGAACCCAGGCGCGTGGAGGAGGTCCCAGTAGAGCGTGGGGATCAGGTACAGCGCGGTGATCCGCTCGGCGGCGATGAGGCGGAGCGCCTCGGCGGCGCTCCACTCCGGCTGACACACGAAGCAGCCGTTCACGGCGGCCATGCTCGTCAGCGCGTGGATGCCCATCGTGTGGTAGAGCGGCATCACGCCGAGCGTCCGCTCGCCCCACGTGTAGCCGCACTGCACGACGTGCGCGACGGCGCCTGCCGCGTGATTGCGGTGCGTGCGCGGCACGCCCTTGGGACGGCCTGTCGTGCCGGAGGTGTAGAGGAGCAGCGAGAGATCCCGCTCGTCGACGGCGACCGTGCGCCGCGATGCGGTGCCCGCCGCCAGCTCGGCGAAGGCGATGGCGCCGGTGGGCGCCGCCCCACCGACGGCGACCATCTGCACGCCCGCCGCTTCCCCGAGCGCCTCGGCCGTCGCCGGCTCGCACAGCGCCACGCGCGCGCCGGAATCCTCCAGCACGTAGCGGAGCTCACCGGCGGCGAGACGGAAGTTGACGGGCGTCGGGACGCCGCCGATCGTCTGCAGCGCCCAGTAGGCGAGCGCGTGCTCGAGGCGGTTACGGAGAACGATCAGCACGCGATCGCCGCGGCGGACTCCCAGCGCGTGGAATCCCGCGCCCAGCGCGCCGGCACGCGCCGCCAGCTCGGCGTAGGTCAACCGACGGGGGCCGTCGACGATCGCGTCGGCATCGGGCCGGCGCAGGGCGGCGCGCTCGAGGAGCTCGACGAGCGTCAAGGGACGAGCAGCACCTTTCCCCTGTTCTTGCGGTCGAGCACGTGCTGCACGGCCGCCCGCGCCTCCTTCAGCGCGAACGTGCGGTCGATCACGGGCCGCAGCCGGCCGGCGACCATGTAATCGAGGATCGTACGCAGCTCGAGAATCGAGCCCAGGTTCGTGCCGACGATGCGGAGGTTCTTCGAGTACACGTGGCGCAGGTCGAGCCGCCCCCAGTGCGTGTCGTGCGAGCCGATGGAGACGAGCGTGCCGAGGCGGCTCAGCGCATACGACGAGCGCTCGAACGTCTCGCCGCCGATGTGCTCGACGACGACGTCGACGCCACGCTTGCCCGTCCAGCGCTTGGCCTCCTCCACGAAGTCCTGCGTGCGGTAGTTGACGACGTGCTCGGCGCCGAGGGCGCGGGCGAACTCGATCTTGTCGTCGCTGCCGACCGTGGTCATCACGCGCGCGCCCACCAGCCGCGCGATCTGGATGGCCGCGCTGCCCACGCCGCTGCCGGCCGCCTGCACGAGCACGGACTGCCCCGGCCGTAGCTGCGCCTGCGCGATGAGCGCGTGCCACGAGGTCAGCATGGCGAGCGGTACCGCAGCGCCGGCCTCAAAGGAGAGGGTTTCCGGGAGCGGCAGGATGTTGGCGGCCGGCGCCTTCACCAGCTCGGCGTAGCCGCCGTCACGGGCGGCGCCGAGATAGCCGTAGCGCAGGCAGACCGTGCGCTCGCCGCGGAGGCAGAACTCGCACGTTCCGCACGAGAAGCCGGGGAAGATGACGACACGCTGCCCCCGCGCGAGGCCGCCGCTCGGCATCTCGATCGTGCCCGTCACCTCGCAGCCGTTGACGTGGGGCAGGCCTTCCGGCGGCGGATAGCGGCCGTCGAGCAGCAGCATGTCGACGTGGTTCAGCGCGCACGCTTTCACGCGCACCACGACCTCGCCGGCCGCGGGCGCCGGGTCGTTGTACTCGCCATAGATGATCTTGTCGCTGCCGCCGTGCTCCTTGAAGTAAGCCGCTTTCACGCGCGGTGATCTCCTCGCTCGCTAGAATGGCACGTCGGTGCGCTCGTCCTTCACGCGGCGGGCCTTGTGGTCCCAGCGCGGAAGCTCGCCGGGCTTCGTGGCCTCGACGGTGACGCGGATGCCGAGGCCGACGCGCAGCGCCTCGCCCAGCGTCGAGCAGAGCGCATCGCACTCCGTCTTCGCCAGCGACGGCGCCGGATCCACGCGCAGGAGGATGTCGTCGAGGCCGTCCTGCCGGCGGAACACGATCTGGAACTCGTCGACGCCCGCGAAGGGACGCACCAGCTCCTCGACGCGCCGCGGGTAGACGATCACGCCGCGGACCTTCTTCATGTCGTCCAGCCGGCCAAGGACACCGCCCTCCAGGGCCATCAGCGTGCGCCCGCACGGGCAGCGGCGATCGGCGACCTGGACGACGTCGCGCGTGCGGTACCGGATCAGCGGCATGGCGCGCCGATAGAGACTCGTGAAGACGAGCTCGCCGCGGCCGCCCGGCGCCACCGGAGCGCCCCGCTCGTCGAGGACTTCCGGGTAGCAGTAGTCCTCGTGCACGTGGACGAGTCCGGAGCGCGCGTCGCACTCGAAGCCCCACGCCGCGATCTCGGTCAGCCCGGGGAGATCGAACGCGCGGGCGCCGAAGGCAGCCTCGATCTTCGCGCGCGTGGCCGGGATCGACGCGCCGGGCTCGCCGGTATGCCACGTCAGGCGGATCTTCGTCTGCTTGGCGAGGTCGATGCCCTTGCGCGCCGCGTGCTCGGCGAGAAAGAGCGCGTAGGACGGCGTGCAGCCGAGCACCGTGATCGGATAGGTCATCAGCGCGTCGATCCGCTGATCGGTCGACAGTCCGCCCGCCGGAAACACGAGGCACCCGAGGTCCTGGGCGGCGTAGAAGCCGGACCAGTAGCCGATCCACGGGCCGTACGAGAACGCCGCCATCACCATGTCGCTCCGGCGAACGCCGAAGGCGTACAGCGAGCGCGCGTACGAGTGATAGAACCCATACCAGTCGTTCGCCGTGTCGAGGAAGGCGAGCGGCCGGCCGGTGGTGGCGGACGTCATGTGGATGCGCAGGACGTCCTCGAAGGGCACCGCGAGCAGGTCGCCCCACGGCGGACGTTCGGCCTGGTTCTCCTTCAGCTCGTCCTTCGTCGTGAACGGCAGTGCCCGCACGTCCTCGAGCGCGCGCAGACGCGCGCTGACGCCCGCGACCTTCAGCTTCCGCCGGTAGAACGGGCTGCGGCGCGCTGCGTGGGCCAGCTGCGCGCGGAGCCGTCGAAGCTGCAACGCCCGCAGCGTCGCCCGCGACGCGCGCTCCAGCCGTGGCTCGAGATAGCGAGCGCTCACGTCAGGCCTGCAGCAGCTCGCTCATCTTGCCGAAGAACTTGTCGGCCATCATCTTCGACACGCCGCCGAGCATCCGCTGTCCCACGGACGCGATGAGGCCGCCGACTTGGAGGTCGGCCGTGTACGCGACGCGCGTGCCGGCGGCGATGTCGCTCAGCGTGATGACCGTCTCGCCGCGCACGAATCCGGGACCGCCGGTGCCCTCCACCGCCATCTTGTACGAGTCCGGCGGCTTCTTCTCCGACAGGCGGACCTTACCCTCGAACGTGCCCTTCACGCCGCCGACACCGACTTTCATGGTCGCCTTGTACTCGTCGTTGCCGAGCGCCTCGAGCTTCTCGCAGCCGGGAATGGCCTGCCGCAGACGCTCGGGATCGAGGAACGCGTCCCAGACTTTCTGCCGCGGCGCGGAAACATCGTGCGAGCCTTCCAGCTTCATTGCAGTCCTCTCCTTGGTCCTGGATGCGGAGCGGCCCGGGGTCGCGGGATAACTCGCAGTAGTATTGGATGGATCGGCACCTGTCAAGTCAGCCGCCGCGGGCATGGCCGTTGCAGCCTTCTGCCGTGGTCGACACCCCACAAGGAGGAGCATCGGCAATGAAGAAAATGCTTTCGGGCTTCTGCGCGCTCGCGTTGCTGGCCGGCGCCAGCGTCGCCTGCAACCGCACCGAGACCGACCGCGTCGGCAGCACCCCGGATCGGACGACGCCGTCCGCATCGCCCGGGACGACGACGACTCCGGGCAGCAGCAGCACGACCACCGGCTCCGGCTCGGTGAGCGGGTCGGCGGGCAGCAGCTCCACCTCTCCGTCCGCGACGGGTTCCGGATCGTCCAGCACGACGAGCCCGAGCGGCAGCGCCTCGTCGTCGAGCAGCACGAAGTAGCGTTCGCCCTCGGCTGTGGCGCCGGTGCGCCCTGCGCGCCGGCGCCTTACGGGACGGGCGGCCAGACGACACGGCCGGCGGCCAGGCGTGCAATCTGCGCCGGGTTAACCGGCGTGTCGACGACGATGCTCGACGATGTGGCGTCCACCGAGCGGACCCGTCCGATCCCCAGCGTCTCGCCGTCCGCGTCGTAGATCCCGACCAGTAAGCCCTCCACGATGTCCAGGGGCGGCACCCCGCGCGGGCCGCGCGGGGTCTCGACACGCTCCATCGGCACGCGGACCGACGCGGAAGCGTGCAGATAGTCCTCGAGGGCGCGGTCTCGAAAAAGCCGCCGCTGCGTCTGCGTCCGGCGGGTGGCGGCCGGCGACGCCGCGACACGCACGAGCACGGGGCGCGCCGCGCCTTCGAGGGCGCGCGCCAGCGGCTCGCTCTCATCTCGCCTCTGCATGACGATCACCAGGTCGGGATCGACGGCGCGGAGCTTCGCACGCTTGAGGGCAGCGCCGAGCGCGCCTTCCACGAGTCCGCCGGTGTCGACAATGACGTGAGCGAAGCCGGCGGCGAGCGCGCGGCGCACCAGCCGTCCGGTGGCGTCGGCGGTGGCGCCGATGCGCCGGACCGGAGAGGTGTCGCCGATGAACTCCAGCGCAATCAGCTCCGCGCCGCGTAGACGCGTCAGCGGTCCTGTCACGGCGCCGAGGCCCACCGTCGTCGGGGGGCCGATCTCCGATTGGCCGACGTCGGCGTCGACGACCGCCACGCGGGCGCCGCGCGCGGCCAGCGCGGTCGCCAGCTGCGCCGCGAGCGTGGTCTTGCCGGTGTCGCCGGCGCCGACGAGGACGGTGACGCGGAGGCGCGCCGCCGCCTCGAGGGCGGCGTCGCCTGCCATGGGGGTCCCCGAATAGCCCCCCGGACCCCCCGGACGTTCGGAGCGCCCCGGCAAAGCCGTGGCGCTCCTCTATCGCGCCATGCGCTACCCGAGCGTCTTGATGGCGGCGCCCATGCGTGCGAGCCCTTCGCGGATCAGCGGCTCGCTCGTCGCGTACGAAAGTCGGACGTGCGCGTCGGAGCCGAAGTCGAGTCCCGGCACCACGGCCACCCGCGCCTGCTCGAGCAGGAACGCCGCCACGTCGAGCGAGCCCTTCAGCGTGACCGCGGCGCCGTCGTGCATCCACACCCGCCCGAGGAGTCCCGAGACGTTCGCGAACGCATAGAACGCGCCCTTGGGCATGACGCACGACACGCCCGGCAGCGCGTTGAGCCCGCCCACGATCAGGCGGCGGCGGCGGTCGAACTCACGGGCCATCCTGGCCACGTCGTCCTGAGGCCCACCGAGCGCCTCCACCGCCGCCCACTGCGCGACCGACGAGGCATTGGACGTGACCTGGCTCTGCACGTCGGTCATGGCGCGGATGAGCTCGCGCGGCCCGGCGGCGTAGCCGATGCGCCAGCCGGTCATCGCGTAGGCCTTGGAGCACGTGTTCACGACGAGCGTGCGCGCCATTACCTCGGGGCCGAGCGCGGCGATGGAGACGTGGCGCCCCTCGAACGTCAGCGACTCGTAGCACTCGTCGGACACGATCCAGAGCCGCCGCTCCACGGCCAGCCGGGCGACGGCGGCGAGCGCCGCCGACGAGAACACGGCGCCGGTCGGGTTGTTCGGACTGTTCAAGACGATGAGCTTCGTGCGCGGCGTGAGGGCGGCGCGCAGGCGCTCGGGGTCGAGGTCGAACCCGGCGGCCTCCCGCGTCTCCACGGTGACCGGCGTGCCGCCGAGTAGCCGCACCTGCTCGGGATAGGAGACCCAGAACGGGCTCGGCACCACCACCTCGTCGCCAGGGTTGATCAGCGTCGTGACGATGTTGAAGAGCGTGTGCTTCGCGCCGCACGAGACGAGAACGTCGGCGGGCTCGTAGGCGAGGCCGTTGTCTCGCTTCAGCTTGGCGCAGATGGCCGACCGCAGCTCGGGAATCCCGCCGACCTCGGTGTACTTCGTCTGCCCGCGTCGCATGGCGGCCACCGCCGCCTCCTTGATCCGCTCGGGCGTGTCGAAATCCGGCTCCCCGGCGCCGAAGGAGATCACGTCGATGCCACGCGCCCGGAGCTCCTTGGCCTTGGCCTGCACGGCGAGCGTCGACGACGGTGCGAGCGTCTGCAGGCGATCAGCGAGCACGCGGTCCTCCTTGGCAGCGGCCACGGCGGCTGCCGACATCACTTGAGCGGGAACTTCTCGGTGAGCCGCTTCTCGACGACGGCCGGGACCATGCCCGCCACCGAGGTCCCGAAGCTGGCCACTTCCTTGATGAGCCGCGACGAGATGTACGTGTAGCGCTCGTGCGGCATCAGGAACACGGTCTCGACGTTCGAGCGCAGCTTGCGGTTCATCAGTGCCATCTGGAACTCGTACTCGAAGTCGGAGACGGCGCGAATGCCGCGCACGATGCAGTGCGCCCGCTCGCGCGCGACGAGATCGATGAGCAGGCCGTCGAAGGCCACGATGCGCAGGTGCGGTCCCACCCCGAGGTTCGCGGTCGCCTCGTCCAGCATCTCGAGGCGCTGGCTCACCGTGAACAGCGGCTGCTTGGACGGGTTGGCGACGACGGCGACGATCACTTCGTCGAAGATCTGGAGGCTGCGCTGGATGACGTCCACGTGGCCGTTGTGGATCGGATCGAACATCCCGGGATAGACAGCGCGCTTGGACACGGATCAACCTCGTGGCGACGTGGGTGTCGACGGGGCATCGTAGCCGTCCGCTCGAAAGAAAGTCAAGGTCGTCTCCCCGAACCGGCGCGTGCGAAACGCCCGTAAAACACCGGCAATTTCCGCCGGGGCCCGCTTGGTCCGGTGCTGCGCCACCACGAGCGCGCCCGCGGCCAGCAGCGCGCCGTCGCCGAGCGCGCCGAGCGTCGCCGCCGCGAGCTCCGCCTCGTACGGCGGGTCGAGGAAGACGAGGCCGAAGCGCTCGCCTGCGCGCCGGAATGCCGCGAGCGCGCGGAGCACGTCGTCCCGCACGACGTGCACGGCGTCGGCCACGCCGAGGGTCGCGACGTTGTCCCGCAGGGCGGCCACGGCACGCGCGTCGCGCTCGACGAACGTCACGTGCGCGGCGCCACGCGACAGCGCTTCCAGGCCCACCCCGCCCGCCCCGGCGAAGAGGTCGAGCAGCCGCACGCCGGGCAGCCACGGCATGAGCGTATCCATGAGCGCGATGCGCACCTGGTCCGCCGTCGGTCGCGTCACGTCGCCGCGCGGGGTGACGAGCCGCCTGCCCTTGTAGGCGCCCGCGATGATGCGCACGCTCAGCCGACGGAGGCCAGCTCGAGCTTGCCGCGCCAGCGCGTCAGCAGCGCCTGCCGCAGGCCGCGGTGCGCGGGGTCGCGCAGCTCGGCGTCGACGGCCACGATCGCCTGCGCCTCGCGGCGCGCCTCCTCCAGCAGTGGCGCGTCGCGCAGCAGATCGGCCGCGCGGAACTCGGGGAGGCCCGACTGACGCGTGCCGAAGAACTCGCCCGGGCCGCGCAGCTGCAGATCGACCTCGGCGATCTTGAAGCCGTCGTTCGTCGCCACCATCGCCTCCACGCGTCGCTGCGCGTCCTCCCCGAGCCGCCCGGCCGTGAGGAGGATGCAGTACGACTTCCACGGCCCGCGCCCGACGCGGCCGCGCAGCTGGTGGAGCTGCGACAGGCCGAAGCGCTCGGCATGCTCGATGAGCATCACCGAGGCGTTCGGCACGTCGATGCCGACCTCGATGACCGTGGTGGCCACGAGCACGTGAATGGCCCCCGCCTTGAAGCGCTGCATGACCGCCTCCTTCTCGTCGCTCGACAGGCGCCCGTGCAGAAGGCCGACGACGAGCTGGGGGAACACGTCACGCTGCAGGTGTGCGGCCATGTCGGTGGCGGCCTTGAGGTCGATGGCCTCCGACTCCTCCACCAGCGGATAGACGACGTAGACCTGCCGCCCTTCGGCGGCCTGGTCGACGAGAAACTTGTAGATCTGCGCGCGCCGCGCGTCCGTGCGCGCGTCGGTGCGGACGGGCTTGCGCCCGGGCGGCAGCTCGTCGAGCACGCTCACGTCCAGATCGCCGTAGAGCGTGAGCGCCAGCGTCCGCGGAATGGGCGTGGCCGTCATCACCAGCACGTCGGGCCGCTCGCCCTTGCTCTTGAGGCGGGCGCGCTGGTGAACGCCGAAGCGGTGTTGCTCGTCCACGACGGCCAGCCCCAGGCGCTGGAAGGCCACGCGCTCCTGGACGAGCGCATGGGTGCCGACGACGCAGCCGACGTGTCCGGCCTCGACCGCGGCGCGGCGCGCCGCCGCATCGCGGCTCTTGAGCCCCGAGCGCAGGAGCGTGACCGGCACGCCGAGCGGCTCGAGCAGCCGCCACAGCGTACGAAAGTGCTGCTCGGCGAGGATCTCCGTCGGCGCCATCACCGCCGCCTGATAGCCGGCCTCCACGGCGGTGCAGACCGCGAGCGCCGCCACGATGGTCTTGCCGGAGCCGACGTCGCCCTGCAGCAGCCGGTGCATCGGATACGGCGCCGCCATGTCGGCACGGATCTCGTCCCAGACGCGCTCCTGCGCGCCGGTGAGGGCGAAGCTCAGGCTCTCGCGCAGGCGCGCCACGAGCATCCCGCGCGGCTGCATGGAGATGCCGCGCGCCCGCGTGGTACGCGAGCGCAGAATGGCGAGGCCGAGCTGGAGCAGGAGGAAGTCATCGAAGGCGAGGCGGCGGATGGCGCGCTCGCGCTCGGCCTCGGTCGCCGGAAAATGCGCCTGACGCAGCGCCTCGGTCAGCGCCGGCAGGCGGCGGCGCGCGCGGACGTCGTCCGGCAGCATTTCCGGCACGTCGCCGCCGAACTCTTCGATCACCTGCCACATCAGGCGCCGCAGCGGACGCTGCGGCAGCCCTTCTGTGGTCGAGTAGACCGGCACCAGCCGACCGGCGTGCAGATGCTCGTCCTCGCCACCCTCGACGAGCTCCCAGTCCTGCACGGCGATGGTGATCTTGTCCCGGTAGCGGCCGACCTTGCCGTGCAGCACGAGACGCTGCCCGCGCGACAGCACGCGCGCAAGATAGTGACGCCCGGCGAAGAGCGTCGCCGTCGCATAGCCACTGTCATCGCGCAGCAGCAGCGCCAGCGGCGCGCGGCGACGCCCCGGTGGCGGTGAACTGATGCCGGCGATGATCCCCGAGCACGTCACCGATTCGCCGACCCGAAGCGCGCGCAGCGGCGTGAAGCGCGTCCGGTCCTCGTGCCGGATGGGGATGAAGAACAGTGCGTCGCCGACGGTCTCGAGTCCCTTGCGCGCCAGCAGCTTGGCCCGCTCGGGGCCCACGCCCTTCAGGTACTGGAGCGGCGTGGCGAGGCCGGCCGGCGCGCGCGTTTGCCTGGCTCCGGTCATTGTGTTACTAAGTCTGCTGGTCTCCGCGGCCGGGAACCCATCCTCAAGGAGTGATGATGGCGCAGCGGTGTGATCTGTGCGGGAAAGGTCCGTCCGTCGGCAACACGGTCAGCCACGCCCACAAGCTGACGCGCCGACGCTGGCTGCCCAATCTGGTGTCGATGCGGGCGCTCGTGGCCGGGCGGACGAAGCGCGTGCGCGTCTGCACGCGCTGCCTCAAGGCGGGAAAA
>Ga0075429_100000483_pt1 | contig 29798 bp, 25 predicted proteins | sample RhiMetdeltSRZDD3_FD_75295 | JGI IMG/M metagenome (GOLD analysis project Ga0075429, IMG submission 75295) | Populus rhizosphere microbial communities from Tennessee, USA - Rhizosphere MetaG P. deltoides SRZDD3 | ecosystem: Host-associated > Plants > Roots > Rhizosphere > Soil | place: USA...
GCCGATCGGGTCGGGCTCTCGGCCCCCGCGTTGACCCAGCGGTTCGGGTCGAAGCGGAGCCTGCTGCTGGCCTACGCGGAAGCGGCCGCCACCGGGATCGACGACCCGTTCAACCGAGCCCGGAGCAACTCGCCGACGGCGCTCTCGGCGCTGCGAGCGGCGCTGCTCGAGTTGACGGCCGGCATCGACTCACGGGACGCGATCGCCAACCATCTGGCGTTGCTGCACCTCGACCTCACTGACCCCGAGCTCGGCGCACACGCCGCGAAACAGAGCCGGCTCCTCCGACGAGCCATCACACAGCTCCTGAACGAGGCGATCAGCGACGGCGAGATCAGCCCCACCGATGCCGCCGAGCTCGCCGACACCGTGTACACCGTCTACAACGGTGCCCTCGTCACTTGGGCCATCGACGGCACGGGGAGCCTCACCCGGTGGCTATCGAAGCGGCTCGACCGCATCCTCGCCTACCACCAGCCGGCGTGACGTTCGATGCCCGAGGCGAGGCGTCCGGTAGCGTCGATAGGGGCGGGTCGGCTGTCACAGGTGGGGGTCCGCTCGAAGATCAACTCGAAGCCCTTGCGCCACGTTGCGCCTTGATCCTCCGACGTATACCGCCATGGGTGCGGCGGTAGCGACGGCCGCCGGCGTCGGCGTCAGCCGGCGCCCTTGGCTTGTAAGAGCCGGATTCGGGAGAGCGACGGGCACACCGTCGTGCCGCCCGAGGAGCGCTGACTCGTCGTTGGTACTTCCTTGTCTCCGGGACCACCAACTGGGCAGCGTCGGGTCAGCACATGGTGAAGCGCCCGGACCCGGCGGTCAGGGATACCTGGACGGTGCCGGGGCCACAAGAAGACCACCCGCGTGGTAGAGCAGGGCGTAATGACGGAGCTCACGCGCGCCCAGCAACTCGGCGCTCGCGAGAGCGGGCTCGCTGTCGCCATCACCATGCGGGCGACTGGCTCGCCACGTGCGTCGGTCGTCAACGCCGGTGTGCTCGATCATCCCGTCACCGGCCAACCGGTGGTCGGTTTCGTCTCGCGAGGCATGGCACACAAATTGACCGACATCCGGGAGCGGCCACAGGCCACCGTGGTCTTTCGCTCCGGGTGGGAGTGGATCGCCGTCGAAGGCAACGCCGAGCTTGCCGGTCCTCTCGATCCTCTCGCGGGGCTGGCCATGGCAGAAGTGCCGCGTCTGCTGCGGACGGTGTACGCCGCAGCGGTCGGCGGCAGCTCAGACGACTGGGCGGGGCTCGACGAGTCGATGGCTCGGGAGGGCCACACCGCCGTGCTGGTGCGTGCTGTTCGGGTCTACCCAACCAGCGACCCAGCGTCGTAGGCCACCGAGCCGGCGATTAGGGACGGTCACGAACTGATACGAGTCCTCCGTAATCAGCGGTCGACGAGCGTGTTGGCAGCAACCGTTCGCGGCGGCGATCACCGTGCAACCGTCGTCGAACCGGCACACAGCAAGGGGGCGCGCTGCGTGAGCGGATGGACCGCGAGGACGCCCGACACCGCAGTGGTACCCTTCGCCGATCACTGAGTTCGGGCGTCCGGTGATCGGGTCGATGAAGGTCGACCTCAAGATCCTCATCGTCTACGACGGCCGCGTCGACACGAGCTTCGAACCCAACGAGTTCGGCCTCGGACCGGTGATCAGAAACCTCACCTTCTGGCTCAATCGATGGGTACGGGTCATCGTCTCGGTCGTCAATCGAGACGTCGACTCGACACCGACGCAGTATCCGGTGATCTCGACGTGGCGTGCCGCCGTCGGTCCTACTTTTCGCTTCGACCAACCTGGCTTCAACCTCGACGACTACGACCAGATCTGGCTCTTCGGCGACAGACCGGCAGGCGCCGACGACGACCCCGACAACGACGCCGACATCGCGACCTACGCCCTCACCGACAACGAGTTGCGGGTCATCGCCGACTGGATGGACCGCGGCGGCGGCGTCTTCGCGACCGGAGACCACGGCATCTTGGGAGCGTCGCTGGCGTCACGGATCCCGCGGGTTCGCAAGATGCGTCGGTGGACGCACGCCCAGGCGGTCCCTCGCTCGTACGGCCGCACGATGCATCAGACCTACAACATTCGAAAGGGCCAGCCGCCGGGCGACCCCGAGATGGATGCCCACCCGCAGCCGTTGTATCTGGTGAACCAAGCAGGCTTCGAGCTCGCAGAACGCGTTCCTCACCCGCTCCTGTGCGGCCTCGACGGGCCCATCGACCGCTTCCCTGATCACATGCACGAAGGAGCCGTCTTCGAAGACGACGAGGTGTCGCTCGACGACCTGCTCGACATCCCGGGCTACGGCGGCGTCGAGTTCCCTATCGCACAGCCCGACCCGTCGGCGCCACCGTTCCGTCCCGTGCCGAGAGTCATCGCGCATGTCGTCACGACGTACGGCACACCGAAGGCGTTTCCCGCGCTGGCCGTGTGGGACGGTGATCCGGTCGGGCGAGGCCGCATCGTCGTCGACTCGACGTGGCATCACTGGTTCAGCATGAACGTGCTCCCGTTCGCCGAGGACAACGCGCCGGTGTGGGACGACCTGCAGCAGTTCCAACGCAATGTCGCAGTGTGGCTGGCCACGCCCGAGCAGCGGCGGGCCATGCTCATCACGACGATCTGGGATGCGATCATCACGGCCCCACCGATGCGATTCATCCGTGCACTCCCGTTAAAGCAGGTCGGTGTACGCGCGCTCGACGTGCTCGGTCGGGACGCACCGCACTGCGTCACCTCCGAGCTCGTCCAGTCGTTCGACGACGCCCTCATCCGAGCCGTGGCCCCGAGTACACATCGGTCGCTCCCTCCGGGTGCACTCGACGTGCTCGTCGTCGGGGGGATCGCGCGACGACTGCACGCCCTCGCCGGCGACCACCTGGAACGACTGAGGGCGGGTCAACGGCCCCAGATCGACTTCGACCAAGTCCAGGACGCCGCTCTGGCCGGTCTGAACGACGCACGCCGCGAACTCCTGGCCGACCTCGACGAGACCGCCGCTGACATCGACGGGCTCCGGGAGCGCTACAGCAGATCGATCGACCCAGCCGTCACCGGTCGACGCCCGTCGGTGACCGCACCGGTCGGACCGTTGGCGATCGTGCTCGAGCGCGTCGAGCCGGCGGAGCTAACCGACCCGCTCATCACCGACCCGGGCGCCCGGCTGATCGTGCATCTGGACGTTGGCCGGACGCGCCTGTTCGGCGACGTGGTGAAGCTCGGCGACGAACCGCGCGAGGTGGCGCGTGTCGTCGTGCAGCCGGGGGAGGAGCTGACGATGCGGGCGGCGGCCGACGTCGACGCCATCGCCGGCGGCGCCGTGGAGTGTTTCGCTGACACGCTGTCCGACGACGCGAACGACTGGATCGGGCGGCACATTCCGGATCCGAGCCACCGACTGCGCATCTGGTACCGCATCGAGCCCGTTCATGCCGACGCCGGTGGCTGAGCCGGTTCGGGCGTTCCAGCAATACGTGGTTGCGTTACGACCGACAGCGGTGGCAAGGCGAGCTCAGCCCGGGAGGGCAATCGCGGTTGACTCAGAGGCGTCTCCGAAGTGCCGGTCGGGGGCACCGACTGCGTCTCGGGGCCGTCGCCAGCCCGAGACCGTCGCCCGCCGGGCCGCTGCGGTGCTCGACGCCCAGGGCAACGAGGACGAACCGGTCACCAGGCTTCGGAATCAGGTGGCCGACTCCGCGAGCAACCGCGAGCTACCGGCCTGAGAACGCAGAAGCAGTGGCGGATGACGACGAACCGTAAGGCCTGGTCAGGGGCCGCTCGCAGGGGTTCGTTGGGGTCCCTGCGGACGCGTGTGCGGAGCGCGTGGGATTCGGTGGTCGCCCTGGTCACAGGGGCCGGTGGAGCAACCGCGGATTGTCAGCTTGGGAAGGGTTGGGGACGAGGTGTCCCGACCAGCACCTGCGGCTGATCGGCTCGTCGACCGTGGATGAGACGCGACGGCCGAGAGAGCCACAGCTCTAACCGGCGTCGCTGCTAGTGATGGCTTCCGCCGTCTACCCGCTCTGATCGTAGATAGCTTCGGGATCAGCCCGCACGGCCTGGTCGAGGACGAGGGCGTCATCGCCCACGAGAATTCTCCATTTCCCGGCCCGTACGCCGTCAAGGATGATCGTCACCGCTCGTGCCGCATTCATGGGGGCGTTATCGCGGAAACTCTCGCCGATCGCCTTCAATATCTTCGGGAGCTCATCGTCCGACACGCCCTCGGTCTCCACGCCGAGACGCGCCAGGCGCCGACGAGTCACGTCGGGGTCCGCGGCAGCGTGGACGTTACCGATGTTGAGGATGATGTCGGTGCCGACGTGGCCGGGCATCACCACTGCGACGTGCACGTGCGGCGCGTTGGTGCGAAAGTCCTCTATGAGCGCCTCGGTGAACCCCTTCACCGCGAACTTCGCCGCGCTGTACGCGGTGTGCGGAGCGCCGGGACCCAGCGAGGCCCAGAAGCCGTTCACGCTGCTGGTGTTGATTACGTAGGCCTCGTCACTCGCCACCACCAGGTCGGCGAACGCACGCATGCCGTTGTAGACGCCACCCCAGCACACAGCGAAGGTCTTGTCCCACTCGGCTCGGGGGCTAGTGAGGAAGCTGCCGCCGCCGACGATGCCAGCGTTGTTGAACAACAGATCCACATGGTCCGCCTCCTGCTGGGCCACGACCTGGTCGCGGAAGCGGTTCGTCTGTGCCTCGTCCGACACGTCGGCGACGTGAGTCGTGATCCGGACGCCGGTCGTGGCGTCCTTGCCGGCCAACCTCGCTGTCTCGGCCATGCGCTCGGCGTTGATGTCGCAGGTGGCCACCGAGCAGCCCGCCGCAGCCAGCTGGATCACCAGCTCCCGGCCCATCCCAGTAGCGCCGCCGGTCACCACCGCCAACCGACCCTCAAACGAGTCCATCATTCCCGCCTCAATTGCTTTGCCTTGAACGCTACCAGCGCCGCCCGGCCGAGGACGGCGCCGTAGGCGCCGCCCGCAGGCGGGGCGCTTGATCCCCCTAGACCCTTAAATCCCCCTAGAGCCAGATTCGGCAGAGCACCGGACAACCGCCTTGTCCGGCTCCGGCTGATGCTTGACGAATCGGTGCCACCTGAGCTTGACGCTCCGACCGTGCGGGCAGTGAGCACGGGCATCGGTGTTTAACCCGCCCATCGACCGCCACATTGCGACGTCGCCAGGGGTACGACCGCGCCACCTGTTCGCCAAGCGTGACGTCCGTTCCGCTCGTCCCACACACGTCCCACGCTCGGAGGACGGTTGCGGTGATCGCCGGTCTACAGCGGTCAAGGGCTGCCGGGCCGCTGACGAACGTACTCGCAGGTCAGCCGGGGTTTCGCCCGAGTGGGGAGTGTGGGGCTAGAAGGAATCGAACCTTCGACCTCACCCTATTAGGGCTGACCGCTGTCGCGGCATCGCCCCTGGTCAGGGCCTTGATGTCGGCCGTGCGTTGGCGCCGGTCCCGCGTCGGTCCCATGCACGGGCCGATCGACGCCCGTTGCGGGACACCGGGAGACACCGCGTGGCGCGCCGCTCAGCACTCCGTAGACCCCACATCACCACCCAGGCGCCTTGGTCCCTCGCGGCTCGCTCACCACGACGCTGGGGACTGTTGGAGTGGTCATGTAGCGCCGGCTGGAGGGGCACGCCTATCGGGGTTCCTGGGGGTTGCGGCCGCCGTCGGCCGACCGCGCCGCCACGACTGCTGATGACGCGGCAGGATCGTCGGCGAGTGCCCGCTCAGGGAGGAACGTGCCATGCCCAAACTTATCCACGTGCGCCCGCTCGACCCCACCGTCCTCCACCACCCGGCGGTCGTCCATGAGTTCAACCGGCGGGCCGCCGACGCTCAGCTGCGCATCGCTGACCGCATCACCGCCTTCGCCGGCTCGATGCGCTTCGTCTACCTCCACGCCGGCCTGTTCGCTGTGTGGATGCTCGTGTTCGAGGCGAGTCCCTGGCCAACATTGACCTTGATCGTCTCGTTGGAGGCGATCTTCCTGTCGACGTTCGTCATGATCGCCCAGAACCGCCAAGCCTCCTTCCAGCAGGCCAAGGCCGACCACGACTATGGCGACATCAACACCCTCCTCGTCGAGAACACCGAGCTCACCCGGGTCATCCATGAGCTGACGGCGCGACTAGCCGTCCATGTGCTCAGCCCTGCCACCCCGCCAGGCGCGGGCAACGACAGCCAGGAACGGCCAAGCAGCTAGTCGACCGCCGCACCGGCCCGTGTCGCCCGGTCACGAGCACGGAGTCCCTGGTCGAGCTCCACAACGGCGCCACCGCGACGCTGTCGATCGTGACCGCCCGTACGGCGAGGCGGTGGCCACCCCCACCACCGCGGTCACCGTCGACGGTGGCCGAGCCACGGTGACCGTCCTCGAGGACGGCAGCAGTCCGAGGTTACCGTGCAGACCGGGGCGGTCGGCGAGGTGTGGACGGCGATCACCGAGGGCCTCGACGTCGGCCAGACCGTGGTCCTCGCCGACCTCGACGGCCCGCCTCCCGACCAGCGCCACCGACACCCAGAGCACCGGCGGCTTCGGAGGCCCATGAGGCTTCGGTGGCTTCGGTGGCAGGCTGAACGTATCGGGCCAGGGCTGAGTCCGACAGCTCACCTGCAGGAGCTGACGCTCGTCGAACACAACAGACGCCAGACTCGGGGGCCGGAGCGTCGAGACCAGCCCTGAGCCGGGCGGAGGTGCAGCAGGTGCTGGAGCCGTCGAGCCGTTCGATGCTGACGTCGGGCCGACTTCATTAGACGGAACCTGTGATGCCGATCGGCGGGTTCAACGACACCGACCCTTCGCCGACACTCGAGGGGCAGCTTGACCGTCACCCGCGGCATCGTGTCTGCTACCGACCGCGAAGTCGACACGGACGGCGGCACGATGAACGGCCTCATCCAGACCGATGCGGCGATCAGCTCCGGCAACTCGCGCGGCCCCCTCGTCAACGCCGCCGGCGAAGTCATCGGCATCAACTCCGCCGTCGCCACCAGGAGCGACTCGGTCGCCGCGTCCAACATCGGGTTCGCCATCGCGATCGACGCCGCCATGTCGGTCGTCGACCAGCTCACCGGAACTCGGTCTGATGGCCCTCGCCGGTGACCTGAACATGTCCATCCGGCCGCGGGGCGACGTCGTCGTGCTGGCTCTCGCCGGTGACCTCCGACGAATCAACGCCCAGGACCACTTAGGGCCTGTCATCAGTTGCGGTCTGCCTTTCGCTCTGCGGTGACGCGTTCTGCACCGGCGAGATGCGCCGACAGGAGCTGTCCGGCTCTGTCCAGTGCAGTGGCCGCTTCGTCGAGGATCGGGTGGTAGGCCTGGAAGACGTGGGGCACGCGGGGGGTGATGTCGAGCGTGACCTCGACGTCGGCGGTGGCGGCCTGCCCGGCGAGGCGGACCGCGTCGTCGAGGAGAACCTCGTGAGTTCCGGCCTGGATGATCAGGGGCGGCAGGCCGGACAGGTCGGCGAACACGGGGCTGATCAGCCCGGAAGCGGCGTCTTGTCCGGCTGTGTAGTCGGTGACCCGGGGTTGCAGGTTTTCCCGGCTGAGCAGCGGGTCGACCTCGTGCTTGGTTCGCATGGTCGTCCCGGCGAGGGTGAGATCGGCGTACGGTGACATGACGAAGGCGGCGGCTGGCAGGGGCAGCCCGTGATCGCGGGCGTTGACCAGGGTGGCGATGGCGAGCCCGCCGCCGGCGGACTCTCCCGCGAAGGCGATGTCCGATGGGGCTATGCCGTTTCGCAGGAGGGCTTCGTAGGCTGCGAGAGCGTCGTCGACCGCTGCCGGATAGGGGTGCTCGGGAGCTAGCCGGTAGTCGACGGAGATGACGTTGGCGCGCGTCCGCCGGCCGACCTGCGAGGCCAGCTCAGCGGCGAGGAAGGCGTCCCCCAGTACGTACACGCCGCCATGGAAGTACAGGACAACATGGCGAGGTTCGATTCCGTCAATTGTGATCTCGGCAGTTGGGACGCCGCCCAGTGCGGCTGCGGTCACGGTCACGTCGGCGGGCAGTGGTTGCGCTGATATCAACTCTCGGAGCAGTCGCCGTTGCTCGTTGACATCGCTGCCGACGGGGAAGGCTGACTGTCGCAGGACTGCTTCGAGGTTCTCTCGCTGCTCGGTGCTCACGCAGATCTCCTTTCGGTTGGGTTGGGATTGGCAGCGCTCCCCGTCATGATCTTGCGTCGGGAAGACGAATGAGGTTGGCGCCGGCGAGCGGTGCGCCGATCTGTTGCATCGCGCCGCCGATCACCAGGCTGCCGAGGTCGATGGTGAAGAAGCCCGCGTCGTGGAAGAGTGCGCTCACTTCGGCCTTCGCGCCGGGGTCGTCGCCTGAGAGGAAGATCACGCGCTGGCCTCCCGCCTGGCGCGGATCGGCGCCGAGTAGTTCCGCGGCCAATGTGTTGGCCGCCTTGACGACGGGCGCATCGCGGACGAGGTCGGCGATGACGTCGCTCGACGTCCTTCGGTCGAGGTCGCGGGGGTCGAAGTCGTTCGTGGCATCGATGACGATCTGATCGTGCCATCGGAGCCCCTCGAGGGCCTTCGAGACGCTGGCCCAGGGCACGGCGATGACGACGATCTCGGATGCCGCGGCGTCGGCCACGGTCCCCGCCGACGCTCCGTCGCCCAGCTCTGAGATCACCGACGCGAGCGAGTCGGGACCGCGGCTGTTGGCGATGACGACGGGGCGGCCGGCCCGCAGCGCCGTGCGTGCCATCGCCTGGCCGAGCCGGCCGGCACCGATGATCCCGACAGGGCGATCACCTCGATTCATCAGACTCCTCCGGCGTACTCGGATGCGAACAGGTAGCTCACGGCAAGGCTCCGGTACGGCCGCCAACGCTCCGCCAGCTCGAGCATCTCGTCCTCGGTGGGAGGGTGGTCGAGCCGGTAGGCGCGTTGGATGGCACGCCGGAGGGCAAGGTCACCGGGCAGGAACACGTCGGGCCGGTCGAGGGCCACGAGCAGGAAACCGTGCGCCGTCCACGTCCCGATGCCCGGGACTTGGGTCAGCACGGCCTCGACCTCGTCGTCGGTCATCTGCGACAAGACCTCCTCGCTGAGACGACCATCGACGAATCGTTCCGCCAGCGCTCGCAGCGTCTCGCCCTTGCGGGCGGAGAGGCCGCTGGCGCGCAGCACCTGGGGATCCGCCGCGAGCAGCTCGGCCGGTGACGGCAGCCGTCCTCCGAAGTGCACCTCGATGCGGGACACGATCGTCCGCGTCGCACGGACCGAGAGCTGCTGGCCGGCGACCTGGAAGATCAGCGTTCCGAAGGCGTCCAGTGGAGGCAGCTCGTCGAGCCAGGCGCGCGGGCGGAAGTCCGGGTGCGCATCGATGACCCGACCGAGCACCGGGTCGGCCTTGCGCAGGAACGCGCGCGCCTTCCGGCCGGCGGCGCCTGTGTCGGTCGCGGTCATTCCTCGAGCAGGTGTGTCATCGGTGGACCTGGGAGCCGTAGCCGAGGTCGAGGCGGATCGACTCCATGACCCAGAACGTGGTGCTGGCGGTGAACACGTCGACCGCCGCCAGGACACCCGTGTACTTCTCCACGACGGGTGCGGCGGCCGCGTCTGTGACGGCGTCGAGATAGCCCTTCACTCCAGCCCAGGCGTTCTCGCCGTACTTCACGAAGAAGGGCGTGGGGTCGACCGTGTCGATCGCCTGCCTGACGCTCGCGGCGATGTCGGCCATGTACTGCTGGTGGACGGTCACGTCGTCGCGGGTGCCGAGCCTGCCGAGGTGGCCACCGATGAAGTGCTTCCACGGGTAGGCGAGGGCGTTGGCCGGCGCCTCGAGGTAGCCGGGGATGTCCTCGGTGAGGTTGGACAGGTACACCGGCGCCCACCCGGCGTTGACGACGTCGACCAGCATGAGCGTGTCGTGGTCCGGCAGGTGGATGTAGATGTTGTCGGGCGAGTGGTTGGAGCCGTACCAGGCCAGGTCGATCCGCTCGCCGCCGATCTCCACGCTGCGCCGGTCCCGGAACGTCTCCTCGGGCGCCGGTCTCGCCGGATCGTCGTCGCGCAGCAGGAGCCGCCGCGTCTCTTCGTGTCCGATGCGCACGACGTCCTTGTCGAACAGGGAGGACGCGCCGGCGTGGTCGGCGTGGTGGTGCGAGTAGATGAGGTGGGTGACCCTGTTGCTCACGCCGTTGGCCGCCGCGATCTCGTCGACGGCCCGCCCGATGTTGTGGCCGATGGTGGGCGGGGCGTCGAGCAGGACCACGCCGTCTGAGGTGGTCAGGAACGCCGACTGGTAGGTGCCATCGGTGACCCAGTAGAGGTTCCGCTCGACGCGCCCGACGTAATACCCCTGGTCGTTGAGGGCCGGGCCGAGGGCCGAGCGGGGGACCGGCGCGTAGTCGGGGAGGGATGTGTCGGTTGTCGCCATACCGAGGGATGGTGACCGCGAGGACGAGCGATCGCATCCCGGGATTCCTTAGTCCGCGCCCCAGTGCCATGCTCCTGGTACGGAGGTTTGCGATGCCCACGGGGTCGCGGGGCGCTCAGCTTGTCGGCCGCCAGCGCGAGCGCGCCGTGCTGGAGCGGCTGCTCGAAGCGGCGCGCGAGGGCCGCGGCGGGGTCCTGGCGATGCACGGGGACCCGGGCGTCGGCAAGACCGCACTGCTCGAGTACGCGGTCGAGGTGGGTCAAGATTTTCGCGTCGTTCGGACTGCGGGCGTCGAGGGGGAGATGGAGTTCGACTACGCGGCGCTGCAACAGCTCTGTTCGCCGATCCTCGAGTACAGCGAGCGTCTGCCTGATCGTCAGCGGGACGCGCTCGGCGTGGCCTTCGGGCTCAGCGCAGGACCGGCGCCGAGCCCGTTTCTTGTCGGGCTCGCGGTTCTCGGTCTCCTCTCCGATGCTGCCGAGCAGCAGCCGCTTCTGTGCGTGGTCGACGACTCGCAGTGGCTCGACGGCGCATCGGCCCGAGCGCTTGCGTTCGTAGCGCGCCGCCTGCTGGCGGAGAGGATCGTGCTCGTGTTCGCGACACGTGACGTGGGCAGCGGATCGGCCCGCTTCCCGGAGCTCCGCGTGGGGCCGCTGGGAGGCCGGGACGCACGGACGCTGTTGGAGTCCGTCCTCGCGGCGCGGCTGGACGAGTCCGTGCTCGAGCGGATCGTCGTCGAGACGGGAGGGAACCCGCTCGCGCTCCTGGAGCTCCCGCACGGGCTGACGCCGGGCCAGCTCGCCGGCGGTTTCGGGTTGCCTGCGGCACTACCGCTGTCCACCGGGATCGAGCAGAGCTTCACGCGACGGATGGCGCGGCTCCCGCGCGACGCGCGGCGGCTGCTGCTCGTGGCGGCGGCAGAACCGGTCGGCGACCTTGCGCTTCTGTGGCGCGCAGCCCACCAGCTTGGGATCCCGGAGACGGCCGCGCAATCCGTGCAGTCGGAGGGTTTCCTGATGCTCGACGGTGCGGTGGTGTTCCGTCATCCGCTCGTGCGCTCGGCGGTGTACGGAGCGGCCGACCCGAACGAGCGTCGCGAGGCTCACCGCGCACTAGCGGAAGCAACCGATCCGCAGCTCGACCCGGATCGCCGCGCGTGGCACCGCGCGCAGGCGGCGTCCGTGCCCGACGAAGAGGTGGCCGGCGAGCTCGAGCGCTCCGCGGCGCGAGCGCAGGCGCGGGGCGGGCTCGCCGCTGCCGCGGCTTTCCTCGAGGGCGCCGTGACCCTGACCCGCGAACCGTCGCGACGGGCGCGACGCGCCCTCGCCGCAGCACAGACGAAATTCCAAGCAGGTGCGCTCGATGACGTGCTCAGCCTTCTCACCATGGCAGAGACAGGCGCCCTCAGCGACCTGGAGCGTGCACGTGCCGGGTTGCTGGGCGCGCAGACAGCATTCGTCGCCACGCGCGGAAGCAATGCGCCACCGCTGCTCCTCGAGGCGGCGCGACGGCTGGCGACGCTCGATCCGACTCTCGCCCGCGAGACCTATCTGGACGCACTGTCCGCAGGGATGTTCGCCGGGCGATTCGCTGGACCAGGCGGAAGCGCGCCGGAGGTAGCCCAAGCCGCGCGCGCGGCGCCACCACCGCGCGCGCCGCGCGGGTCCGACCTTCTGCTCGACGCTCTGGCCACGTTGTTTTGCGGCACTTACGAGGCTGCCGTCCCGATCCTGCGGCAGGCGCAGGCCGCATTCAGTACCGACGAGTCCGCGATCGAACAGCTGCGGTGGCTATGGCTGGCGACCATCGCGTCAGTCCAGCTGTGGGACGACGCTGGGTGGGAGACGCTGTCGGAGCGGCACGTCCGACTCGCCCGTCGGACAGGAGCGCTTAGCGACCTTCCGCTAGCCCTCACCCAACGGGTGTATATGCATCTCCTTGCCGGCGAATTGACCGCAGCGGCGTCGCTCGTCGACGAGATCGACGCGGCAACCGACGCAATCGGCAGCGCCCTGGCCCCCTACGGCAAGGTGGGACTCGCTGCGCTGCGCGGCCGCGAGGTTGAGGCCGTCGACCTCATTGGCCGCACTCGCACCGAGGTGACGCGGCGCGGCGAAGGAATCGGGGTCTCGGTCGTCGATTGGGCCGAGGCGGTGCTGAACAACGGTCTCGCCCGCTACGAGGACGCCCGCGCCGCGGCGCTGCGGGTCGTAGACCACCCGGACCTCAACCCGTCGACGTGGGTGATGCCGGAGGTGATCGAGGCCGCCGTCCGTGCTGGAACACCCGACCTGGCCGCGGACACGCATCGACGCCTCCTGGACATGGCGAGGGTGAGCGGGACGGACTGGGCCCTCGGCCTCGCGGCACGCTCCCAGGCGCTCTTGGTGGAAGATCAGCGAGCCGAGGAGCTGTATGTGTTCGCGATCGAGCGCCTCGGTCGAACACGAGTCAGGGCGGATCTGGCCCGCGCTCATCTCCTCTACGGCGAGTGGCTGCGACGTGAACGCCGGCGCCGGGACGCACGGAAGGAGCTACGGCTCGCCCATGACCTCTTCTCTGAATTCGGCATGGAGGCGTTCGCCGAGCGCGCACGCGTCGAGTTAGAAGCGACCGGCGAGCATGCTCGGAGACGCACCATCGACACCCTCGGTCAACTCACGCCGCAGGAGGCACAGATCTCCCGCCTGGTGGCGCAGGGATACACGAACCGAGAGATCGCCGCTCAGCTGTTCATCAGCCCGAGCACCGTCGAGTACCACCTGCGCAAGGTGTTCCGGAAGCTCGGCGTGAAGTCACGCACGCAGCTCGCCCGCCGCATGGCCTAGTTCAGGCCACCGACGAAGAGCGTCGATCGTCTCATAAGCCATCGCCCGGAGCCGGAGGCGCTCATGCTTGACGATTCGGTGGCAGGTCAGGCGGTGGCCCGGACCGCTCTGGGCTCCTCCGCTGCGCGCCAAACGTTTGGGACACTCGAGCGCTCGACGAGTGAGCCCCGAGCAGGCGTTCTGTGCGGTCGCAGGCCCGGCACCGGTGATTACGAGGGAGGCCGCGGACGCGGTGCAGATGGGTGATACGCGTGAACACCAATAGATTTGCTCGCATTGGCTGGGCACACCCGCAGGGCTACATTCGCTGCATCGACAGACGGTCAATTTAGGAGGCGGCGACGAGAATGGCTGCTGAGACCCCAACGATCGTCCTAGTCCACGGCGCGTGGGCCGACGCGACGGGCTTCGACGCGGAGATCCGTTCCCTGCGGGACCGCGGGTATTCCACCATCGGGTTCGGCAACCCGCTTCGCGATCTAGCTGGCGATGCTGCGTACCTGAGCGAGTTCCTGCGGACCGTTAGCGGGCCGATCGTGCTCGTCGGCCACTCCTACGGGGGCAATGTGATCTCGACCGCCGCGATCGGCAACGAGCAGGTCCAGGCGCTCGTCTACTTCAACGGCTGGATGTGCGACGTGGGCGAGAGCCAGCAGCAGCTCCTCGAGACGTTCGAGGGCAGCCTTGTGGGGCCGTCGATCAGGCCCGTTCCGTTCACCAACCCCGACGGGAGCGAGGGCATCGATCTCTACCTCGCCCCCGAGGCGTTCCACGAAGCCTTCGCCGCCGACGTCGATCCTGACACGGCCGCAGTGATGGCCGCGGCGCAGCGGCCCTACGCCGCCGCCGCGTTCGCAGCCACGCCCGCGGCCCCGCCAGCGTGGAAGACACTGCCGTGCTGGTATTTGCTCGGTACCGAGGACAAGGCGATCCCGCCGGCGCTCCAGCGGTTCATGGCCGAGCGCGCGAACGCGACGATCGTGGAAGTCCCCGCTTCGCACGTCTCGTTCGTGTCCCAGCCCGAGGCTGCGACCCAACTCATATTGCAGGCCGTCGAGGCGACAGCCGTAGCCGGCTGACCAGCGCAGCTAACAATCGCTCGTCTCGCCGGCGCGATGATCGTTCGGCTGACCGCCGAGCCTCGACACTGACAGCGAACCCGAGCAGAGCGTCAGGGCTGCGCGCATAAGTGCCGGTCGAAGGCAGGCAATCCCCACAGGCGCGATCGCCGCTTCGTCGACAGCTCAGCGAGTGAGAACCGAAGCGTGCCCCATAACGCGCGCGGTGGCGCAGCTGTTGCGGGTCGCACCAAACGCCGGATCTGTGAGCATGCCCACGATGCTGGGCCATCCCCTGTCACCACGCTCCGTCCTTAGAGCCGTTGAGCGCTCGTGGCCGCCACCGGGGACTGCCTGATGGGCAATCGGACGAATGTCACCCGTCAACTGACGCCGCGGTGTAACCCATCAAGCGGAGTGGGGCATGACGACGTGTGATGTGCGGTCCCAGGAGATGGTTGACGCTCCTGTTGCAGGAGATGGGCGACAGTCGGCCTAGGTTCATAGGGCGGCCTTGCGGGGCCGGTTGGCTTTGATGCTGCGGACGGGTCGGGTGCGGGCGAGGGCGACTCTCTGGCCGGCGACCATGATGACTCCGGTGTTGGAGGCCCGGCGTTGGACCCGGATGGGCTCGAGGTCGGGTTGGGGGTACGACGGCGGCCCCCTGTTCGCCGAGCGCGACGTCCGTTCCGCTCGTCCCACACCCGTCCCACGCTCGGAGGACAGTTGCGGGCATCGGCGGTCAACAGCGGTCAAGGGCTGCGGGGTCCGGTGACGGGCGAACTCGCTGCTCAGGGGCGCTCTCGACCCGGTGGGGAGTGTGGGGCTAGCTGGAATCGAACCAGCGACCTCACCCTTATCAGGGGTGCGCTCTAACCGACTGAGCTATAGCCCCGGGAACCCGAGCGGTAGAGGTTAGCGCCCTGGTCGGCGGCGCTGCGAACCGGATGCGGGGCGGCGGAGCGGTTCCTTGATGATCGTGTGGCGGAGGCCGCCGGTGAGCTCGTTGAGCAGGTTGATCAGGACCGTCAGGAGGACGTTCCCGATACTGCCGGCCACCACCAGGATGGCGCCGCCGATGGCTGCGGCCTTGAACAGCGTGCCGTCGTCGACCTTGAACCCGCCGACCAGCACCTCGCCGTCGGCGCAGTCGTCGTCCTCCTCGAACTCCGTGCCCCTCGGGACCTCCGCCTCCGGCAGGCAATCGCCGTAGGCGCCCATGCGGGTGACGAAGCTCTCGACCTGGTCGACCGTGCCGACCGAGCGGCCGGCGTTGTACAGCAGGGTGACCGCCACCAGGATGATCAGCCCGAGCGAGATGTAGAACAGCGCCGAGATCTTGAACACCGACCACACGTCGATCGACCACAGCCGCTGGTTGACCCGCAGGCCACGGCGCGACGCGCGGTCGGCCCGCGCCGCCTGGAGGTGACGGCCCCGTCGCCGCAGCGACCCCTCCTGGGGCACCAGCACCGGGGGCGGGGGTGGCTCGACCGCCGGGGCCGGCGTGAGGACCGGCGCCTCGGGGACGCCCTTGCCACCCTCCGTGCCGGGCAGGGTCGGCGGCGCCGTGGCCACGGCGCTTGAACCGGGGCCGTTGCCACCCGTTGCGTGCGACCCGCCCGCCGAACCGTTGCCGCCGCCGTCCGGGCGCGCACCCCCCACCGTTGGGGCCGGGGGAACCGCCTTCCCCTGGTCGGCACTCGGTGTCTCCGGGCCCGAGGGCTGGGAGGAGCCCTGATCCTGAGCGCCGGTCGTGACTCCGGACGTATCAGCCGGCATCGACAGGAGTCTACGGCACCCCGTGCTGCAACTTGCACCGACTGCCGCGATCAGGCGCCGCACACCACGAAGTGCACCGGGTCGGTCCGTGGAAGTGGTTGGCACAACCCCGCCGCCGCGGCCACCCCCACCACCGCCGGAACCGCCCCCCGGGCGATGTCCACGGCCGCTCCCCGCTCGTGGTCCGACGTCCCTGGCCGGGCCACCGGGTACGGGTTGGTGGCCCGCCGCTCCCACAGCGCCAGTTGCTCCTCGTAGGTCCGCAGCCCCGACACCACCGGCACCGGGTAGCCGAGCAACGCGTCCGCCCGATCCAGCGCCGCGAGCAGGGCCGGCGACAGGCCCGCCCGCTCGCCACCGGCGCCCGTCCCGCCACCGCCGGCGCCGTCGACCGGTCCCGCGCGGCGGTGACGGCCGGCCGCCCGAGCGGTGGCCTCGACGTCGCCCACGCGGACCCGCACCTCCACCTCGCGTCCCACCTGCTCGTAGGCGACCACCTCGCCGCCGTTGGCCTCGGCCAGCCGGCGGGCGGCGTCCTCGCCCTCGGCGGCGCCGGCCAGCGCGGCGGCGTCGGCCGCGGTGCCGGCCTGCGCCCGTTGGCCCAACGCCGCCGCCGCCGGCACCAGGGCCAGCAGCGCCACCACCAGCAGGCCCACCATCGCCACGGCCAGCGGCACGACCTGGCCGCCGTCGCCGCCGCGGCGGCCACAGAACACCCAACGCTCCACGGGAACCTCCCCGCGCCCGCGCGACGCGGGCGCAACCACGAACTCTCGGTTGATGGGGGAAGTGGGATCCCGCGGTCGCGGGATCAGTCGTCGGCGGTGAGGACCGGTGCGACGGCGGCCACGGTCTGGCCGGCGTCGAGGTTCATCACCCGCACGCCCGTGGCGTCGCGACCCTGCGACGACACGTCCCGCACGGCCATGCGGATCAGCGTGCCCGACGAGGAGATGACGAACATCTCGTCATCGATACCGACCATGAAGGCGGCCACGACGAACCCCTTCTTGGCCGTGAGCTTGATGCCCCGCACCCCCTGGCCCCCGCGGCCCTGGGCGTTGAACCTGTCGAGCTGCGTGCGCTTCCCGTAGCCGGCGTCGGTGACGATCAGCAGCGCCACGTCGGTCCGGGCCACGTCGCACGACACGACCTCGTCGCCCTGCCGCAGCTTCATGCCCCGCACGCCGGCCGCCGCCCGGCCCATGGACCGGACGTCGTCTTCGGAGAAACGGATGGTCATGCCCGACCGGGCCACCATGAAGATGTCGTCGCCCCCGTTGGTGGGGATGACCTTCACCAGCTCGTCGCCGTCCCGCAGGTTGATGGCGATGAGCCCGCTGCGCAACGACGAGTCGTACTCGTTGAACCGCGTCTTCTTCACCTGGCCCTGGCGGGTGGCGAAGAACAGGTACGGGTTCGTCTCGTAGTCGCGGGTGTCGATGATGGCCTGGATGCGCTCGTTGGGCTGCAGCGGCAGCAGGTTGACGATCGCGGTGCCCCGGGCGGTGCGATCCTTGCGCGGGATCTCGTGCGCCTTGAGCCGGTACACCCGGCCCCGGGTCGAGAAGAACAGCAGGTAGGCGTGCGCGGTGGTCGTGAGGATGTGGGTGACGTAGTCGTCGTCGCGCAGCTTGGCGCCGGCCACACCCCGACCGCCGCGGCCCTGGGCCCGAAACTGGTCGGACGGGACGGTCTTCACGTACCCCCGCTGGGACATGGTGACGACGAGTTCCTCGTCGTCGATCAGGTCCTCGATGTCGATGTCGCCGACGTCGTAGGTGATCTCGGAGCGACGCTCGTCGGCGAAGCGCTCGCGCACCTCGGCCAGCTCGTCCTTGATCACTGCGAACATCCGGCTCTCGTCGGCCAGGATCGCTTCGAGGTCGGCGATCGTGGCGCGCAGCGTCTCCAGCTCGGTCTCGAGGTCGATGCGGGCCAGCCGGGTCAGCTGCCCCAGCCGCATGTCGAGGATGTGTTCGGCCTGGTCGAGCGAGAACTCGAAGGGCTCGGCCATCAGGCCGGTGCGGGCCGCCGCCCGGTCCTCCGAGCCCCGGATCAGGGCGATGACCTCGTCGATGACGTCGATCGCCTTGAGCAGGCCCTCGACCAGGTGGGCCCGGCGCCGGGCCTTCTCCAGGCGGAACTCGCTGCGCCGGCGGATGACTTCGACCTGGTGGTCGATGTACGCCTGCAGCATCTGGACGAGGTTGAGCGTGCGCGGCACGCCGTCGACCAGCGCCACCGTGTTCACGGCGAAGTTGGTCTGCAGCGGCGTGTGTTTGAACAGGTTGTTGAGGATGACGAGCGCCGGCGCGTCCTTCTTCAGCTCGATGACGAGGCGGGTCTGGCCCGCGGCCGACTCGTCGTTCACGTCGGCGATGCCCTCGATCTGGCGGGACTCGACCAGTTCCTTGATCTTGACTGCGGTGGCCGAGATCGACGCCTGGTACGGCATCTCGGTGACGACGATGCGGTCGCGCTGGCGGCCCGTGCCCTCGACGATCTCGGTGCGGGCTCGCACCCGGATCGAGCCCCGGCCGGTGCGGTAGGCGTCCATGATGCCGGAGCGGCCCATGATGAGGCCGCCCGTCGGGAAGTCGGGCCCCTTGACGAACTGCATGAGGTCGTCGGGAGTGGCGTCGGGGTTGTCGATGAGGTGGAAGACCGCGTCGACGGCCTCGCCCAGGTTGTGGGGCGGGATGTTCGTGGCCATGCCGACGGCGATGCCCTGACTGCCGTTGACCAGCAGGTTGGGGAATCGCGCCGGCAGCACGACGGGCTGCTGGAACTCGCCCGAGTAGTTGTCGATGAAGTCGACGGTCTCCTCGTCGATGTCCTGCAGCATGACCATGGCCAGTTGGGCCAAGCGGCATTCGGTGTAGCGGCTCGCGGCGGGCCCGAAGTCCGGAGAGCCGAAGTTGCCATGCCCGGCCACCAGCGGGTGCCGCAGCGTGAAGTCCTGCGCCATGCGCACGAGCGCGTCGTAGATGGCGCCGTCGCCGTGGGGGTGGTAGCGACCCATGACGTCGCCCGTGACCCGGGCGCACTTCATCCAGCTGCGGTCGGGGCGCGCGCCGATGTCGTGCATGCCCCACAGGATCCGGCGCTGGACCGGCTTGAGGCCGTCCCGCACGTCGGGCAGAGCCCGGGCGGTGATGACCGTCATGGCGTAGTCCAGGAAGGAGCGCTCCATCTCCTCCTGGATCTCGATGGGCTCGATGGCGAGCCGGCCCCGCTCGACGCCGTTCTCGTCGCCGTTGGCGGTCATGTCGTTCTGGTCGTCAGGCATGGGTCTCAGATGTCGATGAAGCGAACGTCCTTGGCGTTCGTCTGGATGAAGTGCTTGCGCATCTCCACGTCCTCACCCATGAGGATGGACAGCACCTCGTCGGCCAGGGCCGCCTGCTCGACGTTTACCTGCAGCAGCGTGCGGCGGGCGGGGTCCATCGTCGTGACCCGCAGCTCGTCGTGGTCCATCTCGCCGAGGCCCTTGAGCCGCTGGAACTCCTTGCGGTGGTTCGGCCGCTCCTCCAGGAAGCGGGCCTTGGCCGCGTCGTCCTTGAGGTACACCTTCTCCTTGGAGACCTCGGTGGAGTACAGGGGCGGCTCGCACAGGTAGACGTGCCCCTGCTCGACCAGCGGCTTCATCTGCCGGAAGAAGAAGGTGAGCAGCAGCGTGCGGATGTGGGCGCCGTCGACATCGGCATCTGTGAGGATGCACACCTTGTCGTAGCGCCGCTTGTCCAGGTCGAACTCGTCGCCGAGGCCGGCGCCGATCGCCGAGATCAGCGTCTGGATCTCCTGGTTCTTGAGCATCTTGTCGATGCGGGCCCGCTCGACGTTGAGGATCTTGCCCCGGATGGGCAGGATCGCCTGGGTCGCCGGGTCGCGGGCCTGGACGGCGGAGCCGCCTGCCGAGTCGCCCTCGACGATGAAGAGCTCGCGCTCCTCGCGGTTCTTGGAGGAGCAGTCCTTGAGCTTGTCGGGCATGCCCGCCCCGTCGAGCAGCGTCTTGTTGCGCACGACGTCGCGGGCCTTCTTGGCCGCGGCCCGCGCCTGGGCGGCCGCGATGCTCTTGCGGACGATCTTGTTGGCCTCGGTCGGGTTCTCCTCCAGCCAGTCGCCCAGCTTCTCGTTCGTCGCCCTCTGGACCAGGGTCTTCATGACGGTGTTGCCGAGCTTGGCCTTGGTCTGGCCCTCGAACTGGGGGTCGCGCAGGCGCACCGAGATGATGGCGGTGATGCCCTCGCGGATGTCCTCGCCGGCGAGGTTCGGGTCCTTCTCCTTGAGCTGGTTCTTGGCCCGCGCGTACTTGTTGACCGCCGTGGTCAGCGCCGCCTTGAACCCCTCCTCGTGGGTGCCGCCCTCGACCGTGTTGATGCCGTTGGCGAAGCTGTGGATGCCGTCGGTGTTGAAGCCGGTGTTCCACTGGAACGCCACCTCGACCTCGGACGCGGCGTCCTCGTCGGCGAGGTAGCCGACCTTGGAGAACAGGCTCTCCTTCGTCTTGTTCACGTGCTTGACGAAGTCGACGATGCCGCCGGCGTACTTGTAGATCACCGGCTCCGGGTCGTGGCCGGGGCGCTCGTCCTTGAACCTGATCTCGAGGCCGCGGTTGAGGAACGCCATCATCTGCAGCCGCTCGATGATCGTGCGGGCCGAGAACTCCACCGTCTCGAAGACCGTCGGGTCGGGCCAGAAGGTGACGGTCGTGCCGTGGCGCGGCTCGCGCCGGCCGTTCCGGGGAGCCTCACCCTCGACCCGCAGCTTGCCCTGAGGCTTGCCGCCGTCGGCGAAGTCCATGCGGTAGCGCTTGCCGTTCTGGTCGACCTCCACGGTGACCTTGCGCGACAGCGCGTTGACGACCGAGACGCCCACCCCGTGGAGCCCGCCGGAGACCTTGTAGCCGTCGCCGCCGAACTTGCCGCCGCCATGAAGTTTGGTGAGCGCGATCTCGACGCCCGAGATCTTGTGGATCGGGTGGATGTCGATGGGGATGCCGCCGCCGTTGTCGATGACGCGGCAGCCGCCGTCGGCCAGCAGGATCACGTCGATGCGGTCGCAGCGGCCGGCCATCGCCTCGTCGACCGAGTTGTCGACCACTTCCCACACGCAGTGGTGCAGGCCCGAGGGCCCGGTCGATCCGATGTACATGCCGGGGCGCTTCCGGACCGGTTCCAGGCCCTCGAGGACCTGCATGTCCTTGGCCCCGTACGAGGTGCTTCCCTGCGGCAAGGCGCGCCCTTCCATGAGGTCGATTCCCTACTTGCGGGAAACCGGCGCCACAGCGGCTTTTGCCTGGTCAGCCCCGCAAATCACAACATGATGAGTCTACCAGCTGGGTGTGACAATCCCGACCATCCCTGACCCCGTGGTCACGGCTTGCCACCAGGGCGGCGAGGGGGTCGCGGACCGGCCCTCCGGCGCTCGACCCGGACCTCGACGCGGGTGATGTGACGGTCGCCCGCGAGCTCGGCCAGACGGCCCACGAGTTGCGGCTCGAGGAACCGGAGGTGGGTCGTCAGCGCGGGGTCGTCGCAGCGGACGACGAGCGTCTGCCCGTCGATGCCGACCGGCCGCGTGACGGCCGCCATGGTGTCGCCCACCACCTCGGCCCAACGGTCGAACACGACCTCGACCCCGGACCGCGACGGCGACCCGAGCCGGCCGAGGACGCGGTCGATCGTGTCGCCCACCCGCACGGGCGGGGAGGGACCGCCGGGGAGAGGCCGCCATGCCATGCACAGAGTCAACCAGACACGGGAGGCGGCGGGGCGTCACATGCTCACGCGACGACCCTGCCGCCCTCCAGGCGCAGCACGAGCTCGGGCTCGGCGCCCGGGGGCAGGCCCCCAGCCGTCGTCACGAGCGTCTGGGTCGGCGGAAGATGCGCCAGCAGGGCGGCGCTACGGTCCGGGTCCAGCTCGCTGAACACGTCGTCGAGCAGCAGCACCGGCGGTGACCCGCCGACCTCGGCCACGACGTGGTGGGCGGCCAATCGCAGCGCCAGCGCCAGTGTGCGCTGCTCGCCCTGGCTCGCCTGGGTCCGGGCCGGGGCGCCGGCTATCGAGAGCACCACCTCGTCGCGGTGGGGCCCCGTCGTCGAGACGCCACGGCGCACGTCCTCGCTCCGGGCGGACGCCAGCGCGGCCGCCAGGGCCTCTGTGAGCGCCGCCTGGCGGTCGCCGGACCCGTCGCCGCCCAGACCCGTCGGTGGACCCCACCCGGCCTCGTAGGACGCCTGCACGTGGGCCGGTCGACGGGCGAGGGCGTCGTACGTCGCGGCCAGCGCCGGGCGCATGCGGTCCAGCAGGTCCAGGCGGGCCGCGGCCAGCGCGCCGCCCGAGCCGGCCAGCTTGGCGTCCCACACGTCGAGCGTGAACGCCGCGCCCTCGTCGAGACGCCCGCCCGCGCCCCGCAACAGCGCGTTGCGCTGGCGCAGGACGCGATCGACCTCGACACGCAGCGCGTCGTTGCGGGGATGCAGCCCGACCAGCACCTGGTCGGTGAAGCGCCGGCGCTCGTCGGGCCCGCCCTTGACGATGGCCAGGTCGTCGGGCGTGAACACCGACACCTGCAGCGAGCCCAGCAGGTCCCGCGCCCGCCGCAACGGCTGGCGGTTCACCTGGATCCGGTTGCGGCCGGTCGGCTGCAGCTGCGCCTCGACCAGCAGCTCGCGGCCCTCCCGCTCCGCCAGGGCCCGCACCACGGCGAACGGCGCGCCCCGCCGCACCAGGGCCTCGGTCGGCGCCCCGCGGAACGACGACAGCGTGGCCAGCCAGGCCAGCGCCTCCAGCAGGTTGGTCTTGCCCTCGCCGTTCGCCCCCACCAGGGCGGTCAGCCCCGGCGCCAGGTTCGTGCGGGCCTCGGTGTAGCTGCGGAAATCGGTCAGCCAGAGGGTGCGGACCTGCACGCTGCCGTCAGCTGACCCGCACGGGCATCAGCAGGTACAGGAACTCGGGGTGCTCGGGGCTGCGCACGAGCGCGGGCTTCAGCGAGTCGACCGTCTCGATCAGCACCTCGTCGCCCGGCAGCACCTCGATGCCCTGGAGCAGGTAGTCCGGGTTGAAGGCCACGGTGAGCTCGGTGCCCTCGTACTTGGCGTCGAGCGACTCGTGGGCCTGGCCGACATCCTGGGTCACCGCCACCAGGTCGAGCCCGTCGCTGGTCATGGCCAGGCGCACCGGCGTGGCCTCCCGGGCCAGCAGCTTGACCCGGCGGACGCCCTCGAGCAGCGCCTCCCTGCTCACGGTCAGCCGGTTGGGGTGCTGGGTGGGGATCAGACCCCGGTAGTTCGGGAAGTCACCCTCGATCAGCATGGTCGTCAGGCGCACGTCGCCGGCCTCGAAGCTGGCGTCTCGCTCCCCCAGGCGCAGGGTCAGCTCGCCTACGCCCGTCAGCACCTTGGTCAGGTCGTTCAGGGCCCGCGACGGCACCAGCACGGACTGGCCCTCGGGCAGCAGGTTCTGGCCCGGCAGGTCGCGGACCGCCAGCCGGTAGGAGTCGGTCGCGACGAGGCGCAGGCCACCCTCCTCCGCACTCACCAGTACGCCGGTGAGGATCGGGCGGGCGTCGTCGCCCGACGCCGCGGGCACCACCTGCTTGAGCGCGTCACCCAGCTGGGCGGCGTCGATCGTGACCGCCTCGCCGGCGGGGTCGGCGAGGCGAGGGAACTCGTCGACCGGGAACACCCGCAGGCTGAACTCGGAGCGACCGGCGGTGATGCGGGCCTGCTCGCCGTCGACCTCGACCTCCACGGCCCCGGGCGGCAGGGACCGCACCACCTCGGACACCAGGCGCGACGGCAGCACCGAGCTGCCGTCCTCGCGGCCGTTCACGCCCTCGCGGATGTCGACCGCGATGGTCAGCTCCAGGTCGTGGCCGGTCAGGGTGAGGGTGCCACCCGCCAGCTCGGCCTTGATGCCCGCCAGGACCGGCAGCGCGCCACCGCGGCTGGCCGTCGCCCGGCCGGCTGTGCCGAGGGCTTCGACGAGGACGTCACGCTCGCATCGGAACTTCACGCCGTCGCTCACTTTCTCTGCCGTCGTAGTAGATGAACAACCAGAGGTAGTAGTAGGGGCTGTGGATTGTGGACGAGCGATCGTCCACCCTGCTCAGCGGCCCGATGTCCGTCCCCGTGATGTCCCCAGGCTCCCACAGGCGGAGGGGTGCATGCGTGCATCGGGTGGGGACGAACCACAGCGGGTCCACCGGCTGTGGGTGTGGTTCCACAGGCTGTCCCCGGGGTTGTCCACGTGGGGATCAGTCACCCTGGCGCACGGCCTTCATGAGCCGGGTCACCTGGTCGTAGATCTGGCGGTCCTTGGACATCAGCGCCCCGATCTTCTCGACCGCGTGGATGACCGTGGTGTGGTCGCGGCCCCCGAACTCGCGGGCGATGTTGGGGTACGACAGCTCGGTGAGCTCCCGCATCACGTACATGGCGATCTGGCGGGCGGTGACGAGCGGTCGCTGGCGGTGCTTGGACTTCAGCTCCTCCACCGTGAAGCCGAACTGGGTCGCCGCCTCCTCCAGGATGAGCTGGGGTGTGATGGGGCGGGGCTGGTTCTCGCTGAGCAGGTCGGCCAGGACCTGTGTGGCCCGGTCGACCGTGATGGGCTCGTGGGTGAGGCTGGCGAAGGCCGACACGCGGATGAGCGCGCCCTCCAGCACCCGGATGTTGTCCTTGATGTTGGTGGCGATGAACTCCAGCACCTCGGGCGGGATGCGGGCCGTCTCGAGCTCGGCCTTCTTGCGGAGGATCGCCAGGCGGGTTTCCAGCTCCGGGGGCTGGATGTCGGTGAGCAGCCCCTGCTGGAACCGGCTGCGCAGCCGGTCCTCGAACCCGATCTGGTCGGGGGCCCGGTCGGAGGACAGCACGATCTGGCGGTTGGTCTGGTGCAGGTGGTTGAAGGTGTGGAAGAACTCCTCGAGCGTCTCCTGCTTCCCCTGGAAGAACTGCACGTCGTCGACGAGGAGCACGTCGATGTCGCGGTAGCGGCGCTTGAACGCGTCCCGCGTGTCGGAGTGCATCGAGTCGATGAACTCGTTGAGGAACGTCTCCGAGGTGACGTAGCGGACCCGGTAGGCCGGGTAGTTGTCGTTCACGTAGCTGGCGATGGCCTGGAGCAGGTGGGTCTTGCCCAGGCCGGCGTCGCCGTAGATGAACAGCGGGTTCCAGCGCCGGGCCGGCATCTCGGCGACGGACTGGGCCGCGGCGTGGGCGAAGCGGTTGGACCCGCCGATGACGAAGTTCTCGAACTTGTAGCGGGGGTTCAGCTCGACGTCGCCGACCGGGGCCAGGGGGTCGCGGTCGGGTCGGAGTGCCGGCCGGTCGAGGGGACCACCGCCGTTGGCGGTCGCCGGGGGCCGCTCGTGAGGTGCGGGCACCGGGGGCAGGGGCACGGTCCACAGGGAAGGCGGCTCGGGCGGCTCGATCCGCAGCGTGAGCTCGACGTCGGCGGCTCCGGCCTCCGCGAGGGCGTCGCGGACGAGGCCGAGGTAGCGGCCCTCGATGCGTTCCTTGGCCAGGGCGCTGGCCACCCCGAGCGTGAGGTTGTGCCCGTCGTAGCCCACGGCCCGGACGCCCTCGAAGGCGGTGTGCCACACCGGGTCCGACACCTGCGCCCGCAGGAGCGTTGCGCACATCGACCACAACCGGTGCGCATCGCTGATCACGTCGAACCATCCTCCTGGGACGTGCAGATCATCCACAACACCATCCACACTTGTGGATGACCGCACAAGCTCTTGACGCCAGGTAGCCGGCGGGCGTCGGGGAGCCGCGGGCCTGCCGGTCAGCGGACTGCGTCCCCGGCGCTGGCTGCCCGGTCCGGTGGATCGGGGTCGACGCAACGTAGCACCGGGCCTCGGGCGCCGACCAGGGGTCGTCCACAGGGTGGGGACCCGGTGCTGGGAGCGCCGGGGGTCGACCGCCCCCCGGGGCCGTGCCGCACGCTGCGCGCGTGCGGGAGCGAGCTGCGGTTGGCGCAAGCTGGCCGCTGGGCTCTACCGTTGTCCCCGCACCGACGCGGGTGCGTCCCCGCCGCGCGTCGTCAGATTGGTTTTCGATCCCCGCCGCTGGCCCCGCGACGAGCGAGGAGGCCGCGTGGCCGAGGAGGCACAAGTTGAAGCGCACATTCCAGCCGAACAACCGCAGGCGAGCGAAGCGTCACGGCTTCCGCGCACGGATGCGGACCCGGGCCGGGCAGGCGATCGTGCGAACTCGGCGCCGGAAGGGCCGCGCTCGCCTCTCGGCCTGATCGGACGGGTCGGCGACCGTGCGACGTTCGACGCGCTCCGGCGTGACGGGCGACGGGCCCGGCGCGGGCCGATGACGGTCACGTTCCTTGCCGGGGGCACCGACGTCCGCGTCGCCTACGCCATCGGCCGCAAGGTCGGTCCCGCCGTCGTGCGCAACCGCGTCCGTCGTCGTCTGCGGGAGGCGGTGCGCCACCTCGATCGCACCGCGCCCGGTGGTCTGGCGTGCGGCGCGTACCTGGTGAGCGTTCGCCCCGAGGCGGCGCAGCGCACCTACCGCGAGCTGCGCGACGACCTCGGACGCGCCTGCGCGGCCGCGTCGGGCGAGGACGCCCGGTGAGCCCCGCGGCCCGCGCGCTGCGCGGCGGCGTGCGGTTGTACCAGCGGGCCACTGACGGCCGCCCGTCGCCCTGCCGCTTCGTGCCGTCCTGCTCGTACTACGCCCTCGACGCCCTCGAGTCCCACGGCGCGCTGCGTGGCAGCGCACTCACCGTGCGGCGACTGCTCCGCTGCCACCCGTGGGGTGGTCGGGGGTTGGATCCCGTACCTCAAGGAAAGCACCACGACTGATGCTCAACGGTCTCTTCGAGCTCATCTCGGGCACTCTCAACTTCTTCTATACGCTCATCCCGAACTACGCCATCGCGATCGCGCTGCTGACGTGCGTGGTGATGCTGATCACGACGCCGCTGACCCTGAAGGGCACGCGGTCGATGATCGAGATGCAGCGGCTGCAGCCCCAGATCCGCCGGATCCAGCTCGAGTACAAGGACGATCCGCAGAAGCGCAACGAAGCGCTGATGGCCTTCTACAAGGAGCACGAGATCAACCCGGTCGGCGGGTGCCTCCCGTTGCTGATCCAGGCGCCGATCTTCTCGATCCTCTTCTACGTCGTGCGCGGCCTGACCAACCAGGCGACGTTCGTCGGCGTCCAGAAGATCCTGCAGGCGGACTACATGCCCAGCGCGGTCGTGACGGAAGGGTTCCAGCCCAAGTACCTGCACCCCGGCGACGAGCTGTACCAGGCGCTGCTCGGCCAGACCGAGATGAACGCGATCGGCAACAACCACTTCGACCTGTCGATCTCGGCGACCGAGGCACTGTCGCAGGGGTTCCTGACCGCCCTCCCCTACATCCTGCTCGTGGCGATCATCGCCTTCCTCAGCTGGTACCAGCAGAAGCAGATCATGGGGCGGAACCCGAGCGCCGAGGTCAACCCGCAGCAGCAGATGATGATGCGGATCGGCCCGGCGCTGTACGTGTTCTTCGCCTTCATCAGCCCGGCGGCTATCGGGATCTACTTCCTGGTGTCCACGCTGTGGCGGGTCGGCCAGCAGGCCTTCATCACCCGATCGCTGTACGGCGGCGAGGACTCGATCGGCGTCCAGGCCCAGAAGGCCATGCAGGAGGTGCGGGACGCCAAGAAGAACGGCGGTGGCAAGGCGGCCCCCGCAAAGCCTGACAAGAAGACCCCGGTCGACGGTGCCCGGGGCAACGGGCGGACGTCGAGCAGCAAGGCGACGCCGGTCGACAAGCAGACGGCCGGCAGCGGGTCCTCCTCGGCAGCGAAGCCACACCCCCGATCCCGCAAGAAGAGGAAGAGGAAGTAGATCGTGGAATGGGTCGTCACGACCGGCCGCAGCGTCGAGGAGGCCACGGAGGCCGCGCTGGACCAGCTGGGGGTCGACGAGCAGGACGCCGAAGTCGAGGTCGTTCAGGAGGCGCAGAAGGGCCTGTTCGGACGCCTGCGGGCCGAGGCGCAGGTACGGGCGCGAGTGCGTCCGACCGCGCCCCGGCCGAAGGCGGACCGTCGCGAGCGCCGGCGTGGTGACCGCCGCCGCGACGGCGACCGGTCCCGGCCGAAGACGTCGGGATCGCGGGAGCGGATCGGCGCGAGCGCCGGCGGCTCGTCGGCATCCCGTACCGAGGATCGCGAGGCCGCCGGCCGTGCGACGGGCGATGGCACGGGCCCAGGGGCCCGGCAGGGGTCGCCTGGTGATGGGCAGAGCGGCTCGTCGAACAACAGGAGGCGCCGGCGGAGCCGGGCGCCCCGTACGGCAGAGGGAGCAACCGTGAGCGAGACCACGCAGTCGGCCGAGCCGCCCGAGGGGATGGAGCTCGATCTCGAGGGCCAGCGGGCCGCCGTCGAGAGCTTCCTCCGGGACCTCATGACGGCGTTCGGCCGCCCGGACACCACTGTCACGGTGTCGGTCGGCGAGGACGAGGCCCTGGAGGCATCGGTCGAGGGCAGCGAGCTGGGCCTGCTCGTGGGCCAGAAGGGCGCGACCCTTCAGGCGGTCCAGGAGTTGGTGCGAAGCATGGTGCAGCGCCAGTTCGTGGGCCAGTCGCATGCCCGTGTCCGGGTCGACGTGGCCGGCTACCGGGCCCGCCGCAAGGAGGCGCTCGCTCGCTTCGCGGTCGGCGTGGCGGAGAACGTCAAGGAGTCGGGCATCGCCAAGGCGCTGGACCCGATGTCCTCGGCCGACCGCAAGGTCGTCCACGACGCGGTCAACGAGATCGACGGCGTCGTGACCGTGTCCGAGGGCGAGGACGCTACCCGGCGGGTGGTGATCCGGCCCGCCTGAGATGGCGATCGACGGCGGCCTCGAGGCCGTCCTGGAGCGGAGCCGGAGCCTGGGATTCCTCGGGCCCGGCTCCGTCCGCGCACAGGCGGAGCACGCGGCGGGGTTTGCGGAGGTGGTGGGCCGGCCACCAGTGCGGGTGCTGGACCTGGGCAGCGGTGGCGGGGTCCCGGGCCTGGTCCTGGCCGATCGATGGCCGGACTCCGATGTGGTCCTGCTCGACGTCGCGGAGCGCCGCTGCCGGTTCCTGGAGGATGCCGTCGCGGGCCTGGGCTGGGCGGACCGGGTGCGGGTGGTGCGAGCCCGAGCAGAGGAAGGCGGCCGGCGTGAGGACCTGCGAGGACGCTTCGATCTCGTGGTGGCCCGGGGCTTCGGCCCACCTCCGGTCACGGCCGAGTGCGGTGCCCCCTTCCTGCGGGTGGGTGGCGAGCTTGTCGTGAGCGAGCCGCCGACGGGGGGTGGCGCGGAGCAGCCGGCGCGCTGGCCGGCGGACGGCGTGGCGGTCCTGGGGCTGCGACCGGCTGGCAGCTGGCAGCGCCCCTTCCACTACGAGGCTTTCGAGCAGGCGGAGCCCTGCCCGGATCGATTCCCCCGGCGGGTGGGGATTCCCGCCAAGCGACCGCTGTTCTGAGCGGTTCCACGCAGACGTTGGCACGGGGCTGTGTTCCACGTGGAACGCCCGAGGGCGCGACCAAGGGGTGTCATGGTGGACGGCGGCCGGATCCGGCCACTGTTTCACGTGGAACGTCCAGACCCGCCCCGACTGAGCGCGGCGCCCAGCGGACGGCTCGTTGGCTGGGCCCGGTCCCGGGCCGATGTTCCACGTGGAACGCAGGTG